>Ga0209624_10000946_pt1 | contig 24349 bp, 21 predicted proteins | sample JacPinW_OM2H0_O1_FD_188565 | JGI IMG/M metagenome (GOLD analysis project Ga0209624, IMG submission 188565) | Forest soil microbial communities from Algoma, Ontario, Canada - Jack Pine, Ontario site 1_JW_OM2H0_O1 (SPAdes) (version 2) | ecosystem: Environmental > Terrestrial > Soil > Boreal...
TCGGTCGCGCTCCTGGCCGCAACCGGCGAAACAATCAACGTGATGACGCTCGGCGGCCTTGCGCTCGCGGTCGGCATTCTTGTCGATGACGCGACGGTGACGATCGAGAATATCAACTACCACCTCGAGCAGGGCAAGGACATCGAAAGCGCGATCATGGACGGCGCGCGGCAGATCGTCGTTCCCGCGACAGTCTCGCTTCTGTGCATCTGCATCGTGTTCGTGCCGATGTTCACGCTTGGCGGAGTCGCTGGCTACCTGTTTCGCCCGATGGCCAAGGCGGTGGTCTTTGCGCTCATCGGCTCCTACGTGCTCTCGCGCACCCTGGTCAATACGATGGCGCGTTTCCTGCTGGCTCACCAGGCGACGCATGGCCACGGTGCGCCCTTCGCACCGACCCGCAATCCGCTCGCTCTTTTTCAGCGCGGATTTGAACGGCGCTTCGAAGCCGCGCGGGCCTTCTATCGCCGTCTGCTTGTCACCGCTCTCGCCGGGCGGCGCCTGTTCGTCGCCGGCTTCATGGTTGCCGTTCTTTGCTCGTTCGGGCTCGCGCCCTACCTCGGCCGCAACTTCTTTCCGCCGATCGAGAGCACGCAGATCGCATTGCACGTGCGCGCCCCGACCGGAATGCGGATTGAGGAAACCGGAGTTGAGATGGACAAGATCGAGGCCGCCATTCGCGCGATCATTCCGCCCGCCTCGCTGCGCACAATCGTCGACAACATCGGGCTTTCGATTAGCGGCATCAACATGGCCTATTCCAATACCGGAACGATCGGCGCCTCGGACGCCGACGTTCTGATCACCTTGAACGACGGCCGGGAGGCCGAGGCGCCAGGCTATGTGAAGGCGATGCGCGAGGCGCTCCCGCGCCAGTTTCCCGGCACGACCTTCGCCTTCCTGCCCGCCGACATCGTGACGCAAATTCTCAATTTCGGCCTGCCGGCACCGATCGACGTGCAGATCATCGGCTCGAAGCTCGAGGCCAACCGCGCCTACGCGGACAAGGTACTCGCAAGGATTGCGCGGGTTACCGGGGTCGCCGACGCCCGAATCCAGCAGGCCTTCAACGCGCCGACGTTCAACGTCGACGTCGACCGAACCAGAGCCCAGATCGTCGGGGTGAGCGAGCGCGACGTCGCCCAGAACCTCCAGAACGCCCTGGCCGGCAGCATCCAGACCGCGCCCACGTTCTGGCTCAATCCGAAGAACGGCGTCTCATATCCAATCGTCGCCCAGACGCCACAATATTGGGTCGATTCTCTTTCCAACTTGGAGAACATTCCAGCTTCAGAGGGTTCCGACAAACAAATTCTTGGTGGCGTGGCGACGATCAAACGTAGCGCCAGCAACGCCGTTGTGTCCCATTACGCGGTTCAACCTGTTATAGACATTTACGCGACTAACAACGAGCGTGACCTCGGCGCCGTTTCCGCCGACATCCAGAAGATCGTCGACGAGACCGCAAACGAACTCCCAGGCGGCTCCAGCGTCGTGTTGCGCGGGCAGGTCCAGACCATGACCTACGCCTATCAGCAGCTCTTCGTCGGCATCGCGCTCGCGATCGTTCTCATTTACCTGCTGATCGTCGTCAACTTTCAGTCCTGGCTTGATCCCTTTGTCATCATCACCGCATTGCCGACCGCCTTGGCCGGAATCGTCTGGATGTTGTTCATCACCGGCACGACGCTGTCTGTTCCCGCCTTGACGGGAGCGATCATGTGTATGGGCGTCGCCACTGCGAACAGCATTCTCGTCGTCAGCTTTGCGCGCGAGCGGTTGGCGGAAGGGGCCGACCCGGCAACCGCCGCGATCGACGCCGGGTTCACCCGCTTCCGCCCGGTGCTTATGACGGCGCTCGCGATGATCATCGGCATGGGGCCGATGGCGCTCAGCTCCGAATTGAATGCCCCGCTCGGCCGCGCCGTGATCGGGGGCCTCATCTTCGCGACTGTCGCGACGCTGTTGTTCGTTCCCGCCGTCTTCCGGCTCGTTCATGAGCGCAAGCCGAGCCGCGCGCGCCAGCCCGCGTCGAACCGTCCCGCCGAGGCCACGCCCGCATGACCGAGGACCAGGCCGAAGCGCATACTCGAGGCCCTGAGGCGCAAAGTCAGGGCGATGCAGAGCAGGCGCAAGCCGTCGCGGCTCACGCCGAGTTTCCCAAGTCCGAGCTGGATGATCGCCGCCCCGTCAAGGCTGGGCGCGCGATCCTGCTCCTGGCGGTGGCGGCGATCGCGGTCGCGTACACTGGAATATCCGGGCGTCGGCATGATGACGAGAAGCTCAAGCAATGGACCGAGGAGCAGGCCATTCCGCCGGTGGCGGTGGTTACGCCGAAACGGGGTGGAGAGGCGCGCGAGCTCGTGCTGCCCGGCAATGTCGACGCCTTCTACAGCGCCGCCATACACAGCCAGGTGATGGGCTACGTTCAAGAGTGGCGCAAGGACATCGGGGCCAGGGTGAAACAGGGCGACGTGCTCGCGGTCGTCGACACTCCGGAACTCGATGACCGCATCGCCGTCGCCCAAAGCGAGCTCGCGAAGGCTAAGGCCAATCTGGCGCTGGCGAAAGTGACGGCGGCGCGGTGGAATTCATTGCGCGCGTCGGCGGCGGTGTCTCAACAGGCCGCCGATGAAAAGGACAGCGACCAACGAGCACAAGCCGCCCAGGTAGACGCCGCGCAGTCGAACGTCGACCGGCTGAAAGCGCAGAAGGCGTTCGCGAACATCGTGGCGCCGTTCGACGGCGTTGTGACCGCCCGCAACGTCGACGTTGGATCGTTGGTCAGAGCCGACGGGGTCGACACCCCGCCTTTGTTCACGGTCGCCGACATCCATCAGATGCGGGTTTACGTTCCGGTGCCGGAAACCTATGCGGCCAACCTCAAGGACGGGCTGAAGGCGACGCTCGAATTGCCCGAGTACCCCGATCGCAAGTTCGACGCCACAATCGCCACGACCTCGCACGCGATCGACAGGAAATCGCGCTCGCTGCTGGTCGAGCTCCTCGCGGACAACAAGGACGGCCTCCTCGCTCCAGGCGCGTTCGCGCGCGTACGGTTTGAGCTTCCGCCCGATGCCAATACGTTGACGGTCCCCGCCAGCGCTATATTGTTTCGCGGCGAGGCGGCGAAAGTGGCGGTGATCGGGCTTGACAACCGCGTCGCCCTTAAGAAAGTGCAGATCGCGCGCGACCTCGGAACCGAGATCGAAGTCACTGGCGGCCTCAGCCAGGACGAGCGCATCGTCGCCAATCCGCCCGATTCGATCGGCGAAGGCGAGGAGGTTCAGGTCATGGAAGCCGCTGGGAATAAGACGCCGGTCTCGTCCGCGCTGCAACGCGCGGAAGGGCCGGGCGATCCCCCGAAGACCGCCGACGAGGTGGCGCAAACACGGCGGAAACACGTAGAGTGAGGTGGCGGCCGTGGCTGGCGGCGCCGATCGCGCTTGCGCTCGGCGGCTGTGATTTTGCGCCACGTTATGTTGCTCCGTCGGTCGCGGTGCCGCCGAAATTCAAGGATCAGGCCGCGGACGGTGGGACGCTCCCGGCGAGCGGGATGTGGTGGCTCACCTTCAACGATCGAACCCTCAACGATCTCCAGGCGCAAGTGGACGCGGCCAACCCCGATCTTGCCGCCGCGGTCGCCGCCAACGACGAAGCGGTCGCCCGCGCCAACGCGGCGCTGAGCGCCTCCTACCCGCAGGTCGACGCGAACCCTCACTTTCTGGCCAACAAGCAATCGGCCAATCGGCCTCTTCGCTCCGCGGGTCAGCCGACCTATTTCGGCGACAACCTCCTCGGCGCGCAAGTGGCGTATGAGGTCGACATCTGGGGACGGGTGCGCGATCTCGTGCACTCGGCGAACGCGACGGCCGAGGCAAGCGCGGATGCGCTGGCCGACGCCAGGCTCGAACTGCACGCGGAACTGGCGCGCGATTACGTCAATCTGCGCGGCCTCGACGAGGAGGCCAAGCTCTTTGCCGATACGATCGCCATCTACCGTTCGGCCCTGAAGCTGACCCAGGATCGGCTCGCTGCGAACATCGCCTCGCCGGTCGACGTCGACCGGGCGCAAACGCAATTGAGCTCCGCCGAGGCGCAATTGTCCGACCTTACGCTCAATCGCGCGACCCTCGAGAATTCCATCGCCGCGCTCGTCGGCAAGGCCGCCGCCGCATTTTCGGTCTCGCGGTCTTCGAGGCGACTTTCGGCGCCCAGACCGCCGCGCGCGGTGCCGGCAGACGTGTTGCGCAACCGTCCGGACGTCGCGGAAAGCGAACGGCTGACCGCCGCAGCGAGCGAGTTGATCGGCGCATCGCGCGCCAATTTTTTTCCGAAGCTCACCTTGCTTGCGCTCGGCGGAACCCAGGACACCAAACTCAGGCTCTTCGATGCGATCAACCTGTTTGGGAGCGTTGGGCCCTCAATCGACATTCCCTTGTTCGACGCCGGACTGCGGCAAGCAGAACTCGAGATCGCCAAGGCGCAATTCACGCAGGCCGGGGAGAATTACCGGGCAACGGTCTTGCGCGCGCTCAAGGAAGTCCAGGACGAGCTGTCGTCCTTGCGGTGGCTGGCGGAAGAATACGATCAGACGGCCACGGCGGCGACGGCGGCGCGCAAGGCGGCCGACCTGTCCTTGACCCTTTACCGCGACGGCGCATCGTCCTATCTCGACGTGGTGACGGCGCAAAGCGCCGCGCTCGAGGCGGAAGGGTTGGCGATTGCGTTGCACACCCGCCAATTGGTGGCCGATATTGGCCTGATGCTCGCGCTCGGCGGCGGCTGGTCGGCGCCGCCCGAACCGCGCGGGAAGCCCGGTTTGGCGCCTTATCTCGCCGAATAAGCCGGCCAGGGAGGAGACAATGAACGACCAGCCGGTCAGACCGGCTAATTGCGCGGCCTGCGCTTTCTGGCGCAAGCTCAGAGAGCACGAAGGCTTGTGCGGTCGACACGCGCCCCAGACATCAATACATCCCGAAGAAGCAGCCCATTGGCCTCAGACCCACCGCTGGCAATGGTGCGGCGAAGGCATAGCGGCGGAGGCGGCGTCGATCGGCTTCCACTGCGCCGATTGTGTTTACTGGCGCCGGCCCGAGCACGGACTCCATCCGGTCAACCGCGGCGACATGCCCATGGCGTGGTGGGCGCATGCCGGAATCTGCGCCCGCCATGCGCCTTACCCGGTCTCGGAGCCCGGACCGAGAGCGTTCTGGCGCGCAACGCAGGATACGGACTTTTGCGCCGAGGGCCTGCCGCGGCGCAGTGCGGAGCCTCCGACGCCGCGATGACGGACGCGACGGCCGCCCTAACCCGCCGCCCTGCCGGGCGACTGTCGGCCGTCGGGGCCACCTCGTTTCAGAATTCGATTCGCGCTCCGACCGCCCCGATCAATGTTCTGGCTTTGCTGATAGTCGTTCGCTAGATTATTCGAGGACAAACGGCGGGCACGTATATCTATGCCGCGTATATTCATATAACGTACTTGATCACGAGCTAATTCTTCACCGCCTCGCCATTCAGTAATGTAATCGCGCCAAGTTACATAGTTAAAATTTAATATATAAAGCCGAATTTAAACGCTGGACACGATATGACCAAGCTCATGACGTACGTCATGTGTCAGCGAGTAACCGGCTTTGCGACGGTTTTCCAATCGCAGGTGTCGGGGAGAACGTTCATGACAAAAGGTCCTCTAGCATTCGTGGCGGTAGCGCTCCTGTTGGCTAGCTCGATGGAGACGTCCGCATTGGGCGCTCTTCAAAGCCCGTACAGCGGGCGCGTCGCTCATCATGTATCTCGCGCTAATCAGAATATGGCGCGGATGCGGGCTGCGGTTCCGGAGCAGGCGACCGTGTTTCCGTCGGCGCGGCCGTTGCCCTATCCGTATAACTACCACGAAACGGATGGGCTGAGCCGCAATCCCAACGATTGCGCCGTTTGGGGCTGCATCGACAGCAACTGAAGGCGCGGAAGCGAACGGACAGCCGGCTTGATTTCAAGTTCTCGGTTTGCGGCCTTCGAGGTCGGCTCGCCGGACGGAGCGGGCCCTAGGCGAAGCGATGCCTCGAGGCACGAATCCGATGTTGAAAATGACGAGCACTAGTGGCCGAACCGACTATCGCCTGGGAACGTTATACGCGATCGCCACCGCGATTCTTATGGCTGTCCAGGCGCCGCTTTCGACGCTCGCGGCTCGGACGCTCAGCCCCCTCGACTTCATGGCCTTTACGCAAATCGCCCTCCTGTTTTCTATCCCATTCCTGATCATGAGGGCGGACAGCCGGCGCGACTTCATGGCAATCGTGCTCGGCGTAAGAAACTGGCCTAAGCTTGTGATGATTTTCCTGGTCGGCGTCACCGGATTGGCCCTGTACGACGTCGGGTTGAGCAGCACTCATCCAATCATCACAGCGGCGATACTGAACCTCACGCCGTTTTGGGCGGCCTTGATCGCCTTCGTCGTCTCGAGGCGAAAAATTTCCATCCCGCCGTTCGCGTTCTTCGGCTGCTTTCTTATGGCCTTCTTTGGCGCAATGGTGATCGCCTGGAGCCAAATCGACGTCGAGAGCAAAGTTCTGGCGCGTGACGTGATGTACAGTTTCATGCACAGCCGTTGGGTCTATGCCCTCCCCGCGCCGGCGTTCTTCGCCTTAAGCGGAACGCTCGTATTCAAGTGGTTCTCGGACGTTGATGAACCTGCCGCCATTGCGGCCAATTTTGTCGTATCGTCTCTCGTGTTGATCCCGGTCGCGATCGTGGCGTCGGATTTTGGCCGGCAAACGCATCTAAGCGAGCCATCGGCGGTGGCGGTATTGTTGTTGCTGTTGGGAACGTTGGCCGCATCGGGCGCGGGGCGGGTCTTTTATCAAATGGCCTTGACCGCCACGGACAACGACAATGGTTATGTTACGATGTTCTTCTTGTTGATGCCGCCGGTCTCCACGCTCGTCGCTTCGATTCTATCGCGTTGGATCCCGGGTTTGCAATTCAATTCCCAGCCGATGTTTTTCCTCGGCGTGGCGCTGGTGACCGTTCCGCTCTTGCTGTTGTCGCTAACTTCCTGGCGGGGTCGGCAGCCTCAGCATTGGACATTGGACAGCGCGAGTCAAAACGACGACATCAAGGTTGCTTCCGTTGGCGCTCGGGATGGCGGGGGATCGCCCCGCCGACCAGCGCACGCCGCTTGACCAATCGCCCTCCCGACATGCTCCTGGCGGCTCTGCTTTCGCTGGGCGGATTACGAATAAGCGCACATGGTTCGCGGAACAGAATCTCCGGCACAAAGTCTCCGGGATGCGCCTGTCACGAGATCGACCGCACAATGGAGCCGGCTCTTGAGCCCACTGTCCAAATTCTTCCGCCCGCCAATGAAGGCGCCTCGGCCCGATAGCTACAGCGGCGAAATAACGGCGTGCCGACGGATCTCGGCCGTCTGAAACATGAACAGGGGCTGCGGCGACCAACGCCGTCTCATCGAGCGCAATCCCTTGGTAGGCTCCTACGGCTCGTCAGGCTGGCTAGAGATGGCGCCGGACAAGAAGTGACGCGTCAACGGCAAACCTTTCCGAGCGCAAGCGCCAACGGCGTGCACAGGTCGAACGGACGTCGCGCGCGTCAATAATTTTGTATTTCTAGAGGACTGGCGGCATTTGAAACGGCGATTACAATACACGCCGTCATGAATCTCTCCCTTGGACACGATTGATCAGGCCCTTTTGCTCGGTCGGCACGCTTTTCGCGTTGGTTGCGCTTTCGATGTGCGACGCGAGTGCTGCCGACCTGCCGACACAGCAACCGACGCCCGCCCAGCCGCCGGCGCCGGGCCAGGGTCCGACCGCGTCATGCTTCGCGAGCCTCTATGATTTTCTGATTGCGGATCCTGACGATTGTCCGCTCGCCTGGAACGGCATTAGGTTCTACGGAAGGATTGACGTTGGCGCGGGTTATGAGTCCCACGGCGTTCCGTTCAACGGCAACTATCCCAACGGCGTCGAAACGCTGATCTCAAAGAACAGCAATGGACCCCGCTATACGATCGTGCCAAACGGGCTCGGACAGACGCACGTCGGCATTGAGGGCGCCGAGCCCATTGTGTCGGGCTGGTCGCTCGTCTTCAAGTTCGAGAACGGCTTTGATCCCTACACCTTGCAGCGAGCCAACGGGCCGAAATCACTGGTCGAAAACAATACAACTCCGCTCGACGCGCAAACCGCGAACGGCGACTCGAGCCGGGCGGGTCAGCTCTTCAACACCCAGGCGTATTTGGGGTTCAGCCATCCGACCTATGGCGAAGTGACCGCCGGGCGGCAGAACTCCCTAATCGTGGATGGCGCGGACCGCTTCGACCCGATGGGCGCGGCGTCAAGCTTTTCCGTGATCGGCGTTTCAAATACGGCCGCAGGAGGCGGAGACACCCAGGACGCGCGCTACAACACTTCGCTCAAATATCGCATCGGCGTCGGTCCGTTTCATTTCGCGGGGCTCTATCAGTTCGGCGGCTTCGACCAGGGCAACGGCTCGAACGGCGCGTTTTCGCTCGGGATGGCGGGTGACTTCGGCCCCCTCACTTTCGGAGTGGAAGGCGAGAAGAACAAAGACGCGGTCTCGCTATCCAATTTTGCCCAATTCCCGCTTCCAACGGGCGTGAGCGCGAACGCGCTGAAGGCGACGCTCTCCAACAACACCAGCGGTATTGTGGGCGTAAGGTATACGTTGGGGAACGCCGCGCTTTATTCGGGATGGGAATATATTCTGTTCGCCAATCCGAGCGACGCTTATCCCACCGGCTTTACCGCGATTGGCAACTATCCCGTTCCGGCGGGTTTTGTGAATTCGACGGCCTATACCGAACACAAGATCCTGAGGGTTTTCTGGACCGGTATAAAATATGCCGTTTGGGACAATCTCGACGTCGCCGGCGCCTACTATCACTACTACCAGAACGACTATAACACGAGCCCTTGCACGGATGGCGGCCTTTCAGCGTCGAGCTGCCGAGGCGCTCTCAACGCCTTCTCCGCGATGATTAGCTATCGTCCTGCAAAACGCGTCGAGGCTTACGGCGGCTTCTTGTGGTCGCAAGTAACCGGCGGGTTGGCGAGCGGCTATCTTTATCGCGTGAACTTCGCGCCCACGATCGGCGTCCGAGTCGATTTCTGAGGCCGGCGTTCGAGGGAGAGCAGCGGTTAGAATTTGATCCGCACGCCCACCGTCGGATCGATGTTCTGTGTTTGCCGGAAGCGGTTCGCAAGGCCCACGTAGACGTTCGACAGCGCGACGCCCGCGTAGACGTCGACCCGCTTGACCGGCCGGTAGTCGATAAGTCCAACGTTCCGGCCCAGGATGAGCTCGAAGGCAGCGATCGTCTTCAAGGCTCCGAGCACGTTCATCGACTATACGTAAGCGCGATGCGGCGCAGGCTGTTTTGGAAGGCTTTCACGGGCGCCATGCGCCAGTCACTTGTTGCCGCCGGCGTCGATACAGCCCCAACGCACGCAATCGTCAGGATTGCGGCTCAGTCCGTCCGTCTGATGAACGTTGTAGGGGTAACCATACGGATTGGTGGGGTCTATGAAGATCCTCGGCACCTGGCTTGGAGGGAGCTGGTTCGCCTGTTGCAGCGTCATCACGGGAAGGTTTCGACGCTCGGTTTGGCATCCCGCGATTGAGCCAGCCAGCGCGGCGCCAAGCGCAATCCGCAGACACAGGGATCGTTTCATTAACGCCTCCTATGGGCCTCGCATAAGGGTGAATGGCGAGCGCCATGCTGATGTCGGTATTGGGCCGAAGGGCGCCTAGATCGCGGCTCTAATTTATGTCCCGACCGCGAAACGAGACCCATAATAGCGCGCTCTCGTGTTGGCCGCGACCGAGATTCCTCGAGCACAGGCCCAAAGCCGCGGTCCTGACTTCTTTTTTCAATCGTGATCTTTACGTCGTCACCCCGCGGAGGATGATCTCGATCATCTCTGATTTCGCGCGTTCGAAGGCCTTGTCGTTGAGCGGACCGCCGCCATTGAGGGTCGCCATTTCATGCGCGGCGTTGGCGTATTGCTGGGTCGTGGCCCAGATCATGTAAAAAAGGAACTTGGGTTCAATCGGTTTCAGCTTGCCGGCGGCGATCCAGCGCTTGACCACCCGTTCGCGCGACGCGACCCATTGGATCAGCGTCGTGTCGAGGAAATCCTGGATCATCGGCGCGCCGCGCATGATCTCCGCCGACCAGATGCGAGTCGCGAGCGGCATCTCGCGCGCGAGATCCATTTTCGCCCCGATATAGGCTGAGAGGGCGACCGTCGGGTCCTCGCTCGCGTCGAAGGACGAGGCGGCCGCGAGCCAGGCGGTCAGCACCCGCTCGATCACCGACCGATAAAGCCTCTCCTTGGTCGGGAAATAATAGTGCAGGTTCGCCTTCGGAAGGCCCGCGCGCTGTGCGATCGCCGCGGTGGTCGCGCCAGCGAATCCCTGCTCGGCGAACACCCATTCGGCGGCCTCGAGGAGCGCGCGTTCGTTTTCCTCCCGGACGGTCGGTCTCGGTTTGCGACGCGCCATGAGTTCCTCGGACGGCGCCCTCCTGTCATCCTTGCGTCGCGCGGTTTGGAACCGCGGGCCGCTTTGGCATTGGGCGGCCGCGCCGAATTGATGAGCGCTGCAGCGCAACATTACGCCATTTGACCATTTGGTCAAAGCTATACTAGCGTTTGCGGATGTCTCCTGGAGCTGTTGATGGCTGACTTGTCCAATGTACGCGTCGATGGGACAAGGCTCTGGGATTCGCTCATGGAAATGGCGAAAATCGGCGCCACTCCGAAGGGCGGCGTCAAGCGCCTGACGCTGACCGATCTCGACCGTCAGTCGCGCGAGTTGTTCCGGAAATGGTGCGAGGCCGCCGGCTGTACCGTCACCGTCGACGAGATGGGCAACATGTTCGCGCGCCGCCCCGGCCAGGACAATACGCTCGCTCCCGTCATGGTGGGCAGCCACCTCGACACCCAACCGACCGGCGGGAAGTACGACGGCGCGCTCGGGGTGCTTGGCGCCCTTGAGGTTGTGCGTTCGCTCAACGACCTCAACATCCGGACCCGGAGGCCGATCGAAGTCGCCAACTGGACCAACGAGGAAGGCTCGCGCTACGCCCCGGCGATGATTGCCTCGGGCGTGTTCGCCGGCGTTTACACCAAGGAGCTGGCCTATGCGTGCAAGGACGGCGAGGGTAAGGCGCTTGGCGACGAACTCGAGCGGATCGGTTTCAAGGGCGAGGAGAAAGTCGGCGCCCATCCCGTGCATGCCTTCTTCGAGCTGCACATCGAGCAGGGACCGATTCTGGAGGACGAGTCGATCGACATCGGCATCGTCACCCATGGGCAGGGGCAGCGCTGGTACGAAATTCGCTTGACCGGCTTCGAGAGCCACGCCGGCTCGACGCCGATGCCGCGCAGGAAGGACGCGCTGCTCGGAGCCGCGCGGATCGTGGAGCTCGTGAACGCGATCGGCCTGTCGAAGGCGCCTCTCGGCGTGTCGACGGTCGGCATGCTCAACCCCTATCCGAACTCCCGCAATGTCATCCCGGGCGAAGTGTTCATGACCTGCGAGTTCCGCCATCCGGACGACGCCACGTTGAGCGAGATGGATGCCGCCTTGCGTGCTGGAGTCGAGTCGATCGCCAACAAGATCGGCCTGACATGCGACCTCAAGCAGATCTTCTATTACGCCCCGGTTCCCTTCGATTCCGGTTGCGTCGAGGCGGTGCGTCGCGCGGCCAAGCGTTTCGGCTATTCGCATCGCGACATCGTATCCGGCGCCGGCCATGACGCTTGCTATCTGACGCGGGTTGCGCCGACGTCGATGGTGTTCACGCCCTGCGTCGACGGAATCAGCCACAATGAAAGCGAGGACATCAAGCCGGATTGGGCGACCGCCGGCACCAACGTGCTGATGCATGCGGTGCTGGAGAAGGCCGAAATCGTGTCGTAACGGCCAGCGGCGGCCGAGCGGCGACACGCCTCCGCGCGGGAACAAAGGTTTGGGAGAGGTCAAATGTCGCTCGTCATTGAAGGCGGAACGATCGTCGCCGCGGACCGCACCTACAAGGCCGACGTGCTGGTCGAAGGCGAGACCATCAAGGCGATCGGCGAGGGGTTGAAAGGCGACAGCACGCTCGACGCCAAGGACTGCTTCGTCATGCCCGGCGGCATCGACCCGCATACGCATCTCGACATGCCCTTCATGGGGACGAATTCCGCCGACAATTACGAGAGCGGCACCAAGGCGGCGCTTTCGGGCGGCACGACGATGGTGGTCGACTTCTGCATCCCCAACCGCAACCAGCCGCTGATGGAAGCCTTCGCGGATTGGCAGAAACGTTCGAAGGACGCCGTCTCTGACTATTCCTACCACATGTGCATCACCTACTGGGACGATTCCGTGCGCGAGGACATGGCCAAGGTGGTCAAGGCGGGCGTTACGACCTTCAAGCACTTCATGGCCTACAAGGGCGCGCTGATGGTCGACGACGAGGAGATGTTCGCTTCCTTCACACGCTGCGCCGAACTGGGCGCGCTGCCGCTCGTCCACGCCGAGAACGGCGAAATCGTCGCCGCGCTGCAGAAGTATTACATGGCCAAGGGCGTGACCGGGCCCGAGGGCCACGCGCTGTCGCGGCCCCCGGATGTCGAGGGCGAAGCGGCCAATCGCGCGATCATGCTCGCCGATCAGGCGGGCGCGCCGCTCTACATCGTTCACGTTTCCTGCACTCAGGCGCACGAGGCGATCCGTCGGGCCCGGGCGTTGGGCAAGCGCGTCTACGGCGAGCCGCTGATCCAGCATCTCGTGCTCGACGAGAGCGAATACTACCACCAGGATTGGAAACACGCCGCGCGGCGCGTCATGTCGCCGCCGTTCCGCGACAAGATCCATCAGGACGATCTTTGGAATGGGTTGCGCGCCGGGTCACTGCAGGTGGTGGCGACCGACCATTGCGCCTTCACGACCAAGCAGAAGGAGCTGGGCCTGACCGACTTCACCAAGATCCCGAACGGCACCGGCGGCCTCGAAGACCGCATGCCAGTTTTGTGGACCTATGGCGTCGAAACCGGGCGCCTCACCATGAACGAGTTCGTCGCCGCGACCTCGACGAACATCGCGCGCATCTTGAACGTCTATCCGCGCAAAGGCGCGATCCTGCCCGGCGCGGACGCCGACGTCACGGTCTGGGATCCGAAGGCCAACAAGACGATCTCAGCCAGAACCCAGGTTTCGGCGATCGACTACAATGTGTTCGAAGGAACGAAGGTGACCGGCCTGCCGCGCTATACGCTGTCGCGCGGCGAAGTCGTCTATCGCGATGGCGCGGTGCAGGCCGAGCTTGGGCGCGGGCGCTTCGTCAAGCGCGAGCCGTTTCCGGCGGAGGCGCGCGCCCTCAAGCGCCATAAAGAGTTCACTGCGGTGGCGGGCGTTGCGCGCTGAGGAAACGGATCGGCGATGGACGTAGCGGCGGCTCCCAAACTCAAGCCGGACGACCGCAGGAGGCCGCCGGCCACGGACGCGGCGATTGAGATCAGCGGGCTTTCGTTGCGTTTCGACACCGGCGATGGGGCGGTGCAGGCGCTGAGCGACATCAGCTTGAGGGTCGGCGGCGGCGAGTTTGTCTCCTTCATCGGACCGTCGGGCTGCGGCAAGACGACGCTTCTGCGCGCGGTCGCCGATCTCGAGAACCCGACCAGCGGCTCGATCCGCGTCAACGGCATGAGCCCGCGCGAAGCGCGCGCCAATCGCGCCTATGGCTACGTGTTCCAAGCTCCGGCGCTCTATCCATGGCGCAGCGTCGCGCGCAATATCGGGCTGCCGCTCGAGATCATGGGCTTCAGCAAAGCGGAGCGGGATGCGCGCATCGCCAAGGGACTCGAGCTCGTCAATCTTTCCGGCTTCGGCGGCAAATATCCCTGGCAATTGTCAGGCGGCATGCAGCAGCGCGCCTCGATCGCGAGGGCTTTGTCGTTCGATCCCGATCTCCTGCTGATGGATGAGCCGTTCGGCGCGCTCGACGAAATCGTGCGCGACATGCTGAACCAGCAATTGCTGCGCCTCTGGGACGTGACCGGCAAGACGGTGCTATTCGTCACCCATTCGATTCCGGAAGCGGTGTTCCTGTCGACGCACATCGTCGTCATGTCGCCGCGGCCGGGCCGCGTCTACGATGTCATCGAATGTAATTTTCCCCGCTATCGCGCTCTGGATATCCGCGAGACCCCCGAATTCCTGGCCGTCGCCAACCGGGTGAGACAAGGCTTACGCGAGGGGCATTCCTATGACGGGTAGCCCTCATCCGGCGCTTTGCGCCATCTTCTCCCTAAGGGAGAAGGGAAGAGGCGCCCCTTCTCCCTTAGGGAGAAGGTGGACGCGCGCAGCGCGGCCGGATGAGGGGAGGGGAGGGAAATGAAATCGGCGCTGCCCCTCATCACCGTCGTCCTCGGAATCCTCGCGGTCTGGTATCTCGCAGCGACCCTCATGAACGCGCAGCTCCAGCGCGACCAGTTCATCAATGCGGGCCGGACGGATTACTCTACTCAAGAGCTCATCGGCGCGTCGCTCAACATGGAGCGGCCGAAGCTGCCCGCGCCGCATCAGGTCGCGAGCGAACTCTACAAGCTCGTCTTCGCGACCGCGCCGACGTCCAAGCGGAGCCTTGTTTATCATGGGCTCATCACGCTTGAAGAGACGCTGATCGGCTTCGCCATCGGCTCGGCTTTGGGCATCGGACTTGCCGTTCTCATCGTGTCTATGCGCTGGCTCGAGCGATCGATGATGCCGTGGATCGTCGCGTCGCAAACCGTGCCGATCATCGCGCTCGCGCCGATGATCGTCGTCATCCTCAACCAGTTCAACGTGACCGGAATCGCGCCGAAGGCCGCGATCGCAGCCTATCTCTCATTTTTTCCGGTGACCGTCGGCATGGTCAAAGGCTTCCGCTCGCCCGATCCGTTGCAACTCGACCTCATGCGCACCTATTCGGCGACGCGCGCGCAGACTTTCTTGAAACTCAGAGCGCCCGCCAGCGCGCCGTTCTTCTTCGCCAGCATGAAGATCGGCGCCGCCGCAGCCCTCGTCGGCGCAGTGGTCGCGGAAGTCACCAAGAGCGAGGACGGCGGCTTGGGCGCGCGGCTCCTGGCGGGCTCCTACTATGGTCAAACAGTGCAGATCTGGGCTGCGTTGTTCGCCGCCGCGGCGCTGTCGGCGACACTCGTTGCGGCAATCGGCGGCGCGGAGCGGATCGCGCAGCGGCGAATGGCGTTCAGCCCATGAACCTGCGCCGCCTCACAGACTTCTTGCCGCCGCTCGCTTTTGGCCTCGCGGTGCTGGCGATCTGGGAAGCGGCGGTCAGGCTCCTTCAGGTGCCAGCGATCATCCTGCCTCCGCCCTCGGCGATCGCGTCGCGCTTCGTCACCTCCATACCCACGCTTGCGGCCGATTTCCGGCAAACGATTCAGGGCGTGCTCGTAGGCTACGTCATCGGCTCGCTTGCCGGTTTCGTCGTCGCGATCCTGATCGACCGCTCGCATTTTCTGCAACGCGGCCTCTTGCCGATCGGCAACCTCGTTTCCGCGCTGCCGATCGTCGGCGTCGCGCCGATCATGGTGATGTGGTTCGGCTTCGACTGGCAATCGAAAGCGGCGGTCGTGGTCGTGATGACCTTCTTCCCCATGCTAGTGAACACGATCGCCGGGCTCTCGAGCGCCGGCGCGATGGAGCGCGATCTCATGAAGACCTACGGCGCCAACTATTGGCAGACCTTGCTCGCGCTGCGCCTGCCGGTCGCGATGCCGTTCATCTTCAATGCGCTCAAGATCAACACGACGCTCGCCATGATCGGCGCCATCGTCGCCGAGTTCTTCGGAACGCCAATCGTCGGCATGGGCTTTCGCATCTCGACAGAAGTCGGCCGGCTTCAGATCGATATGGTCTGGGCGACGATTGTCGTCGCCGCTCTGACGGGATCGCTATTCTATGCGCTGGTCGCCGGCGTCGAGCGCCGGGTGACGTTCTGGCACGCTTCATATCGCGCGAAAGAGGCTTGAGCTTTTCACCGCATGCGATAGTCCTTAAGCGCGGGCGATGGGAGTCCTGGGTTCAACTGGAGGGAGTTCAAAATGAAATCGACGATGTTCGCAGTCGCCAGCGTGGCGGCGATGCTGGCCGCCGGCGCGGCGCATGCCGACGACAAGGTCACGCTGCAGCTGAAATGGGTCACCCAGGCGCAATTCGCGGGCTATTACGCCGCCAAGGACAAGGGCTTCTACAAGGCTGAGGGCCTCGACGTGACCATCAAGCCCGGCGGCCCGGACGTCGCGCCCGAGCAGGTGCTGGCGGGAGGCGGCGCCGACGTCGTGGTCGACTGGATGCCGGCGGCGCTCGCGGCGCGTGAGAAGGGCGCGCCGATGGTCAATATCGCCCAACCGTTCAAGCATTCGGGGCTCGAACTCACCTGCCGCGCCGACACCGGCATCAAGAAGCCCGATGATCTCAAGGGCCGCACGCTCGGCGTGTGGTTCTATGGCAACGAATATCCGTTCCTGAACTGGATGGGGAAACTGAAGTTTCCGACAGACGGATCGCCGGCCGGCGTCAAAGTGGTGAAGCAGGGCTTCAACGTCGACCCGCTGTTGCAGAAGCAGGCCGATTGCATCTCGACCATGACCTACAATGAATATTGGCAGGTGATCGACGCCGGCTACAAGCCCGAGCAACTGGTCGTGTTCAAATACGAGGATCAGGACGTCGCCACCCTCGAGGACGGCCTCTATGTGATGGAGGACAAGCTCAAGGACCCGGCGTTCGTCGACAAGATGGCGCGCTTCGTCAAGGCGTCGATGAAGGGCTGGGACTATGCCCGCGCCCATCCTGAGGAAACGGTCAAGATCGTGCTCGACAACGACTCGACCGGCGCCCAGACCGAGCACCACCAGACGCAGATGTTGAGCGAGATCAACAAGCTCACCCAAGGCTCCGACGGCAAGCTCGACAAAGCCGACTACGAACGCACGGTGAAGACGCTGCTGACCGGCGGCTCGGACCCCGTTATCTCCAAGGAGCCGACCGGCGCCTATACGACCGCGGTCACCGACAAGGCGCTGGGCAAGTAAGAGCGCTCTCCTTCTCTTCCCGCTGGGGCGGGCGTTCGCGAGAACGCCCGTCTCTCGACAGGCTGTCGCGTTCGGAAGAACGCCGGTCTTTTGACGGGCTAGGGGAGAGGTTTCTGCCGCGGCACTCCGGACGCCACGGCGTCTTGAAACACCCGCGTTTTCTTCCCATTTTAGGAATTTGGTGATTTTTCTTTCTCTTTAGTAGAAGGTGTGCTACAGTCTTGGTTTGCGCCTCCTGAAGGACAGAACCAGTGACGATTGACCGTTCAAGCGACTCCCCGCCGTCCCCGCCCCGCCGCGATCGATCCATTGCAGCGCGTCGCAAAGCGCGCGCCGCCAAGGCCGCGCGCGAGCGCCGGATCGTTAATCTCCTCAATGCGGGCGTGTCGGTCGCAGAGATAGCGCAGTCCGAAGGGGTCACGCACCGGCGGATGCGCGGGATCGTCGAGGAAATTCTGGCGCGCCGCGCGCCGCAGCCGCCGGCCGAGTTTCTGGCCGTCCAGGTCAGTCGTCTCAGCGAGGCGCTGCTCGTTTCCTACAGCGCGATGGGGGGCGGGAATCTCGAGGCGGTCGATCGTGTGGTCAAAATCGTGCGCGAGCTCGACCGCTATCATGGGTTCGCGGGGACCGGGCAACCGCCGCGGACGGAACAGAGACGCCTCGCGGCGTCGGCGCCGATCCCTCTCGCGCTTGCCGCGCCCGACCCGAGCCCGGAAGGAAATGGCGCCGCAAGCGATTGAAATGTCAAGATTCGCGGAAGGAAATGGCGCCGGTTTTCCCGCCTCTTCAGTCGCCGACAAGGGCCCGGCGAGTAAGGCGCTGGTCGACCACCGTCCATCCCGAGGCGTTAGCCGGAAACGGCGCTCTCAAGCGGCTCCGGCGCCGAGGCTGCGCTCTGCGCGGCGCCCCGCACGAGGTCATGAATGAACCGCAGCTTCTCCACCACCGCCGGCGCGAGGATAAACGGATAGAGGTCGGGCCTGCCCATCGCCCGATTGACGCTGTTCATGGCGACGACGAACGGCGCCCAGGCGTCGACAATCCGCTCGATCGAACCGACCACATAGGGGTCGAAATTGAGCTTGGCGAAATGCGCGCCCTCTTTGTCGACAGACGGCGCGATCCTGAGCCCGAACGCGCTCGCCGTTTCGAGCGTGTCCACGATGTGCAGGTAGTGCGCCCAGGTTTCGGCGAAATCCTCCCATGGATGTGAGGTCGCGTAAGCGGAAACGAAGCGCTCCGACCAATCTGCAGGGGCGCCCTCGTAGTAGCGCTTGAGAGCCGCTTCGTAGTCTTGTGAATCGTCTCCAAAGGTCGCGCGACATTGTTCGAGCTTGCCGCCGTCGCGAACCAGGATGTCCCAATAATGGTGCCCGACCTCGTGCCGGAAATGGCCGAGCAGGCTACGATAGGGTTCTGCCAATTCCGCCCGGCGCTTCTCGATCTCGGCGCTGTCGGCCTCCGCGAGCGCAATGGTCACCACGCCGTCGTCGTGCCCGGTCATCACTTTGGGGCCGGAACGGTTGGGCGGATCGGCCAGAAATTCGAACATCAGCCCGTGGGCAGGGTTTTCGGCGCGGGTCTCAAGCGGCAGCTTCCAGCGAAGCAGACTGTAGAACAGCCGGTGCTTGGCGAGCTCGATGTCGCGCCACGCCGTGAGATGCGAGGCCTGAGAAATGTCGGGAATTGTATCGTTGTGGCGGCAGGCCACGCACAGCCGGTCCTGTCCTTCGGCTGTCGTCAGCCAGTTGCAAACATCGTAGTCCGCATTGGCGCAGAAACGGCGCGGGCCGCTCTCGTCCACCAACGGCGTCCAGGACTCGCCGCCCGCGGGCTCAACGGCGGCCATGATTTCGAGCTCTGGGACATAGCCAAGCCGATGGCCGCAACGGCCGCAGGTCCGGTTCTCGAAATAAACGATGTTGTCGCAAACCTGACAGCGAAACAATTTCATGGAAAGCAATCCTCGCCAGCATGAAGCGCCCGAAACGTGTGAGGCGCCAAATCGTTCCCAAGAAACTCAAGACCCAAGTGGATAAAGATCAGCCTTGGAGGCCGCGCGTTCTGCTGCGAAAAGGAAACCTGGGTCCTGTCGGAGTTTAGCAATGCGGGTAAAGCTGTTTTCCCTGGGCGCGACCACGCCAATCCAGTCGCTGGAGGACGACATCAATGAGTTCTTGGAATCGCAGCGGCCGCACGTCACCTATGTCAGCGTAAGCTCGAGCGATATCGAGAGGGTCGCGTCCGTTTGGTACGAAGAGCCGCATCATCGGACTGTCGAACAGACCATGGCGGAACTGGAGGAACTGGTTGAAGAGCCGGGAGCAGAGGGAAACCTGGCCTGACGCTCTCGCGTCGGCCCCGTCTTCCTTAGGGAAGAGAGGGCAGTGGTGAGGGCGTTCAGCGCGGCGCAGCCCTGTTGACGATTCCCTTCGTGTCGACGCTGGTCAGCGCGCCATAATTGTGCGCGCCCCTCGCCTCAAGGCGTGAGCGGCAGAAGGCCTCGGCGACCGGAGACGCCGCGCGGAATAGCGCCGCCGCCTGAAGCCCTACGGCGAGTCTGTCGCACAGATCGCGCGCGCGGCTCTCGAACTGCGACGGATCGCGAAGATCCTGCTTGAGCGCACCGACATGAGCGTCGAGCGCCGCGCTTTCGCCTTTCACCGCCGAGACTTCTGCGAAATAGGCCTCGAGCGTCTGCGGCGAGCGCTGCATCGCGCGGGCGATGTCGAGGCATTGCACGTTGCCGCTTCCTTCCCAGATCGCGTTGATCGGCGCCTCGCGATAGAGCCGCGGCATGGGGGTATCCTCCATGACTCCCGAGCCGCCAAGACATTCGAGCGCTTCATAGGCGTGCCCCGGCGTCCGCTTGCAGATCCAGTATTTGCCGATCGCGGAGCCGATGCGCACCAGCGCGTCCTCATGGCTGTTGTCGCGGTGATCAAGCGCGCGAGCGATGCGCATGGTGAGCGTCAGCGCGGCCTCGGCCTCGATCGCGAGGTCGGCGAGCACCGCGGTCATGATCGGCTGGTCGATCAGGAGCGCGCCGAAGGCCTTGCGCTGGCGGCAATGATCGATCGCTTGCGAAACCGCCATCCGCATGCCGGCGGATGAACCGATCATGCAATCGAAGCGAGTCATGGCGACCATCTCGATGATCGTGGCCACCCCGCGGCCCTCCGCGCCGACCATCCAGCCGAGCGCGCCGCGCAGTTCCGTCTCGCTCGACGCGTTGGAGACGTTGCCCATCTTGCGCTTGAGGCGGATGATCTGCAGCGGGTTCTTAGTTCCGTCGGGGCGCCAGCGCGGAACAAGAAAACACGAGAGACCAGCCGGCGCCTGGGCAAGTACGAGGAACGCGTCGCACATCGGCGCCGAGACGAAGAACTTGTGGCCGACGAGTTCGTAAGCCTGGCCCCCTCCCTCGGCGCCGACGGGGATCGCCCGCGTCGTGTTGGCGCGCACGTCCGAGCCGCCCTGCTTCTCAGTCATTGCCATGCCGATCGTCACGCCCTGCTTCTCATCGGCAGGAACATTGCCCGGATCGTAGACGCGGGCCTGAATCTTCGGCAGCCAGTAGGCGGCGAGGTCTTCCTGCAATTTGAGGCAGGGCGTCGCGGCGAAGGTCATGGTGATCGGGCAGCCGTGCCCGGCCTCGACCTCGGTCTGCACGTAGGAGCGCGCGGCGCGCGCCACATGCGCGCCTTCGCCGGGATCGGTCCAAGGCGACGAATGGAGTCCATCCTCTATCGAGGCTTTCATCAGGGCGTGATAGGAGGGGTGGAAGCGGATGAGATCGACGCGCCTGCCGTATCGATCGTGGGTGTCGAGCTCGGGCGGGTTCTTATTCGCCAGCGTCCCCAGCTCCAAAAATTCAGCTGAGCCCGCGCGCGCCCCGAACGCTTCGAGCCCGTCGCTGGCCCATGCGGCGCCCTCGCGCTTGACTGCCTCCTTCAGCGCGGCGTCGGAATCGAAAAGGTTGTAGCCCGCGAGTTCGACCGGCTGGTTGAACACCTCGTGGGTGACGGCCCCATAGGGGTCGAGAGGCGCGCGGAAATTGTCTTGTCGGTCGGCAAGGGCGTTCATGGGCGGGCCATCTCCCTTTCCACGAGGTTACTCCTTCCCGCCAAGATCGGCAAAGAAGCACCGGTCCGCTGTCGCCATGGGTTGGGGGGCGTGTTAACCGATCGCTCGCCATGTCCGCCGCCTCGTTCGACTGCCGATTGACCCCCGCCCGCCCCGACCTCGCGGCGGAGCATTTGCGCGGTCTCGTCAAGGCCCTGTGCTACGCGGAGGGGCGACCGATGCGGATCGTCGCCGCAAGCGCGCCGCTCCGGCGTTCTCCGCAAGCCGATGCGCCGCTGGAGACCGAAGCGCTCTTCGGCGAGACTGTGGCGGTTTATGATGACAGTGAGGGGTGGGCGTGGGTGCAGCTCGAGCGCGACCAATATGTCGGCTATCTCCCCGCCGCGGCCCTCGGAGCGCCCTCTGCGCCGACCCGTCGGGTCGCGGCGCTGCGCACCCACGCCTATCCCGGCCCCGCGATCAAGCTGCCGCCGCGCATGGCGCTGTCGCTCGGCGCGCAGCTCAGGGTCGTGGGCCGCGAGGGCGACTTCGCTGTCTCAGGGGAGGGGCACTACGTCTGGGCGCGCCATTTGGCGGAAGTGGACGCGCGCGAACCGGACGCTGTCGCGGTCGCAGAGCTCTTTCTCGAGGCGCCCTATCTCTGGGGCGGTCGCACTTCGGAAGGCATTGACTGCTCGGGTCTGGTTCAGACGGCGCTCATAGCGGCAGGGATCGCGTCGCCGCGCGACAGCGACATGCAGGAGGCCGCCTTGGGCGAGCCCATCGCCATTGACGACCCGAAGGCGCCACTCGCGCGCGGCGATCTGGCGTTTTGGAAGGGCCACGTCGGAATCATGCGCGATCCCGTCACGCTCCTTCACGCCAGTGGCTGGCACATGAAAACAGTCTGCGAGCCCCTGGCGCAAGCATGCGACAGGATTGCCGCCAACGGCGGAGGCCAGGTGACGAGCGTTCGAAGATTATCGTCGCGGGGCTAGGCCGCGCGCTACTTCTTGCCGCCGATGCCAATACCGCCGAAACGGGTGTTGAAGCGCGACAATCGGCCGCCGCGATCAAGCAGCTGCTGCGATCCGCCGGTCCAGGCCGGATGGGTGTTCGGATCGATGTCCAAGTTCAGCGTCGCGCCCTCTTCGCCGTATGTCGAGCGGGTCATGAACTCAGCGCCATTGGTCATGACGACCTTGATCATGTGGTAGTTGGGGTGAATGTCGGACTTCATCGTCGCGGTCTCGGTGAAATAAGCAAAGAGCCGACCGGAGGTCCGGCGGCTCTTTTTGTTGGCGCTCCTATAACGCGAGGCCCCCCCCGACGCAAGCTATCCGAACGCGGTCCGCGCCGGCAGGATCATTCCCGCCCTCCCCGGCCTTGATTTGGGCGGAAAACCGGTACCTAAAGCGCCGCACAGCCCGAGGAGCCGTTCGCGCAATGTCATCCGCCGCCGATGTCGGCAGCAAAAGGTCCCGCGTCTCGCTCGGCGGCTTGAAACCGCTTGCGCCTTACGCGTTGGCCCATCGTGGTCGGATCGGGCTGGCGCTGATCGCGCTGACTGTCGCTTCCGCTGCCACACTCGTCGTGCCGATCGCCGTTCGGCGCATGATCGACTTTGGTTTCTCCGATTCCAACGCCGGCCTGATCCGCGCCTACTTTCTGGCCATGATCGGCGTTGTTGCAGTGCTCGCGCTGGCGTCCGGCGCGCGATACTACCTGGTGATGACGCTCGGCGAACGGGTGGTCGCCGATCTGCGCGCCGATCTTTTCGGCCATCTGACCCGTCTCGATCCAAGCTTTTTCGATGCGGAGAAGACCGGCGACATCGCCTCTCGCCTCTCCGCGGACACGACGCAGCTCAAGGCGACGTTCGGCTCCTCCGCTTCGCTGGCGCTTCGCAACCTGTTTCTGTTCGTTGGCGCGATGACGATGATGGTAATCACCAGCCCGAAACTGTCAGCGTTCGTGCTGGCGGCGATCCCAATCATCGTCCTGCCTCTCTACGCAGCCGGGCGTTCAGTGCGTGAGCGGTCCCGCCGCGCTCAGGACAGGCTTGCGGACGCCACTGCCTTCGCCACTGAAAGCCTGTCGGCGGTGCGCGTCATGCAGTCGTTCCTGGCGGAAGGATTCACGGCGAGCCGCTATCGCGGGGCCGCCTTCGGCGCCTATGAGGCGGCGCGCACGATGACCCAGGCGCGCGCCATCGTCACCGCGGCCGCAATCTTCCTCGCTTTCGGCAGCGTCGTCGTCGTGCTTTGGCTCGGCGCGCAGGAGGTGATCGCCCGCAAGATGACTGGCGGGACGTTGTCGCAGTTCGTTCTGTTCGCCGTGTTCGGCGCAGGCGCCCTCGGGCAATTGTCGGAAGTATGGAACGAGGTTTCGCAAGCCGCGGGCGCCGCGGGACGCATCGGCGAGATCATGGCGGTCAAGCCGCGCATCGTCGCCCCCCCTCAGCCGCTCAGGCTCGCCAAGCCCGTCCGCGGCGAGTTCGCGTTCCAGAGTGTCTGCTTTGCTTACCCGGGGCGTGAAGACGACGCAGTCCTGCGCGACGTCAGTTTCCGGATCGCCCCGGGGGAGACCGTCGCCATCGTCGGCCCGTCGGGCGCCGGCAAGTCGACGTTGTTCCAGCTGGCGCTCAGGTTCTACGATCCCGCGAGCGGCGTGGTGACGCTCGACGGGGTCGACGTCTCGAATCTCCATCCAGCCGATTTGCGCGCCGAAATCGCGCTCGTGCCGCAGGACGCCTTCATCTTCGGCGCCACCGTCGCTGACAACATCGCTTATGGCGCGCCGGGCGCCACCCGCGAGGCGGTCGTCGCTGCGGCCCAGCAGGCCGCCGCGGACGGCTTCATCTCCAATCTGCCGCGGGGTTACGATACCCATTTGGGCGAGCGGGGCGTGACGCTCTCGGGCGGCGAGCGCCAACGCATCGCCATCGCCCGCGCGATCCTCAAAAATGCGCCGGTGCTGCTGTTGGACGAAGCGACCTCAGCCCTCGACGCCGAGAACGAAACCCTGGTCCAGGGCGCGCTCGAAACCCTGATGAAAGGGCGCTCGACGCTGGTGATCGCCCACCGGCTGGCGACGATCGTCAACGCGGACCGGATATTTGTCATCGAGGCGGGGCGCTTGGT
>Ga0209624_10000947_pt1 | contig 24344 bp, 24 predicted proteins | sample JacPinW_OM2H0_O1_FD_188565 | JGI IMG/M metagenome (GOLD analysis project Ga0209624, IMG submission 188565) | Forest soil microbial communities from Algoma, Ontario, Canada - Jack Pine, Ontario site 1_JW_OM2H0_O1 (SPAdes) (version 2) | ecosystem: Environmental > Terrestrial > Soil > Boreal...
GATTTCGCGCTGCAGGGGTTGCAGCACGCCCAGGCGCTCGAGGGTGAGGAGAAAGCCGCGGCATTCGGTCGAGAGACGTGCGCGCTCGCTTTCGGAGAACACGCGCACCGCGCCGCCGCTCTTGTCGACGGCGGGATCGAGCAGCGCGCGCTCGCGCACGCAGGCAAGCTCTGCAAGCCAGTCGAGCGCTCGCTCGACGCTCTGGTGTGCAAAGCCGACGCGCGCCAGGGCACGCGCCAGCGTCGCGCGCTCGGGCACTTCGGGTGCCTCATCGAGCATGTAGCGATCAAATACGTAGATTAGGATGTCTAAAACGCTGTCAGTCATCGTCTGTGGTTCGCGCCGGTCGTGGCCGCCAAACAAAGGCGCGTCGCGCAATTTGACATCAAAAATCAATGAGCGGCGCGCCGCCGAACTCGAGCTCGCGGCTTCCAAAGAGCGCGCATCTAACAGCATTTCCCATGCCGTGTCCAATACACAGCTTATGGGAAACGCCCGCGCGGAGCACGGTAAGCCCGCGCGGGCGCTGGAGTTTTACGGATTGTGGACGAGGTCCGCCACCCGCACGAAGGTCGACTCTGCGACCACGAGCCCGTAGCTCATGTGATCGAAGCATTTGAAGACGAGCAGCGTGCCGGCGCGCTCGTTCGGCAGATGGATCGACTTGCCGATGCCAAAGCCATACGCGGCATCCTCGCCCGTGCCGACGTCGCGAGCCTCCTCACCCAGCCGATCGATCGCGAGCACGTCGCCCGCACCGACGCCATCGGCGGTGCCCCGATTGATGACGACGATGTCGTACTGCCCAATGAGCTGCACGCCTTCAACCACGGACATAATCCTGCCGTGCACCTCGCTCTTCGGCGCGCGCAGCGTCAGTGTCGAGGGCGTGTCGGTGGTGCCCGCCAGGATCAGATCGCCGCGCAGTGTTTCACGCGCCGAGTCGGTGAGCAGGCCCTTCGCGGGATTGCCGGGCCGCGTGATGACGGCGGTCGCGGTATAGATGCCCTGATAGCCCATCATATGGCCGGTGTCCGGATCGCGCAGCGGCTCGCCGACGTGCATCACCGTGAAGCGTGCGTTGGGCGCGGCGTTCAAATCAGTCACGTAAAATTCCTGACCCGTGCCGCCCGCCTGGTGCTCCTCGCGGAATATCACGACGTGCGGCAGATGCTTCACCTGATCGATCGACAGCACCGTGGGGCGCGAGAGAAAAGCAGCGATCGCCGAATAGGGGATCGTCGGAATGGCGCCGTCGAGCGGCGAGCTGCGCAGCCGCGGATCAAGACGCGCCGGGCCGCCTTCGGCGAGCTGTACCTGGGGACGGCCGTCCGCGCCGTAGGCGAGCGCCAGCACGTCACCGGGGTAGATCAAATGCGGATTCTCGATGCGCGGATTGACGTACCAAATCTCCGGCCACAGCCACGGGTCGCGCAGATACATCGAGGCGATGCCCCAGAGCGTATCGCCACGCTTGACGGTGTAGTTCTTGGGCGCGTTCGGATTCATGACCACCGCGGCAGTGCTCGGCGGCGCGGCACTCATCGCCGGTGCGCCGGCCTGTGCGACTGCCGCTTCGGTCGCGGTCATCTCTGAAGCTTGCGTCTCAGCGTCGCTGCTTGCCGCCGGCGGTGGCGGCGGCTGGTTCGCGACGGGCCCGCTGTCCGTGTCACGCGCGTGATGCGAGGCGCATCCTGCAAACACGAGCAACAAAGCCAGGCCCGCGCCAACGCGAGCCTTAAGTAGTTGATTTGGAAACATCCTCCACTCCTTACATCCGGGAGGGGCCGGCAACCCCGCTTGTTATAATCGCGTCGGCTCCGGCGCACACGGATTAATGTTCACTTTGTGCACTGGATCACGGCGTCCGCACGGGGTTGAAAACCTCTCGCCCCGGACCGATTTTCTCTTCACACTTCAGAACATTAGCAGCATTTTCAAGTCAAATACACGAGCATCACCATGGCTGTCCGCACCATCCTGGAATATCCCGACCCGCGCCTTCGCACCAGGGCGCAGCCGGTCAGCAAGTTCGGCCCCGAACTCGGGCAGCTCGCGGACGATCTTCTGGAGACGATGTACGCCGCTCCCGGGATCGGGCTTGCGGCAACCCAGATCGATGTCCACCAGCGAGTCATCGTGATCGACATTTCCGAGGAGCGTAACGAGCCCCTCGTGCTGGTGAATCCCGAGATTCTGCATCGCGAAGGGGCGACCCTCGTCGAGGAGGGCTGCCTGTCGGTGCCCGAGATCTTCGAGGAAGTCGAGCGCGCCACCCGCGTGCGCCTGCGCGCGCAGGACCGCGACGGCGAGACCTTCGAACGCGACTGCGACGAGCTGCTTGCGGTTTGCGTGCAGCACGAGCTCGATCACCTCGAGGGCAAGCTCTTCGTCGACTACCTCTCGGACCTGCGCCGCGAGCGCATAAGGAAGAAGCTCGAGAAGGAGCGCAAGGAGAAAAGCGCGCGCAGTCGCGCCAGCGCGCGCGCCCGCGCGTACTGAATTCGCGCGCGGATTGCGAAGATCGCCGTGAAAGCGCTGCGGATAGCATTCGCGGGCACGCCGGAGTTTGCGCGCGCGGCGCTGCTGGGGGTTCTCGCCTCACCGCATCCCGTCGTCGGTGTGTTCACCCGCCCGGATCGGCCGCGCGGGCGCGGGCGGCGGCTCGCCGCAAGCGCGGTGAAAGAGGCGGCGCTCGCCGCGCAGCTGCCACTGTCCCAGCCGGTGACGATGCGGGACGGAGCGGCCCTGGCCGAGCTTTGCGCCTGGCGGGCGGATCTACTGGTGGTGGTCGCCTATGGACTCATCCTGCCGCAAGCCGTTCTCGATGCGCCGCGGCTCGGCAGCATCAATGTTCACGCTTCGCTCCTGCCGCGCTGGCGCGGCGCGGCTCCCATTCAGCGCGCGCTACTCGCCGGCGACCGCGATACCGGTATCACCCTGATGCGCATGGAAGCGCGCCTCGACGCCGGCCCCATCCTGCTGCAACACCCGTGGGTCATTCAGCCGAGCGATACCGCGCGGAGCCTGCACGATGCGCTCGCGCAGCTCGGCTGTCGCACGCTCCTTGAGGGATTGGATCATCTGGCGTCCGGCCGCATGGACGGAACGCCGCAGTCCGAGGAACTCGCGACATACGCGGCCAAGATCACCAAGGCCGAGGCGCGCATCGACTGGCACCTGAGCGCCTCCGACATCGAGCGGCGGGTGCGCGCCTTCAATCCACAGCCCATCGCCGAGACGGGCCTCGGTGAGAGCCGCTTGCGCATTTTTGCGACGCAGATTTACGAAGGACCCGATGATCCGGCCGCCGCGCCGGGGACCGTCATCGCCGTGCATGGCGACGGCGCGGTCGTGCAGTGCGGCGAGGGCGCCCTGACCCTGACTCAGGTGCAGCGTCCCGGGCGAAGGGTCGTGGCAGGGCGCGAGTTTGCCGCCGAGGGCGAACTCGTGGGCCGCCTGTTCAGCTGATCGGGCCATGGCAAGCAAAGAGCGTCGGTCCGCCCGGGCAGGACTTCCGCCTGGAGCGGCGGCACTGGCCGACGCAGCACGCGCACTTTGCGCTGTTGCAATAGGAGGACAGTCCGCCGATAAAGCCCTTGATGCGTTTCACCACTCAGCCAATCGAGCGGCTATCCGGGCGATCGCATTAGGGAGCATTCGCTGGTATCTGCGCCTTGCGCCGGCGCTCGAGTCTCTGCTCGAGCATCCCGCAAAGGTAGTGGGCGAGGTGCGATGCCTTCTCATCGTGGGCGCCCACCAGATCGAGTATTCCCGGCATGCTCCCGAGGCCACGGTGGATCGGGCGGTGGAGGCGGTGCGTCTCATCGGCTCCCCCCATGCAGCCGGATTGGTGAATGCGGTGCTGCGGCGCTTCGTCGCCGAGCGCGCGACACTACTCGGCAAGATCGACCTGACGTGCGCAGCGCGCACCGCCCATCCGGCCTGGCTCGCCGAGGAGCTCTCACGGGCTTGGCCCGACGCCGCGGAAAACATTCTCGCCGCCGGCAATGAGCCACCGCCCATGGTTCTGCGCGTCGATCTCACGCGCACGAGCGCGACGCACTATCTGCGGGAGCTCACCCGCGCCGGCATCGCCGGCGCCCTCATCGAGTGGGCGCCCGCGGCGGTGCGACTTGAGCATCCCGAGGCCGTGGGCGCGCTGCCCGGGTTTTCGCAAGGCCGGGTCTCGGTGCAGGATGCTGGCGCCCAACTCGCCGCACCGCTGCTCGATGCCCGCCCGGGTATGCGCGTGCTCGATGCCTGCGCGGCCCCCGGCGGCAAAACCGGGCATATTCTTGAACTTGCCCCAGGCCTCGATGAGCTTGTGGCGGTCGAGATCGACGCGGCGCGCGCCGAGCGGCTGCGGGAAACCCTGACACGCCTCGCCCGCCCGGCGACCGTGACCGTGGCCGATGTACGCCATCCGCAGATGTTCTGGGACGGTCGGCCCTTCGATCGCATTCTCCTCGATGTGCCCTGTTCGGCAACGGGGGTCATCCGCCGCCACCCCGATATCAAGCTGCTGCGCCGTCCGGCGGACATCGCTACCTTCGCGCGCGTGCAGCTTGAGATGCTGCGCGCGGCCTTCGCGCTCCTCAGCGATGGGGGCCGGCTCTTATATTCCACCTGCTCGGTGCTGCCGGCTGAGAACGAGGAGGTCCTGCAGAGCTTTCTCGAGGATGAGCCACAGGCGCGCGCAGCGCCGTTCGCGCCTGCGCTCGGATGGCCTGCGGAGGCGCGCAAGCGCGTTGTGGGCGTGCAACTTTTACCCGGGGACCGGGCAGGCGCGGATGGGTTCTATTATGCTTGTCTCGAAAAGACAGCTCTCGGAACCTAGAGGCGCGAGGTGCAGTCAATCGTTGCATCCATGCTACGGGTCGAGCCACTTCATCTGCGATCCATGCTCATCGCGGCCCTTCTGGGCGCGTGGGCCGCGCAGGCGTGCGCCGATGCGCTCGACGGCGTCCTGGAAGTACGCTCCGCGTACGTCAGCGTGGAGGGGGGTGTCTTCCTGCTCCACGCCCGGATCGAGTACCCGGTGAACCCGGCGATTCGGGACGCCCTGCACGACGGGGTGATCTTGAGTGTCGACCTGGATGCGCGCATCGAGCGGGAGCGGCGCTTCTGGTTCAACGCGGATGTCGTCGATCTCACCCTGCGGCGCGAGCTTGAATACCATGCGGTCTCGGATCGCTACCTGGTGCGCGATGCGCGCAGCGGGGATCAGAAGAGCTTTGCAACTCTGGAGGAGGCGCTCACGGACCTTGGCACGGTGGAGGGCTGGCCGGTCCTCGTCGAACCGCAACTGACGCCCGGCCATTACCGCATCAGCGTGCGAGCCGGCGTGCGTCGCGGCCGCCTGCCCGCTTCGCTGCGCACGCTCATGTTCTGGACTGACGATTGGCATCGTGTGAGCGAGTGGTACACATGGTCACTGCCGGGCTGACCCCGCCTCCGGTGCAAAAGCCGCGCTGGCGCGCGGTTGCGCTCGTGCTGCTGTGGGCGGCGATTGGTGCGGGCGCTTTGCTGCTGCTGGCGAAGAGCGTGCAGAACTCGGGTGAATTCTCACGCCTGCAGCCCTGGATCCTGCTGCTCAACATCGTCGGCGTCATCGCGCTCATCACGCTGCTTGCGCGCAAGATTACCCAGCTCGTGCGCGACTACCGCGCTCACGTGCCGGGCTCGCGGCTGACGGCGCGCACCGTCGCGATCTTCGGCGCTCTGGTGGTAGCGCCGCTCCTCATCGTCTACCTCTTCTCGCTGCAGTTCCTGAACCGCGGCATCGACAGCTGGTTTCATGTCGAGGTGAAGCAGGGCCTGAACGACGCCCTGGTGCTCTCGCGCGCCGCGCTCGATCTGCGGGTGCGCGAGTACTCGCATCACACCGAGAATCTAGCGCACTCCCTCCTTAGCACGCCCGCCGAGGATGTCGCGCAGCGCGTCTATGACGAGCGCCGCGCCACCGGTGCGCTCGAGATGGCCGTATTCGGCGCGCACGAGCGCCTCATCGCCGCAAGCTTCGAGAATCCGCTCGAATCGATGCCCACGCGGCCGCCGCCGGATCTTCTGCGCCAGGTGCAGGAGCATCGCTCCTACGTCAGCCTCGAGCCGCAGGCGGGCGGGGAGTATTTGATTCGCACCGCCGCACCGTTCAGCGACTCTGTGGCGCGCTCGGATACGCGTTATCTCGTGGCGATCTATGAGGTGCCCACCCAGCTCGCCGCGCTCTCGGAAGCCGTGCAGCACGCCTATTCGCAGTACGGCGAGCTGGCCGCGCTGCGCGAGCCACTCAAGAGCGGCTTCACGCTGACCCTGACTCTCGTGCTGCTGCTGGCCATGCTCGCTGCGATCTACGGCGCGATCTTCTTCGCGCAGCGCCTCGTGCGTCCCGTGCAGGACCTGATTGAAGGCACGCGCGCCGTCGGCAAGGGCGATTTTGCGACCCGCCTGCCCCTGCCCTCGCGCGATGAGATGGGATTCCTCGTGCACTCCTTCAACGACATGACCAAGCGCCTGCGGCGTGCGCGCGAGGAGGCGACCCGCAGCCGACAGGTCGTGGAACGCGAGCGCGAGCGCCTCGCGATCATTCTCGCGCGCCTGTCGACCGGCGTCGTCGTCGTCGACCGCGAGCTCACGGTGAGCATCGCCAATCAGGCGGCCGGCGCGATCCTCGGTACGGATCTGTCTGCCGCGCGGGGGCGCGCGCTGCCCGATCTTACGGCGAGCAATCAACGTCTCGGGCAGTTCGTCGCAGCTCTCGTCGTGCGCTTTGCCGCGGGGCGCGAGGAGTGGCGCGAGCAGATCGAACTTGAGGGCGGCGCCGCGGGCCGCCGTACGCTCATGTGCGCCTGCACGCCACAGCCCGGCGCCGATCGCGATGTCGGCTACGTCATCGTCTTCGACGACATCACCAACATGCTGCAGGCGCAGCGCGATGCCGCGTGGGGCGAAGTGGCGCGGCGCCTGGCGCACGAGATCAAAAATCCGCTCACCCCCATCCAGCTCTCGGCCGAGCGCATGCGCAAGCGCTTTCTCGGCACCATGGCGCCCCAGGATGCCGAGGTGCTCGAGCGCGCAACGCGCACCATCGTGCAGCAGGTCGAGGCCATGCAGCAGATGGTGAATGCCTTCAGCGAGTACGCGCGAGCGCCCGAGATGCACGTGACGCGCTTCAGCTTGAATCAGCTCGCGAACGAGGTCGCCGACCTTTACCGCCCGCACGATCCGCGTGTGGAGATACGGCTCGATCTTGATGAGCGCATCGACTCCATCGAGGCGGACCGCGGCCGGGTGCGGCAGATTTTCAACAATCTCGTGACCAACGCGCTCGAGGCGCTCGATGGGGTCGATTCGCCATGCCTCGAGATCGCCACGCACCTTGAGCAGGGCGGCGATGCGAGATACGCAGTGATCACGGTGTGTGACAATGGCCCGGGGATCCTGCGTGAACTTCTCGGCAGGGTTTTCGATCCCTATGTGACGAGCAAGCCCAAGGGCACCGGTCTGGGGCTCGCGATCGTCAAGAAAGTCGTTGAGGAGCACGGCGGCCGCATCGATGCCGACAATCGGGCCGAGGGCGGCGCACGCATCCGCGTGGTCCTGCCGGTCACGGACAGCACACGCTCCGCACCGGGCACGCGCGAGCGACGCGGTGAATTGCGGAGGGAAATAGTATGAGTGCGGCACACATTCTGGTCGTCGACGACGAAGCCGATATCCGCAGTCTTCTGAAGGAAATCCTCTCCGAGGAAGGCTATGAAGTGGACGTCGCCGCGAATGCAATCCAGGCGCGTGCCTCGCGCGCACGGCAGACGCCCGATCTGGTGCTGCTCGACATCTGGATGCCCGACGTCGATGGCATCACGCTGCTGCGCGAGTGGTCGGCCGCCAACGCCGAGGGCTGCCCGGTAGTGATGATGTCCGGGCATGGAACGGTGGAGACGGCGGTGGAGGCAACGCGCCTCGGCGCCTTCGATTTTGTGGAAAAGCCGCTGTCGCTCGCGAAACTGCTGCGCACGGTGGAGCGCGCGCTCGATGCGGGCAAGCGCCGCCGCCAGTCGGGCAAGCTGCTCGCGCCGCCGCTGCTCGTGCCGGCCGGCAAGAGCCGCCTGATGCAGCAGCTGCGTACCCAGCTGCAGCAAATCGGCGCGCATTCCTCATCGGTCCTGCTCGTGGGCGAGCCCGGCTCGGGCCGCGAGGCCTGCGCGCGCTATCTGCACGAACAGAGCGGGCGCAACTCACGCCCGTTCGTGCCGCTCGGCGCAAGCAGCCTGCGCGAAACGGACGCGCAGCTGCGGCTCTTCGGTCGCGAGGAGGGCGGCGCCGCCGCGCCCGCCGGGCTCTTGGAGGAAGTTGGTGGCGGCACGCTCTTCATCAGCGAGATCGAGGATCTGCCGCCTGGCGTGCAGCGCCTGCTGGTCGGGGTGCTTGAGTCGGGCCGCTTCACGCGCCTGAACGGCGTGCAGCCGCTCACCTTGAATGCGCGCGTGCTCTCCTCGGCGCTGCCGGATATCGAACATCGCAGCCCGGAGGTGCTCCGGCGCGACCTCCTCGCGCAACTCAATGCACTCATCGTGCGCGTGCCACCGCTGCGTGAGTACGCGGAGGATGTGCCCGAGCTGCTGCGGCACTACGTCGACCGGGCGGTCGACAGCGAGAGCCTTCCCTTCCGCCGCTTCAGCGTCGCGGCGCAGAACCGGCTGAGGAACTATCCCTGGCCGGACAATGTGCGCGAACTTCGCAATCTCGTGCAGCGCCTCCTGATGCAAGGCGGCCCGGAGGAGATCGGTCTGGAGGAGATCGAGCAGGAGCTTGCCGTACAGCTGCCTTCCGCAGAGCCGCTCGTCAAGCAGGACCTTCTGGCATTGCCGCTGCGCGAGGCGCGCGAGCAGTTTGAGCGTGCCTATCTGCAGCAGCAGTTACTGCTGTGCAATGGCAAGGTGGGCCAGCTCGCCAAGCGCGTCGGCATGGAGCGCACGCACCTCTACCGCAAGCTGCGCTCGCTCGGCGTTGATTTCCGCCACGTCAGCGAGGATTGAAGCCCAGGGAGCGCGCGCGGCAGCAGCAGCGCGCCAAAGTCTAGTCGCCGATGCGAATCACGAGCGCATCCACTTCGGCCGCCTGCAGCTGCTTGCGCACCCGGTTCAACTCGTTGAGATCGTTGAGCGGGCCGACGCGCACGCGGTGCCAGACATCGTTGTCGACGGCGACGCGCTGGACCTTGGCGTCCACGCCCACCTTGGCAAGCTGCGCCTGCACGCGCTCGGCATCCGAGAGGTTGCGATAGGAACCCGCCTGCAGCACGTATACGCCGGGCCGCTCGACGCGTGCGGTGGGAAGGTCGTGCCGCACGTCACGCTCCTTCTCCGGCACGACTACTTCGAAGTGCGGCAGCATCTCGTAGAAGTCGTAGCGCTCATCCGCCGGATGTGAGGCGGCTATCGGGTCCGGATCGGTGGGCGCTGCCGCGTGGTGCGGCTGCGGCCGCACTTCCTCGGGCGGCGGCGTGCGGCGCACCTCGCCCATGTACACGAATACGACGCTTGTCAGCACCGCGCCGATCAGTGCGCCAGCGCCGAATTCGCGCATGCGCGTGAGATCAAATGCACGACGCGAGGTCTTCTTGTAATCGCGGGCGGTGAGCTTGGCCATCAAATAACGTCTACATGCTCGTCGGCGCCGCAACTCCAAGGAGCGCGAGCCCGTTGCGCACGACCTGCTGCACGGCAACCACAAGCGCGAGCCGGGCATTGCGCAGCCGTTCGTCTGCGACGATGAATTGCTCTGCGTTGTAATAGCTATGCAGCGCGTTGGCAAGCTCGCGCAGATAGTGCACCAGGCCGTGCGGTGCGCGGCTGGCCGCGCAGCTCTCGATGACTTCCGGGTAGCGCGCCACCTGCTGCATCACGAGCTCCTCCTGAGGAAGCTGCAGCAGCCCGATGTTTGCAAGGCCTGCCTCCCGGTCGAACTCAAGGTCGCGCGCGCTGAGCTGCGCGAGCACGCTCGCAATGCGCGCGTGCGCGTATTGGATGTAATAAACCGGGTTTTCGTTGCTGCGCGACTTGGCAAGCTCGAGATCAAAGTCGAGCGGCTGCTCGTGGGAGCGCATCAAATAAAAGAGCCGGCAGGCATCGTTGCCGACCTCGGTGCGCAGCTCCCGCAGCGTCACGAACTGTCCCTCGCGCTTGCCCATGGGAATCTTCTCGGTGCCGCGATACAGGCTCACGAACTGCACCAGATCCGCTTCCAGGCACTCGCCGGGCTCACCCATGGCGATGAGGCCGGCGCGCACGCGCGCCACGTAGCCGTGGTGGTCCGCGCCGAGCACGTCGATGAGGCGCGCAAAACCGCGCTCGCGCTTGTGCAGGTGATAAGCGATGTCCGAGGCGAAATAGGTCGTCTGGCCGTTCTCGCGTACCACGACGCGGTTCTTCTCATCGCCAAAGCGCTCGGCGCGAAACCACACGGCGCCCTCTTCACGATAGAGCTGGCCCTCGCGCTCCAGACGCGCAAGCGCCCGCTCGACCGCGCCGCTTTCTGCGAGCGCTCGCTCCGAGGTCCAGTGGTCAAACACGACGCCAAACTCGGCAAGATCCTCGCGGATGCCGCGCAGCATGGTGGCAAGGGAGAGCTGCAGAACCTCATCAAAGCCCTCCTCACCGAGGAGACTGCGTGCCCGCTCGATGAGCGCATCGATGTACTTTTCCTTGTCGCCCGCGGGCGCATCGGCAGGCAGGTTCGCGGCGACCTGCGCGGCGGGCTGGGCAAAGCGCTCGCCCTCCGCGACGAGGAGGCGCTGGGCGATCGCATACACGTAGTCGCCGCGATAGCCGTTCGCCGGAAAGGGCACCTCTTCGGCTGTCAGCTCGAGATAGCGCAGCCACACGCTTACCGCGAGAATGTCCATCTGCCGTCCGGCGTCATTGATGTAGTACTCGCGCTCCACCGCAAAGCCCACCGCATCGAGAAGCGCCGCAAGCGTCGCGCCATAGGCGGCCTGGCGACCGTGGCCGACGTGCAGCGGACCGGTGGGATTCGCGGAGACAAATTCAACGAGCACCCGTTCGGCGCGACCGACATTGCTGCGGCCGTAGCGCGCGCCTTCGCTGTGGATGCGCGCTATCTCGTCCGCGTAGGCCTGCTTGGTGAGAAAGAAGTTGATGAAGCCTGCGCCTGCAACCTCGGTGCGCGCGACGAGCGGGCTCGCCGGCAGCGCCGCGGCAATCGCCTGCGCAAGCTCGCGCGGATTCTTGCGCGCCGGTTTCGCAAGGCGCAGCGCAATGTTGGTTGCAAAGTCGCCGTGCTGCGCATCGCGCGTGCGCTCAATGAGCGCCGGGACCCCGCGCGCTGCGCTGACGAGCGATCCGCCGTCCACGCGGGCGATGGCGCTGAGCAGAAGCTCCTCGAGTTGCGGCTTCACGATCAATAATCCGGCGGCGGGCGAGCGGCGCAGTCTACCAGCGCCAAAGACCTAAAATAGCTCCAGCGGATCCACATCGAGCGCCCAGCGCACGCGGCGGCCGCTCGGCAGCTGCTCAATCTCTTCGATCCATCCGGCGAGGAAACGCTGCAGGGCGCTGCGCTCAGAGCTTTCGATGAGCAGCTGCGCGTGGTAGCGCCCGGCGCGCTTCGCCATGGCCGCGGGCACCGGGCCGAGCAGGCGCACGCGCGCGGGAGCGCGCGCGAGGCGGCGCGCTTCGGTCAGAAATTTGAGCGCCGCCTCCGCGCTCTTCGCCGAGGTGCGTACCGCCGCAAGACGGCTGTAGGGCGGCCAGGAGGCCTGCTGGCGCTCAAGAAGTGCGGTGCGGGCAAAGCCGTCGTAACCTTCAGCGAGGAGGCTTCTCAGCAGCGGATGATCCGGAAACTCCGTCTGGATCAGCACCTCTCCGGGCTTCTCGCCGCGGCCGGCACGGCCGGCCACCTGCACGATGGTCTGCGCGAGGCGTTCGGGCGCACGGAAATCGGTGCTGAAGAGCCCGCGGTCCGCGTTCAGCACAACGACGAGCGTGACGTTGGGGAAGTCGTGCCCCTTGGTCACCATCTGAGTGCCGATGAGAATGCGCGCCTCGCCCGAGGCCATGCGGCGCACTACCGCCTCGACATCGCCCTTCTTGCGGACCGCGTCGCGATCGAGTCGCACGCGAGCCACCTCCGGAAAGAGCTCCGCGAGCTTCTCCTCGATGCGCTCGGTTCCCTGTCCGACGGGCCGCGCAGCAAAGCCGCATTGCGGACAGCGCTCCGGCAGGAGCTCTTCGGCGCCGCAGTGGTGGCAGCGCAGCCGCACGGCTGCCTGATGCACGGTCATGCGCGCATCGCACTCATGGCAGGGCGCCGTCCACCCGCAGGCCGTGCACAGCAGAGTCGGCGCGTAGCCGCGGCGATTGAGAAACACGAGCACTTGGCCGTCGGCGCGCAGATGCCGCTCGATCGCCTCGATGGCGGGCGCGGCGATGCCGCAGTGCACGGCGCTCGTGCGCAGGTCGATGAGTGCGAGGCGCGGCGCCTGCGCGAGCGCCGTGCGCCGCGGCAGCGACAGACGCTGATAGCGTCCCGCGGACACGTTGTAGAGCGTCTCGAATGCCGGGGTCGCCGAACCGAGCACGATGGGCACGCCCGACTGCTGCGCGCGCACCACGGCAAGATCGCGCGCCGAGTAGCGAAAGCCGCCTTCGTGCTGTTTGAAGGAAGGGTCGTGCTCCTCGTCGACGATGATGAGGCCAAGGCCCCCGAGGGGCGCGAACACCGCCGAGCGCGTGCCGAGGACGATGCGCGCCTCGCCCGTGAATGCGGCGCGCCACGCATCCAGGCGCTCGCGGTCGGTGAGGCCCGAGTGCAGTACCGCAAGAGGCGTGGCAAAGCGCGCGCGAAAGCGGCCGATGAGCTGCGGGGTGAGGCCAATTTCCGGCACGAGGATGAGCGCGCCGCGTCCTGCGCCAAGAGCTTGTCCGACAAGGTGCAAGTAGACCTCGGTCTTGCCGCTGCCCGTGATGCCGTGGAGGAGGAAGGCAGCGAAGCGCCCGAACGACTCGCTTACCGCATCGACCGCAGCACGCTGCTCGGGATTGAGCACGAAGGCGCCGCTCGCCTGGCTTGCCGCCGGCATCGGCAGGCTGGCGGATGCGGGCGCATCGATGAGCTCGATCCAGCCGCGCTGCGCGAGCGCACGCGCGGCGGAGCCTGGGAAGAGCGTCGCAAGCTCCGCGATGCCGGTGCCGGACTCGTGTTGCACGAGATGCTCGAGGATGCGCCGCTGCTGCGGCGCGCGGCGCGGCTCACCGCTTTGCGCGGCGCCGCGGCCGGCGGGGTTGGCGATCCAGCGTCGCGGGCGCTCGAGCGCCGCACCCCCGCCGCGCAGCGCCTTCGGCAGAGCTGCCGTAAATACCTCGCCGATCGGGTGGTGGTAGTAATCCGCCGCCCACATCAGAAGCGTGCGCAGGCTCTCGTCGAGCACGGGCGCGGTGTCGAGAACATCCAGAATGGGCTTCAGGCGCTCCGCGGCGATGTCGCTTTGGCTTGCGGCCTGTGTCGCAATCCCGATCAGGCGTTGAGCGCCGAAGGGCACACGCACGCGCACCCCGGGGGTGATGCGTGTGATGCACTGCTCCTTCGGCGGCAGGTAGTCGAACGGCCGCCGCAGCGGCATGTCGAGCACCACCTGCCACACGTCCGCCGCCCTGCTCATGGTGTTCAGTAATTGTGTCTAAAATCAGTGGGTTAATGGCTCAGCAGGCGCGGGTCAACCGCAGCGCTCGCAGCCGCGTTATACGGAGCATGAGTGCCTTTGCTACGCTCGCGTCTGTTTATAACACGCCTGTCGCGTTGCACGGCGCCGTGGATATTACGGATTCGAAGACGAACACCGCTTCGCGCGCGCTCAACCAATTTTTGGCCAGCGTCGAACTGAAGGCATTCAAGATCGCACAGGCCGCACTGCGTCACGAGCACGACGCGCTCGACGCCGTGCAGGACGCCATGCTGCAGCTCACGCGCGCGTATGCGAACCGCCCTGCCGAGGAGTGGCGGCCGCTGTTCTACAGGATCCTAGAGAATCGGATCCGCGACATGCAGCGCCGGCGCTCGGTGCGTGCGCGCATCATGGCCTGGTTGCCGACGCATCGGGACGAGGATGATGAGGAGCCCGCGGATCCTTTGAGCCAGGCGGCGAGCGAGGATATGGCACCGACGCGGCGCCTGGAACTCGATGAGGCGATGACAGCACTCGAAAAAGCATTGCATGATCTGCCGAACCGGCAGCGGCAGGCTTTTTTGCTGCGTAATCTTGAAGGAATGGACGTGGCGCAGGTGGCCGCGGCCATGGGCTGCTCCGAAGGCAGTGTGAAGACGCACCATTTTCGCGCCCTGAAGGCGCTGCGTGCGCGCTTGGGGGAATTTTCGACATGAGCGCTGAGGAACAACTTGAAGAATTTGAGAAGCGCACGCGTGCGCTGCTCGAGCAGAGCGTCACGCACGTCGACGCGCGGATTCGTTCGCGCCTGAATCAGGCGCGGCACGCCGCGCTCTCGCAGCTCGAGAAGCCGCAGCGCGCGCCGTGGTGGCGCGTTTTTGGCGTTGCGCCCGCGGCAGGAGTGGCTGCAGCGGTGCTCGTGGCAGTAGTGCTGTGGGGGCCACGGCCGGGGCAGATGACGCCGGCCACCGAGGGCGCTTCGAGCGCGGTGGAGGATTTGGATCTCGTTGCTGATGGTGAAACGTTCGATCTCATCCAACAAGGAGACGGCGGCTTTTACGAATGGGCGGTCGCGCAGGCCGACGCTGGACCGGAAGCTACCGGCTGATGATCGAACGGCGAGCGACGTTCGTCGCGTGGGTGCTCGGGGCACTGGTACTCGTGCCACAGATGGCCTTCGCCGACGATGATCAGAGCGCCACCAAGGTTGCCAACGGGACGACGACGGAGCCGACGGACGCCGAGTTTCTCGAGTATCTGGGTAGCGTCGACGTAGAAGGTCAGGATTGGATGGATTATCTCTCTCTCACCGATATTTCGCGGGTTGCGAAAGCGAAGCCGCCGCCGGATCCGCCCGGGGAAGCGGACCCATGAGTGCGCTGCGCTCCATCGTTGCTGTGGCATGGCTTGCGCTCGCCGTGCCGGCGTTCGCGCAGGCGCCGCCCGCGGCCTCACAGCCGGTGCCCTGGTCGGGCCTGTCCGCCGAGCAGCAGCAGCTCCTGCGCCCCTACGCGAACCAGTGGCAAAGCCTGCCGCCCGAGCGTCAAGCGGCACTGGCGCGCGGCAGCCAGCGCTGGCTCGCGATGCCGCCCGAGCAGCGCGATCTTGCGCGCCAGCGCTTCCAGCAGTGGCACGCCCTGCCGCCGCAGCAGCGCGAGATGATGCGCGAGCGGCTGCAGCAGTTCCGATCGCTCACGCCTGAGCAGCAGAACATGATGCGCGAGAATTTCCACCGCTTTCAGCAGCTGCCGCCCGAGCAGCGCCGCAATCTGCGCCAGCGCTGGCAGGCGGCCACTCCCGCCGAGCGGCAGCGAATGATCGCGCGTGCCCGCGCGGCGCGCGCCGCACGGCGGCCGCCGCCACCGCGCTAATTCAAGGGCGGGGGCGGGTGGGCAGCGGAACGTTGCATACGTCGATGCGCCCGGCCGGCACCTTGTACCACTCCTCACGGCGATTGCGCCGTATCTCCACGAGGTCGCTGAAGGTGGCCGTATCGGTGCGCAGCACCTCGAGCTGCGAGCGCTGCGCCTCGGGCACGTCCGCCGCGAGCCTGATCGACTGAATCGGCGTGCGCTCGGCGGGCTTCTCATAGAAGCCCATGTTGCCCGTGCCGCGCTTTAACGTCGCAAGCTGCTCCATGCCGGAGACGACACGCCCGACGAGCGTGACGTTGCGATCGAGCTGCCGGGGCGACTGGCCGATCACGACGTAGAGCTCGCTGCCGTTGCCGCTGTCGACATCATTGTCGCGGCCGACGCCGACCATCGAGTAGCAGTGCACGAGCCAGGCGAGGTGCGTGCGCGGATCGCGCGCGGCCGGAAAGCCATTCACAAAACCGACTTCCGGTGCGTAGGTATCCGGGTCGGGCAGCGGCGTGAATGGCAGATCATTTGCGGAGCGCGAAAATTCGGCGTTCAGGGTCTTCTCGGCGCCGCCGAGCGGACGGCTCTTATCAGGGTCGTCCCACTGCACGACGAAGTTGTCCTGGGCGCGCGCGACGGCGAGACCGTCGAAGTAATGCGCGCGCACTAGAGTCCTGATGTTGGTGACGGCATTCGGCGCGAACGTAGGATCAAGCTCGATGACGACGCGTCCGCTGGGCAGCTCGAGGTAGAGTGTGTTTTGCGGATCAAGGCCGCGCCAGTCGCTCGCTTTGGAGGAGGCAATGACTTCGGCCATCGTGCGCGGTTTGACGGTCAGCGAATTGGCGCTGCTCGCCGCCGCGGCGGCGAGCAGCAGCGCCGCGGCAACCACCCAGACGCTCGCCTTCATCATCCGACCGCCTTGACGGCTGCAATGAGCTCGGCGGCAGCCTTCTGCGCATCTCCGTAGAGCATGCGCGTATTGTCCAGATAGAAGAGGCCATTCTCGATGCCGGAGAATCCCGCCCCCTTGCCGCGCTTGATGACCACGACGTTTTTTGCCTTGTCGGCGTTCAGTATCGGCATGCCGTAGATCGGGCTCGACTTGTCGGTGCGCGCCACCGGGTTCACGACGTCGTTCGCGCCTATGATGAGCGCAACGTCGGCGGTTTCAAACTCCGAATTGATCTCGTCAATATCCGCGATGAGATCATAGGGTACGCCGGCCTCGGCGAGCAGCACGTTCATGTGACCGGGCATGCGCCCGGCGACCGGGTGGATCGCAAACCTCAGCAGCACGCCGCGCTCGATGAGAAGCTGACACAGCTCCCAGATCTTGTGCTGGGCCTGCGCCACCGCCATGCCGTAGCCGGGCACGATGATCACCTTGTGCGCAAAGGCCAGCATGACGCCGACGTCCGAGGCGTCGATGGGCTTCAAACTCCCGGTGACTTCGCCCGTGGTGGCGGCGGCGGTGTCGCCGAAGCCCGAGAAGAGCACGTTGCCGAGCGAGCGATTCATCGCTTTGGCCATCAGCTGCGTGAGCAGCGTGCCCGCCGAGCCCACCACCGTGCCGGCAATGATCATCGCGGCGTTGTTGAGGACGAAGCCCTCGAAGGCGACCGCGAGGCCCGTGAGCGCATTGTAGAGCGAGATCACGACCGGCATGTCGGCGCCGCCGATCGGCAGCGTCATGCTGACGCCGAGAATGAGCGCGAGCGCGAAGATGGCGGTGACGATGGCTGTCGAGGCGTCCCAGTGTGCGGCGGCGAGTGCGCCGAGTGTGAGCGCGGCGAGCAGCACGACGAGCGTCAGATACTTCTGCCCGCCAAAGCGCAGGCTGCCCTTGATGAGGCCCTGCAGTTTGGCAAAGGCGATGGCGCTGCCGCTGAAGGAGACCGCCCCGATGATGCCGCCGATCACGGCGAGGGCGCTGATGGCGATGCTCGCAGGGGCGCCGCGATACAGCTCCACCGCCGCGATCGCGGCCGCCGCGCCGCCGCCCATGCCGTTGTAGAGCGCGATCATTTGCGGGATGTCGGTCATGGCGACGCGTTTGCCGCTCCACCACGCAAGAGCCGAGCCGACGAGGATGGCCGCGATAATGAGCGGGTAGTTCGTCATCCCGGGATAGAGGAAGGTGACGAGGGTTGCGACAGCATGCCCGCCGCCCGCCCACAGGATGCCGCTGCGCGCGGTCACGGGCGAGCTCATGCGCTTGAGGCCCATGATGAAGAGGACGGCGGTGACGAAGTAGCTCGCCTGAATCAGCAGCGCGGCGCTTGCGAACTCGCCCATCAGTGCGACTCCGGCGCGTCCTTTCTCGCGCGCGCGCCGCTCGCCTTGAACATCTCGAGCATGCGCTCAGTGACGACGTAGCCGCCGACGGCGTTGCCAGAGGCGAGCAGCACGCCGATGCAGCCGATGACCTTCTCAAGACTCGTGTGCGCCTCGCCGAGCGCCACCATCGCGCCGACGAGCACGATGCCGTGGACGAAGTTCGAGCCGGACATGAGCGGCGTGTGCAGGATGACGGGCACGCGCGAGATCACCTCGTAGCCGGTGAACGCCGCCAGCATGAAGATGTAGAGTGCGATGATTCCGGTCATTGCGGCCCCCGTTGCTCGAGCGCGGCCCGGGTCGCCTCGTGTTTGATCGCGCCGTCGTGCGTCAAACACGACTGCGCGAAGACCTCGTCGCTCCAGTCGATCTTGAGTTCGCCCTTCTCAAGGGCCGGCTTCAGAAAGTTCAGAAGGTTGCGCGCGTACATCTCGCTTGCGTTGTACGCCAGCTGCGCGGGCAGATTGACGGCGCCGATGATCGACACGCCGTTGTGATCGACCGTCTCGCCCGCTTGGGTGAGCTCGCAGTTGCCGCCCTGCTCGGCGGCGATGTCGACGATCACCGCTCCGGCACGCATGCGCTCGACCGCCGCGCGCGAGATGATCTTGGGCGCCGCGCGCCCCGGCACGGAGGCGGTCGTGACGACGACGTCGGCGGCGGCGATGCGCGCATCAAGCACCTCCTGCTGGCGCTGCTTCTCCTCGGCCGTGAGCTCTCGTGCATAGCCTCCCTGGCCTTCGGCGCTCACCCCCGTATCGACGAATTTCGCGCCGAGGGACTTCACCTGATCGCGGGTGGCGCTGCGCACATCGTAGGCTTCGACGACGGCGCCCAGGCGCCTGGCGGTCGCAATGGCCTGCAGGCCTGCAACGCCTGCGCCGATCACGAGCACCTGCGAGGGGCGAATGGTGCCGGCGGCGGTCGTCAGCATCGGCAGGAACTTCTGCAGATGATCCGCCGCGATCAGCACCGCCTTGTAGCCCGCGATGGAAGCCTGCGAGGAGAGCGCATCCATCGACTGCGCGCGCGATATGCGCGGCACGAGCTCCATCGCGAAACTGGTGATGTGGCGGTCGCGCAGCGCAGCGATCTCGGCGTGGCGCGCATGCGGCTGCATGAAACCGATGACGACTGCGCCGGATTTGAGCTGCCCGATTTGCTCGACCGACAGCGGCTGCACGCTGAGCATGACGTCCGCCTGCTTCAGTATCGCCGCGGCATCGAGCCACTCGACGTTCTTGTAGCTCGCATCGGGGAAGCGCGCGCGCACTGCGGCGCCGCGTTCCATTGCGATGCGCGCGCCCAGCGCGGCAAATTTGTCCGCGACCTCCGGAACCACACTGACGCGGGTTTCGTGCGGCGCTACCTCGCGCAGCACACCGATTAGTACAGGCATGCAGGTCTCATCGAGCGGATTTGGAGCGCTGTCGCCGCGGCCGCTTTAAAGTTCAGTGAAATTAGGGCCTTGCACGTTGAATTCTTGCACAAATCTGCTTTATCTTACAGCGCACATGAGAGGCATCGATCTGGAGCGCGCAGATAACGGGGGCACCGAGGATCTGCGCATCGTCGCGACAGCTGCCGCGCGCGGGCTTGGGCAGCTCGTGTTGCGAACCGACGTCTCCGGCATGCCGCTCGAATGGATCGACTATCGCGAGTCGGCGCGCCTGTATCACCAGGAGCAGGTCGCCTACACCTGCGGCTCGCTGCTCTACCGCCTCTACGGCGGTTTCAACGCCCGCAGCGGCCGCCGCACGGTGCTCGAGGTCAACTCCATCGTCGCAACCGTCGGCCATACCGGCAATCCCGGCAACACGCGCCACGATTACGTGCCGCCGCTCAACAATCAGACGCTCTTTCGCCGCGACGCCTTTATCTGCATGTACTGCGGCATGCGTTTCGCCGCGCGCGAGCTCTCGCGCGATCACATTCGTCCCTTCAGCCAGAATGGCCTTGACGTGTGGACGAACGTCGTCGCCGCCTGCCGCCGCTGCAACAATCAGAAGGCCTCGCGCACGCCGGAGCAGGCACGCATGCAGCTCATCGCCGTGCCGTTCACGCCGACCTATGCGGAATACATCTTTCTGAAGGGCCGGCGCGTGCTCGCCGACCAGATGGAGTACCTGCTCGCCCACTTCCCGCGCTCAAGCCCGCTGCACGCGCGCATCCAGCACTGGCTGTCCTGATGCTGCGCCGCGTGCCTTGAGCGATCCTCAAGAAGAGCTGCACACGCTCGACGCCCCCGCCCGGATGAGTGAGGAAGCTCAGGCGCCGCGCGTCTATCTCATCGATGCCTCGGTCTACATCTTTCGTGCCTACTATTCCGAGCTGCCCGCGATGATGGACCGCGACGGCCATGCGGCGCATGCGGTGTTTGGCTTTGCGCGCTTTCTCTGCGACCTCATCGAGACGGTGCGCCCCACGCACATCGCGGTGGCGTTTGACGAGCGTCTCGCAAGCTCGTTTCGCAACCGCATTTATCCTGCCTACAAGGCCAATCGCGAACCGGCGCCGCCGGGCCTCCTGCTGCAGTTTGAGCGCTGCCGCGAATTGTGCCGGCATCTTGGCGTTGCGGCGTTCATCAGTCCCGAGTATGAGGCGGACGACATCATCGGCACGCTGGTCACCATCGTGCGCCGCGCCGGCTTGCGCACGGTCCTCATCACGCGCGACAAGGATCTTGCGCAGCTGATCCGCGCCGGCGACCACTACTGGGACTACGGGAGCCGTGTGCGCTGCGGCTACGGCGAGGTGACCGCGCGCTTCGGCGTGATGCCCGAGCGCTTCGCCGATTACCTCGCCCTCACCGGTGACAGCGTGGACAACATCCGCGGAGTGCCGGGCGTCGGACCTAAGACCGCAGCCGCGCTCATGAAGGAATTTGCCTGCCTTGAGGAGCTCTATGCGGGCCTTGAGCGCGTGGCGCGCCTGAAGGTGCGCGGTGCCGCAACGCTCGCCGAACGGCTGCGCGAGCATCGCGACGCGGCATTTTTGGCACGCCAGCTCACGCAGATCGCCTGCGACATGCCGCTTCATGCCGACCCAGGCTCGCTGCGGCGCCGTCCGCCGGACGCCTCAGCGCTTGCGTGCTTCTACGATCAGCATCAATTTGGCCCGTTGCTGCGGCGCCAGGGCGAACGGCTGGCGCAGATTCCCTGCGCGTGAAGAGAGGGTTTGCTCAGGAGCCTAGGGCGCGCTGAAGCAGCCGAGCGGCTCTGCGGACTCTCCGGCGGCGCGTGACTCAAGACTGAGCGCGCCGTTTGCGAGCGCGCTCGGGGCAAACTGCACGAGCCAGCTGCCATCGGATTGGCGTCGCGCGCTGTAGCCGCGCGAGGCAAGCTCCTCGCCTCCGGAGGAGCGCGCGACGACCTTGCGTTCGGTCGCGATGCCCGCGACGCGCAGGGCGATGCGCCGGGTACCCGGGCCAAATATCAGCGCCGTGCACTCTGCTGCGCCACGCTCGAGGGCAGGCGCGCTGAAGAACGCGGTCCTCTCAAGCCCGGGATCCGCAAACGTGCGTCCGTACCAGCCTGCCGCTGCCCCAACGAGGGCGATCCCGATGAGCGATGCGGCAAGACGCCAGCGCCCAAAGGGGGCGAGGGGCGTCGCAGCCGGCGCGGGCGCTGCGGCGGGAGCGAGGGCCGCGGACGGTGCGAGCGCCGGGGCGGATGAGGCGCCCGCGGCGGGTGCCGCAGCCGAGTCGGCCGCGTCCGGCAAATGTTTCTGGACCGCGCGCCAGGCCTCGACATCGTCGACGCATAGCGGGCACTCCATCAGATGCAGTTCGAAGCTTTCCTCGGCAGTCGAATCTAGACCATGCGCGACATATAGCGCCGCCGTCATTTCCGCTTTATATCGGAGGTGCTCTGGTTGCTGATCCATGACTGGCTATTACCGTTGCGTTTGTTTCTAGCGTGGCTGAACTCGGACGACACGCCATTCTTGCTCAGAATGGCGCGGAAGCGCTGGTGCGCGCGCCACAGAACCTGAGCGAGCTGCTTATTCGTCAGATTGAGCGATTTGCAGATGGCGTCACGTGATTCCTCGCGCAGGTAAAGCCGCTCGAGCACTTCACGGTCGCGCGGCGCACGCAGCTCCCGAACAAGCTCGCGCACGCAGCTTGCGAGCTTGTCGTTGTCAAGGCGCTCCTCGATCGGGGTCGCCTCGTCGCAAATGTTCGATACGAGTTCGCTGTCGCTGTCGTACCGCTGGGCGCGACCGGTTCGCCAGTACGCCGAAGCAAGGTTCCTTGCCGTACGGTACAGATAGCCGCCGAGGTTGCTCGGATCACTGAGCCCCTCCTGGGAGCGGATCTTCTTGATCGCCTGCTCGAAGGTTCTCTGCAGCAGATCCTCGGCGTCGTCGGGATTGATGCCGCGATGCTCGAAAACCACCATCAGGGGCGGGCGGTACTTGACGTACACGTGGTCCTGCATCTCCGTGCGCGCAGCGATGGCGGCGACGAGTGAGATGTTTACCGCGCGGCTTTGGGCTGCGGCAACTTCACTGGCAGACGTCTCTACGTAAGTCATAGACGCTCTTCTTAATCCGGCCGTGCCCGGCGGCAGATCTTTGCGGATCTTTCCCCCCCGGACAGGGTACACGCATCGGCAAGGGGGACACCACCCAGGTAGGGTTCCCGCCCTCCCGGACGCGAACGCCGGGGGTTCTGCGCCATGTGTGCCGCGACCACGCGGGCCAGGAACTCATCGGTCGAGTAGCTGGCATAGCGCGGACTTGCCCAGATACCCGCCAGGAGCCCGGCCAATATCGCGGTTGAGTTCGAGCTTCCGTTGGCGAACGCAAATCCGGGCGCTGCGGTAGCGCCGATCACGCAGGCACTCGGGGCGCCGAAATTAAGCCCCTCGGGGACGGGCGAGGTGCCGGGGGAGATTCGGTCGTCATCCCCAATCGGCACGGCGCGCACGATGCGGCGGAAGCGGTAGGCCGCCGGGTACCCCGCCTGGGCCTCGCCCTTGTTCGGGACGCTGGCGACGACGATGGCGGCCCGCGGCGAGCCGGGGCGGTCAGCGATCTCGGCAAATGCTGCATCGAGCTCGGGGGTGCTCGTATTCCAGTGAGCGCTGAAGCTTAGGATTCGCGCGCCATTGCGCGTGGCGTAGTCGAGCGCGCGCTTCACCCGATCGGGGTCCACCCGCAGATCCGTGCAGCTGACGATGCGCAGCACCATGATGCGCGCGCCGTCAGAACCCGCCGCGGCCATGCCGATGCCCTTATTACGCTCTGCAGCAATCAGGCTCGCCATGAATGTTCCGTGGCTCGGCGCGTTGCGGCAGGCGCCTTGAGGTGACTCGATCGGGTGATTCTCGACGAAGTCCCAGCCGTGAACGTCGTCGATATAGCCGTTGCCATCATCGTCGACGCGCGGCTTGCCGTGCGCTTCGGCCTCGTGGGTCCAGAGCCGATGACGCAATGCGGGATGATCGATGGCGGCGCCGTCGTCGAAGACGGCGACGATTATGGGATGGCGCGCCGGTCGGCCGCTCCAGGCGAGCGAGCCGGCGACGTAGTCGAGCCACCACTCATTGCCGTTGCGATAGGCACAGTCGTTGTCCGTCGGATCATCCGCAGGGGGCGATGGGATGAGCGTCGAGCAGCTTTGCGGGCGGCAGGCGAAGCTCGCCGCCGGATCGGCGGCAGGGCTCGTTTGGGCAGGGCCCAGGGCGGGCGCGAGCCCGATAACTGCAGCACAAATACCGAGCCGGACGGCAGGTGCAACCATGCCGCCATTCTATAAAGAGGCGAGTCTTAAGCGAGACTCGCCTCTTTACGTCGATTCATGCGCGAAACGTGGCTAGTTGTTGTCGCTGTGAATCGTCCCGTCCTGATCGAGCACCACGCTGCCGTCGGTACCGGCATCGAGTAGCACGATGATTGCGCTGTCGGCGCCTTGGACATTGCGCGGAAAGATCAGGAAGTGATGCGGCTCCCCGGCGATCATGCCGAGCGCGTACCAGTGCTCGTATTCATAGTAAGGCTCGGCCGATTGGGTAAAGTTCGACATGGCGAGCAGTCCGGAGCTTGCAGGTTGACCGGGAATGCAGGCGAAGTCCGCCGGGACCGTCGTCATGGCAACTCCGGGGCGGTACTGCAGCGCAAGCTCCGCCCAGCCGTCGGGCCAGGATTGATTGGCGTTGTTGATCGGCGTGAATCCATAGGTCGTGCCATCTGCTGAGGCTGACGCGGCCGATATGGCGAATTGCAGTCCGGGAGTCGTCTGTTCCGATGGATTGAAGCCCGCCTGGATGCAGTTTGTCGTCACCGTCCATTGCTGAAAGAAGTAGGTCGGAATTGATTGCGCAGCGGCCGGAGTGGCCATGAAAGCTGAAGTCAATATAGGCAGTAAAAACGCGCCAATGCGAAGCATTGAAGTCTCCCCAGGGTTAATGCGGACGGGACCATCCGCATTTTTTTAACTGCCCCGAGGAGAG
>Ga0209624_10000948_pt1 | contig 24320 bp, 32 predicted proteins | sample JacPinW_OM2H0_O1_FD_188565 | JGI IMG/M metagenome (GOLD analysis project Ga0209624, IMG submission 188565) | Forest soil microbial communities from Algoma, Ontario, Canada - Jack Pine, Ontario site 1_JW_OM2H0_O1 (SPAdes) (version 2) | ecosystem: Environmental > Terrestrial > Soil > Boreal...
CTTCCCCCACTTGGCGCGAATGTCTTTGTGATTTAGTGGTTCGTAAGACGGCTCGAAGGTCTCAAGATCCTCTACATCGTAATTCGAGCCGAGTGCATTGACCTGCCCGGTCCCCTCACCAGCAACGCTGTAGTCCTTGGCCTTCACGGTAGGGGAATTAAGCCAACGGTCGTCGGGTGTCTCAAACTCATCGATGGCAAGGTGATAAGGGATAAGTGTTGGGCGCGTGGAGCTATTTATAAAAGCCCAGCCTGGCTTGTACGGAATCCATCGTGCCGCGACAGCGATGTTGTCGGCGATGCGCGCCTCTTCAAGAGATCGACGCTCGGCAAGCAAATGTCTAGTCCCGCGTAAATCTTCAGGTTTCCAGTTTTTGGTCATATATTAAATTGATTCCCATACTTACTGTAATAGAGTCGCAAATTCCCGGAATCGCCCAGAATTTCTAGGGGTACCCCCGCAGTTAAACGGCGGCCATCTTGGGGCCTAAGCTTCCAGGCGGTTGTTGCGCGCGGTGGTTAGTCGCGCGTCTAACATGGTCCAATGGGGGTCACCCGTCGAAAGGTGGGACGCGGAATGAGATTTTCGTAATAGATTCGGTCTTTGTAAGCCCTCAGCAGGTAGCCGTGACCATCGGCAGTTCGCAGGCGCGGATCTCGACGAGAAGGTCAGCGGCGCGTCCTAACTTGCGGGCGCGTTCGCTCTTGTCGTGTCTGGAGGCCGCGCAAAACTCTTCTCAATCTTCAGCAGTTGGCGGCGCGATAGGGCGATGTTGGGCTTGGTATCCGGACTATGCCCGGAGGTGTGGACTATATCAGCTTTTGACAGCCATAACAAGACTTTTATTAAACAAATCAATTGCTTAGAATGCCATTTGTAGACTGTGATGTTAAAAGTTGCACCGAGTGCAACGCTCGCTCTCCGGCCGCCGGCTAGTCGCAGGAGATCGTAGGCACGCGACAACCTGGACCGTGAACCTGCTTGAGGAATGCCTCAAAGTCCTTCACTGCCGGGTGCAGCTTCTTCGTTCACGCCGCGCCCAGTTTGAAGCGGGCCTGAGCCCAGGCATCCAGATCCTCGGGCGTATAGAGAACACGGGAGCCGAAACGGCCGGCGACGCGCGGCCCTTTGCCGATTGATGGCGTGCAGAGCCAGTCGAAATGGCTGAAGCTGATCGGCCAGCCGTTCTCGTTAAGGTATTCATGCGCCTGGCGGCGCGTCAGTCTTTTCACTTGATCACCCATGCTCAAAATTGAACATGGGCCTTTTATGCACCGACGTCCTGGGGGAATAAGTGCGTCAGCTAGCTGATTGGGTATATCGAGCTAGCTGGATACAGGCTTAGCGGTAAGCGCCGGGTAAGCGAAGGCCGTCCATAGCCCGACAGGCCGCACCGTGCTCTTCGAGGCGGATAATGGCGGAAAGTCGTTAGCGCTCAACCACTTGTCAAGGCGTTTCCATGATGCGCTAGGCTGTGCTATGTCGCATGATAATAATCCGCTGTTAACGCTGCCGTCGGGTTACGAGGCGTTGGTCATAGCACAGCAAGGAGTCGGTAAGCTTATCGAAACCTTGCGTTAACTCGTGGTGCGGCTAGTTCACCAGTGGGTGGGGTCGTCGGGAGTGGCAGGATGTTCGCGAACATGACCCGGAGCTCGATGGCGCTGGCGGCGGCGCTCGGGCTCGGCCTGGGCTTGAGCGCCTGCGCCCACAACAATCCCGACAACCTCGCCGCAGGCTATGGCGCGGCCGGTCCGGGCAGCGTGCAGGAGTTCAACCAGACTGTCGGCGACCGCGTCTTCTTCACCACCGATCAGACCGACCTCTCGCCGACCGCCCAGGCAACGCTCGACAAGCAGGCGGCCTGGCTCAATCAGTACAACAAATACAGCTTCACCATTGAGGGGCACGCCGATGAGCGGGGCACACGCGAATACAATTTCGCCCTTGGCTCCCGTCGCGCCCAGGCGGTCCATGACTATCTCGTCGCCAAAGGAATCTCCGGTTCGCGCATGAGGACGATCAGCTATGGCAAGGAGCGGCCGGTCGCGGTTTGCGACGACATCTCCTGCTGGTCTCAGAACCGTCGCGCTGTCACCGTGCTCAACGGAGCGGCCGGCAGTTGAGAAAAGCGTGCAAGCCCACGTCGCGCCAAGGCGCACCCGACTTAAAATCGACAGATGCCGAGCGTATGGACCGGGCAAGCGAAGGCAATCAGGATACTTCGAGTGACGTCGTTTCGCCCTAGCCTCGTCGCTGTGTTCGTCGCCTGCGTCACGCTCGCAGCGCCGGCCCAAGCACAGTTCGATATCTTCCACCGCCAGGCTCCGCCGCCCGCCGACATTCCTGGGGGCGCACCAGGCGAACCCGACGACGCCGGTGGCCTGGTAGTGCGCATCAATCGGCTCGAGGAAGAACTTCGCCAGGCCTACGGCCGGATCGAGGAATTGCAGAACGCGCAGCGTCAACTCGAGGCGCAGCTGCAGAAGTTCCGCCAGGATGTTGAATTCCGGTTCGGCGATCGCTCCGGCGGCGCGCCACCCGACTCGAACGTCGCCGAAGCGCCCTTGGCTCCCGACCAGCCGTCCGTCGCTCCAAGGCCAAGACGATCGGACGCGTTCGATCCCAATGCCGATCCGAACGCGCCCGGCGCGCCGCGGCCGTTGGGAACGACTCCGCCGAGCGCGCCGCTGGTACGGGAGTCTCCGGTGCCCTTGGCGCACGAGCAGCCTGCACCCGGCGCTCCGCTCGAACTCGGTAAAGGACCGCCGCCTGCCCCACAGCCGAGCGGACCGATGGTCGTCGGCTCCGGGGTGGCGATGCTCGATCAGCCGCGAGAGCAGTTCAACGCCGCGCTAGCCGCCTTTCAGGCGGGGCAATACCCGGAGGCGGAAGTCGGGTTCAAGACGTTTCTCACCGCCAATCCGGCGCATCGCCTGACTCCGGACGCGATCTTCTACATTGGCGAGACTTATCTTCAACGCTCGCGCCCCCGCGAGGCGGCCGAGCAATATCTCAAGGTCACGACCGACTATTCCAAATCGTCGCGGGCGCCGGAGAGCATGGTGCGCCTCGGGCAGACACTCGCCGCGCTTGGCAACTCCGAGCAGGCCTGCGCGACGCTGACCGAATTCGGCAAGCGCTACCCGACTGCGTCGGCCTCGGTGAAGAAGCTCGCCGAGCATGAGAGCGCCAAGGATCATTGTTGAGCGCCCGGCGCTCGCAGGCCCTCTCGTCGGCTGACATCGACGCGCGATTCGCCCCGTTTGTTCGCGCCAAGGCCCTTCTCATCGCCGTCTCCGGCGGCCCCGATTCGACGGCGCTGCTCCTGATGGCGGCCGAATGGGCGAAGCGGCGCGGCAAGACGCGGATCGATGCGGCGACGGTCGATCACGGGCTTCGACCCGAAAGCGCCGATGAGGCAAAGGCTGTCGCTGCGCTCTGCGCGCGGCTCGGCGTCGGCCACCGCGTTCTTCAGTGGAAGGGCGCGAAGCCAACCAGCCGCCTGCAGGAGCGCGCGCGCGAAGCGCGCTACCGGTTGCTCGTCGATCACGCCAAGGCGATCGGCGCCGACGCGGTCATGACCGCTCATCACGCCGACGATCAGGCGGAGACCGTGCTCTTTCGTCTGTTGCGCGGATCCGGCGTCGCGGGGCTGCGCGGCATGGACCTCATGACCGCCCGCGATGGCATGACGGTCGCCCGGCCGCTCATCGGCTTGAAGAAGCGCGATCTGATCGCCTTCGCCGATGCGCGAGGGGCGGCGTTCATTGACGACCCGTCCAACGCCGACCCTCGCTTCGCGCGCACCCGCTTGCGCAGTCTCCTTGTCCGCCTCGGCGAGGAAGGCCTCGACGCCGAGGCGCTCGATCGGCTGGCGCGCCGCGCGCGGGAAACCGAGGAGGCGCTGGCGCATCTGACAGCTGAGGTCGAGGCGCGGGTCGGCTCGGATGGCGTGATCGACGCGCGCGCGCTGTTCGCCGCGCCGATTGCGATCGGCCAGCGGATTCTGGCGCGGCGCATCGCTGCGGCCGGCGGGCGCAACGCGAGCCGCATCGGGCTCGAGAAGATCGAAACGCTGGCGGCGAACCTACGCGACGCCCTCAAAGAGCGGCGAGCCTACGGCGCCAATATCGGCGGCGCGCTGGTTCGGCTCACCGCCAAAGGCCGGCTGAGCTTCGCGCCCGAGCCTCCGAGGACAAGCGGCAAGCGGTAGGCGCGGCCACGACCAAGCAGACCGCCATTGCCGAGTCCATTTTGAGTGATTTCAGGCGCTTACGGCGCCATTTCCGAGTTGCAACTTCCAAGCCGGCTTCCAGGCCTGCTACGCTGGGCCTCGCCATCGCAGTTTTGGCTCCGCTCGAGCCTTTTCAAAGGGTTGGGCGCCAAAACCTGTCACAAAATAACTCCCAACCCGCTCGTCCCTCAGGGCGGGCGAAGCAGGTCGGAGAGCCCGCGCCGTGGGCTCCGGGACGAGGGTTGGAGTTACGATTCGCTCAGCCGCTTTCTCCTTGACCTCGAGCGCTCGCTGGCCAACCAGAGGCGCGGGTCGCGTCTATCCTTCCTTTCCGAAAAACAATACCTCATCTCCGCCGATCGGTCAAGAAATTGTCGATTCATTTCGCCAAGCGCCCCGGCGGGGCGGACGCGACCCGAGCCGCATTGGGCTCGGAAGGCGGCGGCCCTCCGCGACGCCCTAAAGAACGGCGAGCTTACGGCAGCGCCAAACCCAAGCTGCCCGGCAGGCCACAATTCCAAGCCTGCCTTCACGGCGATGCTTGAACAACCCGGGGCAGCAAACGACCCGCCGACGAGACCAGAAGCGGCACCCACGCGGCAGGTCGCTGACCGCTCGCGCCCTTGAGGCGGCGACGCGGAGGCGCGACAACGGCGCATGGCCGGAGACCGCCCATGGTGGCTACGACGGCCTCGTGGGAGGCTAGATCCGAGCGCCTGGCGCTCTGCGCCTGCTCTGGAGCGAAGCAAGGGCAAAGCTGTGAGCCGAGGTCCGCATTATCGAGCGGCGCACCGGCGGCGCTGTTTTGCCGCGAGCCACCATTGCGCCGCTCGACGTCACAGACATCGCCCACACGCCTTCGAGCTTGCGCGAAACCGGTCCCGTTCAGCCGGATTTCCAGTATACCTTCTTGGCGAAACAACAAAGTCGTCCATCGCCGTAATCGATAATTTCGCTTGACCCGTCGTAATGACGATACATCGGGTAGACGTTCCCTGGACTGTAATGCGCAACAACGCTTTGTCTAGTCTTGGTCGGATCATCGATTTCGCCGCCCCCATGGACGAGGTCTGCGCTCCAAATCAGTACATCGCCCTTGGCCACACGTAAGCTGCGTCGTTGGTCCCTTCTTCGCGCCGCTACATCGTTCAAAGATGCATAGAACTTTTTCAGATCGTCGGATCCGGGAGGGCACCATTTGTACTTTCCTTCAAACAAAAACTCGGGATCCTCATGGCTTTCAGGAAAATAGATAAGCTCACCACTGCCTGGTTGTACATCTTCTAAGGCAGTCCAAGACGCGGCGAACTCCATAGGGGAGCTCACACGTACAAATGCCGTATCCTTATGGAGGGGTTGTTGCGATCCTTTAAAGAAGAATAAACTCTGATGTACCAACGCAGGCCGCATGAAAATAAGCTTTAAAAATCTGAGAGTGTCAGAAGCAAAAATGACATTCCGAGCAGAAGGAAGAAACGAGTACAAATCAAGTAATTTCAGCGTCTTATCGTGGGCATTGGCATCCTCAGATCTAAGGGCGCGTGTAACAGAATGACCGTCTTCCATGCAATTGATCCACGCCTCGGGTGGAGGGTTGGCAATTACCCTCGCTACATCAGCATTTAGAGCGTCGACCAGCTGTTCGCTTACAGCCCCCGGAGGATGACGTAACCGCTCTCGATGAAAGTCAAGAGGTTTAAAGCATCCGGTTCACTTAACTCGCCGATGGCAAGTCGACCAGCAACAATGTCTTTTGCATTCGACAAGTCAGTCCAGAGACCGCCGAACCTGCTGCGAAATCCTGGCGTCTCCACAGGATCGCGATAGGGGTCTTTGTCTCCCATGTCAGCTATCACCTCTTGATTGCGACAACTAGAGCCCGCTTTACAGCAACGCCGGCTATATCCATTCCGAGTAGCAAGGGGTGGATAATTTCGACAACCTCGAACCCAGCAGCCGCGAAAAAAGCCAGAAGCTCATCACGGGAGTAAACGCGGATAAACGCTCCGCCAGCCTCACTTTCAAAATAGGCCCGCGACATTGAAAGATGTTCGTCAGCAGAGATGAAATCAATGAATGCCATCCCTTGTTGTGTAAGAGCTGTATGTATATTTTGAAGCGACGATCGCACGGATGGGAAAATATGTTCAAATGTCGCCGAGGAAATAACAAGATCAAAAAAACCGTCCGACATATGACTATCTATATTGCCGACGCTAAATCTTACCGTCGAATCACCGAAGCGTGCTGTTAGTTGATCGACTCGTGATACTGAAAGATCAAGACCTACAAATTCCCTGAACCGGCGACCTCTCTGAAGTAGCGTCGCGAGAAGACGTCCGTACCCAGGACCAATTTCAAGAATGCGCTGAAACGGCCCGAACGAAGATAAGCGTTCAACTTGATCGATAAATGTGTCTCCCGTCATTATGCTGCCCCACGTCAATGAGGCGTCACTCTCCTTTCCCGTCCAACGGGCTTCCGCACCGGATTTGACGTCGATTGTTCCTTTGTGCTCGGCAAAGCGGCCGGTTTTGATAACTTGCCTGCCGTTCCAAAGGGGATGATCGGTGCCGCTGATGAAGGTCTCGACAACGTTCTCGGACTTGGTCAAATATTCGAATGGATTAAACCAGAATGCCTTTCGACCGTCGCCGATGCCGGCGAGCTGCAGGTCTGCCCTGAAGTCTCGGGCGCGAGCTCGCCCGGCGAGCCGCCCGTTGATGACGATATCGACGGTAAGAGCAAGTTCTGGGACTTCGCTGTAATGTGCCCAACCGTGGAGTACAAACTCGCCTACTTCATCAAGGTGCCCGTCAAACGACATAGCGCCTCCAATGGGCCACTTTATGAAGCATGGGATCGTCGCAGCGACGATCAGCTCCAACCAATATCTGGTCCGAGCGTTGGCGCAAGTCACGTTCTCGGCGCCGAGCTGGTCATCATGCGGATCGATACGGCCGCGAGCGGCATGCTGATCACCGCAAGCATCGGCAAGACGCTCATCGCCAACAGTGCGGCGGAACGAGGGGGGAGGCATCAGGATGCACCAAAAATGTGTACATAAACGTAAGGTTGACAGTAGAGTCGCCTGACCCTGCCCGACGCGCGCGCTCCATAACGGTCACTCTCTTGAGACCGTGTACGCTTGACGTAATCCGTTAGACGTACCATATTACCGCATGATCCTGAGCTATCGCGATAACCGAACGCGAGACTTTGCAGGCAGCAGGCTTGTCCGGGCGTTTCAGGGTTTCGCCCAGCAGGCCAACAAGCGCCTCATAATCTTGAGCGCCGCAACGAACCTTGGAGATTTGCGCGCACTGCCCAGCAACCATTTTGAAGGCTTGAAGGACGACCGGGTGGGGCAGTACAGCATTCGGATCAACGAACAATGGCGTGTCTGCTTCGAGTGGCCCAAAGGCGACGCTGGTCCGTCGAACGTTGAAATTGTAGACTACCACTAAGGAGGGTTTGAGTTATGCGTCCACCAATGCGGCCTGCTGACGTTCGTCCTCCTGATGTGCGCCCTTCCGACGTTCGTCCTCCGATGCGGCCCAACATGCGCCCTGCCGTCCATCCCGGAGAAATCCTTGCCGACGAACTGAGCGAACTCGGGATTGCGCCAGCCGCGCTCGCACGTCAGATCAATGTCCCGGCCAACCGCGTATCGGAAATCATTCGAGGACGCCGCAGCGTCACGGGCGATACTGCCCTTCGCCTCGCCCGCTGGTTCGGGACCAGCCCGCAGTTTTGGCTCAACCTGCAAAGCGCCCATGACCTTCGCGTTGCCGAGGACAGAGCGGGAGATGAAATCGCGCGGATACCAGTTCGTCCCGATGCCGCGTAATGGCAGGTAGATTTACCAACCTCTCCTAATCCCTTGCCGGTTCCGGGGTCACGCTTGCAGGCGAGTTTTCCTTGCGCGCATATGGATGGTCTATGGACGGCGTACGGCCCTGCGACCGCCTACACGTCCTGTCTGACTTAACTGATGGATATAAATGGTAGCGGGACCCAGACTTGAACTGGGGACCTACGGATTATGATTGCCATGGTCTGACCTGATACCGACCGACGGCCGCCGTCGTCAACACCAAGACCCCCCGATTTCCTTGACTTTCCGCTGACAGGGTCCGACATTCGCCGACAACAACACGCGCGTTGGTGATGACATGGTGCTGACACGAGGCGACTTGGGGAGCGACGGCGCATGGCGAGACTGACCAAGCGGGTGGTGGACGCGGCCGAGGCGAGCGGCAGCCCCACGATCATCTGGGATGACGAGGTCAAGGGCTTCGGCCTGCGCATCACCGCCGCCGGCGCCAAGAGCTACGTGCTCAACTATCGCGCCGGTCGAGGTCGCAACGCGCCACAGCGCCGAATCACCATCGGCAAGCACGGATCGCCCTGGACCCCCGAGTTGGCGAGGCGGGAGGCGCGGCGACTCAGCGGTGCCATCGCTGCAGGCGAGGATCCCGCGACTGCCCGCGAGGCTGAAGCGCGCGCCATGACGCTCGGCGACTTGTGCACCCTCTATTTGGCGGAAGGCGCTGGCCACAAGAAGCCCCTGACACTCAAGGCCGATCGCGGCCGGATCCAAAACCACATCATGCCGCTCTTGGGTTCGCTCAGGATTGACTGCATCGCGCGCGCCGACGTCGAGCGCATGGTACGCGACGTGACAGCTGGACGCACGGCGGCGAAGAAGCCGCTTAAGCCCTATCGGGGCACGCTCGCCAGGGGCGGACTCGGCACGGCGGCGCAGGCGCTCGCGGTCCTGGGCGCGGTGATGAGCTTCGCGATCGCGCGCGGGTTGCGCGAGGACAATCCGGTGCGCGGGGTGAAGAAACCGCCGACGCGGCGCATGGAACGGTTTCTTTCGGAAGCGGAGATTGCACGCCTAGGCGAGGCGCTCGACGCGGAAGCCAGAGCGACGATCGATCCATACCCCGCCGCCGCCATCCGCCTGTTGCTCATGACCGGCTGCCGCCGTTCGGAAATCCTCGGCCTGCGCTGGGATTGGATCGACTTCGAACGGGCGATGATCTTCCTGCCCGACTCCAAGACCGGACGAAAAACGGTCTATCTCAACGCGCCAGCGCTCGACGTGCTGGCAAACCTGCCGCACCAAGTCGGCAATCCGCACGTGATTTGCGGGCGCCGCGACGGTCACGCTTTTGTCGGGCTCGGCAAGGTCTGGCGTCGGGTCACCTGCGCGGCTGACCTCTCAGGCGTACGGCTGCATGACCTCAGGCACTCGTTCGCGAGTATCGGCGCCGCCTCCAACAATTCCCTGCTGATCCTCGGCAAGCTGCTCGGGCATCGCCACGCGGCGACGACGGAGCGGTATTCGCACCTCTCCGCCGATCCCATGCGGCAGGCTGCCGAAGCGATCGGCCAACGCATTAAGACTGCGCTCGCCGGCTCGAGCGGCGCAAGCTCTGCCAACGTGAGGCGGCTAGGACAGGTCTGAACGTGGAGCGGCTGGCCCGGCTTAAGCCAACACCGGATCCAGCCTCCTCTCGGAACATGTGGTGGAAGCACATGTTGGATCGTTCGAATACGCCGGTTCGCGCCCGGGTGGAAGATCAGCCACTCATTAGGGCGATTGGTGACGCCCGCAGGCGGTATGGATTCTCGGCTGCCGCGGCGGAGCAATTACTCAATGACTTCGCTAAGCCTGAGCCGAGAGTGCGACGCTGGATTTTCGAGCTCAGCGATCCCGCGCCACGCGCCAACCCGTTCGTGACGAACGACCTTCTCGCCGCTTTTGCGCGCGACGTCCTGACAAGAGGTCGGGACTCGAGCGCGCGTTGGGCCGACCTGACGCCAAGAGAGCGGAGGCAGGGCTACCGGATTGCGCGTTTTGCGCAAGACAAAAGACGCGTCCGGATCGGTGCCGGACGGCCGAAGAACGTCGATCAGGCCCTGATTCTCTATGTGATCCGGGGCATCGAGGAGGCGACCGGCGTCGCGTTCCGGTTCGCGCGCCCGCGTCGGCTCCAGGGTTCCACCGGAGGCCCTATGTTGCGGTTGGCCGAGGAGGCGCTGCGACGGTTATTTCGTATTGCTGACAACGCTTATCTGGGTCTGGTCTCTCCTGCCCGGCACTATACGCGGGAGCAAATCGTCCGCACGGCTAAGTTAGTCCGCCGGGCGAGCACGACCTCTCCCGCGAAGTCGCAATCTGACTTGATCCTGACCTTCACGGGCGATGTCCGCATGGCGCTTGTGGGCGAAGCCAGACAAGAAAACCAGGATCGATGCGCCGCCTCGCCGTATTCGTGGGGCTTTGCAAGCTCGTGGGGCATCACCAGAGAGGTGCTCGAGGCGGTAGTTGCCAGCGGACGGCAGACCCGGCTGAATTATGGTAGCGGGCTCGACGTCCTGCAGGCCAGTCTGAAAAACGGCACGCTGCCGGACCTGATCGAACTGTCGAAGCGAAGATGCTCGCGGCCTATGATTCTTGTCGCTGAACGAACATTGCCCGAGCCGCCGACATCACCACCGCCTTCGACGGATGGATCCGCCTGAATTTTTCTCCTCTTACCGAATTCTTCCCACTCCCTCAGCCGCCGCCGCAGGCCGCAAGATGGCCGCTATGACTATAGGGAGTTAAGTCGTGAATGACTTGTTGAATGGGAAAAAGGCGGCCGCTTTTCTCGGGGTTTCGGAGCGCACGCTGGAACGGCTGCGCACGGCCGGTGAGGGTCCCAAATATTTCAAATTCGGGATGACAGTTCGTTACGATCCGGCCGACATCCTTGCCTGGATCAACGGTCGTAAGCGGACGAGCACATCCGACCCCAGCGGCGAAAAGAAGGACCCCCGGCGCCGCATCGCCCCCGCCGCGCCACACCCAACCAGCGCCCCTTAACGCGACCGCCGTCGAGGCAAGCCCCAAACGGCGGCGCGTTTATCACTCCGTAGACAGCGGCGGGGAGATATCACGTCACGCAGACGGGTGCCAGCCCTGGCGGCGTCGGGATTTACCCGATGCCTGACGCCAACCCTCCTATAGCGATCGTTTCCCACGCGGTTCACGAAGAATCGACGCTCGAGGCCTTTCCCGGCTCACCGATCTTCGCGCCGTTGCCGATGATCGCGGGCGGTTGGGCGTGCATTGCGTGCGATACGCCGCTGCCGAAGGGCCAAGGCCGGGCACCGTCGCGGCACTACAGGACGCACTCGCTCGAACTGAACCCCGCCATCCCGCGAGTGATCACCAAAGGCGAACGCGAGGGCCTGCAAAGCCTGATCCGCCACCGCGAGCTGAGTGCGGCGGCGCTCGACCACCAATTCGGCCCATCACTATTCGCGCTCAATACGACTTTGCGGCGTCGCTTGCGAATGGGCGGCGCCGCCTTCGTCTCGTTTCCGAGGCGCAGAGCGAGACGGAAATAAGCGCGCCGCAAACAGAGGAAAAATTCAAATGGATGTGACTGAGTACCTAGGAAACGTCTTCCTGAAAGTCGACGATGTCAAAGCGAGTGGCCCGATCCGGATGATGATTACCGGTGTCTCGAAGGGCCAGTTTGCCAAGCTCGATCTCACTTTCCACGACGGGACGCAGTTGTCGCTCAACGCCACCAACCTCCGCGTGCTTGCACGGGCGTACGGGAAGGAAAGTGAAGCGTGGCTCGGTATGGAGGTCGAGCTCAAGGTCGGCCCGATCCAGTTCCGGGGCGAGCCGCAGGAGGCCATCCTGCTCAAGCCGATCTCGTCGCCGATCGAGAACAAAGCGCCGCCGAAGCCCGAGTTCGACGACACAATAGAGTTCTGAGGACATGTGGCGGGGACCGGGCTCAGCGGCCCCCGCAACACTTTTCCAGGTTCTCGACGAATGTCATCGAACCTGACTTCAATCAATAGGATCGCACTTCGCGTATTCGTCGAGTGGCTCAATCGTGCGCTCGAGGCGCTTGATCTTCTTGCTTTCCACGACGAAACAGATGTGGCGGGGCTCACGCCGAGCGGAGTCGATCACGTCCGAGGCGCGATCGTCGCCGCCGCTCCCTTTGTGCACGAGGAGAACGAGCGCGAGATCGAGGGGCGCACAACCGGGAGCGCGCCATGAGCCCCGAGGAAGCGCGCCTGGGGCTGCGTGATGGCGGCTACGACCCCATCCCACTCAACGGCAAAGTCCCAGTAATCAAGGCATGGCAGAAGCAGCAGGAGCGAACCCGCGAGGAAATCTCCCTTTGGAGCCTGACGCACCCAGCCGCGATGAACACCGGCGTCCAGACGCAGAGCATGCCGACCCTCGACCTCGACATTCTCGATCCCGACGCGGCGGACACGGTCGAAAACCTTGTGCGGAACCGCTTCGGGGAAAGAGGCCGCATTCTCGTCCGCTTCGGCGCCCGGCCCAAGCGGGCGATCCTATTCCGGACGATCGAGCCCTTCGCCAAGATCGTCGTCAATTTCGCCGTGGCTGACGGCGCTCCCGGCGAGAAGCTCGAATTCTTAGGCGACGGCCAGCAGGTAGCGGTCGACGGCGTCCATCCCGACACCGGCCGCCCCTATGAATGGTTCGGCGGCTCGCCCGTCGAAATCCGGCACGAGGATCTGCCCTCGATCGACGCCGACGAGGCTCAGGCGCTCATGAACGACATCGAGAGGCTTCTGGTCGAGAGATTCGACTACCGCCTTCCGTCGACGGGCAGGTTGCGCGGCAACGGCGGTGCCGGGGACGATCGGGAAGCTGGAGCGGACTGGCAAGCCCTCTTCGACAACATCCGCGAGGGCCGCGCGCTCCACGACAGTCTTCGCGACCTCGCCGCCAAAATGCTCGCGGCGGGGACTAATCCGGGGGCCGTCGTCAACCAGCTGCGTGCGTTCATGGAAGCCTCAACGGCGCCGCGTGACGATCGATGGAAAGCCCGGTTCGACGACATCCCCCGGCTGGTCGAAAGCGCGAGGGCGAAGATCGAGCAGGAGCGCCACCCGCAGCAGCCCGTCGAGCCGACGCCGCTCGATCAAGTCGTCGCGATTTTCCGCGAATGGCTGGCGCTAAAAGACAACAGCCCTATCTACGTCACACTCGGGGCCGTCGCAGCCAATTTGCTTCCTGGCGATCCTGTTTGGTTGGGATTGATTGCTCCGCCCTCGTCGGCCAAGACGGAGCTTCTGAATTCGGTCAGCCATCTGCCCTATGTCGAGGTCGTCGAGACGTTCTCGCCGGCTGCGCTACTCTCAGGGTCGCCGAAAAAGGATCGGGCAAAAGGAGCCACTGGCGGCGTTCTGCGCAAGATCGGCGCGTTCGGGGTGATCTTGTTCAAGGACTTCGGCAGCGTGCTCGACCTGCGCCACGAACAGCGCGCCGACATGATGACGGCCCTGCGCCGCATTTTTGACGGCCAGTACACGCGCCAACTCGGCACCGAAGGCGGCATAACGCTGACGTGGGGCGGCAAGGCAGGCTGCATCTTCGGCGCGACGCAAGCGTACGACAGTCACCACGCTGTCGCCGGGACATTGGGCGACCGGTTTTTGCTTCTTCGGGTCGAAACAATTGCCGACGAGCAATTGGCGAAGTGCCGTCTGCAAAACGGCGACGGAGCGGCGCGCATGCGCCTGAAACTCGCTGAGGCCGTCGCAGGCTTATTCGCCTCGCTGCCGAATCCTCCGCCGCAACCGGAAGGGATGACCGAGGGCGAGTATGCCTCGCTCTCAGACGTGATCCTCAAAGTCATCCGCCTGCGCGGGGGGGTCGTCCGCGACGGCTATCGACGCGAAATCGATGACGTCCACGACCCCGAAGGCCCCGCCCGCCTCTCCAAAGCCCTGCAACAATTGTTCGCCGGTCTCATCCTCATCGGCGTCCAACGCGAGGAGGCGGCCGCTCTTATCGAACGTCTCGCCTACGACTGTGTCCCGAAATTACGCCTCAGAGCCTTGAACGCTTTGACAGACCATTGGCAAACCACCCGCCAGCTCGCTGCTAAGATCAAGCTTCCAACTAACACGACGCGGCGAGCCCTTGAGGAACTAGCGGCCCAGGAACTGGCGGTTTTGGAGGACGCCGAGAATGACGGCGGACAGCCCGTCGCCAATGCCCATAAGTGGAAGCGCGCGCTATGACCCTTACCCGAAAAATCTTCTTGAATACTCTTTTCTCAATAAAAACAGCGGGTCGACCCCCTAAAATACCATGCTGTGTATTTTTCGGATACGGGTTCCGACCCCTTGAAAGCTGCCGCAAGTCGATGATCCGCACGCCAATCGACTTGACGATGGGGCATGCTTTCGGTCGAGCGACGGACGAGTGCGCAGCACTCGCCGTCGCGAGGCCGAAACATGGCCGATCTTTTCGTTAGAAGGAGGAGGCGATGGTCGTACCGAAAGCGACCCAAGGGAAGGTTACGGAGGCGATCGATGTGGTGCAATGGGCGGTGAGCGGCGATGACGCCGAGGCGGCGGCGGAGACGCGTAAGCGGGCGCGGCAGTGCGGGCCCGACGCTGTTGCCTTCCTTAACTTCGTGCTGAGGACGGACAAGTTCGCATCCCCCGCGCAACGCGTGCGCGCGACGATCGCGCTGTTGGAAGTCGGCGAGTTTCTGTCGTCTGAACCCAAGGCGACCGGCCTGTTCCGCGCGGTGGAAGACTCCGACGGCGCGGGAGAGCGTGAAGCAAGTTGACGAGAGTCCGCGTATGGCGCTCGGAATGGTTCGAGCAAGTTCTGTTTGCTCGGCTGCTGGACAAGTGGTTGGACCCGACCACGAGTTTCGCGACGGCGTTTGATCCGGTTGCCCAGTCGCGGTTGAGCGGCTTTATGCGCAAGAAGCGCGGCGTCCGGCCCGGATGCCCGGACAACTGGGTTTTGCATTGCGGGCGGCTCATCTGCGTTGAGTTGAAGTCGCCGGTCGGGAGGTGCAGCCGTGCGCAGCGCGTCGTTCGCGAAACGATTCTCGCCGCACGCGGCTCGTGGTGGATGTGCCTCTCGGCGAACTCGGCGATGTGGGCGTTGGCCGAGAGCGGCGTGAAGTTTCGCGAGATCGTCCACGCCGATGGCACGACGGAGAGATAGCGGCGACCCAAGCTAGAGGCCTGGGAGAGGCCGCGTCGTGATCCGAGCGAGCGGCGGCCTCAGCATCCGGAGGTTGCGGTTGAGCGACGGGACGCTGCGCGAAGACGGCGGGAGCATCAGCGCGCCCTTAAGACCGCGAAGTCCGCGACGGAGCACGGCGGTGGCGCTCAACCAGCTGGGTGGCGTGAACGTGGCTTGTAGCCCGATCAGGGTCAGCGACGATTGCGCCGCCACACGCGCAAAAGCCCTCCCTCGCCGCAAGTCGAGGATGAATGATGTTTCTTGATGCTGCGCTCGCCGGCGAAAAAAGGGCCGTCTTCCGCGAGGACGTCTTGGGCGAGCGGAATCGCCGAGCGTCGAACAAGCGCGAGTCTCGCTGCGGTGCAAATCTCGCCCTTTTTTGTGATGAGCCACATAAATGACGGTTCCTGTTGCGCCCGCGGAGATCGTGTCTTTCTGGAGTGAAGCCGGAGCTGACAAATGGTTCGAGCAGGATGAAAGTTTCGACCAAGCTATCAGACTGAGGTTTCTACTGACGTACGAGGCAGCCGCAAATGGCGAGCTTATAGCCTGGGAAGAAAACGTAGAGGGCGCGCTCGCGCTTGTACTTCTGCTTGATCAGTTCCCGCGCAACATGTTTCGTGGCGACGCGCGCGCCTTCGCGACCGATGCGCTGGCGCGCGCTGTCGCTGATCGCGCGCTCGCGCGCGGCTTTGACCAAGCGACAGACCTGGCGCTGCGGCCGTTTTTCTATTTGCCCTTCATGCATTCGGAAGCGCTGATCGACCAGGACCGCTCTGTGAGCTTGTACGAGGCGCTCGGTGAGACCGAGCAATTGCCCTACGCGACAGAGCATCGAGACGTGGTTCAAAGATTCGGGCGGTTTCCCCATCGAAACCGTGCACTCGGCCGCGATACAACGCGCGCCGAGGAGGCGTTTCTGGAAGCTGATGGCTTCGGCGGCTCAAAACGAGGAATCATAACCTTTGAGTGGTAACGAATATGTCGCGCGGCTTCCCGGCGTCGCCGGGCGGCGGATGCGGCGGCGATTGGGTCCTTTCGTCACTGTATGCCGTTCACTCGGGGAGCCCACCCCACGTTTTCTGAGGGCTACGCCCGCTCGACCTCGGGTACCGTTGCGCGCGTATCAGCTGTCCTCATCAACAGCCACGTCAAAATACCGAAGATAGTCGCGGCAATCGCACCGATGGCGAGTGCCGCACCGAAGCCGGCCGCGACGCTGCCGTGCACCGCAGGCTCGAGGCTTTTCTGAACCTCGCTAGGCAACACCGACAAACCGCTCGTGGCGTCGCCTCCTACGATCCTGAGGCTCAAACCGTGCCAGTCGACGACCTTATCGGCGCCAAGGGGCATGCCGAGCCGGCGCAGGTTTTCCTCAGCGACCGCAGCGAGCACAGCGCCGAGTCCGGCGAGCCCCATGACGATGCCTATGAACCGTGTGGTAGCCGCAATGCCGCCCGCCATCCCCGCCCGAGCTGGCGGCACGGCGCCGATTTGGGCTTTCGCCGTCTCGCTATTCAACAGGCCGGCTCCAGAGCCGGTGATGAACATGCCGACCCCGGCAGCCCAATATCCAAGGCCTATCGCGATCGCCCCGGCGGTGACAGCATTGCCCAACGCGACCATTGCGAGCCCAACGGTCAATAGAGCTCGCCCTGACATCGAGGCCGACAACTTTCCGCCGATGGTCGGAAAGATCAGGAGCGGAAGGGCGAACGGTATCATGGCTAGCCCCGCGACGGCGGGTGACTGCCCGAAAGCGTCCTGTAAATATAGCGGGAGGATGGTCATCATGACCTGGGCCGTCCCGGCGTATCCGAGCATCGCGATGGCCGCGCCCACGAAGGTTCGATCACGAAAAAGCGACAGGTCGACCATTGGTCGCTGTTGCAGCCGCTCTGCCGCGATGAAAGCGCAGAGCAGGATTGCACCGACGGTAAGCTTAAGGTGCGTGACGCCGCTCCCCCAGCCTACGGCGTTCGCGTCGATCAAAGCCCACACTACGCCGAACAGACCCCCGCCGAACAGCAAGATGCCGGCAATGTCGAGCCGTCGGGCGTCCGGGTCACGAGACTCGTCGATTGCGTTCACGGCGAGCGAAACAAGGGCGGCGCCAATCGGAACGTTGACGAGAAAAGCCCACCGCCATCCGAAATACGAGGTGATGAGGCCCCCGACGATCGGTCCCATCGTCGGCGCCAGTCCCATCACTGTGCCCCAGACCGCAAACGCGCGGACTCGTTCATGAGCTTGAAAACCGTGGCTGATCACCGCCATCGCCGCGCTAAGCTGAAGCGCGGCGCCCACGGCCTGCAGCGCCCGCGCTCCGTTGAGCGTCGATAGGCCGGGGGCCAGCCCGCAAAGCAGCGACGCTACGGTAAAGATCGAGAGGCCCCAGAGCAGAATGCGGCGTCGTCCCAAGCGGTCCGCTAAGGCTCCCGCGGGCATCAAGAGAGCTGCAAAGGGGAGAATGTAGGCGCTGACGACCCATTCCACGTCCGTGAATTCGCCATGGAGATCACGTGCGATCGAGGGAAGCGACACGGCGACAATGTTGGCATCGAGCATGATGACGAAGGAGGCGCCTGCCGCGCACAGCAGCGTCCGCAACTTACGGCCGGACAGCCAATGCTCCCGTTCTTGCGGCGCCGAGACGTCGCATTCCATACCGTAGTCTGTCACCAGAACCCCCTCTGCCGATTAGACGCCGGTGATCTCGATCAGATAGGGCCCTCGAACGGGAATTGGACATCTGAACAAAATCTCGGCGGGTGAACGCGTGCGATGACCCGTTGGCCAGCCTTTGCGCCGCCAGACTTCAAACGGCACGAGGGTCTCTCGACCCCGCGAGGCGGGCTTGCGACGGGCGTTGCCGCTATTGATGGGAGACAGGAACGCCTTGGCGCCGAAACTCTCGAGCAATGCGGCGCCGTCGAACGTGATCACAGCCTGTGGCCGGCGGCCACAGGCGCGCCGTAGCCTGTCCATGCGGTCCCGGTCGGGCCAGAGAAAGACGTGGCCGTTCAACAGGGCGTACCAGTCGGCCGGCACGAGGCCATCTTGGAGCGCCCCGGCCAAGGCGGCGGGCGGCATTGGCCGCTGGTCGCGAATGAGCACGTTTTCCGACAGGCGCACACAGTCCCGTCGGTGGCCGCGGAGTAGAGCCGTACGCTTCGGCTCCGACATACGGACAAAATTGAGCAACCTCTCCGTGCTCATGAGGCCATGCTTGAGAATCGAGGCGAGGTTTTCTGCTTCCGCGAGGTGATAAAGGCGCTCAAGTCGGTGCATAGGGGAAAAACCACAGAAGAGACGTCGATAGATTTTTAGAGATCAAGTCTATCTACCGGTAGGGCTGCAAACACGACGATCTTCGTGCGTCGCTGATGGCAGTTTTTGTCATCCACTGCCCTTGGTTTCGAGGTCTTCCAGTCGAATCTTGGCGAGTCGGTCTTTGACACGGCCTACTATCAAGTCGAAAGCCTTCACATCGCTGCCGAGTTGGAAGCATCCTAGGACAACGCCTACCAGAACGCTTTCGCAGAGCACCATGACGTCTGAGATGTTTCGTTCACGATTTGCGAGACGATTTGCTTCGCCAGGCGATTGTGCCCCTCTGTTGCCGCGACGTCGTCTAGTTTCGATTTGTGATCCATTTCGCGTCCTGAAGAGTCCCTGTGAGCGAGCACGCTGGCCCGCCGCGCATTTCAATAGATTCCCTTCGCTCGTGGCCAAGGAAGCGCTACACGAGGCCAGCGACGGCCCGGTCAAACGCTTCCGTGTCTTGATAGGCTCGAGCGAGCATCATGCCCCCTTCGAGGGTGGCAATGACCTGAAAGGCCCGCGCTTCCGGATCGGGTCCGCCGATCCGCTGGGATAGGTCGTTGATGCATCGTCGGAAGAAGACCGGTATTTCATTGGCGACCTCGGGTGGCAAACCTCCAGCTTCAACGCTGAGCACACCGAAGAGGCACATTAGCCGGTCTCGGCCGAGAGCCGCTTTGTACGTTGACCGGTAAGCGGCGATAGCGTCTTCGGCGCCCTCGTCCAAGCGCGGCGCAACCGCGGCAAAAAATCGTTCTGCGTAACGTCGGGCGACGGCAGCAGCCATCGTGGCCTTGGTCGGAAAATGGTGATGAACGCTCGCGCTCTTGATGCCGAGCTCTGCTGCAAGATCGCGAAAACTGAAGCCGGCATATCCTCCGTTGCGCATATGCGCCTCTGCCAAGTCCATTAGGCGTTCGGCAGTTTCGTTCACAGTGGCCTTTTCCTCTCTATCGATAGATAGAGCTTGACGAATGAAATGTCTAGAGCTATTCGTCGCGCGTCAACCTATCGATAGGTAGATCACACCATGGAGGAAAATCATGCGTTTCCAGGAAAAGATTGCTATCGTTACCGGCGGCGCTTCGGGGATGGGCAAGGAGGTCGCGAGCCGGTTTGTCGCTGAGGGCGGCTCGGTCATCGTCAATGGTCGCGATACCGCCAAAACCGAAGCGGCCGCCCATCAGATCGATCCCTCGGGCAAGCGTGCTGTCGGGTATGTCGGCAACGTCGCCCTTCCGGCGGTCGGCGAGGCGCTGGTGAAGACGGCGGTCGATCGGTTTGGCCGGCTCGACGTGCTGTTCAACAATGCAGGCATCTTCGGGCCGAAGCCGTTCCTCGAGGTGACCGAGGCTGAGTACGATCGTTTTCTCGACAACATCCTCAAGGACGCGTTCTTCACTGCGCAGGCCGCCGCGAAGGCCATGAAGGCAGGCGGCCAAGGCGGCGCTATTGTGCAGACCGGTTCGATGTGGGCGCTGCAGGCGATTGGCGCGACGCCGTCCTCGGCCTATTCGGCGGCGAAGGCCGGCGTGCATGCGCTAACTAAGAACCTCGCGATCGAATTGGCGCCGTACAAGATCCGCGTGAATGCGATCGCGCCCGCTGTAATCGAGACGCCGGTCTTCAATACGTTCCTCTCACCCGAGCAGGTGACGACTGTGCTGCCGACCTTCAATGCGATGCACCCGCTTGGACGCAACGGTCAGCCGGCAGACGCGGCGGAAGCACTTTTGTTCCTCGCGTCCGATCAGGCGAGCTTCATCACCGGCGTCGTTCTGCCGGTGGACGGCGGGGTGATGGCCGGGCGGCAGTGATCAATGGCGCCTCGTAGCATTCAGCAAATAGTCACGAACTGCGCCCGGCGGACGTCGCGGTCGCCAGTGGTGCTTGACATACGAGGAAGTGTTTGATGGTTACACCTACCCACAAGAAACTGTTTACGCCTGTGCAGGTCGGCGCGATCTCGCTTAAACATCGCGTCGTTATGCCAGCTATGAGCCGGCTCCGCGCCGAGTGGCCGAGCGGGATCCCTAGCAACCTCATGCTCGAATACTATAGTCAGCGCGCCTCCGAGGGAGGGCTGTTAATAACCGAGGCCACGGCCATTGCGCTGTCCGGACGTGGCTACAGGGGCGCGCCAGGGATCTACGACAAGGAACAGACGGCGGGCTGGAAACGCATCACAGATGCAGTCCATGCCGAAGGCGGCTACACGTTCAATCAGCTATGGCATGCGGGCCGCACGACCCATTTGGCCATAACCGGCGAGAAGCCAGTAACCGCCTCCGTTGATCAAGCCTACTGGGCCGATCCAAGCATTCTTGTCATGACGCCGGATGGCCTTTCACAGCCGTCGCCACATCGGGCCCTGGAAACGGCTGAGATTGCCGGAATCATTGAGCAATACCGTAGTGCCGCGCTCAACGCGAAGAAGGCCGGGTTCGATGGCGTCGAGCTCATGGCCGCCAACGGACATTTGATCGATCAGTTCCTCCAAGACAACAGCAACAAGCGAACCGACCGCTATGGCGGGACAATCGAAAACCGGGCGCGGCTCCTCTTCGAGGCGGTCGAGGCGCTAATTGGCGTGTGGGGGGCAGACCATGTCGGCGTTCGGATCGCGCCCTCCGGCACCTTCAATGGCATGGCCGATAGTAATCCACGCGCTCTATTTCGCTACGTCGCGGACGGGCTCAACGATTTTAAGTTGGCCTATCTCCACGTCATCGAACCCCGGATCAAGGGCGGCGAACTGATTGCCGAACGGCAGGGTCCGGTTGCCGCGCAGGAGCTGAGCAAGGTCTTCCACGGGCCGGTCATCGCCGCTGGTGGATTTGAGCCCGATACGGCGGAGACGACAGTCGCCAACGGCGACGCGAGCCTGACCGCGTTCGGCCGTCATTTCATCGCCAATCCAGACTTGCCCAAGCGTATCGCGCTAGGCCTTCCACTCAATCCCTACGACCGGAGCACGTTCTATGCCTTCGACGCACGGGGCTACACCGACTACCCGAAAAATGGAGCGCATGAAGTGAGTCAGGCCACTCTAGTGTGAGCTGCCTCGAGGAGTTCTGCTGGATTGTCGCACCGCGGACAGCACATTTTTCGGGCTTTGGAGCTTCGGCAACAAATCAAGAGGAGGAAAGGACTCGATGTATTACCGGGCGATTTCGCAGTGCACGCAGATGCTGAAGAATCTCGAATGCTGGCTTGACAAGGCTGAAGAGTATGCGGCCGCCAAGAAGTTCGATGTAGGCGTTCTGATGAGCGGCCGCCTCGCACCTGACATGAAGCCGTTCATCTACCAGGTCCAAAGCGCCTGTGACTACGTCAAAGCCGGAGCGGCTTGGCTCTCCGGACAGATACCGCCAAAGCACGAAGACAACGAACTGACGATCGGTGAGGTGCGCGCCCGCATCCGGAAAACCGTCTCATTCGCGGAGAGTGTGACGGAAATGCAGTACGCCGGCGCCGCCGCACAGAAGGTCAGCCTTTCCTGGGCGCCCGGCAAGGTGCTCGGCGGCGAGGACTACCTACTGCAGATGACTATCCCAAACGTTTATTTCCACATCGCGATGACGTACGCGATCCTCCGCCACAACGGCGTCGACATCGGCAAGATGGACTTCCTTGGTTCTATCAATTGGATCGACGCGTGACTTGTCAGGGACCCTTGCTGCACCGATCTCCAGGGTTTGCAGAGCGAACCGGCTAATAAGAGACCCCGGTGCCTCCACATTCGGATGGGTGCGGCTCCCCGACCGACGACCCCATCAATCACGCGCGGCCGCCTTCGCAGGACGCTTCGTTCCTGGTCCGCGTCGGCCGCGACGATCTGCTGGAGACGCGGCGTGCTGACGCTGCAAATCGCTGGTGGCCCGGTCATATTCGGCGGTGTCTCGGAGGGCGTTCGCAACGACGAGGGCACCCGTGATGATCGACAGCACTTCGGCCGCTTTGCTTGGCGAGAGCCCTTCCGCGACCAGCTTACTCTGGCACATTTTGAAAAAGCCCTTCACTTCCTTCGCAACCTGCTCTGGCAGATCCTGCGAGGCGGCGCCGAGCACGGTGCAAGGGCACATGCGAGCTTTGGAGAAAGCAGTTCCTCGGAACGCCTTCGTCCAGACACGGACAGGATTTGGGTCTTTCTCCAGCTCCTTGTCGACCAACTCGGAAGTGTATTCCGCCCACCGACGAACGACCGCCGCCGCGAGATCCTCCTTTGTCGGGAAGTGGTAATGGACGCTCGAGCTCTTAATGCCCACATCCGCGGCGATTTCCCGGAAGCTGAAGCCGCCGAAACCACCTTGCTGCATGCGTCGTTCGGCAGCATCCATGATTTCAGTTTTGACGTCACTCATGGAGTCTCTCCTAAGACTACCTGTGGATAGATAGTCCTTGCCTTCTGAAAATACAACGAGTATCGCTCTATCTATCGATAGAGTTGCCGACCAAGAGTCCTGTACTGGGTGCGCCGATCCGCTGACGGCGGGCTGACGCGCTGCCGCCTCCATGGGACGAGCTTTGGGCAGGCGGAGACGACGGCGATGTTCTCGGTGATCTTTGAAGTTCATCCCAAGCAGGAGAAGGTCGATCTCTATCTCGAGCTCGCGAAGGGGTTGAGGCCAATCCTCGAAGGAATTGACGGCTTCATCGACAACGAACGCTTCGAGAGCACACACCGGCCGGGCTGGATTCTATCGCATTCGACCTGGCGCGATGAAAAATCCGTGGTCAGATGGCGGACAGTCGGAAAGCATCACGATATCCAGCAGCGCGGACGGGATGAGGTGTTCCAGGACTACCATCTGCGAGTCGGCGAGATCGTGGCCGACACGGCGCCACCCGCAGGCGCGGCGATGGTTGAGCAGCGGCTCGACGAGACGGAGATCGGGCGAGCGAAATTTATGACGCTGACCGAGGTCTCGCCCGAATCAGGCAAGACTGCCGTGGCGCTGCCGGACTGGCTATCGCTCGATCGGCATCGAGGGAACCTAATCGATCACGACGTTTTTGCCAGCATCTACAACGCGGGGAAGCTCGCGCTGCTGGCGTCGTGGTGCGACCGGTCCTCGGCCGAGAAATTCAGCCCGCCAGCCTCTGCCGGCCTACGTCATCGGATCGTGCGCGTTGTCCGCGACTACGGCATGTTCGATCGACGCGAGAGTCCGCAGTATTACCCGGAGATCCAGACAGGCATATCGTCGAGAGGAAGTTGCTAGTCGCTGGTCACCAGAAGGAACCACAATGTTAGACCTCCGCCCCAACTGCGAATGCTGCAACAAGGATCTACCGCCAGCGGCTTCCGATGCCATGATCTGCAGCTTCGAATGAGCCTTCTGCCGTGACTGTGCGCAGACGGCGTTGGGTGGCAAGTGCCCGAACTGCGGCGGCGAACTCGTAGCGCGTCCCATCCGCCCCGCCGAGAAGCTGGCGCGATATCCGGCATCCACCGTTCGGATCGCCAAAGCGAACGGCTGCGTCGAAACCCCGGCCTGATCGCTCCTGCGATCGAAGAAACGCACCACGAAAGATTCAAGGCTGTCGCGGCAAAACCGGGCGCTGTTAATCCGTCCTAGAGCGCGATCTGCTTTGACTGAATCGAAGGGGATTCCCAAGAGGGCGCGAGTCAGATTCAACCTGCTGGCTGGGTTTGGAGGCCAGCGGGGATGGCGCGAGCTTATTCTTTGGACCTGCGGGAGC
>Ga0209624_10000949_pt1 | contig 24297 bp, 24 predicted proteins | sample JacPinW_OM2H0_O1_FD_188565 | JGI IMG/M metagenome (GOLD analysis project Ga0209624, IMG submission 188565) | Forest soil microbial communities from Algoma, Ontario, Canada - Jack Pine, Ontario site 1_JW_OM2H0_O1 (SPAdes) (version 2) | ecosystem: Environmental > Terrestrial > Soil > Boreal...
GGACACGCCAAGAAGGCGGTCCCCGCGAATGCCACGATGCCAACTGCGTCGCCGTCCAGTTGCTTTGCAAAGTCATCGATCGCGAGCTTCGCCCGCGTCAAGCGATTTGGCCGGACGTCCGGTGTCGACATGCTGCGCGAGGTGTCGATCGCAAAAATGATTTCGTTTCCCCGGCGCCTGAGCTCTTCCCAGCGAAATCCCACGAGCGGTCCTGCCAGGGCAACGAACAGGCAGATCACCGCCGCAAGAAACAAGCCACGCTGTGCGTTTCGCTTACCGCGCGATATGGACCGAGTCAATTGACGGAGCAGGTGCGCTGACACGAACTTCGTGAGCGCGGCGTCTTGGCGGGCGTCATAAAGACGCCACAGCCAGACAATTGCCACAGCCGCGAGGAATCCCGCCGGCAACCACCACGGGCTGCTGAATCTCACGGCAGCCTCCGAAGCAAAGTTTGCTGCAAGGTCAGACTCAGTCCGAGAATCGCCAGTGACGGTATGAGCGCCCAAGGATACAGCTCTTCGGTACGCTCGAACTTTTGCACCGTTTGCGCGGTTTTCTCGAAGCGATTGATCTGCTCATAGATCTTCTGCAGGGAATCGGTATCGGTCGCGCGGTAAAAATTTCCGCCGGTCTCGTCGGCCACCGCCTGCAGGGTTTTTTCGTCCACATCCACTTTGGCGTTGATCACCTGAGTGTTTCCCGCTGCGTCTCTTATCGGAATAGGCGCATAGCCACGCACCCCCACTCCAATGGTATAAATTTTTACGCCCATGGCCTTGGCCGCTTCCGCGGCGGCGAGCGGCGAGATCTTGCCGGTGTTATTGACCCCATCCGTGAGCAGAATCACCACCTTTGATTTCGCCGGCGTCAAGCGCAGGCGATTTACACAGGCAGCGATTGCCGAACCAATTGCCGTGCCATCATCGGCGGCGGCGGCGACGCTGACGCGCTCCAGATTTTGCTGCAGCCAATCGTGATCGAGCGTGATGGGGCTGACCAAGTAAGGAGCGCCCGCAAAGGCAATCAGACCGATGCGATCGTCGGGTCGCTCATCAATGAATTTTGAAACCACGGCCTTGACCACTTCGATGCGGTTGACTCGCTGGCGGTCAACTTTGAAATCCAACGCCTGCATCGACCCGGAAACGTCCAGCCCCAGCACGATATCGATGCCGTTCGCAGTGACCTCAGTTCGGCTATGGGATCGCTGCGGACGAGCGAGTCCGGCTATCATCAAAGCGCAGGCGAGAACCGGCAACAACCATTGCAAACGCCCTACTCGATTGCGGCTGCCGCGCGCAACCTCGCGTGCCAGACTGACATCGGAATATTCGATGGCGGCGACAGGACCGCGTCGCCCGCGCCACAGCATGACAATCGGCAGCAGCGCCAGCAGCCAAAACCATTCAGGCTGTAGGAAGCGCAGCATGAGCCTCCTGAGCCGGGGACGCTTCTTCCGTCCCCGCCGTGGCCAATATGAAAACGCGCGCGCTTTGGCGCAACGATTCCATATCTTGCTCGTTGAGCGTCATCGCCGCGAATTTGACGAAATCGCACTGATTCAGGAACTCTGCGAGCAGCGGCTGATGACGGGCAAGCGATGCATTCGCCGTTTCCAGCAGATCGCGCAGAAACTCCTCGGTAGTTCGCCGTGTGACGCCGATCGCGAATCGTTGTTCGATGTAGCCGCGCACGATGTCTGACACCGCAGTGGAAAACTCCCGTGCGCTCTCCGGCCGCATGAGAGTGCCGAGTTCCTCCAGCCGCCGCAGAGCGATCTCGTACGGCAATAGGATGCGCACACGCCGGTTGCGTCGCCAACGCCAGAAGCCATAGACGAGCAGGGCAAGGATCGCGACTCCCGCCATGACGGCCGGTAATACCGCGGGCAAGACGGATTTTGGCCCACGTATGTCGCGAATATCTTCTTCAGAGCTGGATACCACGGCACTGGCGGCCGGCGCCGCGGACACGTCGGAGCCTGCCACGGGCGCAGGCGCAGCCCATACGCCGGTACCGAGAAATGCGCCAACCAGGCCGGCCGCCGCCGCGGAGCGCATGCCGGAAAGGTGTCCGCTCATCTGCGTCGGCGCTCTCGAGTTTTGAAAAACCGCTGCAAGGCGGGCATGTAGGGTGCGTCGGTCTGCAACTGCAATGTGTCGATGCCCTCTGAGCGAAAGTCGCTCACCAGTCGACGGCTTCTTTCCGAGGACAGTTCTTTGAAACGCTTTCGGACTGCGCGACTTGCGGTATCGAGTTCGATCACCTCGCCGCTTTCCGCATCCTCCAGCGCAACTATGCCAACATCCGGAAGTTCCTTCTCGCGAGGATCCTCGACGTGCACGGCAACCAGGTCGTGACGGCGATTGGTGCGGCGCATGGCGCGGCGCAATTCGGCGCGAGCGGCTGTGGGATCTGCGCTCGTCTCGAAATCCGAAATGAGAAATACAATCGCCCGCCGGTGCAGAAGTCGATTCGCGACATCGAGCGCCTTGACCGTATCGGTGCCGGTAGCCTGAGGTACGTGATAGAGGATATCCCTGACCACGCGCAGTACATGACGGCGCCCCTTCTTCGGCGGCAGGTAGCGCTCGACGAGGTCGGTGTAGAGCAATAAACCCACTTTGTCGCTGTTGTGAATCGCGGAGAATGCCAGGACACTGGCAAGTTCAGCGGCAAGATCGCGTTTACTGGCCAAACCGGATCCGAAATTTCCGGAAGCGCTGATGTCCACGAGCAAAAAGATGGTGAGCTCACGCTCCTCGGTAAATTTCTTCACGAAAGGCCGGCCCGCCCGGGCGGTGACATTCCAATCGATGGTGCGGACCTCGTCGCCGGGGGTGTACTCACGCACCTCATCGAAGTCCATTCCGCGGCCTTTGAATACCGAATGATAGGCGCCGGCGAGACTGTCATTGACCATGCGGCGCGTGCGGATCTCCAGCTGCCGCATGCTGCTCATAATGGCCTTGTTGGAGGTGGCCCTATCTCGCATCATCAAGGCACCGGCAAGGCATCGAGAATTTTCTCCACGACATTCTCGGAGGAGATATTTTCCGCCTCCGCCTCGTACGTAACCGAGACGCGGTGACGGAGCACGTCAAGTGCAATCGATTTGACGTCCTGCGGGACTACGAAGTGACGGCCACTTAAGAAAGCCATGGCCCGAGCGCCCAAGGTCAACGCAATCGTCGCGCGCGGCGAGGCACCATTCTGGATGTAGCCGTTCAAATTCAAGGACGCCGCGATCGGGGGACGGGTTGCAAGCACCAGATCAACGATGTAATCGCGTATCTTGTCATCGACGTACAGAGTGTTGACGACATGGCGCGCCTCGAGGATTTGTGCGGCGCTCACCACCGCTCGGGGAACGAGCATGGCTTCGGTCGTCGCCATGGCATCCAGAATGGCGCGCTCGTCGGTGCGATTTGGGTAGGTGACGATCACCTTCATCATGAATCGGTCGATTTGTGCCTCGGGCAGCGGATAGGTTCCCTCCTGTTCCAAGGGATTCTGGGTGGCAAGCACCAGGAATGGCGTGGGCAGCGGATAGGTTTCATCGCCGATCGTTACCTGGCGCTCCTGCATCGCTTCCAGCAGCGCACTTTGTACTTTCGCCGGCGCGCGATTGATTTCGTCAGCGAGGATGAGATTGCTGAAAATCGGCCCGTGCTTCGTCCTGAACGCTCCATCCTGTGGGTTGTAAATCATCGTTCCCACGATGTCAGCCGGAAGCATGTCGGGTGTGAATTGCAGCCGCTTGAAATTCAGGGCAATACAACTGGCCAGGGTCTTGAGCGCCAGCGTCTTCGCCAAGCCAGGCACACCCTCCAGCAGAACGTGCCCGTTGGTAAGCAGGGCAACCAACAATCTATCGAGCAGGTGTTTTTGTCCCACGATCACACGCGCCATTTCCTGCTGAAGCGGACGAATCCAGGCCGAACTCGCCACCACCGTCTCGCGCACGGCTCTCATCTGCGGATCCGCCGCCGCGGCCACGGGAAGCGATTCTCGAATGGCGGTGGCGGGCTGATACCTCGCGTTCTGCTCGTTGAGCGGCGGGGCAGCTTTCTGATTCATTCCTAATCCTTTTTGACCAAACTCCGAAACTGCGGGCGAGCCAAACCGCGAAATCGTCTAAAGACTCCGAAACTAGCGACTGAGGCTTTGAACTTGGGGAAGGCTGGCTGGTTCCCCGATACCGGCAACGCCTGACGCAAAACTAGAATTCTCCGTAACCTCGCGCCATGGCTGCGGCGAAAATAGGCAGAAATACGAACAATGCTAGCTCGGCGTGCAAATATCGCCGCACTGTCCGTATATCCGGGTCGCCGGGCACGGTACCTGATCTTCGCCAGCGAATAAACTTAACGGTCGGGGGCACAGACAGTATTCCAATGACTGCAAAGTCCAAGAGCTTGGCCCAGAAAAAGGCATTGTGGGAGTAGTACGCCCAGCCCTTGGCGGCAAATATGGCTCGACAAAAGCCGACTACGATGACCGCGGCGGCGAGGATTCCGTACCAAAGATCGATCGAGGCGATGCGCGCGACCGTTGCGCTCGTCACACCGGGGCGAACGGCCCAAAATTCGGCACATATAATCCCGAAAATACCAAAGATCAGAAGATGATGGGCTATCGCGAGAGACAGGTCGAGCATGGCATGCGATCCTAATCCGCATGTCACGGGATATCAATTCGAACCCATGTTTTGAGTTAGGAGCCAGCAGTGAAACTGCGTTTTGCCGCAAGCGTTTTTATCGGATACATGCTGGCGCCCGCCCCCGTTTGGGCCGATTTGACGCCAGGGGCCTTGAGTCTACGCTGGGATGGCGGCGCGAAAACCTGCGCCCCTGCGAGCTCGTCCACTCCGATTCAGGTGCAGGGCTACAACGCGCAAACCTTCGTGCTCCGCGAAACTCTCTGCGCTACGTGGGAGGCGCCGTTCATGTACCTGCTGTTGGGCAGCAAGCAGGCACTGCTGATCGACACGGGCGACATCGCCGACCCGAAGGTGATGCCATTGGAAAGGACCGTGATGGATCTCCTGCCCGGGCAGGCCGCATTAAAAATGCCCTTGATTGTGGTCCACAGCCATGGCCACCTGGATCATCGCGCCGGCGACCCGCAATTTGAACAGGCGCCCGGCATTCAGCTCGTACCATCGGACCTTGAGCAGGTGCGAAAGTACTTCAGCTTTGGCGATTGGCCGAATGGCGGCGCGCAAATCGATCTCGGTGATCGCATAATCGACGTACTTCCCGCACCTGGTCATCATCCGGCGCAGCTGGTGTATTACGACCGTAATACCGGCCTGGTGTTCTCAGGCGATTTTCTGCTGCCCGGACGCCTGCTGGTCGATGACTTCGATGCCTATGAGGCAAGCGCCCGGCGCGTCGCGGATTTCCTCAAGGACCGCCCGGTAAGCTACGTGCTCGGCGGGCACATCGAAAAGAGCCGCACCGGTGAATTGTTCCCCTGGCAATCCACCGATCATCCTGACGAGCGTGAATTGCAGCTCACCAAAGAAGATGTACTGGCGCTGCCCACGGCTCTGCGAAGTTTCAATGGCTTCTACACCAGGACCGGTGATTTCGTCATCGAAAATCCTATTCGCAATCTCATCGCCGTTGCCGTCGGCGCATTGGCTATTCTGGCGGCACTCGGCATCTGGCTTTTCAGATTCATCCGCCGACGCCGGCGCGCGCGGACTTAAGCCGATTCGTGTGCTTCGCCCGCCAGTTCTTTCAGTGTTTGCTCAAAGATCTCGGCGGGTTGGCCGCCGCGGATCAAGTGCCGATCATTGATGATTACGGACGGGACCGCATTGATGCCACGGCTGGTATAGAACTGTTCGCGCGCCCGCACCTCTGCCGCAAACTCATCGGACTCAAGTATTTGCGCAGCCCGCGCGGCATCAAGGCCGACCGAGCTTGCGACGTCCACTAGAACGCCATGGTCGCTTGGATTTCGGCCCTCGGTGAAGTAGGCGGTGAAGAGCGCGTTCTTTAGTGCCTTTTGCTTGCCCTCGCCTTCCGCCCAATGCAGCAGGCGGTGCGCATCGAAGGTGTTGTAAATCCGTCCACGCTTTTCCACGTCGAAAGTAAAACCCAGCTCCGCTCCCCTGGCTCGTATCGCGTTGCGGCTGCGCTCGATGTCAGAAGGTCCTGATCCGTACTTTTGCGCAATGTGCTCCGCGATGTCTTGCCCGGTCGGACCCATTTTTGGATTGAGCTCAAACGGCTGAAAGTGAATGTCGGCTTCCACTTCGCCGCCCAGTTTGGCGAGCGCAGATTCGAGCGATTTCAGTCCGATCACGCACCAGGGGCAGGACACATCGGAGACAAAGTCGATTTTCATTTTGACAGCCATTTCGGCACCTTGAGACATCATGAAGATATCCACTATTTATAGTGCGGCAAATGCGCAATTCAAGCCCTAACGGTAGCCTGACTCGCTGGCCGAATTGATAATCCAGATCAAATTGCCGCCGCTGTAGTTGCCTATGGAACCACCGGCGAATATCAACCGCCCTTGTCCCCTGTAGATCAGTTCGAAGCGGCTACGGTCGCTGCCGAAATAGAACGGAATAAAGGCCTTGCCGGTTATGTACGCACCCTGATCGTTCGGCGGACCGCAAATATCCATCGCCTGCCTGATGCTCATGCCAATTTGCAACTGTGCAAACCTGCTATTTGAAGCAGCTACCCCGGTAATCTCTCCCTCGAAGTCGTTGATGCCCTTTACGCTTCTCCCCGAACCGCTTTGGACCTTGGAAGCATCAATCACTTCACCGTTGCTGTTCATGCCAGGTGGGACCGCGGTCGATGCGCGCGCGGACTGGTTATCGGGCCGCGCCGCGGTGCTCCCGCCCGTTTGACAGCCCGAAAACGTTGCGCAAAAAATCAGCGACGCGATCAACAATTCTGGTTTGGTGGTCATTTGAACACTCCCCCGGTGTTTGGTGATGATAGGCGCAAAGCGATCGCTAGCAAAATTTGCTCCCGTATTCCTCCCGAAGCGTCGCCTTCTGCACCTTGCCGGTGCCGCCTACCGGCAACGAATCGAGGAAAATGACGCCGTCCGGGATCCACCATTTCGCAACCCGCTGCGCAAGAAACGCCAGGATTTCATCGCATTCCAAGGAGTGATCCGGCTTGCGCACAATGAATAGCAATGGCCGCTCTTCCCAGCGCGGATGTTTTATACCGATGACCGCGGCCATGGCGACGGCGGGGTGACCCATCGCGGCATTTTCCAAATCGATCGAGCTGATCCACTCCCCGCCCGTTTTGATCAGATCCTTGGCGCGGTCCCTGATTTGCATCGTGCCTTGCGCATCGATGGTCGCGATATCGCCGGTGGGCAGCCATCCATCGATGAGAGCGCTGTCTTGCGCCTTGTAGTAGCCCGCAATGGTCCATTGTCCCCGTACCATCAGATGGCCTTGCGACTGCCCATCGCGCGGCAAGTTGGCGCCGCTTTCATCGACGACTTTGATCTCGACACCGAAGGCTGACTTTCCTTGTTTAGCCGTGATGGCATGGCGCTCGGCACTTGGCATCGCCGCCTGCTGAGAATTCAGCGTACACATGGTGGCAATCGCCACCGTTTCCGTCATACCCCAGGCATGTCGTATTTCGATCCCGAACTCCTGGTCGAATTTCGCGATCAACGCTGCCGGCATCGCCGAACCGCCCACCAAGATTCTCTTGAGCGTCGACAGAGGTAAATTGCCCTGCTCCACGTGTCGCATCAACGCAATCCAGATCGTCGGCACACCCGCGGTCACCGTTGCTTTCTCACTTTCCAGCATTTCGTAGAGACCGGGGCCATCCAGCCGCTGTCCCGGCAAAACCAGCTTCGCACCCCCAATCGGAGCCGCATACGGAATACACCAGCCGTTGACGTGAAACATGGGCACGGCGGGCAGAATCGTGTCTCTCGGCGACAGCGATATCAGTCCCGGCAGGCAGGCCGAGAGTGCATTGAGGACGATCGATCGATGCGAGTACAGCGCACCCTTGGGATTTCCGGTGGTGCCCGAGGTATAGCAGAGTGCCGCCGCCCTGCGTTCATCGAATTGCGGCCACGAAAACTCTGCGCTTTGCGGCGCAATCATATCCTCGTAGCAGAACGCGCCATTCAGGCCGCCCATGTTGGGCATATTTTCGGCATCGCTCAGGCATATCCAATGCTTCACCCGCGGACAATGAGGCGCAATGTTCTCGATCAAAGGCGCAAAGCATGGGTCGAACAGCAGCGCGCCATCCTCCGCGTGATTGATGACGAATATCAATTGTGGGGGATGCAAGCGCGGATTGCAGGTGTGCATGATCATGCCGCTGCCCGACACCGCGTAATAGGCTTCCAGGTGCCGATGATTGTTCATCGCCACTGACCCGATCGATGTCCCGGCGCCAAGGCCAAGCTCGGCAAGCGCATTCGCCAGCTGCTGCGCTCGGGCCTTGCACCGCGCATAGGTGTACCGAAAGATACCGCCATGCGTCTCGCGCGAAACGATTTCCGTATCACCAAATTGCCCGGCGGCATGCTCAATCACGTCGGAAATCAGCAGCGGTCGATCCATCATGAGCCCGGCTTGGTGCATATTTCTTATTCCTCGGCCATCGGCCAATCATTGCAGTTCTTACATCGCACCGCATCATTCCCTTGGTCGTTCCCGGTGCTGTTCCAAGGGTACAATGACGAAGCAGTGTAAGACTAAGGACCCCCGATGTGCCCGGTGAGGCAGCCAGCAGACGTTCAACCACCTGAAATTGCGGATGAAAGTGCGATCAAAACCTGGTTGGACGCGCTGGCAATCGGCGCCTGCGATGAGGCGGCGTTCTTGCTGTACATGCGGAAAAGATTCGAATCCGACCCCGACGGCAATTGGGAGGTACTGTCGCAACTCGACCAGTACTATCGACGCGGAAGAATAAAGACCGAGGTTTTCCAGGCGGTCAAAAAAGCATTGGGGGAATCGGCACTGGGCGCGCGCAATATTCCCGTCACGCGTGAAACTGCGGCTGCGCGCGAGATCCCCGTGGTCCCCATGGTTCCCGAGATTCCTATAGCCCGGGATGTTGCCGTTCCGAGCAATGCGCACCCCCCGCATCGCGAGGAGACACAGTCAGTGGATGCGGCCGCCGGACTGATGCCTGGCAGCGTGCTGCGGCGTCGCTACCGGATCGAGAACATATTGGGCCAGGGCGAAGTGGGCACAGTGTTCCAAGCAATCGATGAGTATCGTTTGGAGTCGCCGCCTGGCGGCCAAAAGTTGGCAATCAAGGTGCTGCATACGGCCGCGACCAAGCGCGCGGACTTGCTTACCCAGCTGCGCAGAGAATTCCAGCACCTGCAGCTGCTATCGCATCCGAACATCGTGCGTGTATTTGAATTCGACCGGGATGGCCCAGTTGTCTTTTTTACGATGGAACTTCTAAATGGACCGCTGCTTAGTCGCGTGCTGCAAGTAAGAAAGCTCATTCCCTTGGAGCGCGCGCAAGCCTTGGCGATTGTGCGGGACGTCGGCGCGGCTGTTGTTTATGCGCATTCACGCGGTGTGGTGCACGGAAGTATCAATCCGCAAAATATTTTCATCGCGATTCCAGGCGAAGTGCGCGTCCTGGACTTCGGATCGACCCATCGATCGCACCGCAGGTCATCGACGCCCGACCATGAAATGACAATGCCATTCGCGACTTCCGCCTATGCCAGCTGTCAAGTGCTCGAAGGCGAGCCTGCGGATACGCGGGATGATGTGTTCGCACTTGCCTGCATCGCTTACTTGCTGCTGAGCGGCGAGCATCCGTTCTCAAAGAAAACGGCGATCGAGGCTCGTCAGGCCAAATTAAGCCCGCGGCGCCCCCCGAAGCTGACAAATCGGCAATGGCAGGCGCTTCGCGCCGGCCTCCGCTGGAAACGCGAGGATCGACCGGCCAATGTTCAGGAATGGTTGGACCGCTTTGACCTTCGCGGTGCGGCGAAACGCTTGGCACCGATCGCTGACCTTCTCGAACCGCCGCCTCGCAAGGAAGCCAAATCCGTTTTTGCAATGGCCGCGGTCGTCGGGATTATCATGCTCCTCGCGGGCGCCTTTTGGATAGTCAGCAATCGCGGCGCGTTGCCGCAGCTTGACAGCAGCCCGCCGATCCAAGATTCCGAGCCGATAACGCAATCGACGCCACAGCCGCCGCCCGCATCGCACGACACGCGCGCGGTAGCACCCGCCGTAGCGCCCACCGCGGCAACGAAATCGGCGCCACCGCCGCCCGCATCGCACGACACACGCTCGGTAGCACGCACCGAAGCGCCCGTCGCGGCGCCCCCCACGGCAACGAAATCGACGCTGCCACCGCCGCTGCCCGCATCGCACGACACACGCGCGGTAGCGCCCGCCGTAGCGCCCCCTGCGGCAACGAGATCGGCGGCGACACAACCCGCATCGCCATCGGCCGGCGTTTCATCCGGCCCATCAAAAATTGAGATGACCTCGGACACGGTTGAGGTTCCGGCCGCCGAATCGTTGGCCATAGTTTCGGTGCGCCGCAAAGGGAATTTGCGGGGTGAGACAAACTTTACCTGGTGGACCGAATCCGGTACGGCAAAACCAGGGATTGATTTCCTACCCGCGCTGCCTCAGCTCGCCTCCATCGGCGACGGAAAATCGGGTATCTCCCTGAGCATTCCCCTGAGCAGGTCCCCGCGAGCTCAGTCAAAGAGTTTCTACGTGGTCATCGACCAATCTGAAGGAGGCGCGGCACTCGGCGCGCGAACGCTGACCATGATCACGCTGCTACCTGGCAACTAACCAGGTCCTTGATCACCTGCGTAGATCGCGGCAAATGTTTTGCGCAAGGTATTTTTCTGCACCTTGCCCATCGTATTTCGCGGCAGCTCATCAACCAGGAGAATTCGCTTCGGCACTTTGTAGCAGGCCAAGCGCGCCTTCACCGAATCGATGATGGCTTCTTCCGAAAGAACGGCACCCGGCTTTGCCACAAGGGCCGCGGTGACGCCCTCCCCGAAATCCGGATGGGGCACGCCGAACACCGCACTTTCCAGCACGCCGGCCAGCGCATCCAATTCGGCTTCGACCTCCTTCGGATAGACGTTGCAGCCGCCGCTGATCACCAAATCCTTGGCCCGGCCGACAATATGCACGTAGCCGTTGCGATCGATACGGCCTACATCACCCGTTTTGAACCAGCCGTCAGCAGTGAATTCGCTGCGTGTTTTCTCCTCATCTCGCCAATAGCCTGCGAACACATTGGGGCCCTTGACTTGAAGCGTGCCGATCACGTCCGGCTCGGCCTCCACGGCACCGGTTTCGGCGTTGCTGACTCGGACCGCCGTTCCCTTGAGCGGCGGCCCGACGGATCCGGGCAGGCGCAGCCCGTCGTAAGGGTTCGATGTGTTCATCAATGTCTCTGACATTCCATAGCGTTCCAGAATCACGTGACCGGTGCGCTGCAGGAATTCCCGGTGAGTCTCAGACAGCAATGGCGCAGATCCCGAAATGAACAAGCGCAATGTGGCCGTAGTTTCTTGGCCGAGTCCATTCTGCTGCAGCAGGCGGGTGTAATGCGTCGGGACCCCCATATACACGGTCGCCTCGCGCAGGTGCTGCAAGGTTTCTGCAGCATCGAATTTAGACAAGAAAAACAGGCTCGAGCTCGAGGCGAGAACGGTATTGATCGCGGTGAACAATCCGTGAATATGAAACAGCGGCAACGTGTGCAGCAGCACATCGCTGCTGGTAAAACGCCACGCTTCAGCCAATACCGCGGCGTTCGATAGGAGGTTGGCACGCGTCAGCATCGCGCCTTTTGAGCGCCCCGTGGTTCCGGATGTGTAGATAATCGCTGCGACCGAGCTCGGATCAAACCTGGTTGGAAGTTCGAAATCCCTTGTCGACTCGGCGGCCAAAGCGAGCAACGAGCCATCCCCGTTCGCGCCCACCGTCTCGAGCGAAATGCCCGACTCTCGCGCCAGCGGCTCGAACAGGCTTAAGTCCTGCGGCCGAATGACAGCCACGCGCGGCCGCGAATCGCGCAGAAAATGCTCGACTTCATTGGGCGTGTTCGCAACATTGATGGGCACAAACACCGCCCCCAAACGCAGGCACGCAACATAGAGGAGAACCGCCTCCGGGGATTTATCGACCTGAACCGCGATGCGGTCGCCCGGCAGCACGCCGCGCTGAATCAGCGCAGCGGCAATCCGGCCGGACTGTTCGCGAAGCATCGCATAGCTCAAGCTTCGGCCCTGCGGCGTCCTTAAGAACAGGCGGTTCGCGCGACTGGGGGTCTCTTCGAGCCAGTCGGCTGGATCCCTTGCGAGTGACATGCCGGCATCATGCCATAGCATTCAATAGTGCGGCGGCCGTTCCTGCTCGGCCGAACGGCTCTCTTCGGACGGCGCGGCCTCGAGTCGGTCCCTGACGGCCTTCAGTTGCGCTTCCAGGGTCTGGATTTCTCCGTGCTGTCGAAACACGACGTCACTAAGCTCGGCCATGGCGCGCTCGAGATAGGCTATTTTTGATTGGACTTGCTCCAAGGAGTCATGCATCGGAGCTAGCGCTTCGCGCCGTAAAATAAATAATCGGCCGTATACGGCGCGCGCCCCTGCTGCCCGCCCTGATCCTGCCGGCACGCGCCGAGGGGAGCGCTGCCTCCCACCGTATTCAATCGCTGAACGAACTGCACGCCCGTGAACACGCCGTTTCCCGACGTTGCCTTGGCACGCAGCAGCAGCCAGGGAATCGAGTTCGGATTCGGGCTGTCGTAGTGAGCGACCACCTCCCCGATCACCTTGCTGCCGTCGTTGGCTTCCCAAGACGGGCCGCCGTAGTGTTTTCCGAAGTTCTTGCCGCCCTTGGTCAAAAGGGTAGCTTCCGGCTGTTTGAACGCCCATTCGAATTGAGAAGGATCATTCTTCGTCGGCCGGCATTCATAGATTTGCACGCCCGTGGCATGCAGCTGTTTGATCAGCGCTTGATTGGCAGGTACTTGCAACGGTCCGGGCACCGACGGCGCCGTCGCGCACCCTGCCGCCGCCATACACACCGACATCTGCAGAATTCGCGGAAACGATCGAAGCTTCATGTGCCCTCCTGTTTCGATACTTTGCTGCGCATTATGGCAGCAGATGCGCCTGACGAGTGGCTGTTAAATGCGCTATTGTTCGCGCATCATGCAACGAAAACACCAGCGGCGCGTACTTGTAATCGACGTCGGCGGCAGCCATGTCAAGACCCGGGTTTCGAGTTCCCGTGACATGCGTCAGTTTGAATCCGGCCCCACCCTCACGCCACGCCGGATGGTTTCGCGGGTGCTGCGGCTGATCGGCGATTTGAAATATGACGTGGTATCGATCGGATATCCAGGCGTGGTCGTGCACGGCAAGATCGTCACCGAGCCGTTCAATCTCGGACGCGGTTGGGTTGGCTTTGACTTTCGCAAAGCCTTTGGCCGGCCGACATTGCTCATGAATGATGCTGCGATGCAAGCGATCGGCAGCTACGAGGGCGGTCGCATGCTTTTTTTGGGTTTGGGCACGGGGTTGGGTTCGGCACTGATTGTCGACGGCACGGTGGCGCCGATGGAGCTTGCGCATCTGCCCTATAAACGGGGCCGAAGCTACGAAGATTACTTGGGCGACCGGGGGCGGAATCGATTGGGCGCCAAAAAGTGGCGTCGCGCGGTCGCCGACGTGATCGCGCAGCTCAGTAAGGCTTTGGAAACCGACTACGTGGTCATCGGCGGCGGCAACGCTCGTAAATTGAAAAAGCTGCCGAATAACGCGCGGCTTGGAAACAACGACTTTGCCTTTCTGGGCGGTTTTCGCGTTTGGCGTCCTTCCGCGCCCCGCACTTAGATTTTTTTCATTTGGCGCGCCGCAATTCAAATCCCAATCTGGGAAAATGCACGACGACCTTTCCGGCACGCGGATCCTGCCGCGCGATCGAGATTCGATCTCGGGTGGCGCCATACAAGGTGCCCTCGATCGGATCGGTTCCCGTGTCCGTTGCGGCCACCACCACTTTCTCACCGATAGAGATGCCGTGCGACTCGGCGTTATTCCCGGCGGAGGGCTCGGCGGTAGCGCCGTGAGCAATGGCAATCGCGGCCTCGCTGTCGAGTTTCTCGTGAGTGCCGTGACCGTACGCCGACATGCGTGTTCGCCACGCCTGAAGTGCGGGGTGGGACTCCAGAATCTTCGCCACCGGACCGCCGCGCTCCAGGAACCAGATATTGTGATAAATCGAGAAATCCGCAATGCTGGGTGCGGATCCGAAGAAGAATTTCTGCTGTCCGAGCGTCTCTTCAAGCCGCTCGAGATACAAAGCAAACGCGGCGCTGGCATCCGCGGGACGCATCCGGGGAAGATTCGCACGAAAGATGTTTCGATCATCGCCGAAGGCCTTGATGGCTTCCGGCGGCACGCCCTCGAACATGTGCGCAAGACCGGCCGGCTGCATGGTGAATGCAACCGTCGTCCAAAATAGCGTCGAATCGGCCCATTGGGCAAGGATTCGCGATGCTGCCGCGGTGCCGCTCGCAAATAACGTCGGCTGCGGCGAAATCGCCTCGATGACCTCTGCGATGAGGGCTGTGTCGCAATAGATGTCTGCGCCGATTTGCATTACCGGCGTCTTGCGATAGCCGCCGGTGAGCGCTGTCACATCGGGTTTCGGCATGATGTTGGGGATGTGGACCGAGGACCACTGCAGGCCTTTGAACCCCAGAATCAAACGGATTTTCTCGGCGAACGGCGACATCGGATAGTGATGCAAGATCGGTCGATTCTTAGCCATCGGATCCAGCTCCTGATTTTAGGTATTTGAATGTTCCCATCGCCTTGGCTATCAATCGATCGTCGGCGTCGCGCGCCTCACCCTCGCAGAACGCCATGGTCGTAGAGCGGTGAAACGCGTGTCCCGAGACAATCAAGCGTGAGCCCGCTTTAGCGGGCTGCAGAAAACTGGTCTTCATTTCCACGGTTACGCCCCCGCCGGCACTCGGATTCAGCGAACGGCCCGCCACGGCCATCGCCACATCGAGCAAGGACATGAGCACGCCGCCATGCGCAACCGACCAGCTATTGAGGTGCCAAGGCTCGAGATTCAGTGCAACGACCGATCGACCATCCCCGGCACTGATGAACTCGACACCCAGTTCCTGGATAAACGGGACATTGAGTCGAAATGCGGTCGATTGAGTCACACGAAACCGTACCTTGCGCCGCCATGGCATGTCAATCGAGGTCTGGCACAATACTGGAATCATGACGATCAGCGCCGCGAGTACGTTGCGATTCACTGTCACGCTGCTGGCAACTTTGCTTATTGGATTGCCGGGAATCTGGGCGGCGCTGGCGATCTGGTACCAGGCGCCGGGCGGACAGCCGCTCAAAGTTGGCGCGGTCGTGCTGTGGACCGCGTTCAGTCTTGCGACGCTGATCGCGCTCTGGCAAGGCCGTGCCGGCATGGCTGTGCCGGCCTTTGCGCTGGCGTTCGGCGCCCTGCTTTTTTGGTGGCAGCACATTGCGCCATCCAATGATCGCATGTGGGCAGATGACGTCGCACGAATCACGAGCGGTAAGATCGAGGGCAACCGAGTCACTTTGCACGATGTGCGCAATTTCGATTGGCGTACCGACGATGACTATGCTCAGCGTTGGGAAACCCGCGTCTATGATCTCGACAAACTCGATTCAGTCGACATGATCATGTCGTATTGGGATGGCTGGGCGATTGCGCACATGCTGGTATCGTTCGGATTCAGCGATGGTCAGCACGTGGCTTTTTCCGTGGAAGTCCGGCGCGAGAAGAACAAGAGCTATTCCGAGATCGACGGCTTCTTCAAGAGGTACGGGCTCAGCATCATCGCAGCCGATGAGCGGGATGTGATCCGCGTCCGCACCAATGTTCGCGGCGAGGACGATTATCTCTATCGGATTCGCATGCCTCTCGCCGCGATGCGTTCGCTGTTTATCGGCTACGTCGAGCAGGCGGACAGGTTGGTGAATGAGCCTCGCTTCTACAACACCATTACGGTCAACTGCACCACCCTCGTCTATCACATGATGAAGCGAATCGTCGGATACCTGCCGTGGAGCTATCGGCTGCTGTTCACCGGCTACTTGCCTGCGTACGTTTACCGCGTGGGCGGTCTAGATTCGCGGTATTCGCTCGATGAGCTGCGTGCGCTCGGGCGAATCACCGACCGCGCGAAGCAATCCGACCGCAGCGACACATTCTCCGCAGATATTCGCCGCGGCATCCCGGCGATCGACCCTTCGCAGTTGCCGCCCAGCGCACCCTAGTGCAGCGGCGTGAAGCCATAGTGTTGAAACGCGACGCTACCCGCGGGACCGCGGATATAGGCTAGAAACTTGGCGGCATCGGCCTTCGCGCCCATCGTCAATGCCGCGGGATAAACGATGGGCGTGTGCGTCGCGGCGGGAAACGCGTCAACCACGCGCACTTTTTTATCGATGAGCGCATCGGTTGCGTACACGATGCCGAGCGCGGCCTCGCCGCGGTCGACGAACGCGAGGGCAGAACGTACGCTGTCGGCGCGCACCAGGCGCGCGGACACCTCATCCCAGACGCCGAGGTTGGCCAGCGCTTCATGTGCGTAGCGCCCTACCGGCACGGAATCCGGATCACCGGTCGCCAATCGTCCCTTGCCCAGCGTTGCGGCCAGCGATAAAAAAGTGTGGATCTTCAGGACAATTTTGCTGTCCGCCGGCGCTATCAAGACCAACTGATTTCCTACAACATCGTGCCGGGTCGCAGGCTGGATTAACTTGCGGGACTGCAAGTAATCCATCCACTCAAGATCCGCGGAGAAAAACAAATCGGCCCGCGAGCCGTTTTCGATCTGGCGCGCAAGAGCCGAACTCGCCGCAAACGAGAAGCGCACCGGGATCGATGCGTCCTTGGTGAAACCATCCCCTAATTCCTGCAGCACATTTGTCAGGGACGCAGCGGCAAAAACCGTGATTGTCGGCTTGTCTTCATCCGCGGCCCCGGCCTGTGCCCCGATAAAACAGGCCGCCAGCAGCCAAGAGCAGAGGAACTTTTTCATACGGCTGCTAGTTGTGGGCCAGAACCGGGCTCCCGCTATACAGTTCCGGAAAGGTGCGCCTGAAATTCTCGATCTTGGGTATGTCATACATCGCGATGTATGGCTGCGTTGGGTTATGGATCAAATAATCCTGGTGATAGTCCTCGGCCGCATAAAATCCCTTGAGCGGATCTACGCGAGTGACTATCGGCCGCGCAAAGGCGTGGGCCTGATCCAACTGACTGATATAGGCCTGCGCAATATGCTTCTGATTCTCATCGGCATAGAAAATCGCCGAACGATATTGGGTACCGGCATCAGGTCCTTGGCGGTTGAGCTGGGTGGGATCATGCACGACCGAGAATGCGATCTGCAAAATTTGGCCGTAGGAAACGGCCGCCGGATCGAAAGTGATCTTCACCGATTCAGCATGGCCCGTTTCTCCCGAGCTGACGGTTTCGTATCGCGCGGTTGATCTCTCACCGCCCGCATAGCCTGCCACCACCTTTTGCACGCCCCTCACATGCTCGAACACGCCTTGCACTCCCCAGAAGCAGCCTCCTGCCAGCACTGCGGTCTGCGCAGGTCCTGCCGCCTTCGGGTTGTCGACCGCCGGAGGCGCGATGATCACCGGAGCCTCTGCCCCGAACAGCGGCGAGTGCCACAGAATGACGCCACAGAATGCTGCGCCTATGCCTACGGCAAGGCGCATCGGAGATGCTAGTTTCCAAAATGTCATATTTCCATCCTTTCCTATGCGCGAACCGCAAAGTGCAATGCAACTGAATTCATGCAATAGCGCAAGCCCGTGGGCTTCGGGCCATCGTCAAAGACGTGCCCCAAATGAGCATCGCAGCGGCGGCAGGAAATCGCGTCGCGCTGCATGCCAAACGTCGAGTCGCTGCTCTTGACGACGTTCAGCGCGGAGATCGGCTTCCAGAAGCTCGGCCAGCCGGTGCCGGATTCAAATTTCGTTTTCGAATCATACAGCGCCGTGTCGCAACACACGCAGTGGTAAATGCCGTCCGCGTGATTTCTGTCGTATTCGCCGGTAAACGCGATCTCCGTGCCGGCTTGGCGGGCGACATGATAGGCGGCCGGTGAAAGCTGAGCTCGCCACTGCGCATCGGTCTTCACGATCTTCGCAACCTGCGCTACGCCCAGGCTCTTGCCGTCAGGCGAGAAATTCTCGATGGACACTTCATTGTTCAGCGCAGGCCCCGACAGCGTTGCTGCGGGTACTCTGCGCATCAACGGGATTGCCGACAACGCAGTCAATCCTGCGACAAAATAACGACGATTCATTAGCCCGCCCATAACCTGCCCCTCATCCAAATGTAAATGAATACGCTTGCACACCGGGATCGAGAAACTCGATCGAAAACACATGCTCGCGCACATCTCCGGTCTGCCGAATCAGCTGATACAGGCGCTGTCGATCGATGGCCCCTGCGCCGCTGGAATCCGTATCGGCCCCATGATTCGCGGCGGGTGCGGCGCCGTCCAGCAGCACCCGAAAGCGCACCGGCTTGCCATCGCTGCCCGGACCTAACACCAGATGCAAATCGCGTGCATAGAACCGAAACTCGATTTTTCCGGGCACGGTGCTCAGAACCGCTTTCTCAGGGTCTACATTCCATGACCCGTTCAATGCCCATTGATTCAATTTTAATGCCGCCGGCGCCGAATAACGGTGCGGTTGATCTTGCGAGAAGCCGCCCGGCGAAGCGAAATTCTCAGCGCGGCGATATCCGACGTAGGTTTCCGGTGATTGATCGTGCGCCTCGTCAGGCGGCGCCTGAACACCGACGGCCTTCGCCGAACCCATTCCGGCGGGCGGCAGATCGGTCTGCCCGGCGTCGGTCAACAATTTTCGAAGAGTCTGCTCGGACTCGTCGTAGTTGCCTTCGCCAAAGTGATGACCACGGATGCGCCCCGTGGCATCAATGAAGTAGTGCGCGGGCCAGTATTGGTTGTTGAATGCCTGCCAAATGGCATAGTCGTTGTCCAGCGCGACGGGATAGGTCACTTTCAAATCAGCGACGGCGCGCCGTACATTGTTGGGGTCCTTTTCGAAGGCGAATTCCGGTGCGTGCACGCCAATGACGACCAATCCGTGATCCTTGTATTTCTCGTACCACGACTCCACAAAAGGCAGCGCACGCAGACAATTGATGCAGGAATAAGTCCAGAAATCGACCATCACGACCTTGCCGCGCAGGGCTTCAGGGGTGAGCGGCGGTGAATTCAACCACAGGGTGGCGCCTGCGAATGAGGGGATTTCCCCTTCCACCGGTAGATCTCCCGAAGGCTTCGCAGCGGACATCATCATCGCGTGGCCGTCGGATTTCGAATTGCTCATGGCCATGTTGGAATTGCTCATGGCCATGTTGCCGCCGGGAGCACCATCGCGCCGACCGATCTTGTCGATGAGGGATTGCTCGAGACTGTTGGTCCCGTTGAGCGACAAGCGCGTGAGCACGGTTGAATCCCAGCCAAATATGATGGCCACCACGGCGAGCAGGACCGCGACTCCCAGGGCGCGTCGTATCCATTCACCCGTGCCAAGCGACTTCTTAAGGAGTGCAAAGACTCTTCCCCCGGCGAGGAGTGCAACGGCCAGCGAGGTTGCCGCTCCCGCTGCGTAGGCAAACAGCAGCAATGTCGTGCGGGCGTTTGGCCCGGAGATGGCCGCTCCGGTCAGAATGAGTCCAAGAATGGGGCCGGCGCACGGTGCCCACAGAAGACCGGTGGCGACGCCCAGCAGCAGAGAGTTCACCAATCCGAAATTGCCGCTCCCCGTGGTGGGCTGGGCGAGCCGATTGCCCAGAGCGACGAAAGGGCGTGCCAACCAATCGGCCAAGCGCGCCGACAACAGCGTCGCTGCGAACGCAGTCAACAGCACCAGCGCGACGATGCGCCCGTATTGGTTGACTCGGACCGCCCAGGATCCGCCCACCGCCGCCAGTGTGGCAATGGCCGCAAAAGTAATGGCCATGCCGGCCAGCATGGGAAGGCCATTGGTCAGAAATTTTTGCTCGGATCGTGCAAATACGAAGGGCAGCACAGGCAGGATGCAGGGACTCAAAATGGTCAGTACGCCGCCTAAATACACTAATATTGCGATGGTCATGGGTGTGCGATCTTACTCCTGTCACATAAGACCGGCGACCGGGCAATTACATTGCAACAAGTCCTTAAGTGCCGCAGAACGTCTGCAGTACGCGCTCGTTGGGCTGCGGCGGATTGGCGTAGGCGGCGAAGGCCGGCTGCTCTTGATATGGTTGTGACAGCACGGCCAAGAGCTCCTCAAAGGGCGCAAAATCACCGCGCTCCACCGCGGCAACAATCATCTGTTCGACCCGATGATTGCGCGGAATGTACGCGGGGTTGACCTTCCGCATGGCCTCAACGCGCGCGCCGGGCAGCGTCGATTCTCGCTCCAACCGCTCGCGCCAGCGCCGCGCCCAGTGATCGTAGTCGTGCGCATTGCCAAATAATTCGCGCACTCGCGTCTCCACGGGTTGTTCCGCCGCCGCATCGCACAGGCCGCGAAAGGTCAGAGTGAAATCCGCTTGATTGCGATGCATGACGTCGAGCAAGTCATCGACCAGCGCGCGATCCCCCTCCTCATTCGCCGATAGCCCCAGTTTGCGGCGCATTCCGGTCAGCCAGCGATCGGCGAATTGCGTCGTGAAAGTCGAGAGCACCTCAGTGGCGAGTTCGATAGCCCGGCCTGAGTTGTTGTCGATGATGGGCAGCAGAGTCTCAGCGAAGCGCGCGAGATTCCACGCCGCGGCATGCGGTTGATTGGCGTACGCGTAGCGGCCGCGCTCGTCGATCGAACTAAATACAGCCGCGGGATCGAATGCATCCACGAAGGCGCACGGACCGAAATCGATGGTCTCGCCCGACACGGCCATATTGTCGGTATTCATGACGCCATGAATGAACCCCACGTGCATCCAATCGGCAACGAGCGATGCCTGCCGCGAAACAACCTGCGCCAGCAGCGCCAGATACGGTGCCCTGTCCTGCGCGACGTGCGCATAGTGCCGCTCGATGACGTAGTCGGCGAGGATCTGAATGGCGGGGACGTCGCCTCGCGCCGCGAAATATTCAAAGCTTCCCACGCGAACATGGCTTGCGGCAACCCGCGTCAATATCGCGCCAGGCATGAGCGCTTCGCGCCGAACTGATTCGCCGGTCGTGACCGCTGCGAGCGAACGCGTGGCGGGAACACCTAAGGCATGCATGGCTTCACTCACAAGATACTCTCGCAGCACCGGACCCAAGGCTGCGCGGCCATCCCCGCTGCGCGAATACGGCGTGCGCCCGCAACCCTTCAGTTGAATATCGCGACGCACGCCGGCGCCATCGCGCATCTCACCTAAAAGAATTGCGCGGCCGTCGCCGAGCTGCGGCACGAAGTGGCCGAACTGATGGCCTGCATAGGCCATCGCGATAGGTATGGCACCGGGCGGCAGCACGTTGCCGGAAAACAAGCTCCCTAAGGCTTGCGTTTCGAGACCGGCCCTCAGGTTCAAATCGGCCGCAAGGGCGTGATTGAACTTGACGAGGCGTGGGTTAGCCACCGGCGTCGGGGCAACTTGAGCAAAGAAGCGTTCCGGCAGGCTGGCGTAGCTGCTGGGATTCACGCGCTGACCGTCGCCTCGCTTGCAGAACCTTCGCGCGATACGCTTCCCCGCGTCGCGAGCCACGAACCGAGCAGAATGAGTGCGAAGGCGATGAAACCGCCTACGCCGAGATGTTCATCGAGCACCAACACGCCGAGCAACGTCGCCACAACCGGGTTGATGTAAGTAATGACCGTGGCGCGCGATGCGCCCGCATGATGCACCAGATAAAACATCAACAACATCGCGACAGCGGTGCACACGACACCCAGAACGGCAATCGATGCGAGTGCTGCCGTTGAAGGCCAGACGACAGGAAGCTCGATCACCGCCGGGATGAACAATATGACGCTCGCGACCAGCAGACTTAAGGTAAGCGGCCCGATCGAATCCAAACTGTGTAGGTGCCGCTGAATGATCAAGGGTCCGACCGCATAGCAGATCGTCGATATCAGCATACAGGCGACTCCCGCCCAGCCCAACCAGCCGGAGATGGAGCCTGTTCCAAGTAATGCCGACACGCCGATGAAGCCGATCACAAGTCCTGCGATTCGCCACGCGCCGAGCGACTCACGGACACCGAAGAAGCGCTGGATCAGCGCAATGGACAGGGGCACCATGGCAATCAAAATGCCCGTTACAGAGGAGCTTATCCAACGTTCGCCGAGCGAGATCAGCGAGAAAGGAATGGCGAACTCAACCAGTCCGAACGCGATAATCGCCGCCCTATGCCTGCCCAGCGAGCGCAGTGCGCCTCGCCGCCAGGCGATCGGCATTAGTATCAGCGTGGCCAGCGCAACGCGGCTGAATGCCAGGATCAGCGGAGAGACTTCCTGAACCGCCACCTTGATGAAAAAGTACGGCAACCCCCAAATCACGCTTAAAGCCACGAAGGCCGCCCATCCTCGCCAAGTCACACGCCAGCCCTCCTAGTGCGCCACTCCGGTGGCGCTGCATGCTATCAGGGATCGCCGTCGGAGCGGTCGGAATAGGCCTACAAAAAAATCGGCCTTTCGATGCGCCTCCGTGCATGCATCGGCGCGCAGACGCCATTTACTTTGCGGTTAATAATCGGTTCAAAGAGTAATGAAAACCGGTCGAGATGATGCGGCCGAGGAGCGAAGACGATGCCTTTTTTTCGTGACGAAGGGTTATCCATTCACTATCTGCAGCGCGGACACGGCGAGCCTTTATTGCTGATTCACGGCTTAGGATCCAGCGGCGCGGATTGGGCTTTCCAAGTAGCCGCTCTCGAGCGCCGCTTCCGCATCATCGTTCCGGATCTGCCCGGCAGCGGTCACAGTGCGCCGCCATCCAGCGAATACACTATCGACGGATTCGCGAACGCGTTGTGGAAACTGATGGATCATCTCGGGATTGCAACACCCAACATCGTCGGCTTCTCGCTGGGGGGCGCGGTGGCGCTCGAAATGGCGACGCTGCGGCCGGCCTGTGTACCCAGACTGGGACTCATCAATAGCCTGGCGACTTACCAGCCCCGCGACGTGCGCAAGTGGCTCGAGACCTATGCATCGGCGACAATGGTGCGGCTGCTCGGCATGCCGCGCGCGGCACGTTTCATGGCGGCGCGCTTGTTCCCGGAACCCTGGCAGCGTGCCATGCGCGAGCACGCGGCAAGCGCCATGGGGTTGGTACCGGCGAATTCCTATCTTGGCACGGGGCTGGCCTTGGCGCGCTGGGCGATTTTGGATCGTCTTGATCAGTTGAAATGCCGGATCTTGCTCATCGCGGCCGAGAATGACTTCACGTCTCTGGCAGAAAAGCAGGATTTGGCGGCGAAGCTAAATGCCGAGTTGGTGGTGGTGCGCGGCTCGCGTCATGGCACGCCTTTCGATTCCGTTGAGGTCACCAATGAGAGTCTGCTGGCGCTGCTGACCGATCAGCCGCTGCCTCCGCCGACACGATGGGAGCGCGACACTCCCACGCGCGCCCAAGCATTGTCGCTGGCGGGCAGCATTGCCGAAGAGCACGCCTTGAGTCCGCTGTTATTGGACTAGCTTTGCCACGGCAAACGATCCAGATCCAGGTTTCCGCCGCTTAAGATGATGCCGATGTTGGCGTCCGATACCGCGAGCCGTCCTTCGACGATTGCCGCATAGCTGACTGCGCCGGAAGGCTCGACAATGAGCTTCATGACTTCCCAAATCCGGCGCATGGCTTGAACGATCGACTCTTCACGCACCGTGACGATGTCATCGACCAGGCGAATGATTTCCGCGAAAGGCTTCTCTCCCAACGAAGTCTTGAGGCCATCGGCAATGGTTCGCGGTTCGGTCATGGGAATGATCTGGCCCGCCTTGAGCGAGCGTGCGGCATCATCCGCCCCGGCGGGTTCGACGCCGACCACGCGCACGCTGGGTTTGATGTCTTTTGCCGCGACGGCAATGCCGCTGAGCTGTCCGCCGCCTCCGACAGGGCATAGGATCACATCGAGATCCGGCACCTCTTCGAGCAACTCGATGGCCGTCGTACCCTGCCCTGCCATGACGCGTAAATCGTCGTAAGGGTGAATGAACGCGGCACCGGTTCGCTCCATCACTTGGCGCGCGGTGGAT
>Ga0209624_10000950_pt1 | contig 24259 bp, 22 predicted proteins | sample JacPinW_OM2H0_O1_FD_188565 | JGI IMG/M metagenome (GOLD analysis project Ga0209624, IMG submission 188565) | Forest soil microbial communities from Algoma, Ontario, Canada - Jack Pine, Ontario site 1_JW_OM2H0_O1 (SPAdes) (version 2) | ecosystem: Environmental > Terrestrial > Soil > Boreal...
GCCGATGTTGATGTTCTTGTTGTAGCGGATGGCGTCGCCTTCGACAGAACCGTTGACGATGGGGTGCTTGCGCAAGGCGACGATGGCTGCGCGCGTGATAAACGGCATGTAGGTTAGCTTGACGCCATTACGCTGCTCGTACTTCGACTTCTCCTTCTCACGCAGCTTGACGATGCGGGTCATATCGACCTTGAAGACGGTGTGGACGTGCGGGCTGGTCTGTTTGGACTCGACCATGCGCTTTGCAATGATGGCGCGCATCTTCGACATGGGGACGAGCTCGCCGGGAAGTGGCTGCGCCGCTGCCGGTTTTGCTCCGGCGGAAGCGGGAGCAGCGGGTGGTGCGGACGGGGCTCGAGCTGCAGGCTTGGTGCCCTGTTCGAGGTGGCCGACAATGTCCGACTTTGTGATTCGGCCCGAGGCGCCGGTGCCGGGGATCTGGGAAAGATCGACGTTGTTATCTTTTGCGATCTTGCGCACCAGCGGAGAAGAGCGGACGCGCTCGCCTTCCGAGGCAGCAACCGGAGCAGGAGCAGCGGGGGCTGACGGGGCTGGGGCAGCAGCCGGAGCAGCCTTCGCGGGAGCTGGAGCGGCTGGTTTTCCTGCTGCTCCGCCGATGACGGCGACGATGGTGTTGATTTGAACGGTTGAGCCTTCTGGCACCTTGATCTCGGAGAGAATTCCGGCGACTGGCGAAGGAATTTCGGCATCGACCTTGTCGGTGGATATTTCGAAGATGGGCTCGTCGCGCTGAACTGTGTCGCCGACCTTCTTGAGCCACTTGGTGATGGTGCCCTCGGTGATGGATTCGCCCATCTGTGGCATCAATACATCAGTTCCGCCACTGGCCTCAATCTTCGTGCCGGCTGCTGCGGAGTCACTCTCAGCGGGATTGCCCTGGGTTGCAGCGGCCTCATCCACCGCTGCGGGAGTTACGCTGTCAGCTGCAGGAGTTGCTGCCGTCTCGGCTTTGGGTGCCGCGGCTGCCGGGGCAGAACCCGAGCCTGCGCCCTCGATGACGGCGACGACCGTGTTGATCTGCACGGTTGTTCCCTCGCCGATCTTGATCTCCTTGAGGGTTCCGGCGACAGGCGACGGAATTTCAGCGTCCACCTTGTCGGTGGAGATCTCAAAGAGCGGTTCGTCGCGCTGGATGTTGTCGCCTGGCTTCTTGAGCCACTTCGTGATGGTTCCTTCGGTGATGGATTCGCCCATCTGGGGCATGACTACGTCGGTCGGCATGAACTTCTTCTCCCTCAAATTTCCAGATACGGAAGGCTAAAACCCGCTTATTCAGCCGGGTGCGCTGTGGAACCTACCCTAGGGGATTATACGGCTGGCGGGCGTCTCCCCGCCCGAAGCGTTCGGTAAGCGAACGGTGCATTTTCGCGTCATACGTGGGCTGTAAGCAGTTGACTCACGGATTCGCACCAGAGCATTTGCCGGTCGAAGATGCGTCCGAAGTTTCGCGCTGTGGCGTTCCTGGCCGACTCCATCGTCGGCTGGTGGTCGGAGTTGGCTTCGAGTTCGAGACTCGTTACTCCGCGGTCAGTAATGCCACAGGGTACGATCCACTCGAAGTCGCGCAGGTCCGTGGTTACGTTGAGCGCGAAACCGTGTGACGTAACACCTTGCGAGACATGTACGCCGATGGCGGCGATCTTCTTTTCGCGAATGGTGCCGCCCGCCATCGTCCAGACGCCGGTGAGTTTGCAGATGCGCTGGGCCATCACGCCGAAGTCTGCACAGGTGCGGATCAGCGCCTCTTCGAGCATGCGAACGTAGTCTACCGGGCCAAGATACGGCCCTTTTTTTCCGGGGAGATCGCCGCGCAAATCGAGAATCGGATAGCCGACGAGTTGGCCGGGGCCATGGTAGGTGACGTCTCCGCCGCGATTGACCTCGTGCAGTTCCACTCCGCGTTGTGCGAGCAACTCATCGCTCAAAAGAACGTTGGAGCGATGCGAGTTGCGGCCCAGAGTCAACACTGGCGGATGCTCCAGCAGGAGCAGCGTGTCGCCGACTAGGTTCTGTTTGCGTGCGGCGACGATCTGCTGCTGGATGGCCATCGCCTCGGCGTAGGGAACTCTGCCGAGATGGAGGAGGTTGATGTGCATAAATCTGTCGCGTGAAAAAGAAAGCAGCCCAGCCGTTAAGCCGGGCCGCAGTCGAGGATCCCGCTGCTTAGACGTTCACCGCCATGCCTTCGACGCTCGAGAAGCCATCGAGCAGCGCTTCGGCAACGGTAGGATGCGCGTGAATCGTAAACATCATCTCTTCGATGGTCGCCTCGAGCTCAATCGCGGTCACTGCCTCCGCGATGATCTCGGTTGCGTACGGCCCGATGATGTGGACGCCGAGAATCTCGCCATACTTCGAATCAGAAACTACTTTGACGAAGCCGTCATGCGCGTCGAGGATCGTCGCCTTCGAGTTGCCGACGAACGGGAACTTGCCGACCTTTACCTGATAGCCTTTTTCCTTCGCCTGCGCCTCCGTCAGACCAACGCTTGCAATCTGTGGATCGCAGTAGGTGCAGCCCGGAATGCGCGCGCGGTTGACTGGTTTCGCATATTTACCAGCCATCTTCGCCGCAACGACCAGACCGGCCATCGCGCCGACATGCGCCAATTGCGGCATTCCGCCGACGATATCGCCGATTGCGTAGATTCCTGGTTCGGTCGTCTCCATCCACTCGTTCGTCATCACGAAGCCGCGGTCTGGCTTGATCTTCGTCGTCTCTAGCCCGATGCCCTCGGTACGCGGCGCACGGCCAACGGCCATCAGCACCTTTTCGGCCTGTTTCGACTGCGGCTTACCGTTCGAGTCAGTCCATGTGACGAGAGCGCCATCCTTGTTCTTCTCGACCTTGGTGTCCTTGATCGACAAGCTGACGTCGATTCCGCGCTTCTTGAACTGGCGCAACAGTTCCTTGCTGATCTCTTCGTCTTCAACCGGGACGACGCGCGGAAGCACTTCGAGAACAGTAACGTCTGCGCCGAAGCTTTTGAAGATAGAAGCGAACTCAACCCCCACCGCGCCCGAGCCAATCACAACGAGCGACTTCGGCGCCTCGGCGATCTTGAGGATCTCGTAATTCGTCAGGATTGTTTCATCCGGTTTGTAGCCGGGCAGAATACGGGCGTCGGAACCCGTCGCCAGCACAACCTTTTTCGCCTTTACTGTCGCAGGCTTTCCATCGGCCAGCTTTACATCGACGGTAAAGACGCCGTCCTTCGCGGCGCCGGTCAACTTGCCGAAGCCCTTGAAAGTAGTGATTTTGTTCTTCTTCATCAGGAAGTCGAGGCCTTTGACGTGGCGGGAGATCACGTCATCTTTGCGCGCCAGAACGCCCTTCCAATTCAGCGTCGGCGTCACGCCGTCGATACCGTAACGGTCGGCGTGTTTCAGGTGGTCCCACAGCTCAGCGGAGAACAGCATTGCCTTGGTGGGAATGCAGCCCCAGAGCAGACACGTTCCGCCCAGGCGATCGTTTGCATCAATCAGTGCAGCCTTCAGGCCATATTGCGAAGCGCGGATCGCGCAGGTATATCCGGCGGGGCCTCCGCCGACCACTACTACATCAAAAATCGTATCTGCCAAGGGAACACTCCATGTAAGGGGGACGTAAAAAGCCAGCACTTACCATCTTATTCGATTCGCGATTCACTTTTTCGATTCCCGTGGTCCTTCCCGATCGATCTGATCGCTTGGCTGTGAGGTGAGGTTATCTTTTCGCTAATTGTGCTATATAGCGGCGCTCTGAGCTTCGGAAACTCGCTCATCTTCACAAAACAGCTCTGCCATCCCGATTTCCGGCCACCATCGCCTCAATCAACGCGACCGCCATCTTGTTTGCAGGCGTCGGAATCCCATGCTTTTGGCCCAGGCGTACGATCACGCCGTTCCGCGCATCGATCTCGACCGGACGGCCTGCCTGCCGATCAGCCAGCATCGAGTTCACCCCATCCGCCGGAGCCGCACGCTGTGCCTTCAGGATCGTCTCAGCGATCTCTTCTTCAAGTTGCGCACCTTCCGCCCGCCCCACGGCAGCACACTCGCGAATAATCTGAAGCGCAACCTCACCCATCGCCTCGTTACGCACGACGCCAGCGGGCTGCATCACCAGTGCCGAAAGAACCCCCGCTGAGTTGAAGCACAGCTTCCGCCATACGACGCTCAGAAAGTCCGGCACAACGGAAGCATCCGCCGCCGTACCCGCAAACAGCTCCACAAACTCCTCGCCCAAAGCATCGTTCGGCACCTTAAGATGCATCACCCCGCGCTGCCGAACCCTGCCTGGAGACTGCCGTTCCGCAGGACAATCAACCATGACTGGCAAAACCTTCTCCGAGGGAACGAAAGGCGTGAACCGCTCACGGTGTTCGACGCCATTCTGCAATACCGCGACAGGAGCACCGGCGGCACGGAGGGTCTCGAGCCACGCTGCAGCTCCCGCGACATCGTAAGCCTTGGTCGCCACCATTACCCAGTCCACGGGACCCGCGGCCGCTGGGTCGGTCAATTCCCTCGCGTGAATCCGCACCGCGCCGTCCGGCGTTTCGACCGTCAACCCGGGGAGTGGCCGCCGAACGCACAAGACCAACTCATGCCCCGCAGATTGCAGGAGCGATGCCACCACACTCCCGATCGCACCCGCGCCAACAATCGCAATCTTAGCCATCGTCAGCCCAGCACCTTCGCAGCATCCTTCGCGAAATACGTAACGATAAAGTCCGCGCCGGCGCGGCGGATCCCAACGAGCGACTCCATCATCGCCCTCTGCGGCTCCAGCCATCCCTTCGCAAATGCCGCCTGCAACATAGAGTATTCACCCGACACCTGGTATGCCCCAATCGGCACGTCGTATCGCTCGCGTGCGGAAAGGATCACATCGAGATATGGCATCGCCGGTTTCATGAGGATCATATCCGCGCCTTCGGCGATGTCCTGATCGATCTCCCGCATCGCCTCACGCAGGTTTGCCCCGTCCATTTGGTAGCTGCGCCGGTCGCCAAACTGCGGAGCCGAATCTGCCGCTTCACGAAATGGCCCGTAGAACGCGCTTGCGAACTTCGAGGCATAGCTCATCACCGGCGTCTGCTCCAGCCTTGCCTCATCGAGCGCGGTGCGAATGGCCGCCACACGCCCGTCCATCATGTCGCTCGGAGCCACAATATCCGCGCCGGCCTTCGCGAGCGACGCGGCCGTCTTCGCCAGCAGCAACACACTCGGATCGTTCTCAATCTCGTAGTGATCGCCATCCCGCGCCACTATGCCGCAGTGCCCATGCGAGGTGTACTCGCATAAACAAACATCCGCGATCATCACGAGCGAATCCAGCTTGCGATTTTTCTTCAACTCCTTGAGCGCCGTCTGGACAATCCCATAGTCGGCCCATGCGCCGGTCGCCAGCTCGTCCTTCTCTTCCGGCAAACCAAAAAGCAGTAACCCACCGATCCCCAGCGCGGCGCAATCCTCGGCTTCCTTCACGGCCTGATCGATTGAAAGATTGAAGACCCCGGGCATTGACCCGATCTCTCGCCGCACACCCTCGTCGGGGCAGATAAACAGCGGATAGATCAGCGCTCCAGGATGCAGGTGCGTCTCGCGAACCAGCGACCGAATCGCCTCCGTACGGCGCAAACGCCGCAAACGAGTTGCAGGAAAGTTCATTCCTTTAGTTTACCCAGTCCGCTGAGCCCCTAGGTCCGATCCGCGATCGCGTCGTACTCCATCCCCGAGGTCGAAGGCGCCAAAACCCACAGCGTATAAATGGCGAGCGCTGTTCCAAACGGAATCTTGAGCAAGGCAAGAATCGCCGCGATAATAGCGACCGTCCTGCCCCAGGGCCTCCGCTGCAACAACCCATATCCGGCGATCAGAGCCAACGCGGCCATCGCAATTGTCGTGGTCACTATCAATGGCCAGAAGCTTCCCATCCAGGGCGCGCCCCACGGCCCTCCCCAATGCCTGCCGAACACCCAGGCATCATTGCCGAAGTTGTGCGTCGACAGCGCCCGCAAAAAGGTGATTGCAAATAGTCCGCTCGCAATCCGGTAAACCCCCAACACGCACCACAAAATCCCCATAACCTGCAGATTTCGTTGTACTCGCGGAATATACATCGGTACAGGAGGCTGCGGATAACCCGCATACATCGGCGGTTGCGGCTGCTGTATCGGAGGAATCACCTGCGCGCCGCACTTTGCACAATAATGAACACTTTCGACAACCGGAGTCCCACAAGCCTGACAGACCATCTCACACCTCCAGACAACCAAAGGCGCCGGAATCTGCGCTCCAGTTGCTACGCACGTTCCTCATAGGCGGTTCCCTGCGAGGGTACGATAAAAGACGTGAATGTACCAGCCTTATTGCCGTCCATCGCCTTACCGCTCGCAGAATCCAGTGCTCAGGCCCTCGAGTGGCCTCGTCTCCGCGACCACATCGCCTCCCGCACCTCCTCCCCTCTGGGCCGAGCCTGGGTTCTCGGCCTCGAACCCTCCTCCGATCTCACCTGGATCGACCAGCAGCAACAGCGCACCGGCGAGATTCGCACCATGCTCACCGGTGGCGGCAGCTTCAGCTTCTCTGGCCTCTTCGATCCCACCGCCCTCCTCGAAAAAGCCCGCATCGAAGGGTCCGCGCTCGAGTCCCTCGAAATCCTCCATCTACTCGACGTAGTCGAGCACGTAGCCGCCTGGAGCAGTCTCCTTAATCCGCCTGCCGGCTCCACCCGATACGACTGGCCGAGCATCGCCGAACTCTCCTCCCCTCTCCTGCACCACGATCTCACCCCACTGCTTCGCCTCCTGCGCGGCAAGATTGAACCCGACGGCTCGCTCAACGACGACGCCTCGCACGAACTCCGCCGCATCCGCCGCGCAATGGAACGCCAGCATCGCGCCATCGAAGAGAGCCTCCGCAAATCCCTTCGTGCGCTCACGGAAGGCGGCAGCACCCAGGATGACCTCATTACCATTCGTGGCGACCGCTTCGTCATTCCCGTCAAGGCCGAATTCAAGCGCAAGGTTCCCGGGGTCATCCACGGCTCCTCGTCTTCGGGCGCAACCGTCTTTGTCGAACCCCTCGACACCATCGAGCAGAACAACGAGCTCGTCCGCCTCCTCGACGAAGAACAATCCGAGATCCACCGCATCCTCGTCGCTATGACCCGCGCCCTCGGCGAAAACGCCGAAGCGATTCACGTCGGCGCCGCCATCCTCGCCGAAGTCGAATCGCACTTCGCCCGCGCCCGATTCGCTAACGACCTTAGCTGCGTGCGGCCGAACTTTGCACCGGAACTCGCCCTCACAGCCGCCCGACACCCACTCCTTCAACTCCGCATGGCCGCGGAACTCCGCGCCACCAACGACTCTCCCAAAACGCCAACCCCGCTAACCATCGGCCTCCCGCCCGAAACCCGCCAGCTCATCATCAGCGGCCCCAACACCGGCGGCAAAACCGTATCTCTAAAGACCCTGGGCCTGCTCGCAATCATGGCGCAGTCCGGGCTGCCCATTCCTGCCGAAGAAGCCACGCTCCCGCTCTTCACCACCATCTACGCCGACATCGGCGACGCGCAATCCATCGAGCGCAACCTCTCCAGCTTTTCCGCCCACGTCGTGAACCTCGACCGCATCTCCCGCGAAGCCACACCCGACTCCCTCGTCCTTCTCGACGAATTAGGGTCCGCCACCGATCCCGAAGAGGGCGCAGCCCTCGCCGTAGCCATAGCGCAACACTTCCTCGACCTCCACGCCTGGACCTGCATCACCACGCACCTCACCTCCCTCAAAGTCTATGCCGCCAACCGCGTTGGCGTCCTGAACGCCGCCGTAGGGTTCGATCAGGCCACCCTCACCCCAACCTATGAACTCCGCCTTGGCGTTCCGGGAGCCTCCGCCGGCCTCAACATTGCTGCGCGCCTCGGGCTCCAACCCGAGATTATCTCCGCCGCCCGCGCCCAGCTGACCACGCAAGCCGCCGACATTGGAGCCTTCCTCGACCAGCTCCACGAACAGCTAACCGCCGCATCCATCGAGCGCGAAACCCTCCAGCAGCGCGAGCGCGAGCTGTCTCGCGAACGAGCTCGCCTCGACGTCGAAGGCCGCGCCGAGCAAAAAGCCCGCACCAAAGAGCTCGAAGCCAAGCTCAACTCCCTCATTGAAGACTTCACCTATCAGCTTCGCGAGACCGTCAAAGCCATCGACGACAAAGCCCTGGCCAAAAAAATCGCACGTGACTCCGACGTTCGCATCGCCGCCCTTCGCCGCGAGTTCTCCAGCCAGTTCAACTCCACCGTCCTCGCTCACACCACCGGTGCGGACCAAAACGATCCCCACGCCCAGCCTCACATCCCCAAAGGGATCAAGGTCGGCGACCTCGTCAAACTGAAGTCCCTTGGCCGCCAGGCCCGCGTAGACCGCGTCATCGATGCGAAGACCTACGAAGTCTCCATCGGCCCCATGAAGATGCGCGCTGCCATCGACGACATCGCCGAAGTCGAATCCGTCAAAGTCGTCACCCCGCTCGAAGCAGCGCGCAAGCGTGGCGGCATCACCGTCTCCACCACCAACAGTGACACCGAAAACGTCCCATCCGAGATTAATGTCATCGGGCGAACCGCCGACGAAGCCCACGACGAAGTCGAGCGCTTTCTCGATCGGGCCTTCCTTGCCGGTCTTCCACGAATCCGCATCGTGCATGGCACAGGCATGGGAGTCCTGCGCCGCACCTTACGCGAATACCTCCGTAACCATCCCCACGTCACCGCCGTCACCGAACCCCCACACAACCAGGGCGGACAAGGCGCCACCGAAGTCGAACTCCGGCAGTGATCGGAGATACTCCTGCTTCAATTCGCCTGGGTACAGAGATCGAACCAGCCGCGGCTCGTACAACTCCATCCGCCTCGCGGATCGGCCGCCAGAATCGCAACGCTCTCCTTCGCCTCTACTCCTACCCCATGAGAAATCACAACAAAGCGAACCTTCGACAAAACAGAATCACGAATCTCTGGCGAACATGCCATCAGATCCCGCAGGTACAGCGGGCGCTCCATCGCCATATCCTCCAGCCTTGCATTTGGAAAGGACCCGGCGGCTCCAACGGGGATAATCGGGTTGTTGAGCCACGGCGAGTCATACAACACCGCATCATGCACCCGAAAATAGTGAGCCCCAGCCCAGAAATACGGGTCGTAGTTCAACGTCTTCACGGGTTTGTACTCGTTCAGCAGCAGACCCGGACCTGGCTGACCATCCCCTTCCGGTCCGATGGTGGCGGCTTGGGCGATCTCTCGTGCGACAGGAGAGATCCGTTCGCGAGCCAATGTCAAAATCAAAGCATTGCAACCCAGCGAAAAGAGCACAACCGCAACACCAAAGGTGCGTGTACTTCTCGGAAGCACACTCCCCGCAGCAATGCCCGCAAGCCACACAACGAACACGAGCCGGTAAGCAAATGAGAATGCATGATTCATCTCGAGTGGCACAAACGGCATCGCGAGAATCATTCCCAGGCTCAACGCCAGCCAGGTATCGCCTGTCCTCCAAACACCCTCGCGGATATGGCGCAGAGTCTGCCATATTGCAATCCCGAGCGGCAATACCAGAATCAGGCATATTGCAATCCGGTAGACCGTCACAGAGGCTTCATCGCCGCGGAAGACATCCAGGCTGTACTGGAACAAATACGCCAATGCATTGTCGGCAAAGTTATGGATCGTGGGCTTCGGTGTCTCAGTCTGTTGCAACATATTTGAGACCGTGAACAGCTTCACGTACAACAACGTCCCTGCCGCCAACAGAAGATAGAGGGCATCCTGCATGAGGTAAGAGAAATAATTCTCATTCTTGTCGCCTGAGCGGATGTGACGTACAAAAAAACGCACAGATAACTCCGCAAAACCGAACCCCAGGATGAACAAAAGTGGGATGGGATGCGTCAGCATCGTGAGGTAAGCGAGCACGACAAACAATATTTTTCTTCGACGCCCCGCCCTCCCCGCGACACGCATCCACAACCCAACCGCCCACATCGCGAGCGCCACCGCGAGGCAGAAGTTTACGAATCCCTTTCCCAGGGGCCAGTTCAGAAGCAGTGGCGTCGCAAGCAAAGTCATTAGTTCGCCGTTCGGTCCGATCGCCGTCGCGAGATAGCGGAAGCCCGAGACGAACAACATGAAGAAGATGCAGATGACCAGCTTGTCGGCAACAAGCGCGGGAACAATCGTCGAAAGCAGGATTTCGAGGTAGTAATAGAACGAATAGGGGGGGAGGATGCTCTTGATCACGTAGTAGTTCTTGTAGACGCTGGGCCCCTTGTGGAGCAGAGCGCTCAGCACATGCATGTAATACAGGTGCACGGGTCCGTCCATCGTAGGAAACAGTGGTAGCGATAGCACCCAGACGCAGTAGGACAGTGTGATTGCTATCAGGCAGGACCGATAGATCCTGTTTCTCAAAAGCATCGCCTTAGTGTCTGGTTTTTGATCATTGAGAATCTCTGTCTCCGGAGTCAAATCAATCATCCTTGTGCTGAGAGTTGTCCATGCCTGTCTCCTTTCTACCAAGAGATAGGTCTTTCGGTTGAAATGCAACAAAGATTGCTCTTTGTTACAGGACCAAATTCGACCGGTTGCTGCTCCGCTGGGCGGCGAAAGCGGCGATGACCCGAGGCTTAGCCCAACAGGCCGCGATAGGCTACCATAGTCGCCTGACCCACTACCGGGGCAAGCCGTATCACGAAGAGAGAGCAGATATGCCTTCGCCACACACCCGCATCTCCATCATCGGCTGCGGTCACGTTGGAACTTCCTGCGCCTACGCCATCCTGCAAAACCGCTTGGCTCGCGAGATTGTCCTCATAAGCGGCACCAGGGATCACGTCGAGGGTGAAGCGATGGACCTCCAGCAAGCCGTCCCGCTCGGCTCTCCCATAAAAATCTATGCCGGCACCTACAAAGACGCCGCCGAAAGCTCCATCGTCATCGTCACCGTCGGGACTGCGGGAAAATTCCAGGGCTCGCGCCTTGACATGCTTGCCGGCAACATCGTCATCGTACGTGCCTGCATTCAGAACCTCATGGCGGAAGGCTTCGACGGCGTCCTCATCCTCGCCACCAACCCCGTTGACGTCCTCACCTACATTGTCCAAAAAGAATCAGGCCTCCCGCATGGCCGCGTCATAGGCTCAGGCACCCTGCTCGACACGGAGCGCCTTCGCCATATCCTCGGCGAGCACCTTGACGTCGACCCGCGCTCCGTTCACGCAGCCGTCATCGGCGAACACGGAGACTCGTCTGTCGCTGTCTGGAGCGCCGCACAGGTCGCCGGCCTTTCCCTCGCCCACTACCCCGGCGCAGATAACCTTCCCTCTCATGAGGAACTTCTCATCGCCGTCCGCTTCGCCGGCCCTATCGTCGCAACCCTCAAAGGCAATACCTGCTTCGCCATTGCTTCCTGCGTCACGCGCATCTGCGAAGCAATCCTTCGCGACGAACGTTCCGTTCTCACCGTCTCCACCACGTTGACTGGCCAGTATGGCCTGCACGACGTGGCCTTGAGCACCCCTTGCATCGTAGGTGCCCGCGGAGTGGAATCGGTGATTGAACTCCGTCTCAACAAAGCGGAGCAGCAAGGCCTCGAAACATCCGCCGCGATCCTGCAACGCGCCTACGCCAACCTCGAGCCTGCCGAAAAGTAGATTTGCACTGCTCGTTTCCTTGATCAGAAGACTCGAACGAAGCTGCGAGCATTCCCTCGCGAACGAGTGACCGCCTCCCACAGATCCCAAAGAAACTTGATCACACAAACCGCCAGTGCAATCTTGAACGCCAGGTTGAGTGAATAGTTCACTTGAGCAAGATTCGCCAGACTAGGCAGATTGCTTCCCTCCCGCAAAGGGACAAGGTACGACCGGGCCTGTACCATCACCGCCAAAATGAGGATCCCGATCCCCTTAGTCGCCAGCTCCAAACCTCTCCGCCACTTCTCTCCCGCAAACAGAGCCGCGGCCTTCAAAGGAAGGGTTAGCAGCAACAACCGCACGATTTGCCAATAAAGTACATGCCAAGCTGGTGTCAGTCCAAACGAAAGCTTCTGCAAAGACGCACCGGGCCCTAGCACAAGATAAGGATGATCTGGCACGGCAATCAGCCACGACAACATCAACACACTGACGATCAGATCCGCCACGCGGCTGGCGAACGATGGCCCTTTCGGCTCCGTGCGGTCCGGCAGTTCTCGCGGGTTCCACGCCTTCTCTAACTTGATCTGCTGAAAATACCTTCCCTGCCCGTATTCAAAGACTGCAAACCCCAGTGTCACTACCCCCCAGAACGTGAACGCAACATACGGAAAGTGACCAATGGCCGCCCCAATGTCCACGTTTCTCCCACCGAAGATAAAGTTGGCTGCCTGCGCGACGGCATACGCCAACACCACCAGCGGGAAGCTCTTCACCAGCGTGTACCAGTACAGCGGAAACAGTCCTGGCCCAATCAGAAAGTGCTGTGGCAGATACCGCGAAGCGACGATCACCGGACGCCCATGCTGTTCCAGCACCGACGACACCTCGGCCTCGTTCAGCGGCCGCCCAAGTTCCTCCTCGCGGCCCTCCATCTCCGCTAGTAGATTCGCGCGCAGCTCCGCCAGCGTGTCTTCCTTGCCCTTCACCTGTAAATACTGTCCAACAGCCTGTAAATAACGTTCGAGCAGGTCCATATTCCTTACCCCTCTTTCTCGTTTTTCAGAATCCTGTGCAGTGATTCGTTGATCCCGTTCCACTCCGCCAGCAGCCTGTCCAGAATTGCCCTGCCCTCCGCCGAGAGCCGGTAGAACCGTTTATTCCGCTTCTCTTCTTCCCGCCATTCGCTCGTCAGCAAACCCTGCGTCTCCAACCGTCGCAATAGCGGATACAGCGTGCTCTCCTCGATCTCGAGCCCCTGGTCCGCCAGGGCCTTCCTCAGCGTGTAGCCGTAGTGCTCTGCGCGAAGCTGCGCCAGAACCGCCAGAATCAGGCATCCCCGCCGCAACTCCATCCGCAGCGAATCAAACAAGTCGTTTGGGAGTTCAACTGTCATACTGTGCTAAATACACTGTATGATAAACAGTGTACGGTGTCAAGTGTCTAGATCGACCCATTCGTTTCAGAGCCAAACTACACAAAAGATGGGGGAATAAAGCAAAAATGCCCAGCGCGAAGCCGGACATTTTGCTTTGATGTTTTCCTGACTACCGCTAAATTGTCAGATTCGCATTGGCATGAGAATGTACCGGTACTTCACATCCTCGTTCGCATCTTCGGGCCGCATCTGCCCGGCAGACTGCGCGTCCTTGAACTCCAGCCGAACCTCACCGGTGTTTCCAATCGCCTTCAAAAAGTCGATCAGGTACGAGCTGTTGAACCCCACCACCAGAGGGTCGTAGTTATACGGCGTCTCAATCGTGTCTTCCGACTCACCCGCTTCGGTTGAGGAAGACGAAAGCTTCAGCTCGTTCTGCTCCAGGCGGATCTTGATCGCGCCCGACCGCTCATCAGCAAACTGCGCAACGCGCTGGATCGAACCCATCAGATCCTCCGAACGCACGATCACAAATTTGTTGTTGTCCCGCGGCAGCACGGCTTCGTAGTTGGGGAACTGACCCGTCAACTTGCGGCTGGTCAGCACGCGTCCACCTACGCGGAAGAACAGCGTCTGGTCGTCGTCGGCAAAGTCGAGCGTCTCGGCATCGGTGTTCGACAGCAATCCTGAGAGCTCGCTCAGGGCCTTGCGTGGAATCAGCGTCTTCTTCTCGCCCGATACTCCGTCCAGGGTCTCGCCCAGCTTTTCGATATGCGCCAGCCGATGACCATCCGTGGCGACCATCGCCATCGACTCAGCTTTCAACACCATCAGCGCGCCGTTCAACGTATAGCGAGACTCCTCATTCGAGATCGCAAAGATCGTCTTCGAGACCATATTCCGCAGCGAAGCGACCGAGATCTTCACCGCACCACTCAAGGGGAACTCCGGCACCTGCGGAAAGTTCGCCCTGGCCATCCCGACCATCTTGGTGTTCGATCGACCCGCACGGATCTGCACCCAATGGTTATCCATCAGCTTGATCGAGATATCGCCATCCGGCAGCAGCTTGATGTAGTCGTAGAGCTTCCGCGCCGGAATGGTGCATGCGCCGGGCTTCTTCACCTTCGCCGCGCAGCTTGTGCGCAGACTCTGGTCAAGATCTGTTGCGGTGATCGTCAGCTTGTCGTCACTGGCCTCAAACAGAAAGTTCGAAAGAATCGGAATCGTTGTCTTTCGCTCCACCACGCTCTGCGCGGCGGTCAGCTCCCGCAGCAACTCCGCGCGCGATACGGTGATCTCGAGGTTGCCGGTTGGGGCTGCTGCTGTCTCGGGCATCTGGGGCTCCTGGGTCGCACTCGTCACGGTCGGTTCTCTCCGGAAATCAATTCACTTCTCGCTGGCCAAACTTTACACCGAAATAACAAGCGGTGCATCCTGCCATCGGGCCGTCTGCTTGATTCTAGGGTCGAAACCACCTCCAGTGCGAGAGATTTCGCTGTGGAAAGCAGGTCCGCTATGTGTGAGAGCGGGGCTACGCCAATCTTCTGCTGGTACCAGACGCTACTGCTTCTAAGAAGAAGATAAAAAAGAATACATATACTAGTAGTAGTAACCGTTGTCGCTTGAAAAGTGGATATCCCTCCCATCCCCTCTGATTCCACGACTTGGCATCCCTCTCTGTTTTAGAAAACTGAGCCTGTTTGCGTGAACACTTCGGAAGACTCTACCCATTCTCCGGCCGAGGCCCCCCTGTTATCCGACTTCTTCACACTCCGTCCGCCTCCCCCTCCGAGAAGACTCAGTACGCATCGTGGGAATATTCACCAAATGGAACATAATGATGAACTTACGCCAACCACTTTTCCCACATCTTTGTCTCACCCGGGAGGATAATCAGTCCCAACGCCAAAGGAACCTCAATGAACGTTGCGATCTTCGGGGCCAGCGGGGCCACTGGAAAACTCCTCACCGAACGGTGTCTCGCCGCCGGTCATCATGTCACGGCTCTCGTCCGCAGGCCGGTGAATTTCGCTCTCAGGAGCAAGGTAAAGGTAGTGCAGGGTAGTGCCTTTGATCATGCTCCTGTCCTCGAGACCGTTGAAGGAGCTGACGTAGTTCTCTCGGCTGTCGGAGCCCACTCTCCCCTGCGCAACGAGAACGTTCTTCCCCGTGTGATTCCTTTTATTGTCGATGCCATGCGACAGGCAAGTGTCCGTCGCATCATCGTCCTCGGCTCAGCCGGAGCCCTGCCCAATTCTCTCAACAAGCAGCCTGAGTGGCGCCGCTGGATGGTCGAGAACATCCTCTACAAGACCGTCCTCAAATGGCCTGTGGCGGAACAGATTTCGCAGTACGCAACACTGTCTCACAGCAACCTGGACTGGACGATGGTGATGCCGCCGATGCTCACCAACGGACCAGCCCGCGGGCACTTCCGTATCGATGGCGATGCTTTGCCGCGAAACGGCAGCAAAATCGCTCGAGCCGATGTTGCCGAATTCATGATGCAGCAGATCGAAAATCCGCAGTGGATAAAAAAAGGCGTTTATATCAGCTGGTAGCGAACAAAGTTCGTTTCAGACGATAAGACAATGTGCCGCTAAGCTGGCGGTGGTGGTGGCGGCGACAGAGAGGGAGTGTTGCTGGCTTTGTTGCCGCGGAGGCCGGCGAGGATTTGGACGAGGAAGTCATTGGCGGCGCCGGGGTTGTTGGGGAGGAAGATGGTGCTGGAGCCACCCTTGGTGCCGATGTCGCGGAGGGTGTCGAAGTATTGGGTGAGGAGGACGAGTGCCATGACGTCTTCGGCGGTGGCTCCGGGGACAGACTCGCGGAAGTGCTCGATGGAGGAGCGGAGGCCGTCGATGATAGCTTGACGTTCGGCGGCGATGCCCTGGCCCTGGAGGGCTTTGGACTGGGCTTCGGCCTCGGCTTGTTTGACCTTGAGGATCTTGTCGGCCTCGCCGCGGGCCTGCGCTGCGACCTGCGCGCGTTGGGCGGCGTTGATGTCGTTCATTGCATCTTTGACTTTGGTGTCGGGGATGATGTCGGTGACGAGGGCGTTGAGGATGTTGTAGCCGAAGCTGGACATGGTGGAGTCGAGTTCAGTCTTGACGGCTATGGAGATGCCCGATTGCTGCTCGAAGGTTTCGTCGAGGGAGAGTTTGGGGACGTGGCCGAGGATGGAGTTGAAGACGAACGACTCGATCTGCTTCTGCGGGGCGCTGAGTTTGTAGAAGGCATCGTAGATCTTGTCGTCGAGGATCTGATACTGGACTGAGACTGGGATCTGGACAAAGACGTTGTCGTGGGTCTTGGTCTCGACGGAGAACTACGCTTGCTTGACCTGAAGGTCGACGAAGTAAACGCGCTCGGCGTAGGGGATGAGGACGTGGAGGCCTGGGCGAACGATGCGGTTGAATTTGCCGAAGCGCTCAACGACGCCGGCAGTGTAGGTCCGGACGGTGAAGAGGGTCTTGAGGATGGTGACGAGAGCTACGATGGCGATGACGAAGAGGAAGACCAACAGGCCGATGTTCAGCGATTCCATAATGTGAGCGTACCTTTGCAAGCGAGGATACAGGATGACTCCGAAATCGACTACGAAGTTCTCAGCCGCTGCTATGCTGGTGGTCGATGAGACTTGATTGGCTTCCAAGGGCCCTTGTTCCGGTCAGCATAACTTTCTTCTTTTGGCTGTTTCGTAAGTGGGCGCCTGCACCTGTACGATCGACAAACTACAAAGAAAAACAGGTTCCCGAACCACTGCCTACCGGCGTAATTGGCGCGTTCATGTGGAGCGTTGGCATCTGCCTGGCACTTTCCTTTTTCCTGCTGAGAGCTGCAAATCATCTTTGGGCGGATGGAGATGGTACTGCGATAGTCCGTCTTTATCCGACAGCTGCAGTTTGGTGTTTCTTGCCGGGCTTTGCCGCGATTGCTATTCCCTGGCCGTTGACCGTCTGGCTGTTACGACGCGTCGGACGGACCGATGAGGCGGCCAGTATCGACAACGATTCCAGTGAGAAGGCAGGATTCGATTCGTTTGAGGTGATGAAGTGGCTTTGCATCGGAGTGGTGGGACCGATCGCGGTCTTTACGCTGCTTGCCATTCCCATGCATTTATCTATTGCGGAATCTGAGCTGCGGGTCGGACATTACGCCTCCGTAAGTACTGAGGTCTTTTTGTTCGATCAAGCAAAACGGGCAACGTTAGTTGATGGATATAGCCTTCAAGGCGGCAAGATTCGAAAAAGCCGAGATCTATATATCGACTTTGCCGATGGGAGGCGACTTGACGTGAATGCTGCGGGGGATGGTGGAAATCAGATCAGCGATACAACTCTTGAACTGCTGTTAGCGAAGACAGGTCTTCAGGCCGGCCACGTTTCTAACGTTAAGGACCTTCCCCGAATTTGAGGCCTTCGATTTACGATTAGGGAATGGCGACGCACTTTTCAAACGAGGCGATCAAGTTTCTGCGGGGGTTGAAGCGTAACAACGACCGCACTTGGTTTGACGCGCGCAAGGCAGTTTACGAACGCGAGTTGAAAGCTCCGATGCTCGCGTTGATCGGTGAAGTTAACGAGGCCATGGCTGAGTTCGCGCCGATGCATGTGAGGCCGCCTCAGAAGATCATGATGCGCATCTATCGCGACATCCGTTTCAGTAAAAACAAACAGCCTTATAAGACGCATGTTTCCGCGTGGTGGGTGAGGGATGGGCTGGAGAAGACTTCGGGCGGAGGATTTTATTTTCACGTGAGCCCGGAGGAGGTGTTTGTTGCGGCTGGAGTTTATATGCCTGAGCGAGAACAGTTGCTCGCCATTCGCCGATACCTCGCAGAGCATCACAAGGAGTTTCGTGCGTTGATGAAGGCGAAGAAGCTTCGTTCGCTCATGACGGAGTTTGATGGAGCATCGCTGACGCGCGCGCCGAAGGGGTTTCCGGAGGATCATCCGGCGATTGATCTGTTGAAGAACCGACAGTGGGGTGTTTCTGCGCGACTGCCGGGCGAGACCGCTACGAAGGCTTCGTTGGTAAAAGAAGTTGTGGAACGGTTCAAGGCAGCGGCGCCGGTGATTGCGATGCTGAATGAGCCGTTGGTAGGGAAGCCGAAGAAGCCCTTGTTTTAGGGCGGTTGGCAGCGTCGGTCAAACGTCGCTCGTCAGGACGATGACCCGGCTTGCAGTGATAGGCTGTTTACCTTGGGCCCCCAGCGGAGCGTCTATGACGATGTACTGGATCTACGATCTTCCGAATTGGTTGTCCGGCGTTCTCATAATCGGCTTTTTCGTAGCCATCGGGCTGCTCGGCCTTTGGTTGACACGTGGTTGGGTGCAGCATCTCCACACCAATCATTCGCACAACGATATTGTAGGTTTTTATCTCGCCGGGATGGCCGTTATCTTCAGGGTGGCGCTCGGTCTGCTGGCGATTGGGGCGTGGGCTACCTACGACGAAGTGCAAGGAAAGGTCAGTCATGAGGCGACCGCTCTCGGTGCGCTTTATCGCGATGTCGGCGCTTATCCTGAACCGGTGCGCAGTATCATGCAGGACGATCTGCGCAGGTACACGCGTGCCGTGATCGACGTGGGATGGCCGATGCAACAACGCGGCATCATTCCCAACAATGCCACCGGCATACTGAATGACTTCCAGGAACACTTCATGTCGTTCGAACCGACAACCGAGAGGCAGAAGATACTGGCGGCGGAGGCCTACCGCGCATTCAACGAGCTGACTGAAAGCCGAAGAGCGCGGCTCAATAGCGTCACAGACGAGATGCCGGGACCGCTGTGGTCATTGGTCATCCTGGGTACCTTGATCTGCATCGCGCTGACATGGTTCTTTCACATGCCGAGTTTCAAAATGCATGTGGCAATGACCGTCCTGTTCTCCGCTCTGCTGGGACTCATCATCTTTCAGATTGCCGTTCTGGATAATCCCTATCGCGGCAGGGTGAGCGTCTCTCCAGAGCCGCTGGAGCAGGTCTATCAACAGGTGATGGTTCCGCAGGCAAAGTAAACAGACGCTCAGGTCAATCGCGCAGGTGCGGGCAATGCCTTGCGGATGATGGGCGCGACGCGATTGCCGAGGAGCTCTGTCGCGTGAATAAGTTTGTCATGTGCAAGGCCTGCGACGCTCATCTGGAAGCTGAGCCGGGCGATGCCGCCGAGGTCTTCATTGATGCGCAGAATTTTTTCTGCGACCTTCTCCGGATCGCTCACGATCAACGCACCGCCGGGCCTGCGCAGCGCTTCGAATTGATTGCGCGTCACCGGAGGCCATCCGCGCTCTTTGCCGATCTTCGTGAACGCCTGCGCGTAGCCGGGAAAGAAATCGTTGGCTGCTTGTTCGTCGGTGTCGGCGACGTAGCCAAGCGCATGTATGCCCACCTTGAGAGATTCGGGTGCGTGGCCTGCGCGTGCTCCGGCTTCGCGATAGAGATCAATGAGTGGGCGGAAACGATGCGGCTCGCCACCGATAATCGCGACCATCAACGGAAGACCGAGAATCCCCGCGCGGATGAAAGACTGCGGTGTGCCGCCTACGCCGAGCCAGACCGGCAGTGGGTTTTGTAACGGACGCGGATACACACCTTGTCCAGTCAGTGGCGCGCGATGCTTTCCCGACCAATGGACATGCGTGTTTTCGCGGAGAGCAAGAAGAAGGTCGAGCTTCTCTGCAAACAGGTCGTCGTAATCCTCAAGCTTCAGGCCGAAGAGAGGAAATGATTCAATGAACGATCCGCGGCCCGCTACAATCTCCGCGCGTCCACCCGAGATCAGGTCCAGCGTGGCGAATTCCTGAAACACACGCACCGGATCGGCCGCGCTGAGCACGGTCACGGCGCTGCTCAGTCGAATCTTCGTGGTACGCGCGGCAGCAGCCGCGAGGATCACAGCCGGCGCGGAGTCGAGGTATTCGCTGCGGTGATGTTCGCCGAGGCCGAAGACATCAAGCCCGGCTTTGTCGGCGGTCGCGATCTCGTCAAGAAGCTGCGCGATCCGCTCCTGCGGGGTTATGGTTGCGCCGGTTACCGGGTCGGGAACTGATGCGGCGAAACTATCGACTCCTATCTGCATGTTTGGTTCACCTTGGCTTACTCAAGAAGCTTAACTCTTTTGCGCGACGGCGTTTTTTGGGTTTTATTATCGCGCTGGTGGAGTGGCGTTTTTACAGGGGGATCTTGAGAAAAGTGGTGGTTTCGTGATGGTTTTTTGTGGTGAAGTTGTGGTGGATTGCTGGTGGGAATGTGGTTTTTGGATGGTGATTTCTCAGTGCTGAAAAAATGCCACTTTTCGGAAATAATTCTGTGGAAATTTGAAATGGCGCGGCCGAGCAATTTGGGTGGGCCAGAGCCCATGTCCCCAAATGCGAGGGACATGGGGCACCCAGACTGTTGTGAGCTTAGGATTTGATGAAGGCTAACAGGTCGGCGTTGATGACGTCGGCGTGTGTTGTGGGCATGCCGTGGGGATAGCCGGGATAGAACTTCGATTTGGAGTTCTTGAGGAGCTTGGCTGAGAGCGGGCCGGAGTCTGCGAAGGGGACGATCTGGTCATCCTCGCCGTGCATGACGAAGGTGGGTACATCGATCGCCTTGAGGTCTTCGGTGAAGTCGGTCTCGGAGAATGCCTTGACGCAGTCGTAATGGGCCTTGATGCCACCCATCATTCCCTGGCGCCACCAGTTGTCTCGAACACCCTGCGAGATGACGGCTCCTGGGCGGTTGTAGCCGTAGAACGGCAAGGTGATGTCGATGTAGAACTGGGCGCGGTTGAAGCCGGTGCCCTGGCGGATCTGGTCGAAGACCTCGATCGGGGTTCCGCCGGGGTTCTTGTCGGACTTGACCATGACGGGGGGAACCGAGCTGATGAGCACGGCCTTTGCCACGCGGCCTTTGCCATACTTTGCGACATAGCGCGCGACCTCGCCGCCGCCGGTTGAATGGCCGATGTGGATGACGTCTTTGACATCGAGCTTTGCGACCAGCTCGGCGACGTCGGCGGCATAGGTGTCCATCTCGTTGCCGGTGTCTGTCTGGGTGGAGCGCCCGTGTCCGCGGCGGTCATGAGCGATGACGCGGTAGCCGTGCTGAAGGAAGAACATCATCTGGGTGTCCCAGTCGTCTGCGGAGAGGGGCCAGCCATGGTGAAACCAGAGTATCGGTCCTTTGCCCCAGTCTTTGTAGTAGATCGAAGTGCCGTCTTTCGTTGTGATGTAAGGCATAGTTTGTTCTCCTTGTTTTTCGTTGAGGCAAAATCGAAGCGTTATGAAAGGTTGTCTTCCCAGTGCTAGGGGTCGGATTCCGCGTTTGGTCAATCGGATGCAAGTTTAAGCGAGTGCGAGGGATTAATCTTCGGCCAACGAGTATTTCAGTTAATCCCCGGCATTTTCTCCCGGGTTCCTCTCCCACGGGGCAGGGGTCTGTTCCGATCATGGCCGAGTCGGAGACCAAGTTTTTTCCGATGCAGTTTGATGCGGAGATTGAGTTTGTGAAAGACGATCAGGGGAAGGTGACGGGGATCGTGCTGCGTCAGGGTGGGCAGGAGACAAAGGGCCTGAGGAAGTGAAGCAGTGCGCAACACGGAGACTATTTGAGCCCTTCGACTACGAGTTTTACCAGTATGAGGTCGCACTGCGTGCGACATAAAATCTTAGTTTGAACACACGCGGGCACGGGCAGTTTTGTGCCAGACAAGGAGCATCAATTATGAAGAAAACGATATTTTTTCTTCTGGGTTTCCTTGGATTCATCGCACTTTTGGCTCAACAGGTGAGTGTCAGGCGGTTTTCGGACGGACGTCAGGGAATGAAGGATCGGAAATACAAGCCACGAATGATCAATTGATCGCGATCGACATCCTCCTCCAACCGGATCAGACGATGGTTGCCAACGCCAACAAGGTCAACGCCATCCTGCGCGGCAATCTGCCCTCCGGTTACAGCCTCGACGCCACCCACGCGCCCCACGTCACCCTCCTTCAGCGCTTCATCCGCGAGAAGGACCTTCCCGCCGTCACCGCCGCTCTCACCAAGGTCTACGCCACCAATCCGCCCACCGCGTTGAAACTCAAAGCTCAGGAAATCGACCACGTCATGTGGAGCGGGGTCGCGGTGACCGTCTACGTCGTCGAACGCACACCCGAACTCATGAGCCTGCACGAAGCAGTCATCAAGGCGGTTGAGCCCTTCTCCGTCAGTGGAGGCACCGGTGCAGCCTTCGTCGGCACCAACATCAATGCCGAAACCATTGGATGGGTCGAGAACTTCATCCCCAAATCCAGCGGCCCGAACTACATTCCTCACGTCACCCTCGGGATCGCTAAGCAGGACTTCGCCAACGAGCTAAAAGCCAAGCCGTTCACCCAGTTCACCTTCTCCCCCGTCGGAGCCGCCGTCTACCACCTCGGCAACTTCGGCACCGCCGCTAAGAAGCTCTGGCAGTATCAAGGCAAGTAATCGCCTGCACCATTATCGATGCCACTGCTAACGAATCAATTCTGGTTCTTCCCTCGATAGCCCGTGCACGAAAGGACACACAACCATCATGACCGCATCCACCAGTACGACCGCGCCAGTGCAAAATGCTATTACTGCGATCGACATTCTCCTCGAACCTGACGCAACGATGATCCAGCACGCCCAGGCCGACAATGCCCGGTTACTGCAGAATTTCCCCACGGGCTACTCGTTGGGTGGGCAACATGCGCCACATATCTCGATGCTGCAGCGGTATGTCAACACCGCTGACCTGGACAAAACCTTTGCAGCGGCCGCCACGGCGTTTGCCAAAGAAAAGCCCACCAGCTGGAAGCTGAAGGCATTCAAGTACTATTACATTCCGGCTGGTCCCATCGGTCTTGCCGGCATCGTAATCGAGCCCACACCCGACCTGCTCAGGTTGCAGCAGGGGCTAATCGATGCGGTAACACCCTTCACTGCTCCTACAGGTACTGCATCCGCCTACGTGACCACGCCACAGGACCCCAATATCGTCCCGCAGCTTATTGAATATGTCAGGGTGTTTGTTCCCGAGCACAGCGGGGCCCACTATAGCCCACATGTCACCATCGGCATCGGCACCGTCGAATTCTTGAACGCCATGGTCGCGGCGCCATTCGACACGTTTATGTTTTCGCCCGTTGGAGCTTCTGTCTACCATCTCGGTAACTACGGAACCGCGATGACAAAGCTTCACGCCTTCGACCTGAAGAGCTAAAAACAAACTCCTGATGATTCGGTGAGATTGTTGGTCTGTAATCAGTACCCCAAAGAAAGGATGAGGACCTATATGGCTGGTAACGATCCGCTGGCTTCCTGGAATGAAGGTTCCACGAAGCAGAGCATCCTAAACTTTGTACGCGAAGTGACAACGGCCGGTGGGCCTCGATTTGTTACGCCCGAAGAGCGTATAGCTGTGTTCGACAACGACGGGACACTGTGGAGCGAGCAGCCGTTCTACTTTCAGTTTGCGTTTGCTATCGATCGCATGAAGGCGATGGCTCCTCAACATCCTGAATGGAAGGACAACCCACTCTATGCGGGAATGCTTGCGGGAGACATGAAGGCTGTGGCGGCGGGAGGATTAAAGGGTGTGCTGGAGATTGCGATGGTTACCCACGCCGGCATGACCACGGACGCGTTCTCAAAGATTGTTGCGGACTGGATCGCAAGTGCCAGGCATCCCAAGTTCAATCAGCTTTACACGGACTTGATCTATCAGCCGATGTTGGAGCTGCTTGCCTATCTACGAGCCAATGGCTTCAAGACGTTTATCGTCTCCGGCGGGGGAATCGAATTCATGCGCGTCTTCGCGCAGAAGGTCTATGGGGTACCGCCGGAGCAGGTGATTGGCAGCAGCATCGTAACCAAGTTTGAGATGGTTGACGGTGTGCCGGTGCTTACGCGGCTGCCAGAGCTGAATTTTATGGACGATAACGTCGGCAAGCCGGTGGGCATCAACATGCACATTGGGCGCAGGCCCATTGCGGCGTTTGGTAACTCTGACGGCGATCTGCAGATGCTGCAGTGGACCGCCGCGAGTAATGGGCCCGGCTTTGCTTTGCTCGTACACCATACGGACTCGGTCCGCGAGTTCGCGTACGATGCGTCGAGCATGGGCAAGCTGGAGGTGGCGCTGGCTGAAGCCGCGGCGCGGGGTTGGACTGTGGTGGACAT
>Ga0209624_10000951_pt1 | contig 24244 bp, 22 predicted proteins | sample JacPinW_OM2H0_O1_FD_188565 | JGI IMG/M metagenome (GOLD analysis project Ga0209624, IMG submission 188565) | Forest soil microbial communities from Algoma, Ontario, Canada - Jack Pine, Ontario site 1_JW_OM2H0_O1 (SPAdes) (version 2) | ecosystem: Environmental > Terrestrial > Soil > Boreal...
CATCTCCGGCAGGCAGGGTTCGTGACTGCGCCCAGCGTTGTAAGTCTTCTCTCTGTTTGGGAATCAGTTTGAGCAAGCTTCGATTATCCGTCATACCAAATAGACGGTCGAAGCACGATTACGTTATCACTGGGACACTATACTAGGTCGACATGGAGTCGGAAATGGAATCTCACTACAACGTTCTGTTCCTGTGCACGGGAAATTCCGCGCGATCAGTTATGGCGGAAGCAATTCTCAACCACAGAGGAAAGCCAAACTTCACCGCTTATAGCGCTGGCAGTCATCCCTCTGGAACGGTACGACCGGAAGCATTGAAGCAACTGGAGATGGCCCGCATCCCAAGCGACGACCTGCGCAGTAAGAGCTGGGATGAATTTGCGCGGACTGGCGCTCCCACGATGCATTTCGTCTTTACGGTTTGCGACAACGCTGCGAAAGAAACCTGCCCGCTGTGGCCGGGACAGCCGATGACGGCGCACTGGGGAGTTTCCGATCCTGCCTCGGTTCAGGGAGAACCGTCCGCGATCGAACGGGCTTTTCGCGATGCGTTTTTTATTCTTGAGCGGCGCATCAGTCTTTTTCTCGCTCTTCCCGTGGCGGCGTTTGATCGTCTCGCATTGAAGAAAGAAGTAGATCGCATCGGAAGAGAGTGACCATTCCGCAGCGCGCGGCATTGCCACCGAAAACAAGGCAAGGGCATTTACCGCCGAGGACACGAAGTAGCACGAAGCAAACCTGCGGCCTGCTGATCGTTTGACAATCCTCCATCGCAGCACGTAACTTCGATTTTTGGCGTTTGTTTTGGAGGCCGGATGAAATTCCGCATAATTTTTCTACAGACACTTCTTGTTTGTTTTGTGCTTTGTTCGCTTGCTCTCGGGCAGGATCTGAGCTCTTTCGAAAAGCGAACTACCGTCAAGAAGCTTGCCAATGGGCTCACCGTCATTATCTGCGAGCGGCCCGAGGCTCCGGTGTTTTCTTTCTTTACGCACGTCGATGTGGGCTCGGTGCAGGATCCGATGGATAGGACCGGGCTGGCGCACATGTTCGAGCACATGGCGTTCAAGGGGACGGACACGATTGGAACACGGGATTATCCTGACGAGAAAGTCGCACTGGCGAAAGTTGAAACGGCTTATGCCGCTTACATTGCGGAGCGGGATAAACCAGTAGATCGCGACGAGGCGAAGCTTAAGCAGCTTGAACAAAGCTGGAAGGATGCGATTGCCGCGGCGGACAAATTCTCCGCTCCTTATAACAATGAGTTCGGCAAGATCGTCGAGAGCGAAGGCGGCGAGGGAATGAACGCCTTCACCGATTATGACGAGACGGCTTACCACTATTCTTTTCCCGTCAACCGGCTTGAGTTGTGGGCCTATCTCGAGTCGGAGCGCTTTTTGCATCCGGTGATGCGGCAGTTTTATAAAGAGCGCAACGTGGTGATTGAAGAGCGGCGGATGCGCGTCGACAGCAATCCCGTTGGGCGGTTGCTAGAGCAATTCACGGAAGAGGCGTTTGCAGCGCATCCTTATCATCGCCCGACGATTGGGTGGATTTCGGATTTGAATTCTTTTTCGGCTACTGACGCGCAGAATTTTTTCGACAAGTATTACGTACCGTCGAACATGGTGGTGACGGTGGTGGGAGATGTGAAAGCTTCGGAGGCGATGCCGATTGTGGAGAAATATTTTTCGCGAATTCCGGCTCGGCCTAGGCCGGACACGGCGACTACGGTTGAGCCGCCGCAGAATTCCGAGCGGACGGTGGTGTTGCACGAGCAGTCGCAGCCGCTGTATCTCGAAGGCTATCATCGTCCCGATTACCGCAGTGCGGACGATCAGGTGTATGACGCGATTGCCGACTTGATGTCGAATGGGCGCACGTCGCGGCTCTATCGGGCGCTGGTTCGCGACAAGCAGATCGCTTCTGACTCGGCCGGATTTACGGGGCTGCCGGGAACGAAGTATCCGCAGCTGTTTGCGTTTTATGCGTTTCCGATTCCCGGGCATACGACGCAGGAAGTGGGCAATGCGATTCATTCCGAGATTGATCGGCTGAAAAAAGAGGATATTTCGGATGAAGAACTCAAGATGATTAAGACGCGAGCGAAAGCGAATCTGATTCGGTCGCTCGGATCGAATGAGGGCCTGGCGTCTGATTTGAGTCTGTATCAGGCGCGCTACGACGATTGGCGGGAGCTGTTCCGCTCCGTCGACCGAATTGAAAAGGTCACGAAGGCGGATATTCGGCGGGTCGCGAACAAGACGTTTACGGCTGATAACCGGACGGTGGGAATTATTGAGTTTGCGCCTCCGACGGGCGGGCCGCCGGGGGCGGGCGCGGCACCGCAAGGAGGTGGACAGTGAAGCGCGCACACCTTTTCTTTGCGCTGATCGTCTACACCGGCGCCATCATCTTGTTCGGCGCCGGGGCGCAGCTTTGGGCGCAAACACAGTCAACTTCGCAGCAACCCTGGGAGCAAATACCCATTCCGAAATTGCCCTCGTTTCATCCGGCGCAGCCGAAGCGTTTTGTTTTGCCGAATGGGATGGTGATTTTTCTTCAGGAAGATCACGAGTTGCCGACCATCGACGGGACGGCCCGCATTCGCGGCGGCGAACGCTCGGTTCCGGCTGATAAAACCGGGCTAACCGATATTTATGGCGAAGTCTGGCGTACGGGCGGCACGAAGGCGCAGACGGGCGATCAACTCGACGACTTTCTCGAGCAGCGCGCCGCCAAGGTCGAGACCGGCGGAGGAGGCGATTCGACGACCGTAAGCTGGTCCTGTCTAAAGGACGATTTCGACGATGTGTTTCGCGTGTTTGACGATGTGCTGAGGAATCCGGAGTTTCGCGCGGAGAAGATTGAGATTGCGCAGAAGGGCATGTACGACGCCATCTCGCGGCGCAATGACGATCCTGGAGAGATCACGGGGCGCGAGGCGGCGAAGCTGGTGTATGGAGCGAATAATCCTTATGCGCGTGTGCCGGAGTATAAAACCGTCGCGGCGGTCATGCGGCAGGATCTGGTGGAGTGGCATGGGAAGTACGTTCATCCGAACAACATTATTCTCGGCGTAGTTGGAGATTTCGACTCGGCGAAGATGGAGGCGAAGCTGCGCGAGGCGTTCGCGTCATGGCCCAAGGGGCCGGCGGCAAGCAATCCTGAGATCAAGCCTGATCCGGCGAAGGCGGGATATTACGAGGTCGATAAGACTGACATCAATCAAAGCCACATTCAGATGGTGGCGCTTGGCATCACGCGGAAGAATCCGGATTATTTTGCGACGTCGGTGTTTAACGAAGCCTTTGGCGGAGGATTTTCGTCGCGCATGTTTGGCGATATTCGCACTACTAAAGGCCTTGCCTATGCAGTGGGTGGCGGAATTGGCTCGGGCTGGGATCATCCGGGGATGCTGCGGCTGACGGTGAGCACGAAGAGTGCGACCACGATTGAATCGATTCAGGCGCTGGACGAAGAGATTGCCGACCTCGGCAAGCGGCCTATTAATGATGAAGAAATCAAGCGCGCCAAGGATTCGATTCTGAATTCGTTCGTTTTCCGCTTCGATTCCCCAGAAAAAGTTTTGCAGGAAAAAATGGCGTATGAGTTTTATGGCTATCCGCTGGATTTTCTGGAGAACTTTCAGAAAGGAATTGAGGGAGTTACGAAGGAAGACGTCGCGCGGGTGGCGGCAAAATATCTGCACCGCGATCAGATGGCGGTGCTGGTCGTCGGCAATGTGAAGGAATTTGATAAGCCGTTGTCGTCACTCGGAGCGGTGACCAAGTTGGATATAACGATTCCGGCGCCGCAGCCGGGGCTAATGCCGGGGCAGGGGGAGCAGCGCTAAGGCACGCTGGTAATCAAGTCGTTCGAAAAAAGACTTGAGCGCCGGCCCAAAAACTTCGGTCCGGCGGTTCGACTCGTGTTCCCGGATGCGAATCCCCGATGCGGTTCTAACTAAGCGAGGGGCGTTTCATTCGGATCTGACCGCTGAGCCCGATTCAATTCCAATCGCGCTTCGGTTTTGATAACCGCGACCCCTTATGCCGGGCCCCAAAAGCCTGAAGAACCTGCTGCCACTCCTGCTTCGCCTGCCACAGATCGACGCGCGGCCCGAGCACACGCGCTTTGGCCACGGGGAGCGCATTTGCAATCGGCATCGCGCTGACTTCCTTTGGCTCCCAAATTTGTACCCACGCTGCCACTTGCTCCAGAGTCCAGTTCTTTTTTTTCATCACGTGGAAGTCGAATAGGTGGGCAATGATGTCCTTGACGCGCATCTTGCGCGGCACGCGGAACATCCAGCACTCACAGGGACGCGCGACGACGCGGAGCACCCACTGGCCCCACACGCCTTCGACACCCAGCGTGCGGCGTTCGTTCTCGTTGATGGCCCGGCGTATCCCGCGCTGAAAGGTGCATCCTCTGGCGACGGCCGCCATTCCGAGCGCACATCCCGACTTCGTCTCTGAGAAATACTGCCCGCCAGGCTTGGCGGCCAACATTGTGCTCCCCAGCAAGATCGCATCGCTTAGTTTCATGACGCGCCTCCGACCTTTTGCGATTCTACCCAGTCGCGATGGACTGCGATCGATGGACCGGCTCCGGCCAACCTTCTGCCTAAAGAGATGATGACGGCCAAAACCAACGGTTGCGAAAAATTGTTTTGGCGGAAGGCCCTCAGCCGCAAGTCCCATTTGACAAGGGCTCAAGTTAGGTTTATCGTTGGCGAACAAATAGCGAATACACGCCGCGCCCATGGCTACTCTTCCATTACTTCCCGATGCTGAGACTCACCCCGACTCCCGTCCGAAGTTAGTCGGCATCGCTCGCCTTGCCGCTGCTGGGGAGTCGGTTCGGGAGGGGCATAATGTCGAGTACTTTACGCTCGGGACTCGATCTCTTCTTAGCCGGGTGGTCAGCGCGCGGCACCTTCCGTTTACCTGGGCGATCAATCCTTATCGCGGATGCGAGTTTGCCTGCAAGTATTGCTATGCGCGCTATACGCATGAGTTCATGGAACTGCGCGACGGGGTCGATTTTGAGCGAAAGATTTTTATCAAGCAGCATGCGGCCGGGCTGCTGCGATCGGAGTTGAAAAAGGTCAAGCGCGGGGAGCCGATGGCCATTGGCACGGCTACCGATCCGTATCAGCCGGCGGAACGGCGGTTTGAGGTGACGCGCGCCATTCTCGAAGAGCTGGCAAAACATTCGGGCCTGGAAATCGGGATCGTGACCAAGTCAAACCTGGTGACGCGGGATGCGGAGATTCTGCGGCGGGTCGGCGAGCAGAACAAGATTTTTGTGAACGTGACGGTGACCACGGTGGATGTGGAACTGGCGCGCAAGTTGGAGCCGCGGGCGCCGCGTCCCGATCTGCGGCTGGAGGCGGTTCGGCAGTTGAATCTTGCGGGGGTGGATGCGGGCGTGATTTGCGCTCCGGTGCTGCCGGAGATTACGGACGGTCCGCGCGATCTGGAAAGCTTGGTCAAGGCCGCGAGTGAGGTGGGCACGAAGTATATCTACGCCAATCCGCTTTTTCTCAAGCCGTGTTCAGCGGCGGTTTTTCTGCCGTTTCTGGCGGAGCACTTCCCTGCCCTGGTCGAGGGCTACAAGAAGCGTTATGAGGGCCGCGCATTTTTGCCGAAGGGATATTCGGAGCGCTTGTCGCTGCTGATGTCGGCGTTGCGGCGGAAATACAAGATCGGAAATGAGCACGCGCGGCGCAGTCGTAGCGCGCAGATCGAGGCGGCGCAGATGGAGTTGTTTTGAGTGACTGACCTGCAGAACCTCGGATGCCCGGCGCGACCGTCGCCTGAGTCCGCCTATCCTATAATGGTGGCTCCGCTATGGCATCTACTCAGCAAACAGTCCCGCCGCAATCCAAATCCAAGGGGCGCGCCCGCCGCTTCTGGCTTCGGCTGAGCGATGGAATGGCTCTTAACCAGCTCTGGTCGCAGTTTGAAAAAGACGCGCGCTCGAGTTACCGACTGTACTCGGCGGGGCTGGACAATCTGCCGACGGAACCGTCCCGATTCCGGCGGGTCTTGCAAACTGCGAAGGCGCTGTTCTGGGCGATCCTGGAAAAGCTGACTCCGGCACGCCGCGTATTACTGGTGCTGGCCCTGATTCTGCTATTCGGATTTTCTTCGTTCGGATTTTCTTACTCCGGCGGCGGCGAGAGACATCTCGAGTTCGACACGCACATCTGGGGCGGGCTGCTGCTCTTGCTCCTATTGCTGCTGGAACTGGCCGACCGGGTGGTGATGAAGCGCGACCTGGAGATCGCGAAAGATATCCAGACGTGGCTGTTGCCGGGCGCGCCGTTGCAGATTCCGGGATATCAGATTGCTTACGCGACGCGTCCCGCGAACACGGTGGCGGGCGATTACTACGACGTGATCCTGCGTCCGGGGCGCACGGCGAGCGAGGGCCGCATTCTATTTGTGGTCGCCGATGTGGCGGGAAAAAGCATTCCGGCGGCGATGCTGATGGCGACCTTTCAGGCCAGTCTGCGGACATTGTCGACGAGCGGAATTGGGCTGGCGGAACTGGTGGGGGGCGTGAATCAGTACGCCTGTTCGAACAGCATGGGCGGAGTGCGCTTTACGACCGCTTTTTTTGCCGAGCTTGATCCGGCGACGAGAGACATCGCTTATGTCAATGCGGGACACAATGTGCCGATGCTGCGCAAGAAATCGGGCGCAATGGAACGGCTGGAAGCGGGCGGGATTCCGATCGGGATTTTTGGCGAATCGCCTTACCAGGTGGGAACGACGCACCTGGAGGCGGGAGACTGGCTGGTGATTTTCACCGATGGCGTTGTCGAAGCGGAGAATTCCAAGAATGAAGAATACGGCGAGCCGGCGTTGATTCGGCTGGTGGACCGCCAGTCGGGAGCGGCTCCGGCAGAGATGTTGCGCTGCCTGATGGCGGAGTTGGATAAATTCGTGGGCAACACTCCGCAGCACGATGACATTACCTGTTTGCTGCTGAAGCGGACATAGCTCGCTCGACACGGACATATCTCAAGAAAAAACGTGAGGTAACGCTTGCTCTTACGAGCCGCAGTTGCAGTTGTTCGTGGCGTGGGTGTTTGTTGCATTTCGCTGGGCGGTCAAGTTAAGGTTCCGGAACGTAAGGTCAACGGCAACGTCATCATTTCTGAGCGCGAGCCCAAAATAAGAATTCGGCTACCGCAATCGGTGCGATATGTGGGCGTAGACCGATGGGCGCTCTACAGCATCGCGGATTGCGAACTGCACGCGTTCGTCGAAGCCGACGGACAGAAGAACGTTCAGCGGCTCTATTGGGTGCAGTTTGAGGGCTACCTTCCAAGCCAGCCGGATTTGAAGCACGCCTATAATTCGCCGCAGCACGCGACGATGGGCGGCATGGATTTCTATGTGGACGCGTGGGCCAGGTCGAGAGATACCGCGATCGATCCGGGCTCAGATCGTGAGCATATCGAAGCGCTGATCAAAGCCAAAGGGTACAAGATGCCCGTGGGGATGATGTATGTGCGGTTTGTGCATCTCCTCGATGACAGCAGGCGCAAGGAGTTGATGATCATTTATGGCGAGGACGTGGCCTCCGCCGGATATACCGCAGCCGAACTGCGCGAAGAGGGTAAAGAACACGCGCGCTGGCCGGGGATTGCGGAGGGTTTGGCGGAACGGGGAGAAAAGAAAATTATGATTGAATAGTCTTCCGCCTAATCCGGCATCGAGCCGGCAACGGAGAGAAGCTGCGCGGCTTCGCTCTCGGACGCGTTCAAATCTGGCGAGATTTTACGCGCTTCGGCGGTCGCCCGTTCTGCGTCGTCGTCATGGCCGGCTCGGCGCAGAGCCTGCGCTAATAGCAGAAAATTGACATCGCTCGGATCAATCTTTACGGCATGGGCTAAGTCGGCGACCGCTTCGCCGGATTTTTCTTCGCCCAGCGCCACCAGGCCGGAACCAACCAATGCCATTTCGTTTTCCGGAGTCAGGTGCAAAGCATTCTGGAAGCTTTCGGCGGCGGGTTCGAATTGGCGTAGTTGCAGGTGAGCCTGGCCGAGTGCACTCCAGGCAGCAGCCTGGAGCCTGGGGTCGTTATTGTTGGCGGAGGCGCGCAGGACTGAGTTGCATTCTTCGATTGCTTCCTGGGCGTGGCCTACGCGCTCTTCATATAAAGCTAGAGCGATGATCTGGACCGGAGGATATTTATGCAGGGCGTTGGCGACGCGGAATTCGACTACGGCTTCGTCGGATCGTCCCTGCTTGGCGAGAGCGAGCGCGAGATTGTCATGCGCCATGTAATTGCGGTCGGTGACGCTCAGAGTGTAGCGCCAGAGAGTTTCGTCATCGCGCCAGTAGCTGAGTTGGTGATAGGTGAGGCATCCGAGAACGCAGACGACGACAGCGGCGGCGACGAGCCATGGCGAGCTGATGCGAGACGCCGACGCGTGCGTGTCGACGGCGTGCGCACGGTTAGCCCAGTCGTTTAGGGCCCAAACCACGGCGATGAACAATCCGATACAGGGAATGTAGGCGAAGCGGTCGGCCATGGCCTGCTCGCCGACGGTGACGATTCCGATCATGGGGACTAAGGTTCCTAGAAACCACAGCCAGCTGAAGAGCAAATAGCGACGGGCGCGCCAATGGCAGACCAGAGCCGATATCAACAGCAGGAGTGACAGGGCGCCCATCACCTCGACCGGGGGAAGCGAATTGCCGGGGTGGGGATACATGGGAGCGAGGTGGGCGGGCCAAAACATTTTTGCCAGATAGCGCACGTAGGAAACGAAGACATTGTCGATGCGCGCAGGTAGGGAGACTTCCGCCGAGGTGCGCATCGCGGAGCCGGCGCGTTGCGCGATCACGGTGATGACCGAATCGGCGGCGGCGAGGATGAAGAGCGGCCATTTTTCCCAGACGAGAAAGCTGAGCGAACGTGCCGCGGGCGATGGGGGCGAGGCTGCTGCGTTTTCGGTGAGCGATTGCGATATGTCCATGTGCGATCGCCCCAGGCGCTGGAGCGGCCAGTAATCCCACAGTAGGAGCACGAAGGGCAGAGTGACGATTTGCGGCTTCGCCATCAATCCCAGGGCAAATAAAATTGCGACCCACGCGTAGAGAGGTCGTCTGCCGGTGCGCGCATAGCGGTCATAGGCGTAGAGGGCGAGCAGGAAGAACGTCATGCTGAGAACGTTCTTGCGCTCGGCCACCCAGGCTACGGATTCGACGTTGATGGGATGGAGCGCGAATAACGCGCTTACCACAAGGCTGGGCAATGCCAGGCCGGTCGCCCGCCACAACAACAGAAAGAGAAGCACGGCATTGACCGCGTGCAGCAGAACACTGACATAGTGATGGCCTACGGGATTCAGCCCAAAAAGCTGGCAGTCAAGGGCGTGAGACAACCACGACAAGGGATGCCAGTTTGCGACGTGGAAGGTCGTAAACGACCATTTGACGGTATTCCAGGTCAAGCCGCTCCGGACCTGGGGATTGTTCAGAATATAGGCAGAATCATCGAATTCGATGAATCCGTTATGAACGATGGGATTGTAGAAAGCGAGCGTGGCCGCCACCAGCAACAGGCAGAAGATGAGGACGCGCTTTTCGGCGAATGCGGACATGTCGTAGGGCAGTCAAGGCGCGATCTAAAAGGCGCCCCGCCCCAAGACAATTTTAGCGAGATTGGATGCACTGCGATGGTTCCGAGAAGCTCTCCGCCAATCCGAAGTAACAACTTCGAAAGTGCGGGTTATCCGGGCAGCAGGTCGCGATACATCTGGTGGAAGGCATGGACGCCTTTTTCCTGCTTCACGCTATAGCGGCCGCTGTGGTAGCTGCGGGAATGGAGATTCTTCTGCACGATCTCGCAGATGCCGACGTCTTCTACCTGGATCTCGTCGCTGAAGGCTAAAGCTTTGGCGGCGGCGTCGCTACCCAGATCCTGCTCGGGCAAATACCATTCGAAGATGGCCAGCGTACGCTCGGGGGCGAGCGGCAGGATGATGTTCAACGAGACATTGTCGGGATAGCAGTTGAGCATCCAGTTGGGGAATATCCAGAAATAATCGGCGGTCAGGTCTTTGCCAGAAAGCTGGCCGGATTCGTAGCGGCGCGGCGTGGCGTCTCCGGGCTGCGGGCCGCGGATCGGAGTCCACTGGCGAACGTGCTGGGGGTAGGGTTCGACCACGTAGGCCGCGTAGTTGATCTCGCGATTGAGCGCTGGGTGGATGCTGGGGACGTGATAACCCTCGAGATAGTTGTCGATGTAAGTTTTCCAGTTGCAGAGCATCTCGTAGGTGCGGCGCCCGGAAAACTTCATGTTGCGGAAATCGAACTTCTCGGCCTGGGCGGGCAGTTCGCCTAGCGATTCGTGCAAGGGACGGGCCCCGGGATCGAGATTCACGAAGATGAGATTGAACCATTCTTCGAGACGCACGGGAGCGAGGCCAAAGTCCGCGGGATCGAAATCCTCGACCCCGTCAAATTCGGGGGTGACGAGCAGAGCGCCGTCGAGGCGGTAGGTCCAGCCATGGTAGCCGCAGCGGAAGAGCTTGCGATTGCCGCAGCCGGTGGCGGGATTGCCGGCGCGATGGCGGCAGACGTTGTAAAAGCCGCGAAGGATTCCGTCGTCGCCGCGGACGATGAGGAGCGGCTCCCCAATAAGGTCGAGAGTGAAATAGTCGCCGGGGTTTGCGGCTTGGCGAACGTGCCCGACCACCTGCCAGGTGGCGGAGAAAATGGTGGCTCTTTCCTGCTCAAAAGTTGCCGGACTAAAATAGAGCGGCGCAGGCAGGGTGGAAGCGCGAGCGATGTCGCGATCGGTGTTGAGTTGCAGGTTGGGCATGAACGATCCTTCGGGCCATTCTAGCGCAGGCGTAATTGAAGTTACCTCCGTGCCGGTCGCGTACCCGGCATACTTCATGGCTGCCTTCGAAGACTGCTACCTTCGTAACAGCGCTCTTGAGCGCATTGATCTTGCATCGCGTTGATTGATGGGCGTGCAATTGGCACCAGCAGAGGTTCGGAAGTTCATGTCATCTCCAGCTAATGTATTCAAAGCGACGCTTACAGTGGCTGCATTTGCCATCGTGCTTGCACTGGCGGTTAATGCTGAATTTTACAAGTACTCCATCGTAGACGTATTCATGGCGCTGGCTCTGGGCGCCGCCTTTGTGACGCTGTCGGTGATGCAACCTTCGTGGATGAACTTCGCCAGCGTGGCAGTGTGCAGTGTGGTCCTGGCGGAGGTTGACTATCGTGTTATGGGTTTCCGGCCACGTGTAATGGCTCCGTTTGCATTCGTGGGGCTGAGCAGCCTGGCTGTGTTGGGCGCGCGGACGATATGGGCGCGCAATCGTGAGCGCACGCTTCTTCTGTATGCGCTTCTGCCGGCGGTGGCATCGCTTGCTTCGGAATACCTCTCTCCCATATTGATGAGGGCCACAGAAGCCCTGCATCCCAAAACCCTTGATCTGTATCTGTATTCCTTCGATTGCAGTCTCCGCATCCAGTTCAGTTTCCTGGTCGGTCAGATGTTCGCTCGTCACGCGTGGCTGAGCTTTGCCGGTACCGTTTTCTACATTGCCTTACCACTGCCATTGGCGTTGGTCTATGCCGCCAACCTGCGGCTAAAAGGTCCGAATGCTTTTCCGGTAATACTGGCGTTCCTGGCCACGGGACCGATCGGAATCCTCTACTACAACCTGGTTCCGGCAATGGGACCGATCCACATTTTCGGACAAAACTTTCCCTGGCACCCTTTGTCGACCCCGCAAGCCATGAATCTCATCCTGGAGACGCTGGCGGTCAAGGGTCCGCGCAATGCAATCCCGTCATTGCACATGACCTGGGTGCTGTTGGTTTGGTGGAATTCGAAGGGACTGGCTCGGTGGATACGTGCGGTCGCGCTGGCATTCGTAGTCTTCACCGTCCTGGCGACTCTCGGAATAGGGGAACACTATTTCGTAGACCTGATCGTCGCATTTCCGTTCGCCCTGATGGTGCAATCGCTGTGCCTGTATTCCGTATCGTTGCGGCAGAGTTGCCGGGGTACGGCACTTTTGTTTGGGACCTTGGTCAGCCTTGCCTGGATGGCGCTCGTCAGTTTTGCCACACCATTTTTTTGGCTGTCACCGGTTATCCCCTGGACGATGGTCATTGCGACAATTTCCGCCTCAAGTTTTCTGGCGCATCGCCTGCAAAGCGCCGAGGTCGGGAAGACGCGAGTGCAATTGGAGGCCGTCGCCGAAGCTCGCCCTCTGATCGTTACCGGGTAGGAGTCTTAACGCGAAGCAATTGAGGGTAATTCCGCCCGCTACGGTGCCCGACCCTTCTGATCTCGACAACGGATGTCGGTATCGCGGTATTGATCTAGATTCCCCCCAGGTTTGGAGATAATGCTGTGGGGAGGGTCTGGCAGGGGAGTTTCGGCGTCTGACGCGCGGTTTGGCGGAGGAGTCGAAAGGCTGCGGCACTGGCAAATTTTGTCAATCGCGATCTCTCAAAGTGTCAATCGCGGGAAACTGGCGCGCAGTCAAGAGGTGACTATCCTGCGCAAGACAGCTGAAAACACTGAGTTTGCATCCAGAAGGACACCTGACTTCAGTCACCTGCGTTTCTGGCCCTCGGAGTGCCATAGTACAAGCGAGTTGGTCATCCAACCAAACCAGTCAAATGGAGACGAGGAAACTATAAATGCGGAAACAAAAGGGCTTCTCACTGATCGAACTGCTGATTGTGGTGGCGATCATTCTGATCATCGCTGCGATTGCTATCCCGAACCTGTTGCGTGCACGTATTGCGGCGAACGAGTCGTCCGCCGTGGCGTCGATTCGTACGCTGAATACCGCGCAGATCTCTTATAACTCCGCCTACCCAACCGTAGGCTTTGCGGCCGGCCTGGCCAACCTGCAGGGCACCAGCTGCTCGCCGCCTACTTCGGCGGGCGCTTGCTTGATCGATACTCAGTTGGGATCTGGCACCAAGAGCGGATATGCGTTCAGCATGGTTGGTTCCGGCGGCACTCCGGCTTCGTCCTACATGGCGATCGGCTCACCGCTGACCCCGAACCAGACGGGTGTGCGTTACTTCTGCTCGTTCGCGGATGCTGTCGTGCGCTACAGCGCGGCTGCGATCTCGACCTGCGACACCACCGTCACGCCCTTGCAGTAAGTTTGGTTTGGCAAAGTACCTGGGGGAGGGTACAAGCCTTAAAGAAGCAGAGGAGAAATCCTCTGCTTTTTTATTTTTTATTGATTGATGCGCGCGACCGCAGAGCCGCCCGCTCTGCAAACAGTCCTCCCAGCCAAATTCTGTCAATCCAACTTTCCGGAAAAGACGCCGTTGCAATAAGGTTGCATCGGCCAAGTGGGCAGTTACTAGCCTTAAAGAAGCAGAGGAGAAATCCTCTGCTCTTTTATTTTTCACTGGTGGGCAGCGCATAACCCTACTCCTGCAAGAATCGCTGGCGATGGAGAACGACTGACACAAATTGGCAGAACGAACCATTGTAGATTTGTCAAAGTTTGTCAAGAAGTCGGTACCGAGACACCCCAGCCACACCGCCCTTCGCCGCGCTAGTCCTCAATAACCTATTGTTTGCAGTGGATGAAGGGCTTTGCCGGAGCGTCGGCGCGGTGGCCAATTGAATGCAAATGAGGTTACTGCAGTTATCTCGAAGATTGAGAAGGGGAAGGTTCTGCACTACATGAAAAAGCACAAGGGGTTTTCGCTGATCGAGTTGTTGATTGTGGTTGCAATCATTTTGATCATTGCAGCGATCGCGATTCCGAATCTGCTGCGGGCGCGCATTGCGGCGAACGAGGCATCGGCAGTAGCTTCGCTGCGGACATTGAATACAGCGCAGATTTCTTATAACTCGAGCTATCCGACGGTGGGCTTTGCGACCACGCTCGGCGCGCTCAGCGGCACCAGTTGCGCGCCGCCGGGAAGCACGCAGGCATGCTATATCGATACGCAGTTGGCCTCCGGTACCAAGAGCGGCTACTCATTCGCGCTCTCGGGTACGGGCGGAACGCCGAACGCGACCTATACATTCATCGCATCGCCGTTGACTCCAAACCAAACCGGCGTGCGCTACTTCTGTTCATTTGCCGACGCGGTCGTGCGATTCAGCGCGACGTCGCTGACCACTTGCACCACCAGCGTGTCGCCGCTGCAATAAGAGCTTTTTGTTGAGCAATTGTGCTGCGGAGATGCGCGCGAGCGCAGGCAGGCGCAAATCGAGTGACACAAATTGTCAACTCCGATGGCAGGGGCACCGCCAAAATAAGCGACGCCGTGGCTGTTCGTTGAATTGGATTGCATTTTCAAGGAGTTACATTTTCGCCGTTGTGAGAAAAGTCCGGCACGCGAAATGCAACAGTTGTCTCGGGCTTGATCGGACGTGCTCTTCCGGGAGTGTCGACGGAGAGCGACACCCAGGCTGATCCGCGAACCAGGAGATGCGATGCGCAGGAGCAAGGGATTTTCTCTTATCGAACTGTTAATCGTAGTGGCCATCATTCTGATCATCGCGGCCATTGCGGTCCCCAGTTTTCTGCGTTCGCGCATTGTCGCCGCAGAATCATCGGCCGTGGCCTCGGTGCGTACCCTGAATACGGCACAGATTTCCTACAACTCGGCATACCCAACGGTGGGTTTTGCGGCGACCCTGGGAGCTCTCGGTGGCACCGGTTGCACCCCGCCGAATTCAGCGGGCGCTTGTCTGATTGATTCGGTACTGGCTGCTGGCCAAAAAAACGGCTACAGCTTCACGGTCTCAAATGTCACCGGCACGCCGAACTCGACCTACAATGTGATCGCGAGTCCAGTCGTATGGGACTATTCGGGGATGCGCTATTTCTGCTCCTACGAGGACGCGGTGGTCCGGGCCAGCGTAACGGCCATCACGACTTGCGATAATACGGTTCCGCCGCAAAACTAGCCTAGAGCGAGGGTTCCGGCATTGTGGCGTCACATGATTTGCGGGACCTCGGTTGTTGCAGTCCGCGGTTTACCTTCGTAACCAGCCCAGGCTGCCGAACACACGCCCCACGTGCGCCTATTGCTTATAATCTTTTCATTAGAAGCAAGAACCGTAGAATTAAGAACCGTATTCCACGATCGGATTAAATTCCACGCAACCTCGGTCTAAGGAGCTGGGCAGTTCGCGCATCGTCATGGCAGCGATTGAAATTCTCGATCTCGAAAAAAGCTATCTGGCTGGATTCTGGCGCCAGCGGCCAAAACTCGCGCTGCGCCCCCTGCGGCTTACGGTTGAAGAGGGGGAAGTTTTCGGCTTTCTCGGCCCCAATGGAGCGGGCAAGACCACCACACTCAAACTTCTGATGGGATTGGTATTCCCGACGGCGGGCACGGCGCGGATTCTGGGGAAAGAATTGGATGATCCGGCGGTGAAATCGCAGATTGGATTTCTGCCGGAACAACCCTATTTCTACGATCATCTGACTGCGCGCGAGTTGCTCAATTATTACGGGCGGCTCTCCGGCGTTCCGGCGAAGGGGCGCTCGGCGCGGGTGGAGCAGATGCTGGAGCGAGTGGGATTGAGCGGTTCGGCGAGCGTGCAGTTGCGAAAATTCTCGAAAGGCATGTTGCAGCGGGTGGGGCTGGCGCAGGCGATTCTGCACGATCCGAAGCTGGTGTTTTTGGATGAACCAATGTCGGGGCTGGACCCGATGGGACGGCGCGAGGTACGGGATCTGATCCAGCAACTGCGGTCGGAGGGCAAGACGGTTTTCTTTTCGACGCACATTCTCTCGGACGCCGAGGCGCTTTGCGACCGCGTGGCCGTCATCCATCAGGGTGAGTTGCGCGGGGTGGGAGCGGTCGCGGATTTGACTTCGGGGACGCAAGGCAAAATCGAGATTATTTTTTACGCGACTAAAGTGCCGGCGGGTTTGACCGCGCTCGGAGCTGTGGCCAGGATCAGCGGCGACATGGTGAATGCGGTGTTGCCGGAAGAGCAGCAGGATGCGGCGCTCGAACTTCTTCGCCGCGAGCGGCTCAAGCTGATCTCGCTGGCACTGGTGCGCAAGTCGCTGGAGGAATATTACATTCAGAAGCTGCAGCCGGCCCAAATCGAAAAAGACGAAGCGCCGAAAGAGAGCCGGCAAGGGGTGGGGGTATGAACTCGCGCGTGGGTTATATCGCCTTCAACACTTTTCGTGAGGCAGTGCGCGACCGCGTTCTTTACAACCTGATCGCCTTTGCGCTGCTGCTCTCCGGCGCGGCGATTCTGGTGGGAGAGATTTCGATCGACATCGAACGCCTGGTGGTGGTGAACCTTGGGCTGACGGCGGTGTCTCTCTTTGGAGTGGTCATTGCAATCTTCATAGGGATTGGGCTGGTTTCGAAAGAGATCGAGAAACGCACGCTGTATACGGTGCTGTCGCGGCCAGTGCGGCGCTGGGAGTTCGTCATCGGCAAGTTTTTTGGGCTTACGGGAACGCTGGTTGTAAACACTTTGTGCATGGCGCTCGGCGTGTTTCTGGCGCTGCTCTACGTGGCGCATAAATTCGAGAAAATGGATGTGTGGGTGCTGGCCGCGTTGTACTTCATCGTGCTGCAATTTCTAATCGTGTGCGCGCTGGCGTTATTTTTCTCGTCGTTCTCGACGCCGCTGATGTCGGCCGTCTTCACCTTCGCGTTGTTCGTAATCGGAAGCCTGGCGGAAGATTTGCGCGGATTTGCCCGTATCACGCGTGGGCTGGGGGGTGCGCTGGCAACTGGCATCGCTTATCTGGTGCCAAATTTTTCCGCGTTGAATGTGATTGGTCAGGTGGCGCATGGCGACCCGGTACCGGGGCGCCTGATTCTGTATAACACCGTGTACGCCCTGCTGTATTCGGCGATGGCGATCTCGGGAGCGGTGCTGATCTTTCAGCGCCGGAACCTGAAATGAAAATGAGTGCGAGCGGGCGCGTCAATCTGGTGGCGCTGGCGGTGCTTTTCTTTTCTCTAGCGGGCGCCATGGCAACTCTATACGTGATGGACCGCACGCGGCGCAGACCGGTGGCGGAGGACGAACTTTATATCAGCTCTCCGAGAGTGCTGCGGCGGATGAGCCTGGGCTACACCGGCCTGCTGGCCGATATTTATTGGACGCGCGCGGTGCAGTATTTTGGCGATCAGCATCACGGAGGTTCGGGTGATTTCCGTCTGCTGGCTCCGCTGCTCGAAGTCACCACGCAGTTGGATCCGAAGCTTTTGCCGGCTTACGAGTTTGGGGCCAACTTTCTGGCTCCGAAACCGCCGAGCGGCGCGGGTTTGCCGGGCGCGGCGCTGTCGCTGATGAAGTACGGAATCGAGCATAACCCCGATCAGTGGCGACTCTACTACAACCTGGGATTCTTGTACTACACCGAGTTCAAGGACTATGCCAAGGCGGCGCAGGCCTTCAGGCAGGGAGCGGCGCTGCCCGTGACCAACGAATTCATGCCGATCCTGGCGGCACGAATGGCGCAGCACGCCGGCGAGTTCGACACGGCGCGCATGTTGTGGGTCACAACCTATCAGAGCACCAAGGAAGCGCGCATACGGCAGAATGCCGTCGAACATTTGCTCGCTTTGCAGGTCGATGAGGAAGTTACGCAGTTGGAGCATGTCGTCGAGCGCTATCGCCAACAGACCGGACGACTGCCGGAGAGCATGAGCGATCTGGAGCGCGCGGAATTCATTCATGGAACGCCTGCCGATCCGAAGGGAAATCCTTATCAGCTGATGCCCGATGGGCGGATCGAAGTGCAGAATCCGAAGATACTTTACTTCATCACTAAGGGCCTTCCGCCAGGAGCATCGCCTCCGCAGCCGCCGCGGGAGAAGAGCGGCGGTTAGCAGTTAGTTAGCAGTTAGCAGTTAGCAGCTAGCTTTCGCTTTCGCGTTGCTGGTTATGGTTGGTACCAAGTGCTAACTGCTAAATGCTAAGTGCTGCCCTCCTCCGCAATCTCTGGAATTTTCTTCGCGACTCTACGCCCTCGCGGCGGCGGCAGCGCTATGGCGATATGGAGTACGACTGGGAGCATCGCGTCAATACCACGAGCGGAACCGTGGGCTGGCGGGCGCGGCTTTTGGGGGCTTTTCATTCTCCGTATAAACCGACGGAGCCGGCTCTTTTTCGCGAGATGATGGCGAGCTTGCCGATCGCAGTCGATGAATTCACCTTCGTCGATATTGGATCGGGCAAAGGGCGAACCCTGCTGATGGCTTCGGAGTATCCCTTCAGAAAAATTGTGGGAGTGGAGTTGATTGCGGAGCTGCATCGGGTGGCAGAGGAGAACATTCGCGCGTACAAGTCGGCGACACAGCGCTGTTCGCAGATTGAGGCGGTTTGCGCGGATGCTTGCGAGTTCGCTTTTCCCGGTGGGCCGCTCATGCTCTATCTGTTTAATCCGCTGCCGGTGGAGGGGATGAGACGCATGGTCGCCAATCTCGAAAAAAGCCTGGCGGAGAATCCGCGAATTGTGTGGGTGCTCTATCACAATCCGTTGCTCGAGCACGTGATCGGCGAGAGAGCGGGGTTTGTGAAAGTTGGCGGTTCGGAGCAGTATTCCATCTTTTCTTTTGGGCCGCTAGACATGGTATCCCCGCGCTGACCTCCGCTGTACCGCGAAGAATGGGGCACTCTCGTTCTGGTTATTTGTATAAAGTCGTCCCGCTCGAGGTTGCCAGCGCCAGCTGCTTCCACGCTTCTCTGCTCCACATTTAGAATGGGGGTATCGTGTCGTGGAAAACGCATTCGCTGATAGCCGTTTTATTTGGCGGAGTATTGTGCTGTTTGCTCCCAGCAAAAACTCAGGCGCAGGATGTTCACGGGCTCGTGCAGGCGGTCGACAATCATTACAACCATCTCCGGAGCCTGGAGTCGGACTTTACGGAGATCTATCGCGGGGATGGGCCGGAGCGGGTGGAGTCGGGGACTTTGTGGTTGAAAAAGCCGCGCAAGATGCGGTGGGAGTATCGTTCTCCGAAAGAGAAGCTGTTTATCAGCGACGGCGAAGTTGTGTGGTTCTATATGCCGACGGAGCGGCAGGTTAGAAAGACCACTCTCAAGAAGCTGGATGATCTGCGGTCGCCGCTAGCGTTTTTGCTGGGCAAGACGAAGCTGGAAAAGGAGTTGACGGGGCTTTCGAAGGTGGTTGACGAAGCTCCGATGGACGCGCGGGACACGCTGTTGCGCGGGGTTCCGCAGGGAGTCGTTCCGCAAAGCGTGGCGGGGCAGGTGAGCGAGGTGCAGTTGGAGATCACGCCGGCGGACCAGATTGTGCGCATCGTATTAATCGAGGCGGACGGGACAGAGACGGAGTTTCGCTTTGCCGGCTGGAAAGAGAATGTGGAGATGAACGACAGCCGGTTTCAATTTGCGCCTCCGGCGGGCGTGGAGACGGTGGATGGGGAATTGGGGCCCTGACGGGCAGATCGGGTCATCTGGCCATCGGGTGATCGGGTGATCGAAAGTCAAAACCAACACCGGTTACTTGCGTACTACACGGTTGGACAAGTTGCATTAAGCGCTTTGGGCACAGCGTGTTACACTTAGCCTAAGGTAGTCACGGCTCACCCCCCAGGGCTTGGAAGCAGACAGAGCATCATGGCAGAATTCCTGGTCAAAGTCGCCGACGAACAGGGCCATCTGCGGCAGCAGGTGGAGCATGGCTACTCCGAAGCCGAGGTGCACGACCGGTTCGCCCAGCAGGGCTACCTGGTGTATTGGGTCAAGCCGCGGACGCTGCTGAGCACGCGCGGCGGGCAGTTTGGGCAGCGCAGCGGCAAGCTGCGGCAGTCCATATTCCTGATTTTCAACCAGCAGTTCTTGACCCTGATCAAGGCCGGGCTGCCGATCCTGACGGCGCTCGATCTCCTGATCAAGCGGCAGCGCGACAAATCTCTGCTGCGGCTGCTGGAAAATGTGCGCGAGCGGGTGAAGGGCGGCGAACTGCTGTCCGACGCGTTCGCGGCCCAGCAGGTGTTTCCGAAGATGTACACGACCACGCTGCTGGCGGGCGAAAAAAGCGGCAACATGGAAGAGGTGCTCAGCCGCTACATCACCTATCAGCGGATGGTGCAGACCTTCCGCAAGAAGCTTCTGGTATCGCTGGTGTATCCGGCGCTGCTGATTTCGATGGTGACGGTGATGCTGGTTTTTCTGATCACCTTCGTGGTGCCGAAGTTTGCCGACCTGTTCAATAACCTGGGAGCGGACTTGCCGGCGATCACGGTGTTCATGCTGACGATCGGGCTGAACGCGCAGAAGTATGGATGGATCGTGGCGCTGGTTTTGATCGTGGGCGGCATTCTGCTGTGGCGTTGGAAGCAGAGCGACAAGGGCGCCGAACGCATCGACCACTTTCTGCTGGGGCTGCCGTTGATCGGCGAAATTCGGTTGAAATATCAGGTGGCAAATTTCTCGCGCATTCTGGGGACGCTGCTGCAGGGCGGCTTGCCATTGGTGCCGGCGATGGAGACGGCTGCCGAATCGTTGAGCAGCCGGCAGATGTTGAACGGCGTTACCGCTGCGGCGGAGCGAGTGAAAGAAGGACAGAGCCTGGCGCACGCGCTGGAGACGCAGAAGCTGTTTCCGGATCTGGCGGTGGAGATGCTGGAGGTTGGCGAATCTACGGGCGCGCTGCCGGCGATGCTGGCATCGGTGGCCGAATTCTACGAAGAGGACGTGCAGACGGCTCTCGGCGCCGCCATGGCGCTGATTGAGCCATTGATTCTAATCGTCATGGCGGTGTTTGTGGGCGGGATATTGATTTCGCTTTATATGCCGATCTTTACTTTGGGCGCGAATGTGCATTAAGCGCCAGGTTTCAGAGTTTCAAGGTTTCAAAGACAAAAACTAAAGGCGAATCGAATTTTGCAGCTCTGCAACTTTGAAAGCTTGAAACTCTAAGACCTGGAAACTTGGCCTCACAAGAAGCGGTAAACTGGTATGGCAATGGCGGATAAAAAGACAGCTGTGGTGAGCGGCGGAAATGGCGGGAAGCTGGTGCCGGAAGTGGCACCGGTGACCGACGAACTGGTGCATGCGCGGGATATTGCGCGGCGTTACCGCTGCGAATTTATCGATCTGAGCGATTTCCAGCTGCATCACGATCTGTTTGAAAAGATTCCGGTGCACCTGATGTTCCGGTATAACTTCGTGCCGCTCGATGAAACTCCGGATGGGCGGCTGGCGATTGCCATTGCCGATCCGAGCCAGTTGATGATGATCGACGAGATCAGCTTGCTGCTCGGCAAGCGCATCGTGACCAAGGTTTCGACGCTGAAGCAGATCTCCGACATCCTCAAAAAGACGGAGCAGTCGAAGCGCGTGCTCGAAGATGCAAGCGAAGGGTTCACGCTCGACGTAATCCGCGAGGACGAGGCCGGGAACGACGAGACCATCTCGATCGATAAGCTGACAGCGACGGCGGGCGCGGACATGAGCCCGATCATTCGCCTGGTCGATACCACGATTTTCACGGCCCTTCAGCGGCGAGCGAGCGACATCCACATAGAGACGCGCGACGACTCGGTGTATATCAAGTTTCGTATTGACGGCGTGCTGACGAACGCCATGCCGCCGATCGGCAAGGAGCATCACTCGACCATCATTTCGCGCATCAAGGTCATGAGCGAGCTCGATATCTCTGAGCGCCGCGTGCCGCAGGACGGGCGCTTCCGCGTGAAGTATAACGGGCGCGCCATCGACTTCCGCGTTTCGATCATGCCGTCGATTCATGGCGAAGATGCGGTGCTTCGCGTCCTCGATAAAGAGTCGATGAGCGAAAAGTTTAAGAAGCTCACGCTCGAAGTCGTTGGGTTCGATGAAGACGATTTGCGGCGGTTTCGACGTTACATCAAAGAACCGTACGGCATGGTGCTGGTGACGGGGCCGACGGGCAGCGGCAAAACGACTACGCTGTACGCGGCGGTCAATGAGATCAAGACCGACGAAGACAAGATCATCACCATTGAGGATCCGGTTGAATATCAACTGCGCGGCATTACGCAGATTCCGGTCAACGAGAAAAAAGGCTTAACCTTTGCCCGCGGGCTGCGGTCGATTTTGCGCCACGATCCGGACAAGATCATGGTCGGCGAAATTCGCGACAATGAAACGGCGCAGATCGCCATCCAGTCGGCGCTGACCGGCCACCTTGTGTTCACGACCGTCCACGCTAATAACGTGGTCGACGTGCTGGGGCGCTTTTTGAACATGGGGGTTGAGCCGTACAACTTTGTCTCGGCGCTGAACTGCATCCTGGCGCAGCGACTGGTCAGAGTGATCTGCGATTCCTGCCGGACGGCGGTGCATTATCCGGATGAAGCGCTGGAGGCGAGCGGGCTTGATCCGCAGGTGTGGTCGCAGGTACCTCTTTATGAGGGGCAGGGCTGCATCGAGTGCGCGGGCACGGGGTTCCGAGGCAGGACGGCGATCCATGAACTTCTGGATTTGACCGATCGCATCCGGGAGATGATTCTGGAACGGAGGCCGACGTCAGAGATACGGAAAGCCGCTCGCGAAGACGGGATGCGCTTCCTGCGCGAATCGGCGCTCGACAAAGTGCGCGGGGGATTCACCACCCTGAAAGAGATCAACAAGGTCACCTTTATTGAGACCATGCGTTGAGGCAGAGTAACTGGTTACCCTCCGCATGACCGGCTTCCTGTCCCGGCATCCCCGGAGGTAACTACTCTCCTCATGACGGTAGGGAATATCATCAGATCGTAGCTATGGCATCCACTTCAAAACACGTACGCCGACCGGCGCTCGCCTGTGAAATTGCAGCCGACCGGGTGCTGGCGGGGCGCGCCTCGGATGCGGGACGAATGGTGGAGATTGCATCGGCGCGGGAACTCGCTCCGGGCACGGTGGTGCCGGACTTAATGGAAGCGAATCTGCGCGACGGCGCAGCGGTTCGGCAGGCGATTGAAAGCGCGCTGGCCAGCGTCGGCGGCCGGTCGCGGGACGTGATTGCGATTCTGCCGGACACGTCGGTGCGCGTCGTGCTGCTCGATTTCGAAACGCTGCCTTCGAAGCGCGATGAAGCGGAGGCGGTGGTGCGCTTCCGGCTGAAGAAATCTTTGCCCTTTGATCCCGCCAACGCGCGCATTTCTTATCACGCGCAATCGACGGGAAAGGGCGTGCGGGCGGTAGCCGCGGTCGTGCTGAACACGGTGCTCGAGGAATATGAGTCGGCATTTCGCGACGCGGGTTATACCCCGGGGATGGTAATGCCGTCGATGCTGGCGGCGCTCGGAGCGGCGGATGCGGAACGGCCAACGCTGGTGATCAAAGTTGATGCACGCACAATCAGCCTTGCGATTCTCGATCAGGAGCAACTGCTGCTCTTTCGCACGCTCGAAAATGTGCGGGGCGTGACTATTACGGGCGATCAACTGGCAGAGGAAGTCTATCCGTCGGTCGTATTTTTTCAGGATACTTACAACCTGAACATCGAGCGCGTATATGTGGCTGGGTTGTCGGAAGCTGGTGTCGCCGCTGGGGCGCTGAAAAATCAAACGGGCGCCAGCGTCGAAGAACTGGTAGCGGCAACGCAGATCGCCTCAACGACGGGAACGGTTCCGCGGTTTCGCATGGCGGGAGTGGTGGGGGCGCTGATTTCGTAGGAGCGCTTTTCGCTATTGGCTGTTCGCTGTTCGCTAACGGTCAAGAAACTACGTTTGGGTTTTCGATTTTATAAATATGCGTCTTGATATCAATCTCGCGACCCGGCCTTATGAAGATGCGCGGCAGTTCTGGCTGCGCTGGGGGCTGGGCGTTGGCGCGCTTGCGGCGTTGACGCTGTTTCTGCTGCTATGGACGGTGAGCGAGTGGAGACACGCGGGTAGAGACCGGCAGGAGATTGCTCGCTTGGACGCGCAGATTAAGGAACGCGACGACGAACGGGCGCAGGCACAGGCCTTTCTCGATCAGGCCGCCAATCGCAGCACGCGCGACCAGTCGCAGTTTTTGAACGGATTGATTCAACGCAAGGCATTCTCATGGACGCGCGTTTTCGAGGACCTGGAGCAGGTCATGCCATCGAACCTGCATGTGGTCTCGCTCCGGCCGGAATTGGACGAGCAGGGACAGGTCGAACTGAATATGAAGGTGGTGGGCGACACACGCGAAGCAGCGGTGGAACTGGTTCATCGCATGGAAGGCTCGAAGCACTTTCAGGGAGCGCAACTGGTGCAGGAGAACCAGGAAGCGCAAGCCGGCG
>Ga0209624_10000952_pt1 | contig 24208 bp, 20 predicted proteins | sample JacPinW_OM2H0_O1_FD_188565 | JGI IMG/M metagenome (GOLD analysis project Ga0209624, IMG submission 188565) | Forest soil microbial communities from Algoma, Ontario, Canada - Jack Pine, Ontario site 1_JW_OM2H0_O1 (SPAdes) (version 2) | ecosystem: Environmental > Terrestrial > Soil > Boreal...
GCGCCAGGGGAGCTCGCGTTGGTGCTGGTCATACCAGGCGAGCAACCGCCTTCGAAATTTCTTCGGTTCCTTCTGCATCAACGCGTCAATGCGCATCCCCAAGCCTGTTGCTCCCGCGCCCGCCAACCGTTCGAGGAAAGCTCGATTCTAATTGACTAGGTGATGCCTCCCGGTTGCTCTCCCGTATGCCTGCCATTGACCGGCGCTCCCGGGCGCGAAATAATGATCGGGCCTGGCATCCGCAACATTTGCGTGAGTTCATCCACGCCCAGCAGCATCGAGGAGCATTATGAACGACTTCAACCGCAAGGTGGAAGGCGCGTCGGCGCGCGTCAGCAAGACGGTCGCCGATGCTGCCGAACGGATCGAGAAAGAGATTCCCGAGCTCATCAAGTATCTGAACGACGAAGTGGTGCCCACAGTGCGGCAGCACTCCACCAAAGCCCTGCGCGCCGCGAGCGTAAAGTTGATCGAACTGGCCGACTACATGGAGCAACAAAAAGCTTCGCAAAAGTGAAGCTGCGCCGCACCGGCTTCGCCCCCAGCGCTGTGCTCGCGACCCTCCTGCTTACGATCTTGCTCTTGCTCGCAGGCTGCGGCCATCCCAAGCAGGCGCGTGTCAGTGTGCCACCACCACCGGCCTCGACGCCCGAGGCTTCCCCGCCTGAACCGCCGGCCGCGTCCAATCCAGAGAGCGCTCCGAAAAAGGAGCGCCCTTCGAGTGTCGAAGCCGGCGGTAAAGAAAGCAGCACCGATCTCACCGAGCCGGTAATCCCCACCGGCGCCACGCCGCTGGCCACCGAAATCGGCCGAGCCAGTTGGTACGGTCCGCCGTATCACAATCGGCGGGGATCGAACGGCGAAGTCTACAACATGAATGCCATGACTGCGGCACACCGCACACTTCCTCTAGGTTCGATCGTGCGCGTCACGAATCTGAAGACCGGCCACACAGCTTTGGTCCGTATTACGGACCGGGGGCCGTTCATCCCCGGGCGGGTTCTCGATTTATCGCTAGCCGCCGCGCGCAAGATCGATGTCTACTTGCCCGGGATTGCGGAAGTGAAAGTGGAAGTGATGCAGGCTCCTGCGCCGCTCGAGACTGGCGGAAAGTGGGCCGTGCAAATTGGAGGCTTCCCCGATGAGGAAGCCGCGGCAAAACTCGCCGACCATCTCACTCGCCGCTATCGCACGGCGAAAGTGCTGCGCTTCGGCAGTCCCGCAGGCGATTGGTGGGTGCGGGTTCGTGTGCTCGGCGACGACCGCCAGCGTGCCAAGGAACTGATCGCGGAGACCGAAACGCCTGAGGGCGCGGTCTTCCTAGTGAGACTGGACTAGAGCAGTGGCCGGTGATCAGTGGTCAGTGGCCAGTAAAACCAACGGATCCTCCCGACCACTGATCACTGGTCACTGACCGCTTCTGCTATGCTCTCGCGGAGTTTCCATGATGCCAGACGTCATTCCCCGGTCCGCACGCTCTCGCGGCGCAAAGATGATTGCCGGTGCTGCAGCGGTATATCTCGTGCAGCGCCTACTGGGCTTTCAGAAGTTTTTCGAGAACGACGCCGAGGGGATCGGGGCGCTGCTGCAGATCATCGGCACGCTCTACAGCGTCGTCTACGCATTCGCCATCTACGTAATCTGGGGCCAATTCACTTCCGTCGAAAACGAAATACAGAAAGAGTCAGGAGCGTTGAAAGACCTGCTCCTCTTCAGCCAGCGCCTGAAGGAAACCGTGCGCGAACCGATCGTGCGGGCGGTGAAGGTCTACGCCCGAGGAGTTGCGGAGACGGAATGGAGGACGCTGTCAGCGCGCGAAGAAACCGACAAGACCGATAAACTGTTTTCCGCCGTGATTTCCAGCGTCGCGGACGTGAAACCCGAGGACGACACCGAGCGCATCGTCTACCAGCGGCTGCTGGAGATCGCGAATCAAGCGAGCGCACACCGCGACGAACGGCTTGCCCTCAGCATAAAGCGGATGCCGCAGACACTTCTGCTGTTTGTCACTCTTACGGCATCCATGATCCTGTTTCTGCTCCTCTTTTTTCCGTTCCGCAATGTTGCGCTGGGACTGGTGTCCATCGCGATCATGACCATGCTCCTCTCCTTTGCCCACTTCGTGCTGACGGATCTGGATAATCCCTTCGAAGGCACCTGGAACGTGGGATCTGAGCCCTTCGCGGAACTGGTCACGAAGTTCCGGTAAGCACGCTCCGCTGACAGAGCCTCGGCTCAGGTGTTATGGTTTCCGGTAGGGGCGACTGACACGGTGACTAAACGATGACCGATTCCGGCAGCGACTGCCTCTTCTGCTGCATTCTCCGCGGCGAGATTCCTGCCAAGAAAGTTTACGAGGACGAGCACGTGTTGGCCTTCGAGGACATCAACCCCAAGGCGCCTACGCATGTGCTGATCATCCCCAGGAAGCATTTTGCTGGCTTGAAGGAGGCGCAGGCTGACGACGCCGAGGTGATCGGCCGCTGTCACCTGGCGGCCGCCGAGATTGCGCGTCAGCGGAACATCGAGCAGGGATATCGGACCGTGCTGAATGTGGGTCCGGGAGCGGGGCAATCTGTATTTCATCTCCATGTCCACCTCTTAGGTGGACGGCATCTGAACTGGCCTCCGGGCTAGCGGAACAGATCTATCGGCGACGATCGACGCAAAGCCAAATGACTTCTGTGGGCGTACAACTTCCGCAGGGCGATCCTGCAGGCATTCCTGCGCACGGCGAGCGCCTGCATTGGGCGAAAACATCCTCACGCAAGCGGTTCCTGCTTGCACTGGTTTTGCTTCTGAGTGCGCTGTACATGGCGCGGGAACTGAAGCGCGGCTGGGTTCCCTCGGACGAAGGCACTTTGTCGGAGTGCGCCGAGCGCGTGATGCGGGGGGAACTTCCTCACCGGGATTATCACGAAGGCTATACCGGAGTACTAAGTTACTTGAACGCAGCGGCGTTTCGAGTGTTTGGGACAAACCTGGCCAGCATGCGTTACATGCTGTTTTTGTTTTTTCTGGCCTGGGTTCCGGCGTTTTACTACACGGCATCTAAGTTTGTTTCCGCGCCCCTTGCTGGCGCACTAACCCTCTTGGCAGTTGCATGGGGACCGCCAACTTATGCCGCCGCGCTGCCTTCCTGGTACAACCTGTTCTTCGCAACCTTCGGCCTCGCGGCCCTGTTGCGCTACATCGAAGTCCAAACTGGACGTTGGTTGCTCCTCGCCGGGGTTTGTGGCGGCATCTCGGTCCTGTTCAAGCTGCCGGGCTTGTATTTCGTCGCGGGTACGTTGTTGTTTCTGGTGTATCGCGAGCAACTTGCCCCAAGCGCCAAACCCAACGATCGCCGCGAGATTTGGGTGTACCGGGGCTTCGTTGTGGCCTCGATACTCTTATACGAAGTTCTGATCTTTCTACTCCTGCGAAACCTGGCTAATAGCGCTACTTATCTTTACTTCTGGGTCCCGGAACTTGCGATTGGCGCGGCTGTAGTGTGGCACGAAATCTATGCTTCGCGAAATCGAAGCCATAGATTTCAGTTTCTTCTGTGCGAAGTGCTGTTGTTCGCAGCCGGGGTTGCGATCCCCATCGCACTATTCCTGGTTCCCTACCTTCTCACTGGAAGTGTCGGTTTTCTGGTGCGAGACATTTTTACCCTATCCAGCCAACTGATTCAGCAGATAGGCATGAAGCCCCCGGTGCGTTGGTTTTATCAGGGACTCGAAGTGAATGTAGTGCTGATCGCGCTGGTGCTCCTGACCCGATCGAAAACCGCCCCCAAGCTTTGGAAACAGGTCCTCTTCGGAATTTCGATGGTCATCCTGATCCCTTCCCTTCTGTTTTTGGCTCAGCGATCGCGATATTACTATCAGCACGTGTGGAGCACGATTTGGGTTTTCGCGCCCGTCGTGGTGGTCGTTGGCGTTGTACTCCTGGCTCGCTGGTCTTGGCTGAACCGATTGGAGTCCATTCCGCGCCAGCGACTGTTCCTGACTCTTTCGGTGACGGCCGCGTGCAGCTTGATTCAATTCCCATTCAGCAACACGATCTATTTTTGCTACATTGCGCCGCTGGTTCTGCTGTCCATCACCGCCGTAGTCAGTTTGATGGATCAGCCGCCCCGCTTAGCCGTGGCCGGCATGATGTGCTTCTGCTTTGTGTATGTCGTGTTCGACTTGACGCCAGGGTTCGTTTACCACCTCGGCACGATATATGCGCCTGACACCCAGACGGTTCGGCTTTCCATTCCTCGCGCAGGTGGCCTGCGTGTCACCGCTGCGAGCGCTAGTGAGTATGAGGAACTGGACAGTCTTATCTGCCAGCATGCTCGCGGCGAATACATCCTGGCTAAACCCGATTCCCCAGAGGTCTATTTTCTTTCTGGCTTTCGCGATCCGACAGGTATCTTTTTTGATTTCTACGAAGACCCGGCGGGGCGAACCGAGCGTGCCTTGGAGGTCATTGACTCGCACAACATCAATCTCGTAGTCCTGAATCATCGTCCGCCATTCGCGGGTCCAATCGCGGACGATCTTCAGACCGCACTGGAGCGCGAGTTCCCCAACCGCGCCGATGCCGGGGACTTTGAAGTCAGGTGGAAACCGTGAGCCAGGATTTAACTCGCGGCCACGCCGCTATAAGTGTGGCTGGCTGAGACCGGCGACTACTGTACCGTCGGATTCTCGTCTTCCGGGGCTCCGTGGCGGCGCAACAGTTGAGGAAGGTTCTGGGAAAAGGCCGACCGGGGCAGCACCATATCACATCCTACCTCGTGGGCCTTCTGCTTCAGATCGCCTTGCACGTGCGAGAGGAATCCGATGATCGAGGTTCCCTTCTTGAGCTTTGCCTTCAGCTTGGGGATAAGCGTCAGCGGTTTGGCGTTGGCGTTGTTGAGGTCGAAGATAATCAGTGAAGGTTTTTCTTCGCCGTTCTGCTCCATGCGATCGGCCAGGTCTTTGTCGTTCTTGGCGAACTCGACTTTGACGTTGAGTTTGCGGGCCGTCTCTTGAATCTTGGCGGCGAAGAACAGGTCGTCGACAAAGGCAAAGATGCGCGAGTTGGAATCTTCGCGCAATGCGGGCAGAGGCTCGGGATCGGCGGGCGCAAAAGGGGCAGCGAAGCCGGGACGCTGGCGGCGCGCTCCCTGGCCGTTGTTGCCGTTGCCGGCCTGAGCGGCGCGGTAGCTGTGATCCATGGGCGCGGTGTAGATGCCATCCTGATTGTGGCGCGCCTGGCTGGGGCCTGCGGGACGGGGCCCGCGGGGATTGTTTGGGCGGCGTCCGCGACGCCGTCTTCTGCCTCCTCCACCGGAGGGTCTTCCTGATCCTGGTCCTTGTCCTGATGGTCCTGCGTTCATAGTCCTCTCAAACCTGCTGGGCCGGGTCATCGACTCGGTGCAGGGCTGCAAAATCTCACAATGTCAGTTTCCCCATTGGGTTGCGGCAGGCTCTCACAGGGTTGGCGCATTGCCACTCTTCTTGCGGGGCCTATCCACTTGCTCGGTCACACTCACTCACACCCGTCAACCATCAAGTCTCGCGAAGGCATTCGAGGGGGCACGGCCCACTTTCCAGCGGAATTGCGGGTTGGGCTAGGACGCAATCGCGATCGACCGCTCACTGATGATGCAAACTCGTACTGGCAAAAAATTCTAAACTCTGCGTATCGGTTATCCGTTGTCGGAATCTGTCGCGCCGCCGGGAACGGCCTGGGACGCGGAAGGCCCACGCGGGAACGAGGCCAATGAGAACAACTCAATGGTACTCGTCCCGGCGCAGGCGCGCAAGGGGCAAAGCGGCAGGCTTTTTGCACAGGAGGACATGACTGCCGGGGAGTGCGGCTTTCGGGCTTCGGCGAGGCGGGGAAGAAAGAGGAGTAGGAGCAAGAAAAAGCGCTCCGCCAGTGGCGGAGCGCGGTTGGCCTTGTGCTCCTTTACTGCGACACGTTGAACGTGATCGTGAAGGGCGTATTGGAGTTGGTGATCGCGGTCCCGCCGGTAGGCGCACCGGTCGTGGCGCTGATCGTCACCGTATAAGTGCCAGCCGGTGTCCCTGGGTTTGTCGGGGTTTTGCTGCCGCCGCCGCCGCTGCCGCCGCAGGAGCCCAGCCACAAAGTGGAGAAGCCTAGAACCACAATCAGGCTCAGCAATCGCAGGCCACGAGTCCGTGATCCTGCGACGAAAACAATTCCGAACAAGCCGGGCAGTAACAGGGCATAGAAAATGCGGCTGCCGCCGCCCAAGGGCGGACGTAGCTGCGCGGTCGGGGCCGTGGTCACGAGGTTGATTGCAACCGAGGTTGCGCTGCTGGGCTGCCCATTGTTTGGAAGTTGGCAGGCAATTTCCGCTGTGGGCAAGGACGGCACTCCGGTGCAGGTATAGGTGAGCGGCAGAGCGGTGGTGGCGCCGGTGCCGGTACCCACGATGAAGCCGGTCGAGCTGTTGACCGTGACATTGACCGTTTGGCTTCCACCCGCGGCCACAGGGCCGAAGGTGGCGGCAGTTGTCGTGAGCGTGAAGCTCTCGGTGGTCGCGGTGACGGTCAGGCTGACAGTAGTCGTAACTGCTGTGCTGCCGCTGGTGCCGGTAACGGTGATCGCCTGCGCTCCCGAGGGTAGTGCCATGTTGGGCGCAGTGGTGATGGTGAGGGTGACGGGCTTGGTGTCGGCGGGGACTCCATCGAGCGTAACGCTCCCAGGATTAAAACTGCAAAGCGCTCCCGCTGGCAGATTCGCTGTGCAGCTCCCCGGACTGGAGGCCGTGGAGTTTGTGAAGGTCACAGAGCCCGTGAAACCACTCGTCGGATTGATGTTTATGGTGTAGCTAGCAGTTTGCCCTGCAGAGATGCTCCGCGAGGTTGGGACGGGAGTCATGGTGAACGGTGCCGTAACGGTAACCACTGCGGGAGTAGCGGATGTCGACACATTGTCAGTCGCGTTGCCGTTGTAGCTAGCCACCACGCTGTTCGAACCAGCGGGGAGTGTCGTAGTGCTAAACGCGGCTGTACCGCTCGCGAGGGTGGCCGTACCCAAGGCCGTTGTGGACCCATTGTTAAAGAAACTGACTGTTCCAGTGGCCGCCGCCGGGGTGACGGTGGCCGTGAAGGTCACGCTGGTGCCAACGTTCACATTCGTCGCGGAGGGCGAAATCGAGGTCGTGGTACCGGTGCGAGACGCCCCCCACGCCGTGAAGAGCGTGTTGAAGTTTATGGAGCCGAGACCAGTAACCGTGCTATAGCTGGGACCGCCGACCACCGAAAAGCCGAACTTGTCTGTCGACGGGCAGCGCAAGGCGGGAGGCTCGACTGACGGCGCCCCGGAGGTGCAGGGCACGATGTTGGTGGAGGCATCTTCGTCGGTCGCGTCCGTGCCGGTGTTTATGTTGTGAAACGCCGACTGGTTCGTGCCATAAAGTTTGTAGAGCTGAGTGTTGATGTTACCCAACCCGTTGGTCCCGAGGTATTGATTCAGCAGAGCGGTCATTCCCGCCGCCAGCGGGGTGGCGGCGGAAGTGCCTCCAAAGGCCGAGTTGTAGGTATCAAGCGCGGTGGTGATGCCATTGACGCAGGTGCTGGTCGAAGCCGAGCCGTTGGTCTCCGACTGTGGCGTGCAGATAATGTAGGGGTCATTCACGTTGGAGGCCGAGAAGGAGATGTCGGGCACATCGCGGACGCCATCGCTCGTGGTGAGCGCCGTCTGATACGAAGGCTTTGCGAACCCGCCAGGCGAGGCACAGATCGAGAAAGGGAACCCTGCTTCCGTGGTGGTCCCAGTGACCTTTTCACAGTTGCTGGGCCCGCCGCCGGTAGCGCCAGGTGTAAGGCCTTGCGACAACAGGAAGGTCGTGTCGTTCCAGGCGAGTTCCGGGATATAACTCAGGGCTGAATTGCCAAAATTTGTGGTGCTGGTCGTGGGCGGGGGATTCCAATAAGTGCCTACGCCCTCGTTGAACTCTGTGCCACCTATGCCTGTGACCTCCGGGCTGCTGGCGGGATAGCTAACGGACAGCCCGTAAATTGCGGGGGAGTTGCCGACATTCGCGTCACAAGTGGCTGCACCGCCATCCCCGGCGGCGGCGAAAACCGAAATGCCCATCGAGGCGGCCTTTTGAAACTCCTGGTCCTCGGTGGCAAGAGGTGGGGATGTGTTAAAGGCCTCGCAAAGGCCATAGCTGATGCTTATGACTGGCGCGAGATTGTGGTCGATGGCCCAGCTCCAGCTATCGCCCACGCCGAGCCCCGAAGTCACAAAGATGATCTGGGCGTTGCGGGCAGTCGAACCCGACACCTCAATGTCGAGGTCCGACTCACTGATGTCGCCGGGGCTCAGGCCTGGGTCGCCTCCCGTACCGGAGATGACGAGCTGAAAGTTAGTGGTGTCGCAAGGGGTGGAGATTACGCCAGTCTCGCCAGCCGTCGTGCTGGGAGCGCAAGAAGATGCGGAAGTCGGGATGGTGGAGAGTCCGAAGGCGCTGCGGTAATTGTTGATATCAGCGAGGTAGATGTCAGTCTGCCCGACGACGACCAACTTCTGGTTTGTGCCGTCAATCGTCGGAGTGAGCTGGTAAAGCGGGTTGATGTTGTAAATGGTAGCCAGGTCGCCGGGGGCAATGAAGTGAGTGGTAGCTCCTGAAAGGCTGAAGTCGGGGTGGGGCCGGATCTGAGGATGCGGGAAGAAATTATGCAGCCCCCGGAAGCCACCGACGATGCCGCTCAAAGCGGCCGGGATCATGGGCGGAGTCGAGTTTGCGAAATGCTCCTTGCCATTCACGTTGTAGGTGTGGATTTCCGTCTTGAAAGCGCTTTGGACCTGGGCGGAGTCGCCGCTGAAGGTAATGGCGTCACGGCCGCGTGTAACGTAGACCATCTTGAAACCCTGCGACTGGAGCCAGGCGGTGATCCTATTAATGTCGTTCTGGCTGAGACCGAAACGGTCGGCATACTGTTCGGGAGTCAGCCATTTGTGAAAGTTCGCAGAGCCAGGATCCTGTTGCTTCTCGAGTAGCTCGCGAAGCGCCGCCTGCTGCGCCACGGTCGGCGTGAACATCATGGTGACGTTGAGCGGACGGGAGGGATCGATCAACCCCTGTTCATACCTGGACTGGGCAAAGGGCGAGACGTGATTCTGCAGCGCGACCATATGGCTCGAATCGATGGTCGCGGCGACGCGGTCCGGCTGCTGGGCGAGGCACAGAGTTGACGCTAGTAGCGGCAGAAGCAACTTCCAAGATCGCATGAAATGCTCCATCTGCAGGGTCGGGGTTGAGGTGCTTGGTCCCTTAGCTTACACGGCTTTATGGCAATCTGATCAAGTTTTGGGAGAGAAGGTTGTATCAGGAGAGTAAAGTTACAAACCGCGCGCACGGCCCTCGCACGCGACGGGTTACTTGGGTCACATCCCGAGGAGGTTGGGATGCAGTTTGGCGTATCCGTGCTCTTGCGCCCACAGGTTGAGCGGGACGGAGGCGAGCTCGTCAACCAGAGGGTCGGCGAGGCCGTTCTTGGTGAGGTCGATGCACTTGATATAGGTTTTGCAGTTGTCGCAGCACTCGACGCGGATGTAGGGCAGCTCGGCAGCGGTATAGACCGGAAGCTTGGCATGATCCTCCTGGCCGCATCCGGGACAGATGACGCGGCGGAACTCCCATTCCGTCAGGCAGACCCCGCAGACCAGGCTGCGGCGGCCGCCGTCGCCCTGCTGGCGGAGGACGCCCAGCGCAGGTTTGCGATTGCAAAAAGGGCAAAGCAGAGACGTGTAGCCCTCCAGTTGCAACGGGGCGCGCGAGCGCGCGAGCTCGGCGTAGGGCTGAAAAAAAGCCAGCACAAGGAATTCCTTTGGATCGGAGGGCGCGTCGATGTGGGTCCAGCATTCGGTGAACAGCTCCGTCCATGAATTAGGGTCTGAGCTGCCCAGATCGTGTGCCACCTGGGCAAGACGCGCTGGACCATGCTCTTCGACCAGCGAGAGAAATGCAGGGAAGCTCGCGATGAGTGCGGCCGAATCCAGCTCGTCTATGGCGCCGCTTGGCGAGGCATGTTCCAGACGCTGGTAAAGACCTTCTTGAAAGTGAGCCGTGTGGACGTAGAAGCCGAGAATCTCCGCAGCGAAAGGATGCTTTGCCGCGAGCTTTTCGGCGCGCCGGATGCGTTGTTGCCAGGCAGTGTTAGCCACCGGGCGATTATGGGGCTTCGGCACGCGGCAGGCAACTTGGTGGCGGGAACAAGACTCGTGGCATAGTGTTTTCGCGGCATTGACTGAGAAGCGGCGACAGGATTATAGTTTTTGAAAATTTGGGGCGCGGTCTTTTCGGCTAAAATTGAAGTAGTCGGAGGATGCAATGGAATTCTCCCGCAGAACCTTCCTCAAAGGCGCACTCGCTGGTGGAGCGGGTTTCTCTCTTCTGGGATTCGATCTGACTCCCGCGGTGGCGCAGCTGAAAGAACTCAAGATTGCGCGAGCCACCGAGACGCGATCGACCTGCCCGTATTGTTCCGTGAGCTGCGGCGTCCTCATTTATACGATCGGCGATAAGGCAAAGAACGTCACGCCCCAGGTGATTCACGTCGAGGGCGACCCGGATCACCCTATCAATCGCGGCACGCTGTGTCCCAAGGGAGCATCGCTCGAGCAGGACATCCTGAACCCGCGGCGGCTGCTGAAGCCGCAGGTGCGGCGTCCTGGCTCCGATCACTGGGAAGACATTGCCTGGACGCAGGCTATCGACGAGATCGGGCACTGGGTGAAGAAGACGCGCGACGACAGCTTCATTGAGAAAGACTCGCTCGGACGCACCGTGAACCGCTGCGAGAGCATGGCGTGGATCGGCGGCTGCACCGACACCAACGAGTTCAACTTCCTCGTGGTGAAGACCATGCGCGCCCTGGGCCTTACCTATATAGAAAACCAGGCCAGGGTTTGACACGGCCCTACGGTCTCAAGTTTGGGACCAACATTTGGACGCGGGGCCATGACGAATGGCTGGGTCGACATCAAGAACACCGACATGATGTTGATCATGGGTGGGAACCCCGCCGAGAACCATCCTTGCGGCTTCAAGTGGGCCATTGAAGCCAAGCGCACCCGCAACGCGAAGATGATCGTGGTCGATCCGCGATTCACGCGCACGGCGGCAACTTCCGATTTGTTCTGTCAGATTCGCGCCGGAGCTGATATTGCCTTCCTCGGCGGAGTGATCCGCTACGCGATTGAAAACAACCGCATCGCCAAAGAATATCTCGTCAACTACACGAATGCCGCGTTCATCGTGAAGGAAGGCTTCAAGCTCCCGGAAGACGGGCTGTACTCGGGGTTCGACCCGGGCTCGCAGACTTACGATCGGTCTTCGTGGAACTATGAGGAAGGTAACGATGCGGGCGGAGTCGCGCCTGCCCATCCCCCTGCGGTTGCCGGCGCGGCAAAGTCTTCGGGAACGAGCTTGGGACAAGCCGCGACGCCGGCTCCAGCCCTGCCTCCGCTGCCGCCGAAGGTCGCCTATGACCTGACCTTACAGAATCCCCGGTGCGTGTTCCAGTTGCTTAAGCAGCAGTATTCGCGCTACACGCCGGAAATGGTTGAGCGGATTACCGGAATACCGAAAGATCAGTTCCTGAAGGCCGCCGATACCTTCACTTCCATTCGCAAAGATGGCGACATGAAGAAGGTGGCGACCATCCTGTACGCCGTGGGGTGGACGCAGCACAGCTTCGGCACGCAGATCATTCGCACTGCCGCCATGTTGCAATTGCTGCTGGGCAATGTGGGACGCGCGGGAGGCGGAGTCAACGCGCTGCGCGGCCACTCGAACATTCAGGGCGCCACCGACATGGGCGGGGTGTTCGACACGCTGCCGGGCTACTTGAAGGTGCCGAATCCGACTGATACTGATTTGGCCGCCTGGTTGAAGCGGATCACGCCCACCGCATCGAAGCCGGCGCCGTGGGATTCGTTCAACTACTACTCGAACACGCCGAAGTTCGCCATCTCCTACCTCAAGACGCTGTTCGGAGACGCAGCCACGAAAGAGAACGACTACGCCTTTCAGTACATGCCGAAGGTGGATCGCAACTACTCCTGGACTCAGATCTGGGACAACATGTATCGCGGCTCCGTAAAGGGGATGCTCGCCTTCGGCATGAACGGCGTGGCGATTGGTCCGGACTCGCAGAAAAACATTGATGCGCTCAAGAAAGCTGACTTTCTGGTGGTCGGCGAAATCTACGCCGACGAGACCAGCGAATTCTGGAAGTCCCCCGGAATCACACCGGAGGAAATGAAGACCATTAACACCACGGTTTACCGCCTGGCCTGCGCGGGTTTTGCCGAGAAAGACGGATCGATGACCAACTCGGCGCGCTGGCTGCAGTGGAAGAACGTCGCGGTTCCGCCTCCCGGCGAGTGCCGGCTGGATCAGGACATTGTTGCTCAAATCTTTCTTAAGGTGCGCGAGCTTTACCAGAAAGACGGAGGCAAGTTCCCCGATCCCATCCTGAATCTGACGTGGCCCTATGTGAATGCCCAACATCCCGCGCTCGGAGATTTGGCAAAAGAGATGAACGGGAAAGCTCTGGCCGATCTCACTGATCCCAAGACGCAAGTCACGATCAAGAAAGGTCAGCAACTGCCCGGATTCGCCTGGTTGAAAGACGACGGCACGACTGCATGCGGGATCTGGATTTATGCCGGGTGCTGGACCGAGGCTGGCAATCAGCTGGCGCGCCGCGGCACCGAAGATCCATCGGGGCAGGGGATCTACCAGAACTGGGCATGGTCGTGGCCGGCGAATCGGCGTGTCTTGTATAACCGAGCGTCGTGCGATCCCTCAGGCAAGCCTTGGGACGCAACCCGCAAGCAGGTGTGGTGGAACGAGTCGGCGCAAAGCTGGGTGGGAAACGATGTGCCGGATTTCAAGGCGGACTCGAATCCGAAAGACCACATGGGCCCGTTCATCATGAATGCAGAAGGCGTGGGCAGGATATTTGCGCCTTTGGGGGCTTTCGCCGATGGGCCTTTCCCGGAGCACTATGAGCCAATCGAGAGTCCGGTGCAAAATGCGCTGCACCCGAACCAGCAGAACAATCCCGTAGTCAAGAAGCTGAAGACGGCTATGGATAAATACGCTGCTCCGGGCGACGGGTTCAACGTGATCTGCACCACCTACCGCCTCACCGAGCATTACCACTATTGGACAAAGAACAACGAGATGAATGTGCAGCTCATTCCCGAGGCGTTCATCGAGATTCCGGTGGAGTTGGCCGCCGACCTGGGAATCAAGGGCAACGACAAGGTGAAGATTACGAGTGCACGAAGCTATTACATCGCAAAAGCTTTCGTCACCAAACGCATCAAGCCCATGACGATTGACGGCAAGAAGGTTTACCAGATCGGTATTCCGATCCACCAGGGTTTTCGGGGCATTCAAGAGGACGAGGATAAGAACGCCAGGACACTTCTGAACCGGCTCACGCCCACGGTGGTGGATCCCAACGCATATACGCCGGAGTTCAAGGGCTTTATGGTGAAGGTGGAGAAGGCATGAGGAGAATTTGGTAATTGAGTGATTTAGTAATTTGGTAATTTGAAAACCACGCTGCAACTCAGCCCGAGGGTTCAACTTACCAAATTACTCAATTACGAAATGTTCTTATGAGCCAGGCAACGTTAGCAATCAAGAGAATTTCCGGCCACGCCGGAACCGCTCCCGGCGACGATGTGGAGCGCGATTATCAGGTCTGCAAGCTGGTCGATACCACGACGTGCATCGGCTGCAAAGCCTGCGAAGTAGCCTGCCTGGAGTGGAACGGGTACACGTTCACCGACACGGTCTTCGACAACAGCTATCAGACCATGCCGGAGACGTCGTGGAATTACTGGAACCTGATCAAGTTCAATGAGCATGAGCGCGAAGACGGCAGCATCACGCTGCTGATGCGCAAGGACCAATGCATGCACTGTGCCGATCCAGGCTGTCTTGCGGCTTGTCCCGCGGACGGCGCGATCGTGCAATACACCAACGGAATTGTGGACTTTCAGCAGCAGAATTGTATTGGCTGCGGTTATTGCGTCAGCGGCTGCCCCTTCGATATTCCCAAGTTCAATCCCAAGACCAAGAAGATGTTCAAGTGCACGCTTTGCGTGGACCGGGTGAGCGAGGGATTGGAGCCGGCGTGCATCAAATCCTGTCCCACTGGGTGTCTCCACTTCGGAAGCAAGGATGACATGGTGGATCTGGCCGAGACTCGCGCCAAGCAGCTTCGCGAGAACTATGGCATCGAGAAGGCGGGAGTCTACGATCCGGCGGGCGTGGGCGGAACCGGCGTCATCTACGTGCTTCACGACGTAAGCAACCCCGAAGCCTATGGAGGATTGCCGAAAGATCCGCACATTCCATGGGTAGTGCGCTTCTGGAAAGGGCCGGCGAAGTGGATTGGCAATCTGGCTATGCTGGGCGGCATTCTCGGCGTGACCCTGCACTACCTGCGCTATGGTCCGAAGGAAGTGCATGACGAGGACGGGAAGAATGGGAACGGAGGGAAACTGTGAGCACTTCGCACGCCATTTCATCCAACCGCGCGACCGGCGAATCTGGCGGCGAGATTGTTCGCTATACGCTAAGTGAGCGGCTTCAGCATTGGCTCGGCGCGTTGACCTACATCTATTGCCTGATCACAGGTCTGGCCTTCTGGTCGCCTTACATGTATTGGCTCGCCGCCATTGTCGGGGGAGGGCCGACGGCGCGCTTCTGGCATCCCTGGTTTGGGCTGGCCTTCGCGGTCTCCGTGGGATGGATGTACAAAATCTGGCGCGGCGACCTGACTACGACCGACGCGGACCGCCGCTGGTGGAAAGCTATAGATCACTACGTCGAAAATGATGATGAGAAGTTGCCGCCGGTTGGCCGGTTCAATTTTGGCCAAAAGCTGTTCTTCTGGCTGATGTTTTTCGGTGTGATCCTGCTGCTGATTTCGGGACTGGGGCTGTGGTTCGTCGAATCCATCCCGTGGAGCCTGCGCTGGCTGCGCTATCTGGCGGTGACGGTACACGTGGTCGCGGCGATGGCTACCATCGGAGCGTTCATCATTCATATTTACATGAGCGTCTTCATGGAGCCCGAATCGTTCCACGCGATGGTCCACGGGCGCGTCTCAGACGCCTGGGCGCGTACTTATCACCGGCTCTGGTACGAGCAAGTCACGAAGGGAACTTCCGGACAAAAATAACAGGCGCGATCAGCGCCGAGCGGAAGCCCGTCTGAAAACCGCTCTACTTCGCAAAATCCGGCCGCAATCAAAGTGCATCCAAAGTTTCAGATAGAATCTTCTGCTTGAACACCATGTTGAGAGGAATTATGCGCTCGTTAGTCGATCGATTCGCCCTCATCACAGTTGCGCTTCTGCTGCCTGCGGCACTGCTGCAGGCGGCGGATGTAGACACGAAGTTCCACAACGCGCCGGCGTCAGCCCAGGTCACGAAGAATCCTTACGAGGGCAACGATGCTGCAGCGCAGGCGGGCAAGCCGTTGTATGCGAAGAATTGCCTGTCGTGCCACGGCAAGCTAGGAAAAGGCACAGGGAACGTACCGTCGCTGGTGGATGGCAAGCTGGATTCCGTCAAGCCTGGGGAAGTGTTCTGGTTTATCACTCGCGGCGACAAAGATAACGGGATGCCATCGTGGGCATTCTTGCCGGCGAGCCAGCGCTGGAAAATCGTCACGTATGTGACCTCAGTCTTGCCGGCGCTGAACGCGGAGCCGGAAACAGCAGCCGCGCCGCCGGACACGGCCACATCCAAGCTGAAAGCTCCTCCGCCAAAAGCACCGTTCACGGATTTTCGCTACGAGAAGCCGGGCACGGTTCGCAAGATCACAGTAAGCGATCTTCCGCAGCCATATGCGACCCAATCAGCCGATAACGGTCCACAATTGGTGGCCCGTCCGCAGAATGCTTGGCCAGTGGCGCTGCCCGGATTCAAGGTGGAGTTGTATGCCGCGGGTCTCGACAATCCTCGAACACTGCGCACCGCTCCGAACGGCGACATTTTTCTTACCGAGAGCGACCCCGGGCGCATTCGTGTGTATCGTGGGATGACCAGCGACGGCAAGCCCGAGCAGTCAGCCGTTTTCGCCAGCGGGCTGAAGCATCCCTACGGCTTGGCCTTCTATCCTCCCGGACCTGATCCGCAATGGCTGTACGTGGGCAGCACCAGTGAACTGGTTCGCTTCCCTTATCACAACGGAGATTTGAAGGCGAACGGCGCTCCGCAACACATTGCCGATCTTCCGGACACGGGCGGGCACTGGACGCGAGCGGTGGAATTCTCTCAGGATGGCAAGAGAATGTTTGTCGCGGTGGGCTCGGGATCGAACGTCGACGACCCCGACACCCATCCCCGAGAGAAGAACCGCGCCGACATTCTGGTCTGCGACCCCGCGAACTGCACGCTGAGCGTATATGCCTACGGCATTCGCAATGCCGGAGGCGGGATCGCGGTCAATCCGCAGACGGGCGAACTGTGGTGCTCAGTGAATGAGCGCGACGCGCTCGGCGACAACTTGGTTCCTGACTACATCACGCACGTACAGGAAGGCGGATTCTACGGCTGGCCGTGGTGGTACATTGGCGGGCACCAGGACCCACGGCATCAGGGCAAACATCCGGAGTTGAGAGACAAGGTAATCGTTCCGGATGTGCTGCTGCAGCCCCACAACGCGTCGCTGGAACTTACTTTCTATGAAGGCCAGCAGTTTCCGGCGGAGTACAAGGGAGACATTTTCGCCTCCGAGCACGGCTCCTGGAACAAGGCGGTGCGCGTGGGCTATGAAGTGATCCGCGTTCCGCTGCATCAGACCGGCCACGCTAGTGGCGAGTACGAAGACTTCCTCACCGGCTTCGTGCTGCCGGACGGCAACGTATGGGGACGTCCCGTGGGCATCACGGTGGCCCCGGATGGCTCACTGCTGGTAAGCGACGATGGCTCGGACTCGATCTGGCGAGTCAGCTACGGAAAGTAGCGCCGACAGCCTGCCCTTGTTGCGAGGCCGAAGGGTCCGGCGCTGGGAACGAACCAGAGAAGGAAAATGGTGGGCGCTGTAGGATTCGAACCTACGACTTCCACCGTGTGAAGGTGACACTCTACCGCTGAGTTAAGCGCCCAACCCTTTTCTATTCAAACATCAGTGAGTAGTTCCTGCAACCCCGGCACCGACGCGAGTCGACTCGGCCGGGCGTGTTTGGTCCGCTGATGGCGGTGTTTGGACGCAGGAACAGGCCGTGGTAGCCTATGCTCGGCACGGGCAGAGGCGGTTCGGATCCGTCGGCACCTGTGTCCAAAGTGACTCTTGATGCCGGACGAAACCAGGCCCCTTCGATCGACCGTATCCTCCTCATCTGGAGCCACTTCTGGGGTTTCGTCTGATCAGGACAAAGAGCAACTTTCCCTTCCGGATGGGGTTCAATCTAGTGTGAGTACTGCCGCCATCGACCGCCGGGTCCTGATGGCATCGCTGGGGTCTCGTCCGGCCGGATCTGTACAACCGGCGATGGCCGGTGCCGAGAGCTATACCGATGCCGAGGTCATGCTGCGAGTCAAGGCGGGAGACCAGTCCGCCTTCGACTACCTGGTGCAGAAGTATCGCCGGCCGCTGGTGAGTTTTATGTACCGCATGGCGCGCAATACGGCGGCAGCGGAGGATCTGGCGCAGGAAGTTTTTCTGCGCGTGTACCGCTCGCGCCAAACTTACGAAGCCAGCGCCAAGTTCACCACCTGGCTGTATCGGATCGCGACCAACCTGGCAGTGAACCATGCGCGTGACACGCGGCACGAACGGCCGGAGGTGACGGTCAGCCTGGACGAACCGGACGAGGAGACTGGAACGACGCTGGATGTAGCCGACAGTACGATGACGGCCGAAGAAGCCTTGGTGCGGCGGGAACGGATGGCCGCGATCCGAAGCAAGGTGGAAGCCTTGCCGGAGCGGCAAAAGCTGGCAGTGATCATGCATAAGTACCAGCAGATGGATTACAAGCAGATTGCCGATGTATTGAAGTTGAGCGAGTCGGCGACGAAATCACTGTTGTTCCGGGCGTACCAGACTTTGCGGGAACAGCTAAAAGAATTTCTCTAGGAAGCAACGTTCTTATTCTTGCGAAATAGCAGTGAAGTGACAGGGCGGAAGTGACAGAGCGAAGAGAGAATAAGGGAGCATGGTTATGAAGTGCGAAGAGATTCACGAAATAATGCTGGACCTGGCGTCCGGGCTGATGGGGATGACGCCGGAGATCGGCGGGCACCTGGCGGACTGCGGCGCGTGCACCGCAAAGATGGCGGAGTTCCGGCAGACCATGGCGCTGCTGGATGAGTGGCGTGCGCCGGAGCCATCGCCGTATTTTGACGTGCGACTGCAGGCGCGTCTGCGGGAAGAGATGGCCAAGCCGCAGAGCAGTTGGATGACCTGGTTCCGCCGTCCAGTGCTGGCGGCAGCGCTTACAGTGCTGATGGCAATTGGCGTGGGGCTGTTCTTCTCCACTGGCGGAAGAATCTACAACGCTGGCGATGACGAGGTCGCGGTCATGGATTCTCAGGCAACAGAGCCGGGCACCGCGGTAAGCGATCTGCAGGCCTTGGAAAAGAATCACGATCTTTATTCCGACTTCGATTTGCTGGATGACCTGGCAGTGCAGCACGATGTGGTGGCGAATCCGTAAGAAAGAAGCGGATGTTCGAAGCGTAGTACAGAGTGGGACGAACCCAAGGGCGGGAAAATGCGGCGGGGCAATTTGATGACGCGATGGATGGCAACGGCTGCGTTTGCCGGAGCGACCGTTGTAGTGTCTCTTTCTCCATGTCTCGCCCAGCGTAGCCACTTCTCGCCTGTGCAGGGACGGCCGCCAGCGCAGATTCAGAATCATCCACAGCCTCGCCCGGGAGGGCATGCCGGTGATTGGCTGCGCCGTTACAAAGGGATGTCTCCAGGCGAGCAGGAGCGGGCGTTGCAGAACGATCCGGCGTTCCGCCGTTTGTCTCCGGAGCGCCAGCAGTTGTTGCGGCAGCGGTTGCATCATTTCGCGAGCCTGCCGCCCGAACAACAGCAGCGCATGCTGAATCGCATGGAGACCTGGGAGCATTTGACGCCGGGCCAAAAACAACAGGCGCGAGCATTGTTTGGCCGAATGCAGCAGCTTCCGTCCGACCGGCGGCGCATGGTAAGCACCGCGGTGCGTGATCTGCGCGCCATGCCACCGGGAGAGCGGGAGCAGATCATCGATTCCAACCGCTTCCGGAGTGTGTTCTCGCCGGAGGAGCGCGACATCATGCGCGGCGCCACCCGGCTGCCGCTCGCACCGCCCGAGAACGGCAGGCCTGAGGAATCCCCGGCACCCGAGCGGTAAGATGGTTCACGGTTCTCAGTTTCTGATGTTCAGTTCTAGTTTCCAAAATCCATTCAGTGAAAATCGTGCGAGACGGTTTCAGCTTTAGTGACAAACAAAGGCAGCACGCGCTCCGCCTTGACTGAGATCACATTGTCCTGATTCTGCAGGATGCCTTCAATGGCCAGAAACCGTTCTGAAGCCAGCAGCAGACGGTTTTGGTGAAAAAGATCGGGTGTGATAATCGCATTCGCTACTCCAGTTTCATCTTCCAGACTGAGAAACACAAAGCCTTTTGCCGTTCCCGGACGCTGGCGGGTGATGACGCAGCCTCCGATGCGAAGACGTTTCCCGCTGGGGATGTGGCGGAGTTCGCTGGCCCGGCGAATACCCATAGCATTAAGCCAGTCGCGGCGGTAAGCCATGGGATGCGGCCCCACAGTGAGGCCGGTGCCGTGGAAATCGGCAACCAGGCGCTCTTCGTGGTTCATGGGTTGAAGCGGCGAAGGCGCATCGGACTCCGGCAAATTTTCCAGCAGCGGCCCGGAACCGCGCACAGCACGCTCCACCTGCCAGAGAGCGTCGCGGCGGTGAAGCTTGTTCTCACCACGGAGGCACGGAGCCATGGAGGAATTAGTGATTGTTGATTTTCGATTACTGATTGAATCCGTGAAGATCCGTGGAAGTCCGTGGCCAAGTTCTTTGCTTTTTTCTGTGTCTCCGTGTCTCCGTGGTGGATTTCCGATTTTGTTCAGAGCCCCGATTTCCGCCAGCGTAGTGAGTTCATCCTTGCGCAGCTCCGGAACACGACGAGTCAAATCATGAATAGAAACGAACGGAGCAAGCATGCGCTCGCGCACCAGAGCCTGAGCAACTTCCTCGCGCAAGCCGCGAACGTAGCGAAGGCCAAGGCGTAGCGCCGGCGCCCCGCCGGCAGGGCGATCGTCCTGCTCGATCGTTTTACTGGCCACTGGCCACTGGCCACTGGCCACTGCCTCGAGCGTGCACATCCATTCCGAACAAGTCACATCCACCGGCAGCACTTTCAATCCGTGCCGCTGCGCATCTTTCACAATCGTCGCCGGAGAATAAAAACCCATAGGCTGGTTGTTGAGCAGCGCGGCGGTAAACGCGGCCAGATAATGGCATTTCAAGAAAGCGCTGGCATAGGCGATCAGCGCGAAGCTGGCGGCGTGCGATTCAGGAAATCCATAGAGTGCAAAAGACGTGATGGAAAGAATGATTTTCTCCTGCGCTTCGGGCGGGATTCCATTGTGAGTCATGCCGGCACGCAGCCTGGCTTCGATTTCTTTCATGCGCGCCTGCGATCGCTTGAAGCCCATGGCGCGGCGCAGGTCTTCCGCTTCGCCGCCGGTAAAATTAGCCGCAATCATGGCGAGACGAAGCAATTGTTCCTGAAAAAGCGGCACGCCCAGCGTGCGTTTAAGCACAGGCTCGAGCGAAGGATGCGGATACGTGACCTCTTCCCTCCCCTGGCGGCGTAAAAGAAAAGGATTCACCATCTGCCCGACGATCGGCCCCGGCCGGATGATTGCAACCTGCACCACAATGTCATAGAAACGTTTTGGACGCAGTCGCGGCAGGCATGACATTTGCGCCCGGCTTTCCACCTGGAACAGGCCTATGGTGTCGGCTTGTTGCAGCGCGGAATAGACCACAGGATCATCCTGCGGAAGATGTGCTAGATCGACTTCTTCGCGATAATGCTTGCTTATCAGTTCGATCGAATCCTTCAGCACAGCCATCATTCCCAGGCCTAGCAGATCAACTTTGATGATGCCCATGTCCGCGCAATCTTCTTTGTCCCACTGCACTACGACGCGCCCGGGCATGGAAGCGGGTTCGAGGGGGACGACAGAATCAAGCTGTCCCTGACAGATGACCATGCCGCCGGAGTGCTGCCCGAGATGGCGCGGCATATCCTGCACGGCAAGGCACAGTTCGTAATATTTGCGCAGGCGCGGATGTTTCAGGTCGAGCCCGGCATCGCGGAAGCGGCGGTCGAGCGCGTCGTTTTCGTCGCGAAATTCCCAGGTGGCAACGGCAACAGAAATTTTGGCAAGCGTTTCCGGATCGAATGCCAGCGCTTTGCCCATTTCGCGCGCCGCCATGCGGTTGCGGTAGGTGATGACATTCGCAGTCATGGCTGCGCCGCGCTCGCCATAGCGACGGTAAACATATTGGATAACTTTTTCGCGCTCGTCACCGCTGGGCAAGTCGAGATCGATGTCAGGCCATTCGCCGCGCTCCTCCGACAGAAAGCGCTCGAAAAGAAGCTCCATGCTGACGGGATCGACCGCCGTGATGCCCAGCGAATAACAGACGGCGCTGTTGGCGGCCGATCCGCGCCCTTGCGCAAGAATGTTTTCCTCGCGGCAGAAACGGACCAGATCCCAAACAATAAGAAAATATCCCGCGAGTTTAAGTTTTTCGATCAGCAGGAGTTCCCGTTCAATCTGGCGACGGGCGAGGGTTTGCATGTCAAGCGAAGTTCGGCCATAGCGCTCGCGAAAGCCCTCCCATGCATGCACGCGCAGGAACGAGTCCATGGTTTCGCCTTGGGGAACGGGATAGAGCGGGAACTGATAGCCAAGATCGTTCAATGTAAATTCGAGACGCGAAGAAAGTTCAAGCGTGTTGGCGACGGCTTCAGGCAGATCAGCGAAGAGTTGTTGCATCTCCTGCGGCGATTTCAAGTGACGCTCGGAGTTGCGCGCCAGCAGCCGGCCCGCGGTCGATAACGTGCGGTGATGGCGGATGGCCGTCAATGCGTCGCAGAGTTCGCGATCTTTCGCGGCGGCGTAGCAAACGCCATTGGTCGCGAGCAGAGGAAGATTGAGCGACCTGGCAATCGCGATGGCAGCCCGGTTGCGAGTTTCCTCCTCCCGATGGAAATGGCGTTGCAACTCGATATACACATTGCCGCGGCCAAAAAGTCCGACCAGTTGCTCGATCTGCTCGCGGGCTTCTTCGATGCCGCCATGCTGCAAAGCGGCCGCCAACAGCCCATCCGCGCCGCCAGTCAGGCAAATGAGACCTTGAGCATGCTCCTCCAATTCTTCTTTCTGCACTGCACCTTCACCTTTTTTTGCACGTAACTTCATCTTGGTGATCAGGCGGCAAAGATTTTGATAACCGGCACGAGAGGAGACGAGGAGAGGAAGGCGGACCTTATCACGCGATAAATGTCCGGTCACTTCCGCACCGATGTGCGCCTTAAGCTTGAGTTTCTTCGCCGCCAGGTGAAAACGTGGCGCACCGTAGACTCCGTCAGTGTCGAGCAATGCCATGGCGGGCATGTGGAAGCGGGCACAGGCCGCCATCAACTCCTCCGGCAAAGAAGATCCTTCGAGGAAGCTGAAAGCAGAGCGGGCATGAAGTTCGATATACATCAGTGATCAGTTCTCGTTAATTCCGCAGAAAAGACTGGCCACTGATCACTGGCCACTGGCCACTGTTTTTCAGTCATACGTGCCTTCTACGATCCAGCTTCCGCCGAGCAGATCGTGCACGAGCCGGTAGAGAGCGATACCTTCTGCATTTTGCAAAGCGATGTCCCACTCATCGCGCGCCCAGGCTTCCCGCTGCCACCAGTCGCCGGAACTGCGCCATGGGCCGGCTTTCCAGAGCACACTGCCCTGAGCTTCTTTCTTCTTCGAGCAGACTACGTTCGCCAGTTCCCCATTTTCCAAAGTCACGGTGACGCGCAGTGGCGGACGGAACCGGCGAAGAGCAGCAACAGCGGATTTCCCTTCTCCTGCAACTTCTTGTCGCTTTGTTTTCTGAGCTGCCTCAGGCATGAAGCGCCGCATGCGGAAACCTTCGGCACGGTGCGTATCCAGCAATTCCAGCGAACCCACGCGGGGCTCGCCGACCAGGCCGGCAATGCGCGCCAGCGTAAGTTCCAGCTTTTCCGGCTCCGGCGACGGAGGCAGAAACAGGCCGCCTTGGGCCGACCGCGGCCGCGCCGGTTCCGCGGCAAGATGAATCTTCCGGATCGGCGCACCCGGTGGATGCGCGTTCAAATCCAGTTGCAGCAGTTTGAGAAAAAGTTTGGGATCGAGCATGGGAAGAGGAAGACGTAGAGTTCGGCAAAATTTGCTTTGCCGCCCGGAAATAAAATGCCGAGCAGGCGATCGGGGTGCGCCATGCGATGCATCGCTCTCGCTGGGAATCCCAAAACTTTCAAGTTGGGGATCAACTCCCGTTAAATTCTGCAGCGCCAGCGTCAGCCGCAACTCTTGCGTATTCAGAGCACGCGCAGCCAAACGTGCGCAGATCTGTTCGAGCAGACGGTTCAGCAGGAAAGCCAGCGGCTCCAGCAGCAAGATGGGATATTCCAATTCGATGGCTTCCTCAAACACCGCCGGCGCTTCTACTGGAACCAGCGTGCGAGAAGCCTCGCCCCGCGCCAGTTGCTGCAAGCGCAGGCCTTCCTGCCCCAGGCGCTCGCTCAGCGCAACTTTCGGCAGCGCAGCCAGAGCGCGCAGATCGCGGATGCCCCAGCGCTCAAGGACTGCCAGCAGACGCACCGATTCTTGCTGATCTTCTTCTTTCTCTTTCTTTTTCCCTTCCCTTTCTTTTTCTGCAATCCAACCGGCAGACAAAACTTCCACCGGTAGAGATCCTAGAGAATCGGCTTCTTGTCCAGATGGAATCACAGTCACACCGGAAAAGCCGCGGGCCGCGACCACAGCAGCATCGGGATTCGAAGCCACAGCAACGTTCCCATCCAGCCCAAGGTTTGCGGCACAGCGGAAGAGGTTGTGAGCAATCTCCAGCAACGATCCAAAAAGCGATTCCATGCCCGCCAGTTACATGCAGGCGCA
>Ga0209624_10000953_pt1 | contig 24207 bp, 19 predicted proteins | sample JacPinW_OM2H0_O1_FD_188565 | JGI IMG/M metagenome (GOLD analysis project Ga0209624, IMG submission 188565) | Forest soil microbial communities from Algoma, Ontario, Canada - Jack Pine, Ontario site 1_JW_OM2H0_O1 (SPAdes) (version 2) | ecosystem: Environmental > Terrestrial > Soil > Boreal...
TCCGATCTGGCCAAACACGACGCTGTCGGGCCGGGAAAAGTAAACGTGCTCGAAAATGCAGCTCGACTGCGGCGCGCCCGTAGCATAAAAGCGGGAGGTGATGCCCTCCGGCCCAACTACGATTAATTCGCCCGGCTTCACGTCACGCTCGTAAGTGGCGCCGATCAGATCGAAAGCGCAGGTTTCCGAGGCGAAGACGACGGTGTCGCATTTTTGACCCGCCAACGCCGGAATGCGTCCCATCGCTAGCGGGCGGAAGCCGCGCGGATCACGCGCCGCAATAATCCGGTCTGGAGTCATCAACACGAGCGAAAACGCGCCTTCCACACGCCCCAGGGCGTCGGCGATCGCTTCTGGCAACGTATGCTCTCGCGAAAGCGCGATCAGGTGGACGATCACTTCCGTATCGCTATTCGTTTGGAAAATCGATCCCTGGCGCTCCAGTCGGCTGCGAACTTCCATCGCGTTCACCAGATTGCCGTTATGCGCGACCGCGATCGAACCCTTATTCGATTGCACCAGAATCGGTTGGGCATTCAGCAGCGCGGAATCGCCTGCTGTGGAGTAGCGAGTGTGCCCGATGGCGAGCGTGCCTCGAATCTTAGAGAGCACATCTTCGGTAAAAATGTCCGCGACCGTTCCCATGGCTTTATGGACCCGGGAAGTCAGGCCATCGGAGGTTACGATCCCCGCGGACTCCTGCCCGCGATGCTGCAGCGCATGCAAGCCCAAGTAAGCGAGTTTCTCCGCTTCAGGGTGAGCGAAGATTGCCACCACCCCGCACTCGTCGCGAAATTTGTCGATTCTTAGCATTCAGCTCTCGACCGCCAGCATTCAGCCAACACTTCGTTCAATCTGCCGCTACGAGTTCCGGATCTGCCCGCAACGCTGACTCGAGGGCATTCTCATACGCATCGCGTAACTCAGAAACCGTCGAGGACGCAATCACGTTCCCGTCGAGCGAAATCTCCAACCGCTCGGGAATCGTTTCCCCCAGTACATCCGCGGTAATTCCGTATTTCTCCGCTATCTGTTCGATTCGCAGAATCTCACCGGGGTCGCAGGAGAGCACAATCCGGCTCGCATCTTCTCCGAACAACACGAACTCCGCCGGAAGCCCGTGAGCCGAAACACTCACCCTACCACCCACGCCCTTCGCAAAGGCTTTTTCCGCCAGCGCCACCGCCAACCCGCCGTCTGAGCAATCATGGACAGAATCCACAACGCCTTGCTGAATCAATTCGACGATCGCCTTCTGCAGCGCAGCCTCTTTCTCCAGATCGAGTTCCGGAGGATATCCCCACAGCGCACCCAGAATTTCCTTTGCGTATTCCGACGACCCGAACTCGCTCTCTACATCGGTGATATCGGCTGCTGCACCCCCACGCAATAGCACGATCGTGCGGCCCGCCGCCGCGAAATACATCTTCGCAGTTTTACGCACGTCGTCGAGAATTCCCACCACTCCCAGGACAGGCGTAGGATAAATTCCCTCGCCCAGCGTTTCGTTGTAAAAACTGACGTTGCCACCGGTGATGGAGATTTCCAACTCCTCGCAGGCCTTGGTGATGCCATCGATGGTTTGCGAAAACTGCCACATAATGTGCGGCTTCTCGGGATTGCCGAAATTGAGGCAGTTGGTTGCGCCGACCGGAGTCGCTCCCGAGCACGCCACCTTGCGCGCAGCCTCGGCCACGGCGTGCATCGCACCCAGTCGCGGATCGAGATAACACCAGCGGCTGTTGCCATCGAGCGCCATCGCTAGTCCGCGCTGGGATTCGCCGGGATTTGTATTCTTGATGCGAATGACGCCCGCATCGCCCGCACCCGGCGCCTCGACCGTGTTGGTCTGCACCATGTGGTCATATTGCTGCCAGACCCAGCGTTTGCCGCAGATATTTGGGCTGGCAAGAAGTTGCTTCAGACTTTGAGTTAAGTCGCCGTTACTGTTGAGCTTTATGTGCTCCGGCATCTCGCGCGGCACAGGAGGTTCCCAGCGCGCTAGCGGGCGCTTGTACACCGGCGCATCGTCAGTGAGCGCCTGATTCGGAATCTCAGCAACCACCTCGCCGTGTTGCAGAACGCGCAACCGATTGTCGGTCGTGACCTTTCCCACTTCAACCGCGTCGAGCCCCCACTTCTCAAAAACGTGGAAAACTTCCTGCTCCCGGCCTTTCTGCGCCACCAGCAGCATGCGCTCTTGCGACTCGCTCAGCATGATCTCGTAGGCAGTCATGCCCGTCTCACGCTGCGGCACGCGGTCAAGCTCGATTTCGATACCGACTCCGCCGCGCCCGCCCATCTCGCAGGTCGAGCAAGTCAGTCCGGCAGCGCCCATATCCTGAATGCCAACAATCGCTCCGGTTTTCATAGCTTCGAGGCAGGCCTCGAGCAATAACTTCTCCAGGAATGGGTCGCCGACTTGCACGTTAGGACGCTTGGCTTCCGAGGCTTCGCTGAATTCTTCGCTGGCCATTGTTGCCCCGTGGATGCCATCGCGCCCCGTCTTAGCGCCAACGTAGATCACCGGATTGCCTTCCCCGGCGGCGCGGGCGTAGAAAATTTCGTCTTTGCGAACCAGGCCCATGGCGAAAGCGTTCACCAACGGATTGCCCGAATAGCACGGTTCAAACTTCGTTTCACCTCCAAGGTTGGGCACACCAAAACAGTTGCCGTAAGAAGCCACACCGCTCACGACTCCTTCTAGGATGGAGTGGTTTCTGCGGATCTCGGTTGTTCCCACACGGCCATTGACAGGCCCGAAGCGCAGAGAATCCATCACTGCCACAGGCCTCGCACCCATGGTGAAAATATCGCGCAGGATTCCGCCGACGCCGGTGGTTGCGCCTTGAAACGGCTCGATGAACGACGGATGATTGTGCGATTCGATCTTGAAGGCGCAGGCCCAGCCATCGCCGATGTCGATGATGCCGGCATTCTCTCCCGGCCCTTGCAGTACGCGCTTGCTGCGCGTGGGCAGGCGTTTCAGATGAACGCGCGAGGACTTGTACGAACAATGCTCGCTCCACATCACGCTGAAGATGCCAAGCTCGGTGAGCGTCGGTTCGCGTTGCCCAAGAAGCTGCTTGATCTTTTCGTACTCGTCTGAGGTGAGGCCATGCTGCCGGAGAGTCTCCGGAGGGAAGGCAGAGGTCGTGGAGGTGGTCATGGGGAAGTTCTATTGTCGCATTTAGTAGGGCGGCTGGATAGGGTCACCTCGACCATTTTTCGACCGTACTCCCCAGTCTCGACGGCCTTTCCGGTAAGATGGCGACCCAGATGAAATCCATTATCGTAGGCACGGCAGGGCACATCGACCACGGTAAGACGGCTTTGGTCAAGGCCCTGACCGGGATCGACGCCGACCGCCTTGAGGAAGAGAAGCGGCGAGGCATCACGATTGACCTTGGCTTCGCGCACATGGACTTGCCCACTTCGAAAGGCGAGACGTTGCGCCTGGGCTTTGTCGATGTTCCCGGTCACGAGCGCTTTGTGCGCAATATGCTGGCAGGCGTGGGGGGCATCGACCTGGTTCTGCTGGTAATTGCGGCGGACGAGGCGATCAAGCCGCAGACGCGTGAGCATTTCGATATCCTGCAATTGCTCGGCGTAAATCGCGGCATCACCGTGCTTACAAAATCCGACGCGGTGGATGCGGAGACGCTCGACGTGGTGCGGTTGGAGGTGGAAGAGTTTCTGCGCGGGACATTCCTCGATCCATCCAGTTTGGACGAACCAAGTTCGATTGTCGCTGTGAGTTCCTTGACGGGTGAGGGACTCAAAGACTTGAAGCTGGCGATAGCTGCCGCCGCAGCCGAGGCCCAGCCGCGGGATTCTCAGGCGCTGGCGCGCTTGCCGATCGACCGCGTATTTACTATGAAGGGTTTCGGCACGGTAGTAACCGGGACACTGGTTGCCGGAACGATTCACCGCGAGGATGAGCTGGAAGTTTTCCCGACGGGTGCTCATACAGATGTACGGCGCGTGCGCGTGCGTGGCCTGCAGGTGCATGGGCAGACGGCAGAGGCTGCGGTCGCTGGTCAGCGGACCGCATTGAACTTGGCGGGGGCCAGCACCGAAGATTTGTCGCGAGGCATGACCTTGGGGCCCCCGGCAGCGTTCGAGCCTACGCGGCGGGCGGACGTGAGGCTGCGACTCCTTCGTTCGGCGCCACGAGCCCTGAAGAATCGCGCACGGGTTCACTTCCATTCCTACACCATGGAAACGGTAGCGGAAGTCGTGCTTCTCGAGCCGAAGGAACTGGGGTTTTCAGAAAACGCAAAGGTGGGGCACGCGCAGCTCCTCGCCGGTCAAGAGGCTTTTGCGCGGCTCAAGTTGCCAGAAGCGGCACTGCTGCTGCCCGGGGACCGGTTCATCATCCGGCAATTCTCGCCGGTAGTAACAATCGGCGGCGGAGTTGTGTTGGATGCGGTGCCGATCGCTCGCATGACGGGGCACGGGGCCTTTCTGCAAATTCTGGCCGGTGGTAATACTGAAGCGATTCTGAGAGCCCGAATCGCGCGACGGCATCATGAGGGAATCTCGATGCCTCGATTGATTGCCGAAACCGGTTGGACGAAGAACGCAATTGAAACGCACTTGGCTCAGGTATCGAAGGCGGGCGCGGTGGTGCGAGCCGGTAATCTGTTCCTGCATTTGCCCGCGCTGGAGGCGCTGAAGTTGAAGATCGTCCGCACAGCCGGGGATTTTCATAAGAAGAATCCTCTGGTCGGTGGAATCAGCAAGGAGGAGTTACGGGAACAAGCGGGCGCATCGACGGAAGTCTTCGAGGCGGTCACAGCCATGCTGGTTAAGGACAAGAAGCTCGAGTTGGTTGGGGATCTGGCCCGGCTGCCGGGGCGGGGCGTGGTAATGAAGGACGAAGAGGCCGAATCGAAAGAAAGGATCGAGCGAGCGTTTGCCTCAGCAGGGCTGAAGGTTCCCGCGCTGAGTGAGGTGATTGCCGGCCTCAAGGTGGACAAAGTGCGGGCGCAGAAGATTGTGACTTTGTTGCTGCGGGATAAGCTATTGATTAAAGTTTCCGACGAACTGGTTTTTCATCGCAGCGCTCTGGAAGACTTGCGACGGCAGATGGGGGTTTACAAGGCGAAGTCATCGAAGATCGACGTGGCGAAGTTCAAGGAGTTGACTGGAGTGACTCGCAAGTATGCAATTCCTCTGCTGGAGTTTCTGGACCGCGAACGCGTGACGCGGCGAGTGGGGGATGCACGGGAAATCCTCTAGGATTGGTTAGGGCGCGATTCTGCAACAGCGACCCGATCAGCAAATTAATTCCTCAGATCCGCTCAAGCGGTGTTTCCTCGCCGCATAGCGCGAGATACTTGCCATCCTCGTGCCTTTACCCTTAGAGTGCGCCCAAGGGAGTGGTTTGATGAGAATTATGACTGCAATACTTCTGCTGTCGACCGCGATGGCAACGGCGGCACAAACGCCAGTACAACCGGACGCCGAACAAACCAAGATCCTGGCGCTGGAAAATGCCTGGAACCGCGCCGAAGAAACCAAGGATTCCAAGGCGCTGGAGACACTTCTCGATTCCACTCTCGTCTACATTGATTACGATGGCACGCTGATGGACAAGGCTCAGTTCATCGCCAGTGTAAAACAACCCGCATTGCATCCAGAGCAAATTGTGAACGAATCGATGACTGCGCACTTGTATGCGGGCAGCGCCGTGGTGACCGGAGTCTACCGCGAAAAAGGCGTGAATCACGGCAAACCGTATCTCCGCCGCGGTCGTTTTACTGACACTTGGGTCTATCGCGACAACGCCTGGGTGTGCGTGGCCAGCCAATCGACTTTGATCCTGCACTAACAAACCAAGCAACCGCTTCCTGAGACCGCTAAAGGCTTTTAGTTTCCTGCCGATTGATTCTAGATAGCCCCACGGAACCAGATATTGCAGTGAGGGGGCATCGGTTTCTTGCCATGACGTTGCGACATACAGGATTCCTGCCGCGTTTTGTCAGCATCAGGCCATACACCGCGCAATACTTCAGAATAAGCAGAGCCCGTTTCCCGAAAACGATAATCTGTGGGGTCGCACTATTTCTGGCCGTGTCTGCGTTTGCCGTTGCACAGGCTGAACCAGAACCGGCGGCGGCCGCTCGCCGATCCAAGGTTATGGCCTTCGAAAGCGCATGGGGACTGGCGGAGAAGTACAAGGACGCCAAGGCGCTTGACGCTCTGCTGGATAACTCTTTGACGTACATCGACTACGACGGTACTCTGAAGACGAAGAGCGATTTTCTGGCTGAGGTGAAGGCTTCCGGGCACAATCGCGAGCAACAAATTGTCGAATCCACGGCGGCGCGTGTCTATGGAGACACCGCCGTAGTCATAGGTATCTATCAGGTCAAGGGCATCGATGGAGGCAAGTCTTATCTACGGCGTGGACGTTTTACTGACACCTGGGTGAATCGCGACGGAAATTGGGTCTGTGTGGCCAGCCAATATACACTGTTAAGCCGCTAGGCTTTTCAACCTGCCAATGCTTTCCATTCGTCCTGCTACGATCGATGATGCGGCGCTGCTGCGGGCGTTGATCCGCGAACTGGCGGAGTTTGAGCGCGAATTGGATCTTTGTGTCATCGAAGAGGCGGAACTCGTGCGGGACGGTTTCGGGCCCGCTCCCAAGTTCCGCGCGCTGGTTGCGGAATGGAATGGGATTACAGCAGGCTACGCCCTCTTCTTTGATTTCTACTCGACCTGGACTGGCCGGGGTCTGTTTCTTGAGGACCTGTTGGTGAGGGAGCCGTTTCGCAGCCGCGGAATTGGTAAGGAGTTGCTGGCTGCTGTGGCCCGCATCGCGGTCGAGGAAAATTGCTACGGACTGCAATGGGAAGTGCTGGACTGGAATGAGAAAGCCATCGACTTTTACAAGTCTTTGGGAGCAGAGTTCCGCGATCGGTGGCGGCCAGTGCTATTGGCGGACGAGCCGCTGCGGCGGCTCGCGGAGAAGGCATCGTGACCGCGCAGGTCCGCATTATCGGAGCGGGACTGGCTGGGTCTGAGGCCGCATGGCAGTGCGCGCGGCGAGGCGTGAAGGTGGAGCTGTTTGAGATGCGGCCGGTGCGGGCGACGCCAGCTCACCAGACAGCTGATTTTGCCGAGCTGGTGTGTTCGAATTCGCTGAAGTCAGACAGCGAAAATACCGCTCCTTGGCTCTTGAAGGAGGAAATGCGGCGGGCGGGTTCGCTGCTGTTGCAGATTGCGCGCGAGTGTGCGGTTCCCGCGGGCCACGCGCTCGCGGTCGATCGCATAAGGTTTGCTGCGAAGGTGACGGAGGCGATTTCGCAGGAGCCGCAGATCACGGTGCGCCGGGAAGAGGCGGCCTCGATCGAGGAATCGAGCCACCAGGTCACAGTGATTGCTACCGGGCCTTTGACTTCGGAGGCGCTGGCAGAGGAGATCGCCCGACTCAGCGCGGGCAAGTCAACCGCTGCGCGGGCGAGTCGCCCGCTCCTACATGAGACTTCCCTGCGCGAAGGTACGCCACCAAATCCCCATTTGTATTTCTACGATTCGATCAGTCCGATTGTGGAAGCGGATTCCATTGACATGTCGCGCGTGTACATGGCGGCGCGGTATGACAAGGGGTCCGCGGATTACATCAATTGCCCGATGACGCCGGAAGACTATGACCACTTCTACGACGCCCTTCTAGCGGCGCAATCGGTGGAGGAGCGCGACTGGGAAAAGTTGAATTACTTCGAGAGCTGCCTGCCGATTGAGGAAATTGCGCGGCGCGGCCGCGATACCCTGCGCTTTGGTCCGATGAAGCCGGTGGGCTTGAAGGATCCGCGCACTGGGCGAATGCCCTATGCGGTCGTGCAGTTGCGCCAGGAGAATCTAAGGGCGGATTCCTACAATCTGGTGGGATTCCAGAATCACCTGAAGTTTGGCGAGCAGGCGCGCGTGCTGCGCCTGATTCCGGGACTTGAGAATGCGCGCTTCCTGCGCTATGGGCAGATTCATCGCAACACTTATATCAACAGCCCTGCGCTGCTACGGGAGACACTGCAGATGAAGGCGCACCCCCGGGTGTTGTTCGCGGGGCAGATTTGTGGAGTGGAGGGTTATGTGGAATCGATTGCAACCGGCTTGATGGCCGGACTGCATGCGGCCGCTTTGTCGCTCGGAACCGACCTGGCGCCGCCGCCACGGGCTTCCGCCTTTGGCTCACTTACGCATTATGTGACCCATGCCGACCCCAGGAACTTCCAGCCCGCGAACATTACTTTTGATCTCTTGCCTGCGCTGGAAAAGAAGATTCGCGACCGCAAAGAGCGACACCGATTGCAGTGCGAATTGGCTCTGCAGCACTTTGATGAGTGGCTGGAACGGACCGGGCCGGTGCTCGCAGCGGGTAGGCCCTAAATCGCAGAGGCCCACAGGCGGACGGGAGAGTCCCTCCCTCAGAATTCATTTGACCCGCTCCCCGGTTTGCAGTACTTTCGTCCCCATTCCACTGAAGCCGAGGTGCCTCCTTGCGATTCACCGCCGTAGACGCGATCACTCCCGCCCTTGAGCACACCAAGAAACAGCTCTTCCAACCTTTCCGGTTTGCTCAGTGGACCAGGCTGGCGGTCGTCGGGCTGCTCGCCGGTGAACTTGGCTCCAGCGGCGGCTGTAATACTCACAACTTCAATCTGAATCAACACGGGGGAGGAGTGCATCATTCGGGATTCCCCGGAGTTGATCCCGGCCTGCTGTTCGGCATCATCGCAGTGCTGGTCATCACTGCACTCGTCTTCGGAATTATCTTCATGTACATAAGCAGCGTGATGCGCTTCATTCTCTTCGACAGCGTCATGGCAAAAGAATGTCACATTCGTGCGGGCTGGAACCGTAGGCAGGGTCCCGGGTTGCGATACTTCCTGTGGAAGCTGGTCTACCTGCTAGTTACACTGGCAGGCCTGATTGTGCTGGTTGGAATTCCGGCGGCGATTGCCTTTGCCGCAGGATGGCTCAAGGAGCCGAAGGAACACGTAGCCCCTCTGGCGTTAGGCGCGATCTTCGTGGTTTTTGCGCTGCTGATTTTCGTTTTCGCGCTGGCGCTCATTTTCGTGTTGACCAAAGATTTTGTGGTCCCGCAAATGGCTTTAGAGGATATTGGAGTGATGGAGGGATGGCGGCGCCTGTGGTGGATGATCAAGGCCGAAAAGGGAGGATACGCCGCTTACATCGGAATGAAGATCGTCATGGCCATCGGCGCGGGAATCATGGTGGGAATCGCCGCAGTGATCTTGGGATTGATCATCGCCATACCTACAATAGGACTCAGCATTCTTGCGGTCATTACCGGGAAGTCGGCCGGGCTGACCTGGAACGCCTATACGATTACGCTGGCGGTCGTGGTGGGATGCGTCTTGCTGGCGGGTTTCATGTATGTGATCGCACTCATTTCTGTGCCGGTCATCGTGTTCTTTCCGGCATACTCTATCTATTTCTTCGCGGCGCGCTATCCCGCGTTGAGCGCTGCCCTTTACCCAGCACCGCCCGCTCCGGTGCCTCAGGTTCCGTCGGGCGCTTCTTCGCCTCCGTTCCAGCCTCCGCCGCTGCCGCCGACCCCGGAGCCGATCGGCTAAAAGTGGAAGGTTCACGGCTGCGGGTTCTTCAACCTGGCCTCGCGTCCATGCGGCCAGGTGAAGCGTCGTCCAATAATGCATTTCACAATCAGGTGGTCGGTGGAACGCGTGGCGCCGACACCCACGCCGAAGTTGAACTCCCACTGCGGGCCGAAGTCAACGTCGATCGAGGGGAAGAACTGCTGTTGCTGATCTTTGAGCGCGTCGAAGCCGGTGAGCGAACCGTAAGAGGCGTAGTATTCCAGCCCGCCTGCAATCTTCTTGGTGAAATCGTAGCTGAATTTCACGTTGGGCGAAAACGTCACCCCCTGGTTCACGCTCTGGCCGTGCCAGGAACGGTCAAGCGCGGGATTGAAGGCCAGGTACCAGGGCCCGATTTTCTTGTCGAGGATGGGACGGATTTCCCACGTCCAGGTATCGGGCGAGAAGGCGGCGCGCTGGTAACCAATCTCATTCGAGAGGCTCACGCCCACAGGCCAGTGCCACGACTCCGGAACGCGGAATCGCGGGCGAATGTGGTCGCCCACCCATTGCCATCCCCCATCCGACTGAATACTGGTGAAGACGTAAAAGCCAACTTCAGCCCAGTCATTGATTCCTTGCGTGATCTCGAGGGTCTCGTGCTCGGCATGGTTTGAAGGCAGCACGCCGTCCACGACCGTCTTGCTGCCCTCGACCGTAAAGTTCGAGTGGATTTCAACCATGGTCGACCGAGGAACAACCGTATCGGAGCCGTACACCTGGATTTCGTAGTTGTCCTGCGCACGGGCAAGCGGACTGAGATCCAAAACAAAGAAAATAGTGGCAAGAAGAGCGAAAGTAGTGCGGTGGGACGTGCGGGCCATAGCCAAAGTATATCTCCCCAATGTTTCACCGCCGCCGAGGGAACCCCCGCCCCACCGCAGGTGTCTGATCCTGCAGACACGCGCGTGCCTACAACGAAAAAGAAAGAGAAGCTGAGGAGCTTTCTATGTCTTTCTCAATGGCAGGCCGTGGTGCGCGCGGTCCCGAGATTAACGTCACCCCGCTGATCGACGTGCTGCTGACACTGATCATCGTCTTCATGGTCGTCGTGTCCATGGACAAGGAACAGGGCGAGACAGCCCAGATTCCGCAACCGGATCAGAAGCAAACTGCAAACACTTCACAGCCAAGAACAGTCGTCATCCAGGTAGTGTGGACGAAGGAAGGTCTGTCACCAACGGTGAAGATCAATCAGGACGAGGTGCGCTGGGAAGACCTCGAGATGCGGCTGGCGGAGATCTATTTAAAACGCGCGGAGAAAGTGGTCTTCGTACGCGGTGATGCCGACGTCGACTTCCAATACGTGGCCGATGTGATCGACTTGGCGCACCATGCAGGCGTGAAGCGCGTGGGGTTGCTGACCATGGATCGGGAGGTGGCGGGGGAGTAAAACGACCCTTAAGCTGCCCGGCGGTATCAAAACGGTCAGCGACAAGCAATCATCGCTTCGTGACCTGACAGTCCGTAAAGCTAAAAGCCATTTCTACCTTACTGGCCGGCAAGCTCGTAGTTGCCGTGACCGTGGCCGGCAGGTTGAATCCTTGGACGTCCTGATGTTCGATTTTCACTGACACTCGCTGCGAGGCGCCGGATGCGGCCTTGTACGTTCCATCGTACCCGAGTAATACGAATTCGCCTTTATTCTTTGCAAACGTCGGGTTGAGGGTGCCCTCCAATTTGGGTGTCGTAACTTTGATTTCGTCAATCGCGAGATCGTGAGTCATTGAGATAACAACATCGACTGATTTCTCCTTATAGGCGAGACGGTACTTCTCTCCGTCAGTTTCGAATAGATAATCGCCATCGGCCTCGGGGAACGGAGCGCCCATCATGAAGAGTGACCAGGCTTGGAAAAATCCAGTCACCACTTGCTCGAAGCCTTCTGTCGCGGAGCGGACCCGCTCGGCGACTACCTCGCTTGGCGGTGGCACGTCTGACTGATGAGACACCGCCGAAGCGCCGTCGGGACCGACCAATACCTTGAAGTGTGTTTCCTTTAGAATCGGCAACACTTGGCTCTGTCCTATCGCGTCGGGCTTCACTGTCTTGAACATCGAATCCCAATCCATTCGCACCTGGCATCCGAACCCATCCAACCCCTCGCTCTTGAGATCGTAGTACGACCGGCGCGCTTGCCCGACAATTTCGTTTCGATCCTGACCGCATGCGGCGGGGGCAAGCGCAGCAGCTAGGCAGTAGGCCACTGCGAGCATCGCGCGGTAGTTTGATTTGTTCATTGATTCTCCGAATTCGCTCGGCCGATATCAGCTCACGCTTTCGAGGCAGTTCTAGTTCCTCGCCCTGTTCTTTATCCAGATCGGCGTTCCCAGAAAACCGAAGGCCTTGCGGATTTGGTTCTCCAGAAACCGCTGGTATGAGAAGTGCAGCTTCACCGCGCGATTGGTAAAGAGCACAAACGTTGGCGGAGCCACCGAGGCCTGCGTCATGTAAAGAATCTTCACGCGCGAGCGCATGGGGACGGAGGCGCGTTCGAAATCCACGGTTTCGATGAAGCGATTCATCGCGGACGTGGGAATGCGCTTGCGCCGCTCGGTGGCAACCTGTTCGAGCAGCGGAAAGATTTTCTCCGTACCTTTGCCGGTATTGGCCGAAATGAAGACGATGGGTGCGTAGGTCAGGAACTTGAGATCGTGGCGCAGTCGCTCCTCATAGGCATCGCGGTCGCCGGGACGCTTGCTCTCGCGCATTCGCATCGCCTTCGATGGCCTGCCAGGTTTTAGCGCGCCGCCGGTGACGAGGTCCCATTTGTTCACGACGATGATCATCGAGCGCCCGCTCTCGTGGGCGTAGCCGGCGATGGCAGCGTCGAGCTGGCTGACGCCTTCGGTGGCGTCGATCACCAGCAGCGCGATGTCGGCGGCTTCCAAATGCTTCCGCGCCATCACCACAGAAAGCTTTTCCGCCATCAAGTGAGTCTTGCCTTTGCGGCGAATGCCCGCGGTGTCGATGAAGCGGAAGCGGCGGCCGTCGCGTTCGACAATCTCGTCAACCGCGTCACGTGTCGTTCCGGGGATGGGCGAGACGATGGCTCGGTCAGAGGCGGTCAGGCAATTCAGCAGCGTGGACTTGCCCACGTTGGGATGGCCGATAATCGCGACCTTCGTTTCGTAGACGGTGGCGGCCTCTGCGGCGGATTCGTCTTCACCCTGGAACGGTTCTTGAGGTGCTTCGTCCGCGTCTTCTGTATGTAAGTCCTCGGCGGCCGGTGGCAAAACTTCCAGCACAGCATCCAGCAGATCGTCGATCCCGCGGCCGTGTTCCGCGGAAATAGGGAACATCCGCTGGATCCCCAGACGATGGAATTCGTCAACGATGCGTGCTTGCTTTTCGGTGTCAGCTTTGTTGACCGCGAGAAAGAGCGGACGCCCGGTCTTCCGCAACAGGCGGACCAGTTCAAGGTCAGGACCGGCGAGCGCGGCACGGCCATCCACGACCATAACGATGGCGGCCGCTTCGTCGAACGCAACCCGAGCCTGGCGAAAAATCTCCGATGGGATGAAATCTTTTTCTTCGGGAAGAATGCCGCCGGTGTCGATGATGCGGATGCGGCGTCCACGCCACTCGGCGTCACCATATAGGCGATCGCGCGTGATGCCCGGCTCGTCACCGACGATAGCGCGCCGCGAGCCAACGATGCGATTGAATAACGTGGACTTGCCTACGTTGGGGCGGCCCACGATGGCCAGCGTCGGAACGCCGGCCGCAGTCGTCGCGAGAGTGCTGGTCGAATTGTAGGTGGGTTGGGTCAAAATGCGGCAATCAGCTACTGAAAGCAGGGAACTGTTTATTATAGAGACTCTCGTGGCTTTAGGTTCCCAACCCGTGTCTCCCGCAACGCCCAAGCCTGCGCCCAGTGGCAAGGATGCATCTCTGTACCAATTCTTTGCGCCAGGCGGAGTGCTCGCGCCCACCCATCCCGCGTATGAATTCCGGCGTGGGCAGTTGCAGATGGCACAGGCGGTCGAGCAGGCGCTGGAAGAAAAGCGGCACCTGATTGTAGAAGCCGGCACCGGCACAGGGAAGACGCTCGCATATTTGCTGCCGGCGATCCGCTCGGGCAAGCGCGTCATCATTTCGACCGGCACGAAAAATCTGCAGGAACAACTTTTCTACAAGGACATTCCATTCCTGGAGCAGGCGTTGTTCGGAAACCAGGTGGAGACAGCCGCGTCGGCTGTCCAGTCCTGGCACGGACCTGGACGCCTGTCAGTCTGCTACATGAAAGGCCGCAACAACTATCTGTGCCGCAAGAAGCTGTACGACCTCACCGATCAGCCGGTGCTGAGCGGACTCGAGGAGATCGAACAATATCGCGCGATTGCCGCGTGGGAGAAAACAACCTCAACCGGCGACCGCGCGGAACTTGCCGAGCTACCTGAGGCCAGCGCGCTCTGGCACAAGCTGGACGCGCGCTCGGAGGCTTGCATCGGCCAGAAGTGCAGCGAGTGGGAGCGCTGCTTCGTCACCGAAATGCGTCGGCGCGGGATGGAGAGCGACATTATTATCGTCAATCATCACCTGTTCTTCGCCGATCTCGCCATCAAGCTGCAGGCGGACGGCGCACCCGATGCAGGGATTCTTCCGGAAGCTGCAGCGGTAATTTTCGACGAAGCGCATGAACTAGAAGATGTCGCAGGAAACTATTTCGGAATCTCTGTGAGCAATCTGCGGGTAGACGATCTGGCCCGGGACGTGGAAGCTTCGCTGCAGCATAACCGGATGCTTTCAGCATCGCTCTCAGGAGCCCTGGGAAGCTTGCGGGAGCGATCCCAGCTTTTCTTTTCGCTGTTACCGCCAGGCGAAGGGCGGTTTGCCTTCGAGACGCGTCGCGAGTTTCTGGAGGAAAATGGAGACGAATTCCTCGCGCTCAACCAGGCGCTGACCAGGCTGGCGGGGGAACTGGAAGGCCTGCCCCAGAAGCCAGAAGAGATTTTCAACTTCGTGCGGCGAGCCCAGGAGCTCCAGGTGCAGCTCGGCTTCGCCATGGAGTCGGACGATCGCAATACTGTCTTTTGGATCGAGCGGCGCGGCGGCCGGGGAAGGGCGAATTCACCACAGAGAAACCGAGATATAGAGAAAACCGGAAGACAGAATGTCTTCCTGCAGGCAACTCCTATTGATGTCGGCCCGATCCTGCGAGAGACTCTTTGGTCGAAGCTGGAATGCGCTGTCCTTACCTCGGCCACACTCGCTGTCGGCGGTGGTTTCGAATACATCCGGCAGCGTCTGGGGTTGGAGCATGCCCGCGAGTCGGTACTACCTTCGCACTTCGATTATGAAAACCAGGCATTGTTTTACGTGCCACCTGACTTGCCCGATGCGCGGACGCCGCAGTTTACGGCGCTGGCGGCGGAGCGGATTCGCAAGCTACTCGAGATCACTCGCGGGCGCGCCTTTGTGCTCTTCACCAGCTACGTGCAGATGAATGACGTCTACCAGCGGCTGCTGGGCGAACTGGAATTTCCCATGCTGCGCCAGGGCGATGCCCCAAAGAGCGCTCTGCTCGAGGAGTTCCGCCTGACGCCGAATTCAGTGCTGTTTGCGACGTCATCGTTCTGGCAGGGCGTGGACGTGCAGGGCGAGCAGTTGAGTTGCGTAATCATTGATCGTCTGCCCTTCGCCGTGCCGAGCGATCCAGTCGTGGCCGCGCGGGTGAAAGCGATCGACGCCGACGGCGGCAATGCATTTTTTCAATATCAAGTTCCGGCGGCCGTGATCACGCTGAAACAAGGCTTCGGACGCCTGATCCGTTCGCTGCACGACCGCGGCCTGCTGGTGCTGCTCGATAACCGCATTCTGAAAAAACAGTATGGACGAGTGTTTATCGAGAGCCTGCCGAATTACAAGAAGACTACCGACATGCGGGTGGTGGAGGAGTTCTTCGCCATTCCAAACTAACTTGGAACTAACTCAACCGCGGCGAAGGCGTACCAACAACAACTTGTTTCACACATACTCCCGCTCCGCCCGCCGAATCTCCCGATACCGTTCAAACACTTTCCTCTGGCTTTCCAAGCCAAGCAGCGAGCGGAGTGAGCTTCCGCGAAAAGTGTGGCCCAGCATCTTCCACCCGGTCGTCAAAACAAACTTAGGATCATGCTTCAGCGCCGCCGGAATGTGGTGAACCTTCATCCAGCGCTCGGCCTTCCAGCGCATAAATTCCACCTCTTCGGCCGGCATGTGCTCGGTGCGTACCACGGCCGTAGTGCCGTCGTATTCTTCCAGCCGCTCATTCATGATCAAGCCCTGGTCGCGGAAGTCCTTCGTTATGGGCGTTCGTGGATAAGGCGTCGGATGCTGAATGTAGGGCCAGTCCACGTAGCGACGCGCAAATTCGAGATTGGCTTCAATGGACTCGCGCGTGTCGCCTGGACTGCCCACGATCAATCCGCCGACCACATACATCTTGTTACGGCGGATATAGTCGATGGCTCTGAGCGTCGCGTTGCCCGTGTTTTTCCCGTTCGTGCGCTCCGTATTCTTGGCCGAGGCCTTCAGAAACTCCAGATCGCCTTCCAGAATGTTTTCAATACCGAGAAACACGTAGCGGAATCCGGCTCGCCGCATCAGAGGCGCGAGAGTCTCGCCGTGATTGGCGATGGCCGAGGTCATAGCCTGCACGAAGTAATCGATCTTGTGCAGCCCGGCCGCAATAATCGCCTCACACAAAGCCTCAAAGCGTCGCACGTTCAAGGTAATGTTGTCGTCGACCAGAAAAATAGTTCGGGCGCCGTGATCGTAAGCATCTCGAATGTCGGCCAGCACGCGGTCGAAAGAGTAAGTATGGAAGTTGCGGCCGCGCATCTCAATGATGGAGCAGAAACTGCAATCAAACGTGCAGCCCCGGGAAGTCTCGATTACATCGACCTGCCTCCCCAGCATCGTGTATCCATTGAGCACGCGCGCATCGCGCTTCGGCAAACGAATCTCGCTGTCCTCGAGCCGGTGCGGTGCGCGGCCAGGATTGTGCACCCAACCCTCGCCGTTTCGATAGGAAAGTCCGCCGATCTTATCGAACCCAGAACCTTGCTCGAGCGCGCGCAACAATTCGCGGAAGGTGACTTCCCCTTCGCTGCGCACCACATAGTCGACTCCCATGTTCTCGTAAGCTTCGGGCGCAAGGCTGGGATCGTACCCACCGACCACGATCTTTACTCCCGGCCTCAGACCGCGCACCAGGTCGATGATGCGGCCGGCAGTACGGCGCTGAAATGTCATGATGGAGAGTCCGACCACTTCCGGATCAAGCTCGCAAACCAGCCGGGTGACAGTTTCACGAACCTCGCGGTGAGCCAGAATCAAATCAGCCACGGCCACGCGATGATGCGAATCGACGTTTCCCGCCAGCGACGTCAGCGCTCCATTAGGCATGCGGATTGCGACCGGTGGCATGTGTTCGAAGGAATCCGGCATCGAAAGCAACAGGACATTCATGGGCACCTGTTCCTTACTGCCCCGCAGTGATCCCGCAGGCGCGGGTCGAACCCCGGTAGCGAGGCGAATGGTCAGGATTGTACCGCAGAGCGCGGTGGAAAGTCGGTACGCGGTGCGACAGCCAGGGATGCAGTCGATAGCCGCACGTTCCGCCGGAACCGGCCCTCTATTTGCGCTCTTCCGCCGTTCCCGGACTTCGCAACACGCCCACCACAATCCCTGAAGCCTGGCCCTTGGCGTGATACACGCGCTCCGTAGCTTTCACGAAGTCCGAGGGCTGCGCCCCAGGAATGTCGACAAAGGTCTGCGGATTGCGGTCGGTGAGCGGGAACCACGAACTCTGGATCTGCACCATGATGCGGTGCCCGCGCCGGAACGTGTGGTTGACGTCCTGCATCGTGAAGTTGACCTCCTCGACTTTGCCGGGCGAGAAGGGCTCCGGCTTTTCGAAGCTGTGGCGAAACTTTCCGCGAAAAGGCTCGCCCCTCACCAGTTGCTGATATCCACCCATGACGAAAGCCGGCGGACCCACGTCGGTTCGAGGCTTGTCCCTGTCCTCAGGTTTAGGTTGATCGAGCTTGCTGTCGGGATAGTCGGTGGGATACACATCGATCAGCTTCACGTCCCAATCAGAATCGGTGCCGGTAGTGGAAACAAAAAGGCGCGGCAAGACCGGGCCGGCAACGGTCACATCTTCCTGCAGTTCAGGCGTCTCGTAAACCAGCACATCGGTGCGACTCGATGCGAAGCGCTGGTCAGAGAGCATGTATTCCTGCGGAACGTTGGTCGCAAAGTAGTTCACGAAAGGCACGGGCTTGGCCGGATCACTCACGTATTCGTCGAAATCGGAGGAGTCCGAAGCTGGCGGGTCGAACGAAAGTCCGCCACCCGCACGGAGATAGAGAGTCTTTGCCTCAGCGTCTTTCGGAGGCCATGCCGAATACCGTCTCCACACATTGGTGCCTGTCTCGAAGACGTACGCTTTCGGAAGTTTGGCGTCACCATTGCCTTTCAGGTACTGCTCGAAAAACGGAAACAGAATGTTTTTCCGGTAATAGTCGCCGGTATTGAAAGAGAACTCCACCCGCCCCAGGTGATCGCCGTCATACCGCGCCCAGCCCCCATGCACCCATGGACCAACCACCAGCGCGTTGAAAATCCCCGAGTTATTCTTGTCGATAGCGTGGAACGTGCTGAACGGACCTTGCAGGTCTTCTGCGTCGAACCATCCTCCCACCGTGAGCACTGCGCAGTGTATGTTCTTCATGTGCAGCGCCAGATTTCGCGCCTTCCAGTAATCGTCGTAGGTGTCGTGGTGCATCTGGTCGTCAAACAGCGCGCTCTTCCCCTCAAGATATTTGGAGAGGTTCGCAATGGGTCCGGCCTTTAGGTAGAAGTCGTAGCCGTTCTTGGTGCCGTAATCAAAGGGCACGGGCGTCTTCGGCGGCAGTTGAGGATTCTCCTGAGGCTTGAACGAACTGTAGAACCCGAAGTTGGCGTTCAGCATGAAAGCCCCGCCATGGTAGGCGTCGTCGCCCATAAAAAGATCGGTCATCGGGGCCTGCGGAGAAGCCGCCTTGAGCGCGGGATGTGAGTCGATGATGCTCGCCGAGGTAAAGAATCCAGGATAGGAAATACCCCAGATACCCGCATTGCCGTTGTTGTTAGGAACATTCTTCAGCAGCCAGTCGATGGTGTCATAGAGATCGCTGGCGTCGTCCACGTCCTGCTTGGACTTCTTGTTGTCGATGTGCGGACGCATCTCGATAAACGTGCCCTCCGACATGTAGCGCCCACGCACGTCCTGGTTCACAAAGATGTATCCCGCCTTGTCGAAGTCGGGGGACGGCCCGAGCCGCGTGCGGTACAGATCCACGCCATACGGACCCACGCTGTAGGGTGTTCGATTGATCAGAAACGGGTAGGTGCGGGAGGTGTCCTTCGGCACGTAAATAGAAGTGAAAAGATGCACCCCGTCGCGCATCGGAATTCTGTACTCGTACTTCGTATAGTGCTCCTTGACGTCGTACTCCGGCCCCTCAGGTTTGCTCTGGGCGGCAAGATTGCCGGTTATCGCCAACGTGATGAGAATCAGGACAGGCATTTTGCGTCGCATATATATGCTCCTCGGTCAGGAAAAGAACGAATAGGCAAACTATCTTTAGAGGCTGAGGAGAGTCAAGCTGCATTGTGTCCATGCGCGCTACAATAGATGTTTCGCCAGGGAGCGCGGTCCGTCCCCTATTCACGCGGAGCCGCTGAGGGATGCATGTTCGAAGTAACAGTTGACGATACGTTTGCCGCGGGACATTACCTGCGCAACTACAAGGGCAAGTGCGAGAATCCGCACGGCCATAACTACAAGATCAGGGTGACGCTCGCCGGCGCCGAACTCGACAAAGCCGGGCTGTTGCTCGATTTCAAGGACCTGCGCGAAGTGATGAGGCACGTCATCGAGCGCCTCGATCACCAGATGATCAACGAGATCGAGCCCTTTACCGTGATCAACCCCTCAGCGGAGAACCTGGCCAAATATTTCTACGACGAATCAAACACCCGGCTGAAGAGCGTGACAAATGGCCGCGTTCGAGTAAAAGACGTAACCGTATTCGAGACCGACACAACAACAGCAAAGTACTCGGAGTCTTAGCGCGTAGCGCCGCCGTCCCGGCGGCTGTCTAGCGGGCGTCTCGCCCGCGACCGGGCCAGCGAGCCGCCGCTGCTACGAACCGGGGCAGCCCACGAATGCAAGTAACCGAAATCTACAAGTCGCTCCAAGGTGAATCGACGCACACAGGCCTATCGTGTGTCTTCGTGCGCCTTACCGGCTGTAACTTGCGCTGCTCCTGGTGCGACAGCGAGTACACATTCCAGGGTGGCCGGAAGATGGGCTCCGAAGAGGTCTGGGACGAAGTGAAGCACCTCAGTCCCAATGGCGGCCTAGTGGAGATTACCGGCGGCGAACCCATGTTGCAGGAGCGCGAACTCATTCCTTTGATGCAGCAACTGCTCGAAGCCGGATATCGCGTCCTGCTCGAGACCAGCGGAGAACGGCCCCTGGAGCGCGTCCCCGCGGAAGTCATCAAGATCGTCGACGTAAAGTGCCCGAATTCGGGCGAGGCCGACACATTTCACGCCGATAATCTGGAGACGCTGCACCCGCACGATGAAGTAAAGTTTGTCCTGAGCGGGCGGACAGATTATGAGTTCGCCCGGGACTTCACCCTCCGCCATCGTCTCGCGGAGCGAGTAAATGCAGTGCTGTTCTCGCCGGCTTTCCGCAAGGACGCCACCGGCACGCACGACAGTTCGCACTGCTTGCTCGATCCCCAGGAATTAGTTGAATGGATGCTGGCCGATGACGTTCCCGCGCGCCTGGGCTTGCAATTACACAAATTCATCTGGGACCCGGCTCTAAAGGGAGTGTAGGAAACCGACTCTAATCCATGACGCGGTCAGCCAAACGCGCGGTCGTTCTGCTCAGCGGAGGCATGGACTCCTGCGTCTGCGCCGCGTTGGCCGCCCGCGACTACGATGCCGCCGCGTTGCACGTGAGCTACGGCCAGCGCACTGAAGACCGCGAGCGCGAATCCTTCCTCGCGATTTGCCGGCGCCTCAACATTCACGACACACTCCTGGTCCGCAACGAGGCACTGCGCGCCATCGGAGGTTCGGCCCTCACCGACGAAAACATTGCCGTTCCCGCCGGAGACCCAGCCGATCACATGCCTGGCCACAACATCCCGGTCACCTACGTGCCCTTTCGCAACGCACACTTCCTGGCCGTGGCCGTCAGCTGGGCTGAGGTGCTGGGAGCTGACAAGGTCTATATCGGGGCCGTAGAACAAGACAGTTCCGGCTATCCCGACTGCCGTCCCGCCTACTACGAAGCCTTCAATCAAGTGATTAAAGCCGGGACGAAAGAAGGAACCATTCAGATTGCTACGCCGCTCATCCACCTGCGCAAGGCCGAAATTGTTCGCCTGGGTCTTGAATTGGGCGCGCCATTCGATTTAACTTGGTCATGCTACAGCCGCCAGGATCAGGCGTGCGGCGTCTGCGATAGCTGCGTGTTGCGGTTGCGGGCGTTTACGGCTGCAGGGGCCACCGATCCGATTCCGTATGTCGAGAACGCAGGCCGATAAAGAGAGCTTCGAATTCTGATTGTTGACGGTTGACTGAAAACAGATCCGCTCATACGGTTTTCGATCAACCATCAGAAATCAGAAATCAATCGATCCACGCAACATTTACGCCGGGAGGCCAACCATGAGGAAGCATCTTGCCGTGTCCGTTTTCGTTCTCTTAATGCTGGGGCTGTGTGTGCCTTCAGGTTTCGCCCAGGCTTCAGGAACCGTCAAGGGAGTCTGCAAAGACACCGATGGTAAGCCCCTCCCTGATGCGATCGTGATCTACGCCAACCAGGACAATGGCCAGAAATACACTCTCAAGACCAACAAGCGAGGCGAGTATTTTTCGTTAGGCATTGCCGCCGGCAAGTACAACGTCACCCTCTACAGAAACGCCGATGACCTCAAGGCCAACAAAGAACTTTTTCCGGTCAAGGGATTCCCCGTCACGCTGGACGAGAACACCCTCGACTTCGACTTGCAGAAGGAGCAGCAGAAAGCCGCCCAGGGCCAAGGCTTGAGTCCGGAGCAACTCAAGGCGAGGCAGGAAGCTGAAGAGAAAATAAAAAAGGAAAATAGCACGATTGGGATCCTGAACAACAAGCTCGTGGCCGCCAACACCGCAATGAAGGCTGGCGATTTCGATACCGCCATCGCCACCTTAACCGAGGCCACGCAAACGGATGCCACGCGCGATGTAATCTGGGCCCAACTCGCCGATGCCTACCGGGGTTCGGCGGTAAAGCAAACCGATCCCGCCGAGAAGTCGAAGCGCCTTCAGGAGGCCGTCACCGACTACCAGAAGGCGATCGATATCAAGCAAAAGGCCATGGAGACCAAGAAAGATGCCGAAGATAGCAAGAAACTGGCCGCGTACTACAACAACATGGCAGATGCGGCAGCCAGGTCCGGCAAGACCGACGACGCCGTGAAGGCCTATACCCAGGCTGCGCAGCTCAATCCCGAAGGCGCCGCAGCCTATTACTTCAATATTGGCGCCGTGCTGACCAATGCGGGCAAGGCCGATGAGGCCATCGCGGCCTTTGATAAGTGCATCGCCGCCGATCCTACTAAGGCGGACGCATATTACCAGAAAGGCGTGAACCTCATCGCCAAGGAGACCCTAGATAAGGACAACAAGGCGATCGCTCCTCCCGGTACAGCCGAGGCCTTCCAGAAGTATCTTGCGCTGGCGCCCAATGGCCCGTACGCCGACGTAGCCAAGCAGATGCTGGCCAGCATAGGCGCTCCCGTCGAAACCGGCTTCGGCACGAAAAAGAAGGGTGCCAAGAACTAACCTTTTTAGATTGAGTTGGATAGGGCGGCCCGTCGGGCCGCCCTTTTTCTGCCCCCGGGTTTACTGAGAACAGAGAACTGAGAACCGAGAGCCGCTTCCGGGTTACTAAGGGCTATGTCCTACCCGGCCTTACGTTTCGCCCGTCCGCGCGATAAAGTATAGGTAATAGGCCAACCACGGTTGGCTCGGTACTCCCGTCTGTGGTGTGCAATTCCCTAAGAAATAAGCACAGGTTTGTGCGAGGACAAATGGCGGCACCTGGTACCGGCGCAATTTCGGTTTCTTTGGAAGGCTATTCCGGCAGCGGCAAAGTGGCTACCCCCGCTTTGCTGGGCGCGATGCTGCGCGCCGCGGAGAAAATCAGCGATCTCATCTTTTCTCCCGGACGCCCTCCCCAGGTCCAGGTCTACGGGCAACTCGTCTCGGTGCAAATTCCGGGGCTCGCAACGCTTACCCCCGATGACACCCGCCACATCGCTGCTGATCTCATTGGCGACAATAAACAGGCAGTCGCAACCCTGCGCGAACACGGATCCTGCGATATATCCTACGGCTTGCCCGGCGTGGCCCGGTTTCGCGTCAACATCTTCATCCAGCGCGGCAGTTGCGCAGTCGTGATGCGGGTCATTCCCACCGCCATCCCGGACTTTGCCTCGCTTCGCTTACCTTTGCATCTGGCGGATGTGGCCAAGCTGCGCGACGGTATCGTACTCGTAACCGGCCCTGCCGGATCAGGCAAGTCTTCCACCCTGGCCGTGCTGCTCGACTGCATCAATCGCGAGAAGAACTACCACATCATCACCATCGAAGATCCCATCGAGTTCCTGCACAACCACAAAAGCTCCACCATTCATCAGCGCGAGCTGCACAGCGACACTCCCAGCTTTTCCCACGCCCTGCGCTCCGCGCTGCGCCAGGCGCCCAAGGTCATTCTGGTCGGCGAAATGCGCGACCGCGAAACCATCGAAAGCGTGCTCGAAGCCGCCGAGACCGGCCACCTGGTGCTCTCCAGCCTGAACACCATGGACGCACCCAAAACTGTGGAGCGCATCATCTGCTCGTTCTCGCCCGAGGAACAGAAAAGCGCGCGCGACCGCTTCGCCAAAACCTTCCGCTACATCATCTGCCAGCGGCTCCTACCCAAGACCGATCGCAGCGGCCGCGTCCCGGTGGCAGAAATTCTGAAAGTCAACGCCCGCACCCGCGAATGCATCGAAAAAGGCGACCGCGACGGCAAGACTTTGTTAGACGCCATGAAAGCCGGCGCGACGGAGGGCATGCAACACTTCGACGGCGAAATCGCTCAACTCGTCCGCGACCGCGTAGTCGACCTCGAAACCGGCCTCTCCTTCGCCAGCAACCCCACCGTCCTGGGCCAGGAACTCGCCAGATAATACGAGGCTTTTTATCACTCGCGTCAGAGCCGCGGGGGAGCGGTGTGGATTGCTTAAGAAACCGGTCAGTGAGTGCAATCGCCTGGTTTCAACAACTCCGGTAATGTACCCCGCAAAGGAGACCGAGGGCCGTTACCAACAGACCTCGGCCCCGAACGGAGCCTAGTGCCTATCTTTATCGTCCTGGTGCTTGTGTCTCCAGTCGAAATATTGCTTCTGTTCGTCCTTGCTTCGCACCTTAAAATCTTTGTGGTCGTAGTGGTTTTCCGTCTCCCACTGCTGGTAATAAACAGTCT
>Ga0209624_10000954_pt1 | contig 24195 bp, 24 predicted proteins | sample JacPinW_OM2H0_O1_FD_188565 | JGI IMG/M metagenome (GOLD analysis project Ga0209624, IMG submission 188565) | Forest soil microbial communities from Algoma, Ontario, Canada - Jack Pine, Ontario site 1_JW_OM2H0_O1 (SPAdes) (version 2) | ecosystem: Environmental > Terrestrial > Soil > Boreal...
TGATATGCCTGATAAGCCCTCCTCACCCAAGCCAGGTCCGCCGAGCCCGATGCCCAAAGAGGCGCCGCCAAACGTAATTGCCCCCCGGATCCGCGGGGCGCGTCCCAATCGCTGACGCAAAGGGCAGGCGGCCTCGCCCCCAAACTGGCCACGCAGCCAGTATCATCACGCGCACCATCCGGCGGGCAAATCTTGGAGGTTTGAAATGGCGACGATCGGACGCGACATTGAGACGGTGGAACTCACTGAGGAACAGCTCTGGGTCGACGGCCCGCCATACGAGACGTTCAAGGAGATGCGCGGCAAGTGCCCCATCCATTGGACCGAGAGCTTTGAACTGTTCCCCGAGGAGGCCGGCTTCTGGTCGGTGACCACCGCCGATGACGTCCACACCGTCAGCCGCGATTGGCAGACCTACTCATCTGAAGCCGGCGGCGTGCTCGTCGCCGCGGCCGGCTTCCCCATCGAGCTCGCCCGCGCGATGTTCATCGGCATGGACCCGCCCAAGCACGACCGCCTGAAGGCACTCTTCCAGGCAGGCTTCACCCCCAGGCGCATCGCCGCCCACGAGGACGCCATCAGGGCGATCGCCGTCAAGGTGCTCGACCAACTCGACGGCCGCGAGAGCTGCGACCTGGTCAGCGACGTTGCGCAGCCGATCGTCTCGCGTGTGATCGGCAGCTTCATGGGCATCTCCCAGGAGGACGACGCGATCTGGGCCCGGCTGATGAACTCGACGCTCGGTGCGGCCGATCCCGACCTGAACCCGGACGGCTTCGAGGGCGCGCTCGAGAAAGACCTCCCGGAGATCTTCGAGCGCTGCCGTCAGTTGATCGCCGCGCGCCAGGAGAACCCCACCGAGGATCTCACCAGCGTGCTCGTGCACTCAGAGGTCGACGGCCAGAAACTCGAGGAACACGAGATCGTGATGGGCTTCTTCCTGCTGATGGCAGCAGGTAACGACAGCACCAAGGCGACCTACTGCAGCGGCATGCGCGCGCTGCTCGAAGACCGTGAGCAGATGCAACTGCTGATCGATGACCCTTCCCTGATCCCCGACGCGGTCGAGGAGTCATTGCGGATGTTCCCCGCGTTCGCGCACTTCCGTCGCACCGCCACATGCGACACCGAGCTAAACGGACAGAAGATCAAAGAGGGGGAGAAGGTGGTCATGTGGTACGTCTCCTCCAACCGCGACGAGACGCGGTTCGATGACCCCGACCGCTTTGACCTGCGCCGTAAAGCCGAGCATCAGGCGTTCGGCGCCGGCGGCCGGCACTTCTGTCTCGGTACCGCCCTCGCCCGCCTGGAGCTGAAGGTGATGATCGAGGAGACGCTCAAGCGCTTCCCCACGATCCAGCTCGACGGCAAGCCGGCCGCGGCCCAATCGCTGTTCCTCAACCAGCTCAAGACGCTGCCCGTGAAGCTCGGGCCGCGCGCCGCCGCATGAACGAACTCGTGTGACGGATACCTGCCCCCACGCGTAGTAGGGGTAGTGAGTACCGCTTTCGATGACAGCGCGTTCGATGTGCTCTTTCGCGAGTGCGCAAGCGACGTGCACGCGTACGCCATCTCCCTGCTCGGCGACCGCTCTGCCGCTGAGGACGTAACCGCACTGGCGTTCGAGCGCGTATATCGCTCGCGCGCCCGTTTGGACCGCGGGCGCGGAACTCCCCGGGCATGGCTGTTTGCCGTCGCCCGCAATGCAGCTCTCGACGAGCTGCGTCGTCGCCGGCGCAATCCCAACTTCGACCTCGACGAAGACCGCTGGGGCGATCTGCGCTCCGAGGAGGAGCTGGAGCAGGTCGAGCGCCGCGCGACCGTACGCGACGCGCTCGCTTGTCTGCCGTTGCGCGAGCGCGAGCTTGTGCTGCTCAAGTTCCATGGCCAGCTCTCCAACAGCGAGCTCGGCCGGGCGCTTGGCATCAGCGAGTCAAACGCCGGCACGCGCTTGCATCGGGTGCTCACACACCTGCGTGAGCACTGCCTGGAGCTCGACCAAAAGGAGGTCGCATGAGAATCGTTCCCTTCCCCAGGCATGACGATGAGAGCGTCGAGCAGGCCTGGCTCATCGAGCTCGAGTCTGCCCTCAACGGCGATGCAGACGGCCCCGCGGCAGACTCCTGGCGTGAGCTGCGCGACGACGTGCGCGCGCTCGCGCCCCCGATCGCGCCCGACTTCGAGCAGCGACTCCGGGCGCAGATCGCTGCGCGTGGTGTCCGGCGGTGGGTACCGAGGCTCAGGGTGCGCCCACCTGCTCGCCCCGCGATCGCTGCGATCGCTTGCGTTCTGTGCGCGGCGTTGGTGGCGCTCGTGGTCGTCGCGCCTTGGCGCAGTGCCCAGGGATCACGAGAAGCCACTGCTCAGTCTGGCCAGGTGGACGAGCTGGGCACGTCGGGGCCCATCACCAGCTCCCCTTCCGCGGCTGCCGGCTCGCCCGTGGCCAAACACAGAGCAGCCGAGCAAGTGTCGCCGTCGGCGAGCACCGCAGTGGGGTCTTCCTCGAGCGAGTCTTCCTCTGCGGAACCTTCCTCCAACGCACCCGCCTTCGCACCCGGGCGCGTGCAGCAGCTGGGGGCCAGCGTCACGCTGGCCGTCGCGCCCACCGACGTGCAGCAAACGGCCGATCGCGTGTCTCGCCTGGTCGTGCATGACGGTGGCTTCGTACAGAGCTCCCACGTGCAGGTGCAGCAGGGGAGCGCAGGCGAAGCCAACCTGATGCTGAAGCTGCCGAGCGAAAAGCTCAACGCTGCGCTTGCCTCGCTTGAACAGATCGCGCCCGTGCGCGAGGAGAGCCAGTCGCTCCAGGACATCACCAACACCTACAACGCGGCGCGTCAGCGGCTGAGTGATGTCGAAGCCGAACGTCGGGCGCTGCTGCACGCGCTGGCTGACGCCACCACCGAAGGCCAAATCGACAGCCTGCGTGAACGGCTCGCGCAGTCACGCAATGCGCTCGGCGGCGCGCATTCGGCGCTCGCTGCCGTCTCGCGACGCGCGAGCACTGCGGAAGTGGAAGTGAGCGTGATCGGCAACGCTCACGCACCGAGCGAAGGCTTGACACTGCATCGCGGGCTCCATGATGCCGGCCGCGTGCTCACATTGGTGCTCGTCGTGCTGTTGATTGCCGCCACCGTTCTGATTCCGCTAGCTCTGGTGCTCCTCGCGCTGGTGCTCGCCGGTCGTGCGTGGCGCCGTCACCGGCGCGAGCAAGCGCTCGATACGCAGTGAGGGTTGGCGCGTCGGGGAGCCCTCGACCGTCGGTGGCGGTGTTAGCTTGTGCTCGTGTCCGATCAGCGCACCGGTGAGGGGGAGCGCCTCAGTCAAGGGTTCATTGCTCCACGCACCCAGCACCTGCTCGCGCTCGAGTTCGGCTCAAAGGCCCAGTTCGACGATCCCAGCCAGGAGTGGCGCCGGCTGTTCTCCGAGCTGCTCGGCACGTTCATGCTGGTGCTCGTCGCCGCCGGCGGCGGGATACTCCACGGCAAGGGCCAGATCAGCTTGACCGCAGCTGTGGTTGCACCCGGGCTGATGGTCATGGCGATCATCCTGTTTATGGGGGCCATCTCGGGCGCACACCTCAATCCAGCGGTCTCGCTCGCGTTTGCCCTGCGCCGAGACTTCCCCTGGAAGCGTCTGCCCGGCTACGTGCTCGCTCAGTTGATCGGCGCTACCCTCGCCTGCCTCTTCCTCTATGCGGTGTTCGGCAACTCTCAGCACCTCGGCGCCACGTTGCCCGGATCTGGTTACGCGGGTTGGCAGGCGCTACTGATGGAGGTCGTCCTCACCGCCGTGCTCGTCAGCGTGATCCTCGGGACCGCCTCCGCCGCCCAGAACGTTGGTCGTGTGGCGGCGCTTGGCGTCGGTGGCTACATCGCGCTCGCCGGCCTGTGGTCAGCGCCGGTGAGCGGCACCTCGATGAATCCCGTGCGCTCCTTCGGTCCCGCCCTCGTGAGCGGTGACTTCAGCAGCTACTGGGTGTATGTGCTCGGGCCGCTGGCCGGCGCATGCGTTGGCGTTGCTTGCGCCTATGTGCTTCGGGGTGGCGGCGGGGATCCAGTTGCTTACGCCGCCGGCTCTGGCACCCTCGGTGTTGAGCACGCGAGCGAGCCCCCGCCCAGTTGAGCAGGGTGCGCTCTAGGTCGAGGTTAACAGCGACGTTCAGACGCCTGTCTCGGCGGTGATCCGCCCAGATTTGACCGCTGCCACCAGCGCTTGGTGATCGCGCTCGTTCTGATCGGCGTACGCGTGTGAGAACTCGACGAGGGCACGATCGAAGTTGGATCCCTGACCGAGATACGCCGCGATCGCGATCCGATCCCCGCTGCGGGCGTGCGCACGAGCGAGCGTCCACCCGCACATACGACCGTATGTGACAATGCCGCTCGGGGTCATCTGCTGGATCTCCGCCGATCCCTTCTGGTCGCGCAGTTGACGGCAGTAATAGTCGCGCGGCTCACGGTCCACACCGGCCTGAAGGTGCAGCCAGCCCAAGAATATGTCGCTGCTGGCCTGCATCAGCCGCTGGCCGTTCACGACGCGCTCCCCGTGATTGTTGAGCTCGCTCGACCCGAGGAACTCCTCGAGTACGGATGCCTGTGCCTCCTTGATCTGCAGGAACAGCGGGTCTACGCCGTCGCGGCCCAGTAGCAGCGCAATCCACGCGCGCGTGCCGACGCTGCCCACGCCGACTACCTTGCGCGCAAAGTCGCAAATGCTGTACTGCTCGAGCAGCACGCGCCGATCGTGCTCGAGCGTCGCGCGGTAGGAGCGCAGCTGCTCATGCAGGGCGTCGAACATCTCCTCGCGTTCGCTGCCTTGAGCAAGATCGTCTAGCGGCACGATCAGCGGTGGGTCGGCGACGATTCGTGTGTGGCCGTCGGTGACCTGTGTCAGCTTCGAGAACGCCGACATGCTGTCGCGGGTACGTGCTTTCGCCAGCTCCTTGGTGGTTTGCGCAACCACCTTCGGGTGCAGCTGCGAGCCCAGTTCCCGAAGCGTGTCGTCGACGTCAAGGCGCGCGTACCAGACACCCAGGTTCGTCATTGAAGCAAAGCGCGCCATTGCCGTTCGATACTCCGCGACAGTGTCGCGCACTGCTTTGCGCTGATGCTTGGCGGAAAAGCCGTTCTGGCGCGCGGCGATCATCATGCTCACCGCCAGTCGCTTGACGTCCCACTCCCACGGCCCGGGGAGCGTCTCATCGAAGTCGTTGACGTCGAACACAAGCCGGCGCTCGGGTGAGGCAAACACGCCGAAGTTCGACAGGTGCGCGTCGCCGCAGCACTGCACGCCCAGCCCCGAGCGGGGCGTATTCGCCAGATCGCTCGCCATGATCAGCGCTGCGCCTCGGTAGAACGCAAACGGGGATATCAGCATACGTCCGTAGCGGATCGGCACCAGCTCGGGTATGCGCGTCCTGGCTTGACGCTGGAGCAGCTCGATCGGATCGGCACGGTCGGGCGCAGGCTCGTACACGGCGTGGGCGGAGCGTGGTGCGTGTGTGCGTGCCGCCTTGCCGCACGCCGTGCGCTCGGCGACGCTCAGATGCTCAACCGTCGAGGTGCCGCCAGCGCTATTTGTCATCCACCGACGATAGGCGCTTGCGGGCCGGCTGCCGCCGATCTTATGTGGCCGCGTGCGAGCCGCGCAGGAAGTGCGCGACCGCATCCGCTACCAGCTCGTCGACCTGCTCAGCAGCGACTATGCCCCCGGTGACCAGCGCCGCGATGCCTTGAATCGTCGCGAACAGCACGAGACCCACGCGCTCACGCTCGCCGCTGTCGAGCGCACCCTCGCGCTGGCCCTGCTCGATCAGCTCGAGCATCACCGCAAACGCGCTCTCCGCAGCCATCTGGAGCTCTCCAGATGGCTGTTGATGCTTGCCCGCGAACATCAGCTCCAGAAGTGCCGCATCGCGCGTGGCAAAGCGGATATACGCCGTCGCAGTCGCTTGCACGCGCGCCCGGAAGTCCTCGTCCGCGCCGTCCATCGCCTCGCGCAGCTCTGAGCCCAGGCGTTCAAAGCCGGCGATCGCGAGTGCGTCCAGCAGCGCTTGGCGATCGGGGAAGTGCCTGCGTGGTGCGCCGTGGCTGACGCCCACGTCGCGTGCCAGCTCACGCAGCGAAAGCTCCTGGACGCCGCGCTCGCGGACTGTCCGCTCGGCCTGCTCGAGCAGCGCCGTGCGCAGGTTGCCGTGGTGGTACGGGCGCTCACGCATGCGTTCGCAGGCTAGCGCACGAAGTTGTCGTTGACATCATTGTTGTCATAGACTACATTGTTGCTTATGACTACTTCAAACACTTCTCAGATCCCCGACATGACTGGTCGCAACGTCATCGTGACCGGCGCCAACAGCGGCATCGGCCGCGCCGCCGCCAGCGCGCTCTCCGCAGCCGGCGCTCGCGTGGTGCTTGCGGTACGCAACACCGACAAGGGCCACGCGGCTGCCGCGAGCATGCCCGGCGAAACCGATGTCCGCCAGCTCGACCTCGCGAGCCTCGCCTCTGTGCGGGAGTTCGCTGCTGCTTGGGAGGGCGACATCGACCTGTTGATCAACAACGCCGGCGTGATGGTGCCGCCGCTCACCCGCACCGCCGAGGGCTTCGAGTTGCAGTTCGGCACCAACCACCTCGGCCACTTCGCGCTCACCAACCTGCTGCTCGAGCACGTCACCGGGCGGGTCGTGACCGTGGCCTCCGGCGCGCATCGCTTCGGCAGTATCGATTTCGACGATCTCGGCTGGGAGCACAAGCCCTACAGAGCTTCACGCGCCTACGGTCAGTCGAAGCTCGCCAACCTGCTGTTCACAGCTGAGCTCCAGCGCCGGCTGACAGCCGCCGGCTCGGCCGTTCTCGCCACCGCGGCGCACCCCGGCTACGCCGACACCAACCTGCAGTTCCACAGCGGCCGCCGCACGCTCGATCTGCTCATGGGCGTCGGCAACCGCGTGTTTGCGCAGGACGAGCGTGCCGGCGCATTGCCGACGCTCTACGCCGCCGTCGCGGACGTGCCCGCCGGCAGCTACGCCGGTCCCGGTGGCTTGCTGGAAATGCGCGGCAAGCCCAAGCTCGTCGGACGCTCTAAGGCCGCCAAGGACGTCGATGTCGCACGGCGCCTGTGGGAGGTCTCAGAGGAGCTCACCGGAGTGCGCTTCCCGCTCGGTCAGTCCAGCTCTGTTGGCAGCCCGAAGCTTGCGAACACGTCGCCGAGCTTTGCCGCGTCGACAGGCTGATCAGGGAAGTGCTCGAACACCTCGCGCTCGCGCGGCTCCGCTGAGCGTGCGATGAACGCGGTCACGTCACTGACCAGCTCGCCGCGAAGGCTCAGCACGTTGAGCGCGAACGGGCGATGGCGCTGTTCCTCGGCGCTCCACGCATAGAAGCCCAGCGCCGGCTGTCCGTTGGCGAGAGTGCGCACGACCCGCCAGCGCCATGGTCCCGACAGCGGCCAGTCGATGGCCCAGCGCGCGATCGACGCGCGGCCCTCATACCAGCTGGCCAAGGGCGGCATCGTGAAGGTCGCATCCTCGGTCAGCATCGCCGCGAACGCATCCACATCGTCGCGTTCCCACGCATCCACGTAGCGGTGACGGTCGTCGCCGGGCCGTAGTCGATCGGCAGCACGCGTTTGGGCCGGCGGGCAATCTGATCCAGGCAAGTGTTCGTGGCGATCGTGTAAAGCCATGAGCGCAGCGAGCTGCCCGGCATCGTCGAGTGCCCGACAGAGCGCCCGCTGTGGCTGCCCTATGTGGAGGTCTCCGACATCGGCCGCGCGATCGACCATGCGCGGCTCCTGGGTGCATCCGTTTTGCTCGATCGGCGTGAGGGTCCCGCCGGCTGGCGCGGCGTGGTGCGCAGCGCCGCCGGTGGCGAGGTAGCGTTCTGGCAGCCCAAGCGCTGAGTTCTCGATACGACCGATGAGTTCGTCGATGACAGGCGGTCTGAAGTTGCATAGCCCGAGCAATCGAACTAATCAGGAGGATCCCATGACCGACATAGACACCCAGACTGGTACCGGTATCACGCAGGTGGGAACGGTGATGGTGCCCGTCAGCGATCAGGATAAGGCGATCTCGTTCTTCGTCGAGACGCTTGGTTTCGAGAAGCGCGCCGACACACCCTTCGGCCATGGTGAACGCTGGGTGGAAGTCGCGCCCGCTGGCGCCGCCACGACGCTCGCGCTTGTGCTGCCGCGCGAAGGCGAAGCTGTGGGGATCGAGACGCGGATCGGGTTCAGGACGCAGGACATCGACGGTGACTACGCGAGTCTCAGCGCTGCCGGCGTGGACGCGGACGAGGTCATGCGCATGGGCGATCCCGTGCCGCCGATGCTGTTCTTCCGCGACCCCGACGGCAACCGCTTCATGATCGTGCAGCTCGGTTAGGTACTGCTGTGACCGGCTCGTAGCAGGCCGCGTGATAGCACTGGCCGTGGAGCCCCCGCGCACCCTCCTGCGCAGCCGCTCTTGAGGTGCTGTGAGCCTGCCCGTCGCGGAGCACGATCATCGGCTCGTACATGCCGATTACGTCATCGCAATGCTTACACCTAAATGCCATGGTCACTCGGCCTCCTGCCGTGGCGCGACACCTGAGAGTTGTAGACAGTCATTTACGACGCATCGGCCTCCGAGGCTAGGATTCCTTGCAGATACTGTCATCGCGGGCGACCCACAGACAGATGGGGGTGGACTACTGACCTGCCGTTTGGCGTCGCATACAATCCTTTCGAATGGGAGCTGCGTCCGAGCGCTCGATCAGGCGTCTACTCGATGTAGGCCGAGCGCTGACGACCGAGTTGGATCAGCGCATCGTGCTCGACCGCGTGCTCGAGGCCGCGCGTGAGATCACGGGCGCTCGCTATGCCGCGTTGGGAATCTTGAACGAGCAGCACACCGCGCTCGAGCAGTTCCTGACCGCCGGAGTCGATGACGCCACGCACCGGGCAATCGGGGACTTGCCACGGGGACGCGGGGTGCTGGGCGTGCTGATCGAGGACCCCAAACCGCTGCGCCTTGCGGATGTGGGGCAGCATCACAGCAGCTACGGGTTCCCCGCGGGCCACCCGCCGATGGCTAGCTTCCTCGGTGTGCCCGTGGTGATCCGCGGCGAGGTGTGGGGCAACCTCTATCTCACGGAGAAGACCGACGGCGAGTTCACCGACAGCGATGAGGAGGCCGCTGTGATTCTCGCTGACTGGGCAGCGATCGCGATCGCTAACGCGCGGCTGTATGAGGCCAGCGAGCGTCGTCGCCAAGAGGCGGAGACAGCCTTCCGGGGGCTGGAGGCCACGCGTGACGTCGCGGTGGCGATCGGTGGCGAGATCGGGCTCGAGCGCGTGCTCGAGTTGATCGTCAAGCGTGGACGCGCGCTTGTCAGCGCTAGGAGCGTGGTGATCATGTTGCGGGACGGCGATGAGCTGGTCGTGAACGCGAGCGCCGGTCACGTAGCGAAGGCGCACGGGGTGCGCCTGTCGATCGCCGACTCGACCTCTGGACAGGTGCTCCAGCGTCGGCATCCCGAACGGATCTCAGACGTCGACTCGCGTTTGCGAATCGACCCGCGTGAGTTCGGCATATCCGATCCACATACGGCGTTGTTGGTACCGATGCTCCATCGCGGTGAGGCGGTGGGCGTGCTGGCCGCGTTCGATCGAGTCTCCGACGTCAAAGCGTTCAGCGAGGACGACGAGCAGCTGCTGCAGACTTTTGCCGCGAGCGCAGCCACCGCTGTGGCCTTGGCGCAGAGCGTCCAGAGCGACCGGCTGCGCAGCTCGGTAGCGGCGGCCGACGCCGAGCGCCGGCGCTGGGCGCGCGAGCTTCACGACGAGACCCTCCAGGGTCTGGGCGCACTGCAGGTGCTGCTCTCCTCCGCGCTGCGACGCGGCGACTCCGACCGCCGCGAGCAGGCGATGCGCGAGGCCGTGACGCACATCACCCGTGAGATCGAAAACCTGCGCGGGATCATCACCGAGCTCAGGCCCGCCGCGCTCGACGAGCTTGGGCTGGATGCCGCGATCGACGCGCTGCTCGAGCGCCACCGCGAGCACAGCGGGTTCGCGATCGAGGCCGACCTCGTGTTGCCGCGAGCGCCTGCACGCCTCGACGGCGAACTCGAGAGCACCGTCTACCGGCTCGTGCAGGAGGCGCTCACGAACGCCGCCAAGCACGCCGGCGCCAGTCACGTGCGGGTGAGCGTTCGCGAGAATGATGGGCAGCTGCAGCTCGAAGTGCGGGACGATGGTGCCGGCTTTGACAGCAATGCGATCAGCCATGGCTTTGGCCTGGCTGGGATGCGCGAGCGGGTCAGCCTCGCCGGCGGGGAGTTGAGCATCGATTCAGGTGAGCAGGGCACGCTCGTCACGGCCTCGCTGCCCGCGCGCAGAGAGGCCTCCGCGCAGAACACCTTGCGCGACGCCCAGGCAACGGCATAATCGAAGGGTGCCGTTTGATCCCTCGCGCGCCAACCCTCCATATCTAGCCGACGAGGTTCGCTACGAGCGGATGACCTACCGCCGTGTCGGCGCGTCCGGCATCCAGCTGCCGGCGATCTCGCTGGGCCTGTGGCAGAACTTCGGCGACGATCGGCCGCTCGCGGGCAGTCGCGCGATCCTCCGGCGCGCGTTTGACCTCGGCATCACGCACTTCGACCTCGCCAACAACTATGGGCCGCCGTACGGGGCTGCGGAGAAGAACTTCGGCCGTATCTTCGCCGAGGACTTCCGCCCCTATCGCGACGAGCTGATCATCTCCACCAAGGCCGGCTATGACCAGTGGCCCGGGCCGTATGGTGAGTTCGGCTCGCGTAAGTACCTGCTTGCGAGCCTCGATCAGAGCCTCACGCGGATGGGTCTGGACTATGTCGATGTGTTCTACTCGCATCGCTTCGACCCGAGCACGCCGCTGCGCGAGACCATGGGCGCGCTCGACAGCGCTGTGCGCCAGGGTAAGGCGCTGTATGTCGGGATCAGCTCTTACTCGCCGGAGCGCACCGAGGAGGCAATCGAGATCCTTACCGAGCTCGGAACGCCGCTGCTGCTACACCAGCCGTCCTACTCGCTCTTGAACCGCTGGATCGAGCGGGGGCTGCTCGATGTGCTCGAGCGCCGCGGTGTCGGGGCGATCGTGTTCTCGCCGCTCGGCCAAGGGTTGCTCACCGACCGCTATCTGAACGGGATTCCCGAGGGCTCTCGCGTCCGTCGCGGCGAGGCATTCGACGAGGGGATGCTCACTGAAGAGAACCTCGCACACGTGCGTGCCCTCGCGGAGATCGCCGCGGGCCGCGGCCAGTCGCTTGCGCAGATGGCGATCGCGTGGGTGCTACGCGACCCGCGCGTGAGCTCCGCGCTGATCGGCGCGAGCAGCGTTGGCCAGCTGGAGCAGAACTACGCTGCGCTGTCCAACCTGGAGTTCTCCGCCGACGAGCTCACCGCGATCGAGCGCCAAGCTGTCGAGGGTGCGATCAACATCTGGGCACCATCTAGCGACGCTTGAGCGCCAGCCGGGGTCTCGCAGCAAGCTAGCTGATGGCAGTCTGGGCCTCGGAACTCAAGAGGCCGGCGGTGCCGCTTCTGCTGCTGCTTCTTCCTTGTGCGTAGCTTCTCGCGCGCGGCGGTACTCGTTCACCACGATGTCCGTGAGCTCCTCTACGGACGTCTCGGCGGTCGGCTTGTCCAGCGCGATCACACCATCCTGGATCATGCTCACCCGGTCGCATGCCTCCAGCACGTGTACGTAGTTGTGCAGGATCATGATGATCGAGACTTTGCCCTCCGCCTTCAGGCGCGCCACCAGGTCCAGGATCTGCGCGCCCTCTTTTGCCCCCATCGCGGCGAGCGGCTCGTCCAGCAGGATGATGTCGGCGTCCGAGTTGACCGTGCGGGCGACCGCAATCGCCTGTCGCTGGCCTCCTGAGAGTCGCGCCACCGAGATGTCGATGCGCGGGATGTTGATGCCGATCTCGTCCAGTGCTCGGCGTGCGTCGCGCTTCATTTCGCGGTTGGCGAGGAACGGGATCGGATGGTGCACCTTCTCGCGCCGTAGCGCCAGGTTGTGGTACACGGACAGTTCATCGATTAGTGCGAGGTCCTGGTAGACCGTGTCGATGCCTTGGGCGCGCGCGTCATCGACGCTTTTCGGCTGATAGGGATTGCCATGCAGGAACATCTCACCGGCGTCCTGCTTCTGAAACCCACAAAGGATCTTGATCAGCGTCGACTTGCCGGCGCCGTTATCACCGAGTAGGCCCAGCACCTCACCCTTACGCAGGTGCAGGTTGACGTCGCGCAGCGCTGTCACCGGACCGAAGCGCTTGGCGATGTGCTCGACGCGCAGCACGTCGTCTGGAGCCGAGACTGGCCCGACGATCGTCTCCGCCGGTACGTGTCGCGGGTCAGCCAATTCGGGACCCCCTGCGCACGCGCTGCACATACGTGTTGATGGTCATTGCCAGGATGATCGCAAGGCCTAGGTAGAGGAGTTGGTAGTCGGCATTGACGCCCTTGAGAATCAGCCCGTCCTTGAGGATGCCCAGGAACAGCGCTCCAATCAGCGCGCCGACGACGGTCCCCGACCCGCCAGCAAGCAGCGTGCCGCCAATCACCGCCGCCGCGATCGCCAACAGCAGGAGTTCGTTCGCACCGGCGACGTCCGGCTCCAGCGCCGAGGCCCGTACCGCCTCGAGGATCCCCACGAAGCCGCCGGCGGCGGCACAGAGAATAAAGTTGCGGATCACCACCAGGCGCACACGCACGCCGGCCTCGGAAGCGGCCAGTTTGTTCGAGCCCACGGCCACCGTGTAAAGGCCCCAGCGGGTGAACGTCAACACGAGCTGTCCCACGACCACGATCACGAGCGCCCAGATCAGCTCCGAGTAGGTTCCCTCGCCGAGGACTTTCGCGAACGTCGAGACGTGGTTGACCGTTTCCGTGAGCGTGATGTGCGCCCCGTTGATCACCTTGTGGACATTCACTGTCGAGGTCGTCACCTGCGCGTCCGGCAACGTGACGGGCTGACCATGCGAGATGACCAGCGTCAGCCCCTCCAGCGTGAACAGCATGCCGAGTGTGGTCACGAACGAGTTGATGCCAACGACCGCCGTGAAGAAGCCGTTGACGGCGCCGACCACCATGCAGCAAAGGAGCGCGAGCAGCACGCTGGGCACAGGCGGGATCCCGGCCTCCGCCAGCTTGTAGTAGATCAGCGGGGCGAGCAGGTATGTCGCCCCGATCGACAGGTCGATCTCGCCGAGGATCATCACGAACACCTCGCCAACGGCGAGGATCGCGTACGGGGCGAAGAACGGCAGCGACGTCTTGAAGCTCGAGCTGGTGAGGAACGTGCTCGTGTCCAGCGCGAAGTAGATCGCCACGATCAGCGTGACGATGATGATGCTGCCCTCGCGCAGCGACAGCACGCGCTCGAGCAGCACGTTGCGATGCGGCAGCGAGGCCCGGCGCGTGGGCGCCGGGCCTCCAGCCGGTGGCGTGGAAGTCCCGGGCGAAGCCGGGTTTTCCGCCGCTTGCGCCATGACTAGGCGGCGGTACCAGACGCGATCGGCACCACTTTGGCTTCGGATGAGGTGCCCTCGTAGCGGCTCTTGGAGTTCACGTACGGGGTGATGCTTTCTTTGTCCACAAATTTCAGGCCCGTGTTCACTTCCGCCGGACCCGACAGCGACCCGGACACTTGCCACTGGAACAGCTGCAGGATCGGCACGAATCCCTGCAGGTAGGGCTGCTGGTCGATCGTGAATTCGAGGAAGCCTTCGTGCAGCCCTTTCTGCGTTTTTTCCGCCAGATCGAAGCCGCCGGCCTTGATGCCTTTCGCGTTCAGCCCGAGCTTCTGCACCACGCCCGCGAGTTCCGCGGTGTCGCCACCGTCGACGGCGTACATTCCCTTTACGCTCGAATGTCCCTGGTAATAGGCTTCGATCGCTGTTTTCTCACCAGATTCCAGCGAGCCCGTCACGATCGTGGTCAGTTTGATCGGCGCACCCGACGCTTTGATCGCCTTTTCAGCTCCTTCGAGGCGCGGCTGCAAGTTCGCCGAGCCAGCGCTCGCGGTGAAGATGACGACGTCGCCCGATTTCACGTCTTCGACGATCCGCTTGCCCATCAGTTCGCCCGCCAGTTTCAAGTCCTGACCGATGTACGACAGGCGCTTGTTGGTGGCCGAGTCGGCGTTGTAGGCGACAACCGGGATGCCGGCCTTCAGCGCGTTTTCGACGGGCGTGTTGAACGCGGTGTTGCTGATCAGCGACACCGCGATCCCGTCGGCGCCGGACGAGACGGCGGTGTTGATGGCATTGACCATCTGGTTGATGTTTTCGCTTTCCGATCCCGTCCACTCATACGAGCAGCCGAGCAGCTTGCACGCGTCCGCGATGCCGTACTGCGTTGGTACAAAGAACGAGTTCGTCGTGACGTGGTTGACGACCACGAATTTGTAGCTCGGGTGAGAGCCGAAGATACTCGAAGATCCGCTGCTGCTACCGCCGCCGCTCGAGGCGCTCGACCCACAGGCGCTCAGCAGTCCGCCCACCGAACCGGCGGCGATCCCGGTCATGGCTGTACGGCGCAAGAACGCACGCCGATCGAAGCCTGGGCGCCCGACATCCGGGTGATCGAGGTAGTCGCGCTGCTCCACCGCCTCGTGGGCCTGGTCTGTGTCTGCCATGGTGCTCCTCCCTTACTCGCTGGGCCGCAACTGCCGGCGCGGCATCGTCTACAAAATTCCCCTTACCTCAAACCTTATCCATACTAAGTGCGAAATGTCCGCATCCCAGCCCTCGGAAGACCTCAGCTAGGCGCACTATCATCTACGAGCTGGCTCTCGCCGCTGGAGGGGTATACCCTCGGAGCATGGGTGGCAATCAGGGCGAGCTGTCGAGCTCGGGCCAGGGGCCGGTCGGCCCGCACCAGCAGGACCGAGAGGCGCGAGACCATGACGAGCGTGTGGGGCCTGTGGCGATCGCACGCCACGTCAAAGCGGACGGTCGGGCACTGCTGCTCTACACCGTCGATCGGCAGCCACGGAAATGAGGAACGAGCCAGACAGCGGCCAGCGCTTCGAGGAGCTGCGCGGTGAGCCGGTCACCTATGCGATCCATCGTCAGGACCGCACATTCCTTCCCGCGCGCGATCACTGCCCGCTAGATCCCACCCGCCCAGGGGGCGAGGAGACCGAGATCCCGTTCCCCGAATTCGAGATCGCGGTCTTCGACAACCGCTTCCCTGCCTTTCGGGCGCCCTATGGCGCGGCGGAGGTGGTCGTCTACACCGCCGACCACGACGCCTCCTTCGGCACGCTGGCACCCGAGCGCGCTGAGGCGTTGATGTGGGTGTGGCGCCACCGCTACGCGGAGCTTGGCGCGCGTGAGGACATCGACTACGTGTTCATCTTCGAGAACCGTGGCGTTGAGGTTGGCGTGACGCTGCACCATCCCCACGGCCAGATCTACGGCTACCCCTTTCTACCGCCCGTGCCGAGCCTCGAGCTAAAAGCCGACGAGCGCCTTGGCGGTTGTGCGCCATGTGAGCTACTGCGCCGCGAGCTCGAGGACGGACGGCGTGTGCTATTCGAGAACGATGGCGCGGTCATCTATGTCCCGTATGCGGCCCGCTGGGCATATGAGGCACACGTGCTCATGCGCCGCCACCGCGCGAGCCTGCTCGAGTGTGAGCCTGAGGAGCTGCGTCAGCTGGCGGACGCGCTACAGACGCTCACACGCGGCTACGACGCGCTGTTCGACAGGCCCTTCCCGTACGTGATGGCCGTTCACCAGGCCCCCACAGCGGCACCGTCGAGCCCGGCCGCAGCGACGGCTGGGCATGGACACCTGCACGTCGAGTTCTACCCGCCGCTACGCACAGCAGAGAAGCTCAAGTACCTAGCTGGCTCTGAGCAGGGCGCCGGCGCGTTCATCTCCGACACGCTGCCCGAGGAGTCCGCGGTCAAGCTGCGTGAGGCGATCGCCCGTGCCGGCTGAGCACAGCCGCGCGTTTGCACCCGGCCGCGTCAACCTGATCGGCGAGCACACCGACTACAACCAGGGGCTCGCGCTACCGTTCGCCATTGCTGACGGCGTCACTGTCAGCGCCCACGCCGCGCTGGCGGGCGTGCCTGGCGAGGGACGAGTCAGCGCGTTCGCACGAGACCTGGATCAGCGCGACGAGTTCGCGCTCGCCAATCCCCGGCCAGCGGAGGGATGGCGTGCGTTTGTGCGTGGAACCGTGGCCGAGCTCGCCCGTGCAGGGTTCCCGCTCGTGGGTGCGAGCCTGGAGATCAGCGGTGGGCTGCCACGGGGAGCTGGCCTGTCCTCGTCGGCTGCGCTCGAGGTCGCGCTGTGCCTCGCGCTCGCCGATCTGGGGGCGCGTGTCTGGCCCGTCCACGCCAAGGTCGTGGAGCGAACGGAGCTAGCCCAGCTATGCAGGCGTGTGGAGAACGACTGGGTTGGCGCCCAAACTGGACTGCTCGATCAACTCGCCTCGCTCTATGGTGCTCCTGACGCCGCGATGTGCATCGACTTCCGCACGCTTGCCGTCGAGCAGGTGCCCCTGCGGCTTGGCGACTGGCGACTCGTGGTGCTCGACTCTGGTGAGCGTCACGTGCACGCGAGCTCTGGCTACAACCAGCGACGTGCCGAATGTGCGCGTGCGTGTGAGCTGCTTGGCGTGCAATCGCTGCGAGATGCCACGAGCGCCGGCGTCGAAGACTTGCCCGAGCCGCTGCGCCGGCGTGCCGCGCACGTGCTCGGTGAAAACGAGCGGGTGGGGGAGGCTGTAGCGGCGTTGCGCGCTGACGACCTCATGGCGGTGGGCGAGCTGCTCGTTGCCTCCCATGAGAGCTTGCGCGATTGCTATGAGGTATCCACGCCAGCGGTGGAGGCAGCGGTTGAGAGCTTGCGTCAGGCGGGCGCCGCCGGCGCGCGCGTGATTGGGGGTGGCTTCGGTGGCAGTGTGCTCGGGTTGTTCGCTCCCGGTGTACAGCCGCCCATCGGGGTGCGCGACGTGCGTCCCGGTGCCGGCGCGCACCTCCTCGAAACAACCTGCGGGCTGACGTATTGATCGCCGCGCATTGCCGCTCGAACCGCCTCGGGCAGCTCGTTGTCGGCGAGCTCCTTCAGCACAAACCCCTGGGCGCCCGCGGCGAGCGCGTGCTCGGCGAACGCCAGGCTATCGTTCATCGACAGGACCACTACCTTCGTGTTGGGCGCATACCCGCGCAGCGCGCCGATCAGCTCAACGCTCGAGCCGCCGCGGATGCGCAAATCGAGCACCAGCACGTCAGGCTTGTGCAGATGCACCTGATGTCGCGCCGAAGCCATGTCATCTGCTTCGGCGATCACTTCCACGTCTAGCTCGTCCAACGCCAACCGCAGGCCGTGTCGCATCAAGGCGTGACCATCTGCCAACACAACTCGGATCGGCGCCGGTACTGCGGGACACTGCTCGCTGTCGGAGGGAGACTCCACCAAGTGCAGTTCCACGGTCATGCTGCCAAGTTAGGCTCGGATCGGGTGCTCACCATCCGTTTAATGCCGTTCGGCTCTTGTGGGTAAGCACCGAGTTGCCGTGCACTGGATCGGGCAGAATCAAGCGGAGCCTTGAGCAGCAGCCAAGCCCTGTCCAAGTCGCATGGAGGAGTAGCCAGATGCCACGAGTGGGATTGCTGACCGGCGGCGGCGATTGCCCGGGTCTGAACGCGGTCATCCGCGCCGTGGTTCGACGCGGCCTGGCGCTCGGCGGCTTCGAGTTCGTCGGTTTCATCGGCGGCTGGGCGGGCGTGATCGAGGGCCGTACGGTCGAGCTCACGCGCGAGCGCACGGCTGGCATCCTGCCGCGTGGCGGCACGATCCTCGGGACCTCGCGTGCCAACCCCTACGCCGCCGGAGCGGACGGCACCGCCGCCGTCTCACGCGCGATGGCGCAGCACGACGTTCGAGCTTTGATCCCGATCGGAGGCGACGACACGCTCGGCGTTGCCATGCGCTTGCACGCCGACGGCGTACCGATCGTGGGGGTGCCCAAGACGATCGACAACGACCTCGGTGGCACGGACGTCACGTTCGGCTTTCAGACAGCCGTGCAGATCGTCACCGATGCGATCGATCGATTGCACACAACCGCCGAGTCCCACAATCGCGTGATGATCATTGAGGTGATGGGACGCCACGCCGGCTGGATCGCTACGCATGCGGGCATTGCCGGTGGCGCCGACGCGATCCTCGTGCCAGAGCGTCCGTTCGACGTCGACGCGATCGTCGAGCACCTGCGCCGGCGCCACGCCCGCGGGCCGAGCTTCTCGATCGTTGTCGCGGCAGAGGGCGCGACCGCGCACGAAGGTTCCCTGCAGACCCTCGGCGACGGCCAAACGGACGCCTTCGGGCACGCCCGCCTCGGTGGTATCGGCGTCGCGCTCGAGGGCGAGATCGAACGCCGGACGGGCTATGAGACCCGTGCCACGATCCTCGGGCACGTGCAGCGCGGCGGTACCCCTGTGGCGTTCGACCGTGTGCTCGCCACCCGCTTCGGCGTTGCCGCCATGGATGCCATAGCTGGTGGCCGATTCGGCAAGATGGTCGCGCTACGAGGCACCCAGATCGTCGAGGTCGATCTGAAGGACGCCCTGCGCGAGGCGAAGCTGCTCGACCCTTCGCTTTACGAGACAGCCGAGTTGTTCTTCGGCTGAGCAAAGCGCTCGCGCGCCAACCGCCAACCCGAGGTGAGGAACTCAACTTGCTGCTCGGTCCCTTCGCGCCGCAGCACGCGCGCTTTGAAACCATCCCTGAAGACGTTGAGCATCTCATGGTTTTCGCACAACACCTCAGCGTCGAAGTGCGTGATCCCGCGCTGCGCGGCCGCGGCGGCCAGCATCTCGACGAGCAGTGTGCCCAGGCCACGGCCGTGGAGATGATCTGAGACCTCGATCGCCACTTCCGCGTGTGTGTCATTCAGCTTTGCGTAGGTGACGTGTCCGACCAGCACGCCCGCTTCGTCGTGTGCGACCAGACCGTAATGGGCGGCATCGGCCGCGATACCGAGGCGCGCGGCGTAGCTCATGTCCGCCGCGCCTGTGAAGAAGCGCAGACGCTTGGCTTCCAGGCATAGCCCCGACAGGAACGAGCGCAGTGCCGCTTCGTCTCCCGGGCCCGCATGGCGTACCGTCACGTTCGAGCCGTCGCGCAGGCGCACGAGCTGTGGTTTGCTCAGGTCGGCCGGATCGGCTTCCCGTCCTCGCGGGCTGTTGGTTGCTTGCGGGTTGACGGCTGCAGCGCTCATGGGCGCTAAGCGTCACATCACCGGCCGTGTGCTCCATCCGCAGCCGGCCGCTGCAGATGGACGGAAAACTACGCTGCGCCCGGCGTCAGCAGAGTCAGCTGGTGCGTCGTCCACGATGCGCGTGCTGCGTGCTCGTGCACTCAGAGGTCGACGCAGGCGTCTCAGTAAAAACCCGCAACATCCAGCGTGAGAGGTCCGGATAATGCTTGGGCGCCTGCGATCTACGCTCTTGTCAGACACCGATAAGGAGAGATGACGATGTTCAAGAACGTGCTCGTAGGCGTGGACGGCAGGCCCAACGGCCGGGATGCGGTTGCGCTTGCCACCCGCCTCGTTGACGCCGAGGGAAAGCTGACGCTTGCCTATGTTCATCGCGGCGAAGCAAGGGAGGATCTCGAGGAGTCGCACAAGCTGCTCGAAGCCGAGCGCGAGGCGGCTGGCGTGCAGGCCGAGCTCGTGATCGTCGTTTCGTCGAGCCCTGGCCGCGGTCTTCACCAGCAAGCCGAAGCGCTGGACGCCGATCTGCTGGTCGTCGGCTCGTGCTCCCACGGTGCGCTGGGGCGTGCGATGCTCGGCGATGACACACGTGCGGCGCTCAACGGCGCTCCCTGCCCAGTGGCGATCGCCTCCCGCGGCCTCGTCGATCGCCCTGCGCCGATCGCCAAGGTTGGCGTCGGCTACAACCGATCGCCGGAGAGCGAAGCGGCGCTGGCACTGGCGCGCGGGCTGGCGGCGCCCACGCGCGCGAGCGTGTATGCATTGGAGGTCGTCTCGATCCCAACGGTGGCCTACACGGGGCTGATCCCACCCGCGATCGGGGAAAGCATCGACGTGCTGCTGCAGGAGGCAAAGGGCCGCATGCACGAGCTCGCTGACGTGGAGGGCGAGGCGATATATGGACTTGCGGGCGAGAAGCTCGCGGAGTTTGGCGATCAGCTCGACCTGCTCGTGGTCGGCTCGCGTGGCTACGGTCCCGTCAAGCGGCTGGTGCTCGGCAGTACCTCCGACTACCTCGAGCGTCACGCGCGCTGCTCGCTACTCGTGTTGACACGGGTCGTCGCGGAGGGCGGTGCGCCGGGCGATCAGCACGTCGAGGCCGCTGGTGCGGCGGGTAGGGTCTGAGGCGATGGTCGACGGGGAAGCAACACCATCCGAGGGTGTCGCCGACGGCGTTGCCCCGGGGGCTGAGACCGAGACGATCCGCATCGTGCTCGCGGACGACCATGCGGTCGTCCGCAGCGGCCTGCGGATGCTGCTCGACAGCGAGACCGACTTCGAGGTCGTTGCGGAGGCGAGCGATGTCGATGGCGCACGCCGCTACGTGCGCGGCCATCACCCAAAGGTGCTGGTGCTGGATCTGAACATGCCGGGTGGCTCGAGTCTCGAGGCGATCCCGCTGATCCGCGAGGAGTCGCCGGACACGCAGATCGTGGTGCTGACGATGCAGCAGGAGCCCGCCTTTGCGCGCGAGGCGCTTGGCGGCGGCGCGCTTGGCTACGTGCTGAAGGAGGCCGCCGATGACGAGCTCGTGCAAGCGGTGCGTAACGCGGCGGAAGGGGAGAGCTATTTGAACCCGCGCCTCGGAGCGCGGATCGCCTCGGCTCCGCCGCCCGGCCCGCCGGACGACCTCTCAGAGCGCGAGGTGGATGTGTTGCGGCTGATTGCGTTGGGGCACACCAACGCGGAGATCGCCGAGCAGCTGTACCTGTCGGTGCGTACCGTCGAGACACACCGCTCACACATTCAGCAGAAGCTGCGTCTGTCCACTCGCGCGGAGCTGGTTGGCTACGCGCTCGAGCGCGGTTTGATCAGCGGGTGAGCGGGTAATCAATGGAGAGTGACAGTCGCCATGCAGTCCGTGCAACCACAGTCGACGGTACGACCTTTCTGCGGCATCAGATGGTCTCGGGTGCCATTTCGATCGCTCCGCACGGACACGCTTCCACACAGGTTCCGCCGCCCTTGCGGTAGTCAAGGCCAAACGCGTAGCCGTCAGCCTCCGCCACCTTCAGCACCGCGTTATCAGGACATACGCCGTAGCAGCTGTCGCAGCCGAAGCAATTACCGCAGCTGAGGCTAGAGCCGGTGCCAGCGAGCGCCGGGGCCGGTCCCTACAGACGCAATCTTGTTGGAGCTTTTCAGTTCGTTGAGGACTAGGCGGATGGTTCCCGGGCTGATTCCGGGAAGGGCGCGGTGGACGTCGCGCGTGCGAAAAACCTGCGGCGCCTGGTGAAGGATGTAGTTGCGAACTCGCTGCTGCTTGTTGCCCTCACCCCTGTCGGCGGTGACGCGCTCCTCGAAGTCCTTGTACGCGCCGTCGAGGATCCGAATGAGATAGGACGTCCAAGGCCAGATGCTGTGCTCTCCCTCATGCCAGCCCCGTTGCGATTCGTAGAGGCTCGCGTAGTAGGCGTTCTTTGACTCGAAGATTCGCTGCTCAATGCTCACGTAACGGGCGACTCTGTACCCCTGAGCGAGCAGCTCGTGTGTGGTCACGAGTCGCGCCAGTCGCCCGTTGCCATCAGCCACCGGATGGATGGCCAGGAGGTCGATGATCAAGGCTCCGATCAGAACGAGTGGATGGGCACGCGCCTCGTCCTTGGCCTCGTTGTAGCGAGCCAGCAACTCTGGCAGCAGCGCTTTGGTTTGCTTCTCATCAGGGGGAGTGAAGAGAACCTCGCGACGACCGCTCTCGTACGAGACTATGTAGTTCTGCTCGCTCTTCAGGTGACCACCGCGCCCATCCACGTGCTGGAGTAGCAAACGGTGTAGATGCAGGAGAAACGGGACGCTCAGAGGCTCGTAGCTCTCGAGGCGCATGAGCGAGTCGACAGCATCGCGGTAGCCCGCGAACTCCCGCTCGTTGCGATTACGAAAACGAGGCGACCCCTCCGCGATGATCACAGCCCGCTCGTTGTCGAGCACGATGTTCTCGATCGCGTTTGACGCCGTGATTGAGGCTACGCGAGCGGACTCGGAAAGCTGTTTGAGTAGCTCCGGCACTTGGTCTGCAAACAGTCGCTCTTGGCCCCTTCCGGTATCGATTCGAGCCAACATGGCACCGAGCGCGAGGGGCTGGTTATCGAAGGCGCTCTGGAGATCGACGAAACCCCGCATGGTGCTAATCATCGCATAATGATGCTAAAAAGGCGGACAATTAGCACAATTCTTGGCCAGTTAGCACGATCTCGCCGTCAGCCGCGGCTTTCCTGCTTGCGCCAATCCGTAGTTCTCACCACCCAGGCATAGGGCTGAGCACGCATGATTTGCATGCTGCTCGCGCGTAGCGTGGCTATTGCCAGAGGTTGGATCTCTCCCCGGCCCCAGGCACCTTCTTCAAGCCACCGACGACAGGAGATCAAGATGCCCACGCGAGTCGCAATCAACGGCTTCGGGCGCGTCGGACGCGTGCTACCGCCTGTTCATGCTCGCTGCCCAGGGTCCGCTGCTGGATCGGGAGGGAGTGATCCTCGAGACGCCGTTCGTCGGCCCGGGGATGCGCGAGGAGGGCGAGCGACTGGACTACCTGCCGATGCGCCTGTCGCTTGTGCCGAGGCTGTTCGCTACGGTGCGCCCTCCGGATTGCGTGCTGCTACACACCTCCACCCCGAGGGGCGGCAAGGTCTAGCTGGGGATCGAGGTCAACATCCTCGTGGCGGCCCTCGAGGCCGTGCATGCGCGTGGCGGCCTAGTCGTTGCGCAGATGAACCCGCAGATGCCGTACACGCTCGGCGACAGCGAGCTGGATGAGATCTGATCGATCTGGCGATCGAGGTTGATCAACAGCTCCCATCGTACCTGCGGTCGGCACGGTGTAGGAGATCACCTGCCCGACCCGGTATGAGTGCGGTATGAGACGCTGTCGCCGCCGCGATGTTCGTGTCGCCTTGAAGGCCGCTGCGGGGGGGAACTCCGCGTTGCGGCCTCGGTAAACGAGCAGCCGCACAGTGGCTATTTACGGTCTCTCACGCAGCTCGACGGGGCGATGCGTTCGCCATGCACCACGAGCTGCCCGACTCGAACCACGACCTCGCCGGTCGCGCTGGGAAGCCGTCTCGGCTCGCGAGGAGTGGCAGTCGCTGGGTGCTAATCGTCTGCGCAATCCTTGTGGTCGGCCTCGGACTATCGCTGGGCGGAGCGCTGCTCTGGCACTCGAATGTCCGCTCGCGCGAGCGCCAGCAGTTCCAGACAAACGCAACCGACGTGAGCGAGACGGCCGAGACGCTGTTGCGTCGCGACGCCGACCTCGTCACCACGCTGCGCGGGGTACTGATGATGCAGCCCAACATGAGCGCCATGCGCTTCGACGAGTGGTTCGCCGAGCTACAGGGCAAGCAGCGCCAGGTCGGCGGGCTCGGGACGACGGTCGTTGAAGTCGTGCCGGCACGCGAACTGGCTGCGTTTCAGGCGCGCCGCGCCGCCGATCCCGCGTTTCGTAAGTTCGTCGGAGGCACGATCGTGCCTGTTGCACCCAGCGGGCGGGCCGTCTACTGCCTGCTTTCGGCCGGCGGGACCGTGACGCCTTACACCAAGGAAGTGGGGCAACTGGTGCAGGGCGACTGGTGCAATCCTGCCACGCCGATCGGCGGCTTTCAGGATGGCGGCATTCTGCAGGCGGGCCTCCTGCAGTCGATTACCGACAGTGGCCAGTTCTTGGTCTACCCCGTCGCGGTGCAGGGTGTGAGCACACTGTTCATCGAAGCTGCCTTTTACAATCGCGGCGCCCCACTGAGCACTGCCGCCGACCGCCGCGCGGCGGTCGGCGGATGGGTGGGCAGCTCGTTTGAGATCACGACCCTGATCCAGCAGGCGCTCAGCGATCGCCGCGGTCTCAGCCTGGCTCTATATCACCGCAACCCCGGTCAGCCCGAAAAGCTGATCGGCAAGGCCGGTGCCGCGGCTTCTCTAGGCGCCTTC
>Ga0209624_10000955_pt1 | contig 24187 bp, 20 predicted proteins | sample JacPinW_OM2H0_O1_FD_188565 | JGI IMG/M metagenome (GOLD analysis project Ga0209624, IMG submission 188565) | Forest soil microbial communities from Algoma, Ontario, Canada - Jack Pine, Ontario site 1_JW_OM2H0_O1 (SPAdes) (version 2) | ecosystem: Environmental > Terrestrial > Soil > Boreal...
CATCGAGGCCGAGGTGGTGCTGATCTCGAGGAAGTCGAACGAGGATAAGCAGCGCTGGGTCTACCTCGACATCGGCAGGTTCAACGGCCTTGCGGAGACGCAGGACGAGATGATCCGCTATCCGATTCGCACGGAATACGACGACGACCAAGTCGGCCCCTGTGTCATCGCGGGTCCAAGCTGCGACTCGGTCGACGTCCTGTACGAGAAGGAGCCGTACCTGCTGCCGGTCTCACTCGAGATCGGCGCGAAGGTGTTGATCGAGGGAACAGGCGCCTACACGACCACATATTCCTCGGTCGGCTTCAACGGCTTCCCGCCGCTGAAATCCTATGTGATCTAGCCTTGTTTCGAGCCGGCTGATGTGCCGGCTCGATCGGCCGCAATCGACTGGACGGCGGTGACGTGGTTCGCGCCACGCCGCCGAGTCGCCGCCATTCCGATCAATCAAATCCGTTTGAGCTGCGGTTATCGGAGCGACCGACGCTCTCCGCTCAACTATGAGTCGGGTTTGCCAACCGTCGATTCGTTCACGATCGAGCCGCGTTGAGCGTCTTCTGCCGCAGCAACGGGGCCGCTTTGACCACGGACGCCGACCGCTCGTCTTTCTTCATCGCGCTTGTCGTCGTCGACATTTTTGTTGGCCTCTCGGACGCCATCTCCGGCCCCTACATCGTGCTCTTTCTTGTCGATCGGGCTGGCCTCGGCCCGCTTGGGTTAAGCGCTATTCTGACTGCGAGAGCGCTCAGCGCGATCGCCTTCAGCACGGCGTTTGGAGCCTGGGTCGACAAAAGAACGACCCTGGCGCCGCTGCTCCTGGCGCTCGCCGGGTCCTCGATCGGCTATGCTCTGCTTGGGTTCACGACGAATTTCGTCGTCCTGTTGGTCGTCGCGGCGGTTCCGATCGCGATCGGCGCGGCCGCCTTTTCCCAATCGATCGCGCTCGTCAAGCGAGAGTTCAGCCGGTCCAGCCCTCACACCGTCAATCGCGCCATCGGCGTCATGCGCGCCAGCTTTTCGCTAGCGTGGGCCATCGGACCCTTAATCGGCGCCATACTCGTCGCGACGGCCGGATATCGCGGCGCCTTTCTCGCCAGCGCTGCGTCAGGCGTGATCGCGCTCACGACTCTGACTTTTGTTCGAGCGAAGCCGCTCCCAGCCGACGCCGTCCACGTCCACCGAGCGAAGGCGGTGAATGCGGGTTTAGCGGTCCTGCTGGCTTTCGCAGCCCTCGCCCTGTTTCACACCGCCATGTTCCTGGGTTCGATCGCCCTTCCGATCGTCCTCACGACATCGCTCGGCGGCGCCGAGCGCGACGTCGGAATCACCATGAGCTTGTGCGCTGCGCTGGAAATCGTGGTCATGGGCGCCCTTATATGGCGACCCCTTCGACGAGGCGAACGCGTGGCGATTGTCGCCGGCTTTGCCGCTTTCATCGTATATTTCATCGCATTGACGCTCGCGCATTCGGTCGGCGCGGTGTTCTGGGCGCAGATCCCACGGGCGATCGGCATCGCTCTCGTCACCTATCTCGGGATCAGCTTCCTCCAGTCGCTCCTGCCCCACCGCGCCGGCGCCGCAGCGGCGCTGTTTTCGAACTCCGGGCAATTGGGCTCGGTGCTTGCTGCTCTTGGGACCGGCGGTTTGGCGAAGGCGTTCGGCTACGAGTCGATCTTCTTCGTGTGCGCGATTCTCAGCGCCGCGGGTCTCGCTCTGGTTTGCATCACGCCGGCTGCGCCCGATTAGCCCGCGACCGCGTGCCGTGTGACGAATAGGGTCTCGTCATCCAACTGTCATCGCGCCATCCGACTCTTGGCGGACGACGTCGCCGGCCTTCACAACTGCTCCTCGGGAAAGTCGAGTTTATGAAACGCATGCTTCGCAATGCGGCCGCTCTGACGGCGATCGCGGCTTTGTCGCAACCTGCTTTCGCCGCATCGCTTCCTTTGGTCACGACTCAGCCCGATCCGCCAGGGGACGTCGCGCCCTATTTCGTCGGCGATACAGACGTTCGCTGGACCGGTCCCGAGTGGTCCGCCGATGACATCGCCGCGTTAAGACAGAAGGTCAAATACGTCTTCGTCATCTTCAACGAGAATCGCTCATTCGATCACGAATACGGCACGCTTCCGGGCGTCAACGGCCTCTATTCCGACGGCAAGGCTCCACGCTCGTCCGCTGACACGCCAGGATTCAGCGAAAGCTACCTCGATGCGAACACGGGCGAGACGGTAACCGTCCAACCGTTCCGCCTCGGTCCCGAGCAGAATTCGACGATCAAGGACTCAACCGACCATTCTCATACCGGCCTCGCCGCCAAGATCGACGTGCAGAACGGCGTCCCCCGGATGGACAAGTTCGCTGAAGTCGAGTGGCGCCGCTATGCGCATTCGGGCGGCGCTGCACGCGAAGCGATGGGGAAGCAGTTCGCGCGTCTCGTCATGGCCCATATTGACTGCGACACGATCCCGTTCTTCTGGCGCTATGCGAGCCGCTTCACCATCTTCGACAACATTTTCGCGACCGAAGACACACCCTCGACGCCGAATGCAGTCGCGATGATCGCCGGCCAATCGGGCGAGACCCAGTGGGTGAAGCACCCGAGCGAAACGCAAGAGGCGGTTGAGGACGGTTTCACGGGGCCGATCAGCGGCACGATCAACGGCGAAACCTATTCCGGAACGGCGACGACGCTGGGTCCGCCTTTGGTCGAGGATCCTCAGCCCTGGTGGGGCTCCGAGTTCGACAACACCGTCGCTGGTCGCGAACCCGCCGGATCCCCGAAGGAATGGTATAAATCCAACAACATCGCCTCCAACCTCACCTTCGCGACTTTGCCGCTCACGTTCATGGGCGGGTGGATCAATTGGTTCACCGACCAGGATCGCAATCCGGCTTTCGACTTGCCCGACGTGACGAAGGACATTCCTTACATCAGCGCGCTTGGGCAGCAGCCGGTGCAATGGCGGTGGTACCAGAACGGCTACGACCACGAGCCAACCGACTCTGGAAGCGAAGCCTCGCACCAGAACTACGTCAGCCACCATAATGGGGCGCAGTATTTCGGCTATATCGCCAACAATCCGGCCGAGCAGACCAATCTCCGCGGCGAAGGCGACTTCTTTTCCGACATGGCGAAGAACGTATTGCCCCGCGCGGGCGGCGTCTTCTATATCCGCGGCGGCTACTACAACCTCAAATATCCGAACGAGTCCGCCGTCATCCAGAATCCGAACTACCCCAACAAAAACGGCCTTAACCCCACCGAGCTCGCCGCGATCAAGACGGCGAAGTCCGGGGACGACGATCATCCGAGCTATTCCGACAGCCAGCTCTCGGAAGCGATGGCCGCGCGCGTCATCAACGCGATCGCCGCCAACAAGGATGTCTGGGAGCACAGCGCCATCGTCATCACTTATGACGAATCCGACGGCCTCTACGATCACGTCGCGCCGGAGATCCTCAGCTACGGTCCCGACGGGCTGCCGATTGCACGCGGCGTTCGCATTCCGCTCTTGCTCATCTCTCCCTACGCCCGCGTCCACGCCGTTTCCCACGCCGAGGGCGACCACAACGCGGTCATCGAAACGATCAACGCGCTGTTCGGCCTGCCAGCGTTATCGAGCCTGCCGGACGAAAGGGAGGCGCTTGCAGCAGGCAATTCACCCAAGTTCAACGCCTTCGGGCCGCCCGACTTTGAGCAGAAGTATTTGGGGCCGCGCGACGAGGACTCGCCCGCGACCGCGAGCCTCTTGTCCGGCTTCGACAAGGCGCGAGTCATCGGCGCGCTGTCGCCGCTGCCCGGCTCCTATGCGGCGATCCCCGAGGCCGACATCGACTCCTTTCCGCATTATGGCGGCAAGGGGTGCGCGGCGATCGGGATCACGCCGGAGGACGTCCGGCAGGGCATTCAGAACGTGATTCCGGAGGGGTTCAATCCCCTGCCCGCGACGCTGCCGGCTTACAATTGAGCTTGTGCGCTTGCCAACAGCACGCACTCGGGCATCCTTCGAGACGCGATGCTTTGCATCGCTCCTCAGGATGAGATTTGGGGTCATCGGGCACAGGCGTAGGCAAGATCCTCGTCCTGAGGAGCCCGCAAAGCGGGCGTCTCGAAGGACGGCTCCAGTGTTGAGCTTTGCCGTTGCGATCGCCCTTGCCATTTGTTCACCCGCGCGCGCCGGCCCAATTGTCGATCGCATCAAGTCCTCAGGCGTCATTCGCTGCGGCGGCGTCCCCCGTCCTGGATTGGTCAATCGGTCCGCCGACGGCGCGCCTTCCGGCCTTTATCTCGATCTTTGCCGCGCGGTCGGCGCTGCGCTGCTCGGGCCCGACGGCAGGATCGAATTTCACCCTTATGATTCCGACAAGGCCCTCGCGCGCGTCGCTGACGGCGCCGACGATCTGTTCTTCCTGGACGGATCGGACATCGCCGATCATCGCCTCGCCAGCGCAGTGAGGCTTGGGCCAGCGGTTTACTTCGTTTCCACTGCGGCGATGGTCCATGGGCCCGCGCCGATCCAGCAATTGAGCGATCTCGCGGCCAAGTCCATCTGCTTCTATCAGGGCGACAACGCGCACCTGAATCTGGAAGCGTCGATGGCGGCGCGGCGTCTCGATTTTGTTCGCATGGGCTACATGGAATACGGCGAGCTCCACGAGGCCTACAATTCCGGAGTCTGCGATGCTCAGGTCGGCGAGAGCGGGGATTTGGCCGCCGCCAGGCTTGAGGAACATGCGGCGCTCGCGAGCCGCATCCTGATCGAGTCGCTCGCGACGTTCCCGGTGTTCGCCGCGACCCCGGCGAGCGACCCGCAATGGTCAGCCATCGTCGCTTGGTCGACCTATGCCCTGCAACGCGCCGAGCTCCCGGCGACGCCCTGGACTGCGGCAGGCCTCAAGTCTTTAGGCGTCGATGGGCGCGATCTCGGGCTCCCCGACGATTGGGCGAAACGCGTTGTTGGCGCAGCCGGCTCCTATGCCGACATCTATGCCCGCAATCTCGGCGAAGGCTCGCCCCTCAAGCTTCCGCGCGGGCCCAACGCGCCAGCCGAACTCGGCGGCCTGTTCGTGACGCCCTTCCGCGAATAGGCGGGGCGGCATAACCTCACTGGGATGGCGAAGATCAGCGCAGGCATTTTGCTGTTTCGACGACGACCGCCGGATCTGGAGGTAATGCTCGTCCATCCCGGCGGTCCGTTCTGGGCGAAGAAGGACCTTGGCGCCTGGTCGATTCCCAAGGGTCTGGCGGACGAAGGGGAAGACCTGCTCGCAGCCGCGAAGCGCGAATTTCTCGAAGAGACCGGCGCGACGGTCGAGGGCGAGTTCCTCGACCTCGGCGCCCACAAGCAGCCTGGCGGCAAAATTGTCGTCGCCTGGGCGCACGAACGCGAATTTGATCCTGCGCTATTGAAAAGCAACACATTCGCGATCGAATGGCCGCCACGCTCCCGCAAGACGGCCGAGTTCCCGGAGGTCGACCGGGCCGCGTGGTTTTCGATCGACGAAGCACTGGAGAAGATAAACAAAGGGCAGAAGCCGATCATCGCCGCGCTCAAGGCGTCAGCAATTCCTTGAATCTGCCTGCGGTCGGCGGCTTGCGCTCGTAGGCTACCCGCGGACAACGGACGGACGTCTTCCATAACAATGCGTTGTGTGAATCCGGATCATATGCTAGCATTGCCTGATGATCGGAAAGGCGCGCTTCCGGGCGAACGGGCGTCCGAGCCCAATCATGGCCGGCCAGCAGATGAACGCGTGTCGGGAGAGGCTGGTGAGGGCATCTCAGCACAACCCGGCACGCGAGTTAAGAGGTGGCCGAATTTTTTTATTTTTTCGCTCGTAACCAATTGAAAAGTCTCGATTCGGAAAAGCTAATGAAAGGAAATGAAAGCTTTTTTCCTTCCATTTCTTTGCATTTCCTTTCATATATTTGCGCGCAACTCGCGCTTCGGTTGTACCTCTGCTTCGGACGACTCTCGGCTTGAGAGCGGCGGATGGCGCCAAAAATCCGCACCCGGCCTGAGGAAGCCAGCCTTGCCATTCGCCCCTCATCGTGAAACACGCGCAGCCCAAAGCTCTTCGTGAACGGACCCGCGTATGGCGTTCTGGTTGGACATTGCCGCCTTTGTTCTCAAGGCCCTGATCATCGTCGCAGCGTTCGGCAGCCTCGCCGTGCTGATCGCGCGCCTCGCGCGCTCGAGCGATCCAAAGGACCAGGAGATCAAGGTCCGCTCGCTCGACGAGCGTTACGACGACATGCGCGACGCCATGAACGGCGAGTTGCTCGACAGGAAGGAACGCAAGGCGCTCGCCAAGGCGCTTAAGAAAGAGGCCAAGGCGACCGCCAAGACGAGCCGCGGCCAGGAGCCAGGAAAGCGCATCTTTGTGCTGACCTTCAAGGGCGACATGCGGGCGAGCGCGGTCAAGCGCCTTGGCGCGGAAATCGACGCCGTCCTCATCGCCGCGCGGCCAGAAACCGACGAAACGGTGATCCGGATCGAAAGCCCGGGCGGGACCGTGACCGGGTATGGCCTCGCGGCGGCCGAGATTCTGCGTCTGCGCGACCGCAAGATCAACGTGACCGCCTCGGTCGACCAGGTTGCTGCGAGCGGCGGCTACATGATGGCTTGCGCGGCGGACCGCATCGTCGCCGCGCCCTTTGCGATCGTCGGCTCGATCGGCGTCGTGGCGCCGGTGCCGAATCTCCATCGGCTCTTGAAGAAGAACGAGATCGATTTCGAGGAAATTACGGCCGGCGAGTTCAAACGCACCGTCTCTGTCCTGGGCGAGATCACGCCCGCCGGGCGCGAACATTTCCGCGAGAAGCTCGACACGACCCACCAGGCGTTCAAGGCTCATGTCGCTGAGTGCCGCCCGAAGGTTGACATCGACCGCGTCGCCAATGGCGACTATTGGTTGGCGCGGGAAGGGCTGGCGCTCGGCCTCGTGGACGAGATCATGACGGGCGACGACCTCTTGTTTCGGGCCCGCGACCACGCGCGCCTGTACGAAGTCTCGACCGAAGCACGGAAGACCCTGCTGCAGCAGCTCCTAAGCGGCCTCGGGACCACCGCGCAGAAGGCGGCGGATGCGCTCATCGCGAGGCTCGCTGCACGCTGATCGGCGCCTTCACTTGAGCTCGTAGCAATTGAGGATCGTGCGCGGATTGCGCGTCACGTCGTAAAGAACACCGCATTGAACGAGCGCGTTCACGCCAGGGTGGCGGAACAGGATGAGCGAAGTGCGGTTGTCGTAGCCGCTCGCATAGCCGGCGATCTCCCACCCTTGCGCGAGCAACTCGTCGATCGTCAGCGGCGCCTCGGCGGCCGCCAAGCTGGACGCCGCCAGCATCATTGCGAGGCAAAGGCCTGAACGCATACGAGAATCTCCAAATGCGCCCGCGCCCGCCCCGTTCTCTCTAAGCGCATCGCCAAGCTCCCTCAATTCAACCTTGCGAGAGCCGGCAGCGGCAGCGCGCGTCTCGCCGAATCAGACGATTGCCTCGATTTCTTTGCCAGACCCTTGCCCCCCCGCCGACTACTCCAGCAACGCCGGCCCCGCCAAAAAGCCGGGGGTCCGATCGTCCTTTATGGTGGCGCGCTCACGCCGCGCCAGCTATCAGCGCCGCGCAACCCCCGCCGCGAGAGACGAGCATCGCATGACGGACGTAAAAGAGAGCCCGGCGCCGGAAGAACGCGCCAAGGCCGAACCCCGGCGCGAACGGCCAACGGGAAGCGCGACGGCGGCCGCGGCCATCGTGACGGTCATTCTCGCCGCGATCGTGGGCCTCTCGATCTGGTATCTCGCGCGGCCCGAGCCGCTCATCGTGCAGGGCGAAGCCGATGCGACACGCATCGACATCGCCGCGCGGGTCGACGGACGCGTCGGCCAGCGTCCCGTCGAGCGCGGCCAAAACGTCGCGGCGGGGCAATTGCTGTTTGAGATCGACAACCCGGAGCTAATCACCAAATGGCGTCAGGCCCAGGCCGGCGTCGACGTCGCAAAGGCCCAGCTCGCCAATATCCTGGTGGGCACGCGCGTGGAGGTGGTCGATCAGAAAAAGGCCGCTCTCGAGAGCGCCCAGGCCAACTTCCAACTCGCCGACAAGACGTATGCCCGCATCAAAGACCTCGCCGGTACGGGCAATGCGCCGCTGCAGCAGCTCGACCAGGCCACGAACTCGCTCGAAGTGGCGAGGAGGAGTCAGGATAGCGCCCAGCTCGCCTACAACGAGGCCGTGAACGGCGCGACCAAGGAAGAGCGTGAGATTGCTCGGACCAATGTGCTCCAGACGCAAGCGAGCGTCGACACGATCAAGGCCGACGTCGACGAGCTCACGGTCAAGGCGCCGATCGCCTCGCAGGTCTATCAGATCGGAGCGGAGCTGGGGGAATATGTCTCTCCCGGCGTGCCGCTTCTCTCGCTCTACGACCTCAACGACGTGTGGCTCAGGTTCAATCTGCGCGAGGATCTGGTCAAGGGGCTCAAGGTCGGCGACAAGTTCAAGATGCGTGTCCCCGCCCTCGGCGATCAGGAGATCGAGGCGGAGGTCAAGCTCATCGAGACGCGCGGCGAATACGCCGGATGGCGCGCGACGCGGGCGACCGGCGACTTCGACTTGAGAACGTTCGAGGTGCGCGCCTATCCCGTTTCGCCCCTCCCCGCGCTTCGGCCGGGCATGAGCGTTTACGCCGAGTGGCCGGCGGGCGAGCGCAAGTGAGGGCTCCGCCAAAGCCGGGATTGCTTCTGGTCGCAACGCGCGAGTTGCGCTGGATGCAGCGCGACGGGGTCGCGCTCATCTTGGTCCTCCTCGTTCCGGTCCTCGCCTTCGCCATCCTGACGCTAACGTTCAGCAATGCGGTCATTCGCAATCTTCGCGTCGCCATCGTCGACGCGGATCGTTCCGCGACTTCACTCGTCTATGTCCAGTCGATCGCCTCCGCGCCGGGCGTCACTGTCGCCGAGCGATCGAGCGACATGAGAAGCGCGATGCAGGCGGTCCGCTCCGGCGACGCGATCGCCGGAGTCTACATCCCAGAGAATTTCGAGCGCGACCTTCTCGCCAGGAAGAGACCGCAGGTGGTGTCGCTTTATAACCGGCAATATTTCACGCCTGGCAACAACGCGGCCTCGGCGATACAGAGCGCCATTTCGGCGGCGACCGCTGCGCTGCCGCGCGAGGCAGACGGCGGGGGGTACAAGCCGGGCGCTCTTGTCGCGGAAGAATATGTCCTGTCGAATCCGGCGCTGAACTTCGCCCAGTTCCTGCTGCGGGCGGTTCTGCCGACAGTGCTGCACGTCGCGGTGGCGATCGCCGGCGGCTACGCCGTCGGCTCGGAATTCTCCCAGCGCAGCAAGCGCGCCTGGATGCGCGCCGCCGGTGGCCGTCCGCTGGTCGGGCTCATAGGCAAGCTCATGCCTTTGTTTGCCATTTTCCTGGTCATGATGGTGGTGGACGCCGCCATCATCCACGTCCTCTATGGGGTGTCCTTCCGAGGCGACCCGTTGCTGGTCGCTGCATCTGCGTGCCTCTTGCTCATCGGCTATCTTTCCTTTGGAGCCCTGCTGGTTCTGCTGACTCAGGCTCTCCCGACTGGCCTCAGCCTGATCGCCCTATTCTGCAATCCGGCATTCGGCTTCGCTGGCGTGGGCTTTCCGGTTGTGGCGATGGGAGCTTTCCCCCAGGCCTGGGGCTCAATCCTGCCGCTTCGCTGGTATCTGCAGATCCTGTTCGACCAAGCCGCGCGCGGCCTGCCGACTTCGAACTCCGTCAGACCCTTTATGATCCTGGCCGGCCTCGCATGCCTCTATTTCGCGCTGGCCTGGGTGAGGCTTCGCGCCATTGCCAACGCGCCGCCGCGAAGTGAGGAAACGCCCGTCATCCGGCTACGATATGGGCGAAGCGTCGCCATCGCGATGGGCAACGAGGTCCAGCGCATTCTCGGCGACCGCGGAGTCTTGGGCCTGATTGTACTTGCGCCGCTCGCCTATGGAGCGCTCTACCCACAGCCCTATCTCGGGCAGGTTCTTCGCGGCATCCCGATCGCCGTCGTCGATCAGGATCAAACGGAGCTCAGCCGCAATCTCGTGCAGGCCTTGAACGCGGATGAGGCGATCACGGTCAAGGTGCGGAGCGACACCATCGCCGACGCCCAATCCGCCCTCGACCGCCACGAGGTCTTCGCCATCCTCGCGATCCCCAAGGACACCGAGCGTCAAGTCTTGAGGGGTGAGAAGGCGCGGATCGCGGCTTACGTCGATGCGGCCTATTTTCTCCTCTACAGCCGGACCCTGCAGGGCATATCGGAGGCCGTGGCGACGGTCTCCGCCGACATTGCGACCCGCGGCGCGCGCAGCGAGGGAAGCCTCGTCTATGCGGCGATGACCCGCAGCAGCTCGCCGATCGATTTTCTCTCCCAACCGCTGTTCAACCCGACAGGCGGCTACGCCGACTATGTCGTGCCCGCCGCCTTCATCCTGATCCTTCAACAGACCCTGCTGCTGGGGGTCGCGTCGCTCGGCGGGGCGGCTTACGCGCTCGGCGGCTCAGCAAACCGCTGGCTTCGATCCGGTGCGCGCGCCGTCTTTGGCCAGGCGCTCGCGCATCTCTGCTTCGCACTGCCGGGCCTTGCGCTCTATTTGATCGTGCTGCCGCGCGTTTACGGCTTCTCGACGCTCGGACGGCTCGAGGACCTTATCCTCATGGCGGTTCCCTTTGTACTCTCCGTCAGCTTCCTGGCCCAGTTCGCAAGCGCCTGGTTTCGCCGCCGCGAAACGGCTATCCTGCTCTTCATCGGCGTAAGCCTGCCTCTCTTCTTCCAGGTCGGCGTATCCTGGCCGGTCGAAGCCCTTCCTGATTTCATCCGGGCGGCAAGCCGCGTGTTTCCCAGCACCTCAGCCATAGACGGATTCGTTCGCATCAATCAGATGGGCGCGAGCATCCTTGATGTGAAACGCGACTGGACGATCTTGTGGATTCTCACCGTCGTCTACGGTCTGCTCGCTGTGCTGGCGACTCATCTCGCTTGCCGTAATGAGGCACACGCATGAAGGCCAAAGGCCGGACGGTCGTGATCCTGGCGACGGTGCTTCTCATCGGAGCGACGGGGGCCGCGCTGTTTTGGTTCGAGACGCAGCGAAAGCCCCGCCCTCCGCTCATCGGCGTCGTGCATGAGACGGAGATCCGCATCGCGCCCGAAATTTCGGCGCGACTGACCTCTTTGCCGGTGAAGCCGTTGCAGTCGGTACGTAAGGGCGATGTGATCGCGGCGCTGTCGAGCCCAGAGGTCACGGCCTCGCTTGAGGAAGCGAAGGCAAACCTGGAATCGGCGCGCGCCAACCTCGCCAATGTCGTAGCGGGCGTGCGCCAGGAAGAGCGCGACACCGCGGCACAGAATGTCGCAATCGCGGACTCCAACGTCACCCTGGCCAGGCAGCAGTTCGCGCGCGTCTCCGTGCTCGCGGCAAAGAACTACGCGAGCCGGCAACAGTATGACGAGGACGCCGCGGCGTTGAGCAAGGCGGAGGCCAGTCTCGTTCTCGCCAACGCGGCTTTGGATCAAAGCAAGGCTGGACCCACGAAGGAAGAGCTCGCCATCGCGCAGAGCCAGGTCGCGCTTGGGCTGGCGACGGTCGCCGACCTTGAGGCTCAGCTCGCCAAGACGACGCTCACCTCGCCGGTGGACGGGATCGCGCGGCTCCTCGTCGCCGAGCACGGCGAAGCGATCTCTCCGGGCCAGCCGGTCCTGACCCTTGGCGTCGCCGGTGACCGCTGGTTCACCTTCACGGTCCGCGAGGACCGTCTTCAAGGCTTGACGATGGGTTCGAAAATCGCTCTCCGGACAGCTGCGGGAGATCGTTTCGACGCCAAAGTCACCGAACTCAGACCGCTCGGCGAATTCGCAGTCTGGCGTGCGGCTCGCGCGGTCGGAGACCACGACATCAACAACTTCCTTCTGCGCGCCGACCCGACTGGCCCGACGCCGAAGCTCGAGCCGGGCATGACGGTGTGGATCGACGAGGGGCAGGCCGGTTAAGCTTGCTGAGAAAGGGTGGCCGCGCGGCTTAGCAAGGCGTGTGGAGTGTTCCACCGCTCATTCTGAGGCGCCCCGCGTCAGCGGCGCCTCGAAGAATACTCCAGTCGGCGCCGGTCCCGCGCTCGTAGATCATCCTTCGAGACGCCGCCCTTTGGGCGACCCTCAGCATGAGGTGGACCGTGGCAGGTCATGCGCAAAATCCCCTAGACCCAAACCGTTCGCGCGCCTTGCCTCCCCTGCCCCGCCCTGATATGCCCGCCGCAATCTCCGAACAATTCAGGAATGCCCATGGCCGCGCGCCAGTTCATCTATCACATGCGAGGTCTCTCCAAGACCTATCCGGCCGGCAAGAAGGTCCTCGACAACGTCAACCTCTCCTTTTACCCGGACGCGAAAATCGGCGTCCTTGGCGTCAACGGCTCGGGCAAGTCGACGCTCATGCGCATCATGGCTGGGCTGGACACCGAGTTCGTCGGCGAGGGCTTTGTCGCTGAGGGCGCGAGGGTCGGCTACCTGCCGCAGGAGCCCGACCTCGACCCCGCTCTCGACGTGAAGGGCAACGCGATGCTCGGCGTGAAGGAAAAGCAGGCGATCCTCGACCAGTACAACTATCTCGCCATGAACTATTCCGACGAGACCGCTGATGAAATGACGCGTCTCCAGGACGAGATCGAGGCCAAGGGCTTGTGGGATCTCGAGAGCCAGGTCGAGCAGGCGATGGACGCGCTTGGCTGCCCGCCGGACGATGCCGACGTAACGAAGCTCTCCGGCGGCGAGCGCCGCCGCGTCGCGCTCTGCCGCCTCTTGCTCGAAAAGCCCGAGCTGTTGCTGCTCGACGAGCCGACCAACCATCTCGACGCCGAAACCGTCAACTGGCTCGAGGGCCACCTGCGCGCGTATCCGGGCGCGATCCTCATCGTGACCCACGACCGCTATTTCCTCGACAACGTGACAAGCTGGATTCTGGAGCTCGATCGCGGCCGCGGCATCCCGTACGAAGGCAATTATTCTGCCTGGCTCACCCAGAAGCAGAAGCGGCTCGAACAGGAAGGCCGTGAGGACGCGTCGCGGCAGCGCGCGCTTGCCGAGGAAAGCGCGTGGATCGCCTCATCGCCGCGAGCGCGTCAGACCAAATCGAAGGCGCGTATCGCGGCTTATGACGAACTCGTCAGGAAGAGCAACGAGAAGGCGCCGACGGGCGTGCAGATCGTCATTCCCGTGGCCGAGCGGTTGGGCCAGAACGTCATCGACGTCGTCGATCTTAACAAAGGTTACGGCGACCAGCTGCTCATCGACAAGCTCACGTTCAAGCTGCCGCCCGGCGGCATCGTCGGCGTTATCGGCGCCAACGGCGCCGGCAAGACGACGTTCTTCCGCATGATCACTGGCCAGGAGAAGCCGGACTCGGGCGCGATCAAAATCGGCGAGAGCGTTCAGCTTGGTTATGTTGATCAGTCGCGCGACGCGCTCGATGGCAAGAAGAATGTATGGGAGGAAATCTCCGGCGGCTACGACATCATCACGCTCGGCAAGCGCGAGATGAACAGCCGAGCCTACGTCGGCGCCTTCAACTTCAAGGGCGCGGACCAACAGAAGAAGGTCGGCCAGCTTTCAGGCGGCGAGCGCAACCGGGTTCATCTCGCCAAGATGCTGAAGAGCGGCGCGAACCTTCTCCTGCTCGACGAGCCGACCAACGACCTCGATGTCGACACGTTGCGCGCGCTCGAAGAGGCGCTGCTCGAGTTCGCCGGCTGCGCCGTCATCATCAGCCACGACCGCTTCTTTTTGGACCGCGTCGCGACCCACATGTTGGCCTTCGAAGGCGACAGCCATGTCGAATGGTTCGAGGGCAATTTCGCCGATTACGAGGAAGACAAGAAACGCCGCCTCGGCATCGACAGCGTCATCCCGCACCGGTTGAAGTACAAGAAGTTCTCTCGCTGAGGCGTGGCGCCGTCGGTCGCCCTACCCCACCTTCTCGCTGAGCCACATCTTGATCAGCGACTGGTAGCGCACGTCGCGCTTATGGGCGGCGATCTTGATCGCCTCCAAAAGGCTCACCGGGAGCCTAAGCGAGATCGCGGTCGTGCTCGGCTGAAGGTTGGGCAGCCGAACGCGCTTGGCCCGGCGCCTGTCGAGATCGGCAGTCGAGTCCTCGCGTTCCCAATAGGCTCGCTCTTGGCCTTTTTATATGCGAACCTAAGGCGCGCTCATGGAGCGCGCCTCATACACTTTCGCCCCTCCCCCATCCTCTCGACGGCGAGCCGCGACCGGCCTAAGGTCACGATTTAGAAACGTTCTAAATCAAAAGTCCGCCACCGGATGGTGCGCCGAACGGCGACCTTGGCGACGGTTTAACAACGGCGCGGTCCAGGGAGGAAACATGTGTCACCTGTTTGCAGGCCAATCTCCAGACAGCTACGCATTCGAAACGCGTTCCATACGGCTTAACGGTCAGAGCACGAGCATTCGTCTGGAAAGGGTGTTCTGGGACATCCTTGAGGATATCGCCGCGGCTGAGAGAATGACCGTGCCGCGCTTCATCTCAACGCTGCACCAGGAGATCTTGCTCCTGCGAGGAGAGGTTCCCAATTTCACCTCCCACCTGCGCTGCATCTGCGTCACCGCTCGAACTTCGCCGGAACTTGGTGAAAGAGCGCGCGCGGAGGCCGCCTGAGCCGAATTGACGGCGTAGTAAGCCGATAACACCCGCCAGCTTTCGGCTGCGCTACCCTTTCCGCAATTGCGCCGCCCTCAGGCGGCTTGGTTCGGGTGCAGAATGGCGAAAGCGATCCACACGATGATCCGCGTGCTGGATGAGGCGCGTTCGCTCACTTTCTACAAAAAGGCGTTCGGACTCGACATCGCCGACCGCCTCGATTTCCCCGACTTCACGCTCATCTATCTCTCGAATTCCGAGACGCCGTACGAAGTCGAGCTCACGATCAACAAGGATCGCACCGAGCCCTACAATCTTGGCGATGGCTACGGCCACGTCGCCTTCGTGGTCGAGGATCTCGACGCGGAGCATCGTCGGTTCGAGGGCGAAGGGCTCAAGCCGCGCAAGATCGTCGAGTTCAACAAAGACGGAAAGCAGATCGCGCGCTTCTTCTTCGCCGAAGATCCAGACGGTTACAAAATCGAGGTGCTGCAGAAGAGCGGCCGCTTCCGGTAGCGAGCCTGTGGCCAACAGAAAATCTTGAGAAAAAAACAGGAGGAGACATCCATGACGGCAACCGAAACCACGCTCGCGAGGGAAGGCCTGTCGAGACGCGGATTTCTGCAACGATCGGCAAGCGGTTTCGCAGCCGCGATCGCAATCACGTCGACGGGCGCCCTCCTCAACGTCTCGGAAGCGTGGGCCCTCGACGTCAAGGGACTGAAGCCCGAAACGATGAAGACTCTGATCCTCGTCGCCCGCGACATCTACCCGCACGACAAAGTCGCCGACCGCTTCTACGCGATCGCGATGAAGGGCTACGACGACAAGGCCGCGGGCAACCCGGCAATGAAAACTGAGATCGAGGGCTTCGTTGCCGCGCTCGACGGAGCCGCGGGTGAGGGTGGCTATATCGGTAGCCCCTGGGAGGCGGACCGGGTCGCGCTCCTCAAGAACCAGAGCGCGGATCCGATGTTCGAGACGATACGCTCGGGCCTCGTCGTCTCGCTCTACAACCAGAAAGAGATCTGGCCGATCTTCGGATACGAGGGCGAGTCCTTCTCCAAGGGCGGATACATCGAGCGCGGCTTCGACGACATCAGCTGGCTCTGACGGCAAAGACAAAAGCCCCAATCACGCGAGGAAACGGACATGGCAGCGAAATTCGATCAGAACGACGACAGCGTCGTCGTCATCGTAGGGTCGGGCGCGGGCGGCGGCACGCTTGGCAACGAACTGGCGCAGAAGGGCGTCAAAGTCGTGGTGCTCGAAGCGGGCAAGCGCCTGGACTTCTCGGATTTCATCAATGACGAATGGCCAAGCTTCACGCAGCTCGCTTGGACGGATATGCGCACGACCTCGGGCAGCTGGCGGGTTCACAAGAACTTTCCCAACCTGCCGGCCTGGATCGTCAAGTCCGTCGGCGGAACGACGACCCACTGGGCGGGCGCATCCCTCCGTTTTCAGGAGCACGAATTCAAGGAGGCGTCGACCTACGGCCATATTCCCGGCGCCAATCTTCTCGACTGGCCGATCACTCTCGCCGATCTCGAGCCCTATTATGCCAAGGCCGAGGACAAGATGCGCGTCACCCGCACGGGCGACCGGCCTGGCTTGCCGGGCAGCAACAATTTCAAGGTCTTCGAGGCGGGCGCCAAGAAGCTTGGTTACAAAGAGGTCCACACCGGCCGGATGGCGATCAACTCCACTCCCGGCGACGGCCGCGTCGCCTGCCACCAGACCGGCTTCTGCTTCCAGGGGTGCAAGTGGGGGGCAAAGTGGTCGACGCTCTACACCGAGATCCCGAAAGGCGAGGCGACCGGCAACATGGAGGTTCGCCCAGATTCTCATGTCGTGCTGGTCGAACACGATGCTTCAGGCAAGGTAACCGGCGTCACCTATTTCGATGCGGACGGCAAACTGCAGCGTCAAAAGGCGCGCATCGTGGCGGTCGCGGGCAATTCACTCGAAAGCCCGCGCCTCCTGCTCAACTCGGCCTCGTCGAAATTTCCGGACGGACTTGCCAATTCCTCGGGCCAAGTCGGCCGGAATTACATGCGGCACACGACCGGATCGGTCTACGCCGTCTTTGAACAGCCGGTGCACATGTATCGGGGCACGACGATGGCCGGCATCATGCGCGACGAAGCGCGAAACGATCCGAGCCGCGGCTTCGTCGGCGGCTACGAGCTCGAGACGCTCTCGCTCGGCCTGCCCTTCATGGCCGCCTTCCTCAATCCCGGCGCTTGGGGCCGCGAGTTCACCACAGCGCTCGACGGCTATTCAAATATGGCGGGCATGTGGATCGTCGGCGAGGACATGCCGCAGGAAACGAACCGGATCACCCTCAGCGACCAGAAGGACAAATGGGGACTGCCGGTCGTGGACGTGCATTTCGATGACCACCCGAACGACGTCGCGATGCGCAACCATGCCTTTGGGCAGGGCAAGGCGATGTATGAGGCGGTGGGCGCGACCCGCACCTTCCCGACGCCACCCTATCCCTCGACCCACAACCTCGGCACGAACCGGATGAGCGCCAATGCGCGCGACGGCGTGGTCAACGGTCACGGCCAGACGCACGACATCAAGAACCTGTTCATCTCGGACGGGAGTCAGTTCACGACCGGCGGGGCCGAGAACCCGACGCTCACGATCGTGACGCTGGCGATCCGTCAGGCCGACTACATCGCTGATCAGATGAAGTCGAACACGATCTGAGACGGAGCCGACGCCCCAAACAGGGACTGCGCTGGCGAACGTCCGCGCGGTCCCAGTCGGGCAAGCAAGGGAGACAGCCGCATCGAGTGGTTCAAAGGCGATTTTTGCGGGCCACAGAGGACAAGAAGCGGCGACTGGACATCATAGCGTCCATCCCGCACCGTCTGAAGTATAAGAAACCTTCGCAGTGGCGCAGGCGTGAGTCCTTGGCCCCTTCCCAATCGTCGCTGTCTGAACAAGTCGCGCGTTAGGCGCCATATGAACGTATCGGTGCACTGCCCGGCCACCGATACGATCGAACAAATTATCGTGCGTGGTATTGTTCCGACATGGAGGGCGAAATAGCTGAGCTCTAGGCAATGCGTTTGCATTTGCGCCTGTTTCTAGGTGCGGACCTTAGGAGGTCGTCATGTTGAGTAAAATCACTCTCGCATGTGTCGGCGCTCTGACACTCCTGCCGCATTTGGCCTTCGCGGCCGGAGCCGTGGATCGCCTGCCAACAGCCAATATCGAAAGCATGTGTCAAGATGCGCAGTCCGCGGTTCTTTCCGAATCCAAGGCGACGGCTTTCCAGTCCTGCGTAAGCGATGAACGCAAGGCGTTCAACGAGCTGCGGCGAAAATGGGCCCGCTACTCGACCAATGACCGTGTGACTTGCGCGGAGCCCGACGGGATTCCGATAAGCTATGTCGAACTTCAGACCTGTCTTGACATGCAACCGGGAGAAAACCTCACCATCGAGGGCCCGGGGCCCGGCACCGCGCCTTCCCGCGATACTATGGCATCGCCAGCGCCCGTGGGGCGAAGCTCGGGCAGATCGAATGATCGAGCCGCCACTCGCGTTGTTCTGCCGATGCAGACTGGACAATCTGCGCACCGGGTCGCGCCCTCCTCTGGCGCTGGCGCATCGACACTCTGAGCTAGTGCCGCCTCGGCGAGTCTCACGCCAAGCGTCCCAAGCGCGGCGCGGGCGTTCTTGGCGCTGGCCAGACGCAGCGCATCCGAGCCCTGACCTTGATCCCGAAATCGCGCGCCAGGCGCTCAGCGAGTAGAGAATCGGCAGCGGCGTGGTTCGGTCGGTCGCAGTTGACTCGCGTCGAAGGCGAGCAGCGCATTCTCGGCTGCTTGCTGGGCGAAGCGGCCCCTGGCGCAGATCACCTAGACCACCCGGGACAGGCGCCGACGGGGCGCGACCACGTACGCCCCTTGTGATCGGCGCCAACGCGCGCGAATGCTAAATCTCGCCCGCCGAGGCTGTTGCAAGGATCCCTGATGATCGTCGTCTTTGACATTGGCAACGTTCTGGTGCGCTGGGATCGACGCTATCTCTACCGCAAGGTTTTCAACGACGAAGACCGGATGGAGCGCTTCCTCGCGACTGCGCTCGGCATGGACTTTGTTTCACATACCGACGTCACCGAGGACTTCGCCGCCGCGGTCGCCGCGCGGGCCAAGAGATTTCCTGAATTCGCCAAGGAAATACACATGTTCCACGAGCGTTGGATTGAGACGCTTGGCGAACCGATCAAGCAAAACGTCGCGCTGCTGCGGCGATTGCGCGCGTCCGGCGAGCCCGTCTACGCCCTCAGTAATTTCGCTCATGAAACATTCGCGCTTGCAGAGCGCAAACACGATTTCCTGAGCGAATTCGACGACCGCGTCATCTCGGGTCATGTCGGCCTCGTCAAGCCGGACGCGGGCATCTATGAAATGCTGTTTAAGCGTGCCGGGCGGCGGCCAAGCGAACTCCTATTCATTGACGACTCGCCCGCCAACGTGCGCGCTTCCGAAGCGCTCGGCATGCCGGCTATCCACTTCACTCATGGCGTCGACCTGGAGATGGAGCTCGTGACCCGTGGGGCCTTGCCCTGAAGAGGCCGGCAAGAAACCCGTCGCGTCATGGATTTTGCATGTCGAGACGACTCTAGTCGGCGGCGGCGGCGAAGCTTTGTTGCTCACCCGCTGGCGGACGCCGTGACGACGGAGACCCGCGAGCTCGTCGCGATTCTTGCCGCTGACGTGGTCGGCTTTTCGCGTCTTACCGGCGCCGACGAGGAGCGCACGCTCGCGGCTGAGAGCGCTGCGTGCCGCATTCTATAAGCTCGTCTGCTTCGACGCCTCTTATCACGAGAAGATGGTGGGCGCCCTGCGAAGCCGGGCTGCAGGAATAGAAGCGCCTTCGGCCGCCCAAGGGCGGCGGCAATAATGATCTCGAATTCTTGACTTTCCGTATCTTTCTGATCTAGTTCCTGCTTTTCGGACTCCCAATGTAAGGGCTTGCCGAGCGTCAGATGGCCCGCGCCAGTGCTTTTACGAGTTGCAGAAAAGTGAACCTAACGCATTGAAAACAAAGGGTCGCGCGCAAAACTGCACGCCTGGTCCTTCCGCCCGTCATTCTGCCTGACTCGCGTCATGCACCTGCGACCTGACTCGCGTCATGCACCTGCGACGCGCCAGCGCTCAACGGCTCGCCACATCACGCATATAGTGCAGGCTTGTCGCGCAAGCTGATCGGCTCCCGAGCGCCGCTCGCGAGCGCCTTCACCCCCGCGAGCGTGGCGGCGGTCGCGACATAGCCATCCCACGCGCTCGGACCTGCGGCGCCGCCCTTGGCGGCCGCGCTAATCCAGGCGCGGAATTCGGCGTCGAAGGCGGGGTCGAACCGTTCCGGCCAGTCGGCGAACACGCGACCCGAAAAGGCGCCCTTCACCTTGAGGACGACCTCGTTTTGCTCGGCAAGGCTCACCGTCCCGGTTTCGCCAATCACCTCGCCGCGAATGTCATAGCCATAGGCGATGTGAACGGAGGTCTCGATCGTCACCAGGGCGCCCGAGCGCATGTCCATGAGCGTGAACAACGGGTCGGCGACCCCGCCGGCGCGGGTGTTCCCACGCGGCGCCTTGACTGCGATCGCGACAGGCTCGTCACCGAGCACGAACCTCGCGATGTCGATGTCGTGCACCGCCGTATCGGTGATCGCCATCATCGCCTTGAAATGGCCGGGAGAGAAGGCGTTGCGATGGACGCTGTGGAACATCAGCGGCGCTCCGATCGCGCCCGTCTGGACCGTCTCCTTCATTGCGCGATATTGCGGGTCGAAACGTCGCATGAACCCGATTTGGACAAGCCGTCTTCCGAAGGCGGCTTCCGCATCGACAATCGCCAAGCAGTCGGCTACTGTTGTCGCCATTGGCTTTTCGCAGAAGACTGGCTTGCCCGCCTTGATCGCCGCGATCACATAAGCTGCGTGCGTATCGCCCCACGATGTGACGAGGACCGCGTCAACCTCCTTCGCCGCGATCAGTTCTTCGCCGGCCGCGTAGACCGATACGCCTTGAAGCCGCGCCGCGACTTCCTTCGCCAGCGCCGAATCCGCGTCGTTGACCGCGACCACGCGGGCGCCCGCGAGCGTCTCGGTCAGCCGGCGAATGTGCTCCTGCCCGATCTTTCCAACCCCGACGACGCCGACGTTCAGTGCCATGTGTTTCTTTCCCTATGCAGCGCTTGTTGCTTAGTACCCAACCGCCAGCGTCCCCCTTTGGCGCAAATCCGACGCTCCCTCAAGCTCGCCATCCGAAGTCCGAACGATCGTATTGGCTGAGCCCATGGCGTCGCGCACCACGACCTTGTGGCCCATCGCCTCGAGCAGGCGAATGGTGTCAAGCGACATGCCGCGCTCGATGCGCAATTCATCCGGCCAGAGCTGGTCATGTGCTCGCGGCGCGTTCTCCGCTTCCGCAACGTTGAGGCCGTGGTCGATCACGTTGAGGATGATCTGCAACACCGTCGAGATGATGGTGGAGCCGCCGGGGCTGCCGGTCGCCATTAGGAGCTTGCCGTCTTTGAATACGAGCGTTGGACTCATGGATGAAAGCGGCCGCTTCGCGGGTCCTGGCGCATTGGCGTCGCCGCCCATGAGCCCATAGGCGTTGGCGGCGCCGGGTTGGGCGGCGAAGTCATCGAGCTCATTGTTGAGCAACACCCCGGTCCCATCCGCGACGAGGCCAGACCCATAGGGAAGATTGAGCGTATAGGTATTGGCGACCGCATTCCCATCGCTATCGACGATCGAGAAATGCGTCGTCTGATCACTCTCATAGCGCTGCGGTTCGCCAGGGCGGATGTCGGCGGCGGGCCGGGCGTGGTCCAGCGCAATAAGCCCGCGCAAGTGCTCGGCGTAAGCTTTTGAGGTGAGGCCGGCGAGCGGGATTTTAAGGAAATCGGGGTCGCCGAGCCAGGCGGCGCGATCGGCGTAGGCAAGCTTCTCCGCTTCCGCCAGCTCGTGCAGCGAAGCGGCGGAATCGAGGCCTTGCGCCGGCACGGGGAAACCCTCGAGAATATTGAGGATTTCAATGATGTGCGCCCCACCGGACGAGGGCGGCGGCATCGAGACGACCGTATAGCCGCGATAGGTCCCGCGGACGGGCTCGCGCTCGACGGCATGATAACTGGCGAGGTCCTCGATCGTCATTCGTCCGCCGGCGGCGTTGACCGCCTGGACGACCTTTTGCGCCACCGGCCCAGAGTAGAAACCCCCAGCGCCGTTAACGGCGATCGCATCGAGCGTTGCAGCGAGATCGTCGAGCGCGATGTGATCGCCCGTCTGCGGAACGCTTCCATCAGGGCGCAGATAGATCCGCGCCGACGCAGGATGTCTAGCGAGCGCCTTTGCGGCCAGCGGCAAAGAATCGGCGACGTCGTCGTCGACGGCGAGGCCCTGCCGCGCGAGCGCGATCGCCGGCGCGATCAGGTCAGCGAAAGAGAATTTGCCCGAGCCATATTTGCGCCAAGCGAGCTCGAGGCCGGCGACGGTCCCAGGAACCCCCGTCGCGAGGCCGGAATAGCGCGACTTGAATGGATCGGCCTTGCCGTTGGCGTCGAGGAAGACGTCCTTGGTCGTCGCTGCGGGCGCGGTTTCGCGGTAGTCGATGGCGATCGTTTGGTTGAGATCGGCGCGATAAATCAGCATGAAGCCGCCGCCGCCGAGGTTGCCGGCGCGCGGCATGGTGACGGCGAGCGCGAATCCGACCGCGACCGCCGCATCGACGGCGTTGCCCCCGCGTTTCAAGATGTCCAACCCGACGCGCGAGGCAGCTGCTTCCTGACTGACGACCATGCCATGCTTGGCGACCACCGGACGAGCGGTGGCGACGGGAGAGATGAGCGGGTCGGCGGTGGCCGGAGTGAAGCAAAGAAAAGCGAGCGCGGCGAATTGAAATGGTCTCAAAGCGTGGTTCTCACGACGTGGTCGACGCGATCATAGGAAAGCGATCCGCCCCGTGTCGATTCTGTTCTTGTCCACGGCCTGCAGCGGCGCAGCTACCCAATCACCATGACCGCGCCGCGCGCGAGACGTGGGGCGAGTTTGTGCATGTCGGCGGCCGAAATCGCGACGCAGCCAGCGGTAGGCGTAAAGCCTACTCGCGCGAGATGGAAGAAAATCGCACTGCCGCGTCCCTTCGCCCGCCGGGAGAAATTCTGGTCGAGCACGAAGGTCAGGTCATAGAGATGGTCCTCGCGCCACATGCGGTCCGTGCAGTCACGCGCCGGGAGGCGCACCGGACGATTGTAGCGCGGGCTCGACGGGTCCTCGCACCATCCCTGATCGCGGCGCAGAGGCTTGAGCGGTTCCCCTGCCGACCTTAGCCGCACACGGTCGGGCCGATAGTAGCCCCATAAGAGCCGAAACCGCCCCGCTGGAGTGCCCTTGTCGCCCTCACGCTTGATGCGGACGATGCCTGCTCGGCCCAACGCGCAACGGATGCGGAACGGGCCAGCGGTCAGCCAGCCGCGAGCCCTGTTTCCTGCAAGCGGGCGGACGCGCAATTGTGAGAGGGGACAGGACGAGTTCATTGCCGATTCAAGGGCAGAAGAGCGATCGGAGCATGAGACGTCAAATCGAGGCGCGGTCGATTTCTTCGCAGCCCGATATTTACGATGGAGGTTAGATACAGCGTGGAACGCCGGTGGCGCCTGGCGTGTCGATAGCAGCGGCGCGACGATCGGATCGCTCACCGCCGCTTCAAATCTCGCTCGCGTTCGGCATCGCCACCGGGATCAGCATCTTTCTCGCGCAAAGGAATCTTGGCGCGAATTTCCTTCTTCAGGACTTTTCCGACCTTCGAACGCGGCAGGTCGGGCCAGATGTCCACTTGCTTCGGCGCCTTGACGCTGCCGATACGCCCCTTGAGGAAAGTAATGAGCTCTTCGGCGGCCAGAGATTGTCGCATTGGCTTGGGAGAGCTTGCAAAGGTTCACGATCGAGCATGGAGCCGACGGCATCCCGGACTCCGCCGCCTTCAGCGATAGTTTGCAAGACGTTCGACCGATCGCGGGGCGGCTAATACCAAGGCTCTGTTGTCTGACTTTTAGAGGAGATTCCCGAATCGCGGGGAAGCTGATTGAACGGCATGGATGGTTGGCGATGCCGTCTGGGGTGAGATTGGGAGAGGACTATTCGGCTGAGGCGCTTCGGCGCCTGGCCAAGCGGTCGAAGGATGCAAACCAGAGCCGACGGCTGTTGTCGCGGGCGGCGATCGGCGACGGGATGGATGGTTGCGAAGCGGCCAAGATCGGCGGCCTGGATCGCCAGAGGAGGAAATTGGTGCAGATGATTGAAGCCGGCCCGGAAGCGGGCGACGGCGCAGGACTGCTTGCTTTCATCGCCGGCCTGCGCCACCGGCTGGATCCTCCGGATGACGCGTCTATGCGTGTCGTCAGCTGCTTTGAGGCCGGGCGGGATGGATTTTGGTTGCATCGACTTCTGACC
>Ga0209624_10000956_pt1 | contig 24179 bp, 20 predicted proteins | sample JacPinW_OM2H0_O1_FD_188565 | JGI IMG/M metagenome (GOLD analysis project Ga0209624, IMG submission 188565) | Forest soil microbial communities from Algoma, Ontario, Canada - Jack Pine, Ontario site 1_JW_OM2H0_O1 (SPAdes) (version 2) | ecosystem: Environmental > Terrestrial > Soil > Boreal...
CAGGGCAGCGAGCGCGAGCGGCAGCGAGAGCGAGAGCGGCATGACCGTGGGGATAGAGCGGATGGCGGACGAGCGGACGTTCACCTATCACGGCGGCGCGCTCGAAGTCGCCAGGCGGCTCGCGCCCGGGGCGCCCAAACCTTGGATCGACCTCTCGACCGGCATCAATCCACACGCCTATCCCCTCCCCGATCTTGAGCCCGAGGCATGGTCCCGGTTGCCAGAGAGCAGCGCGCTTGCGAGACTCGAAGCTGCTGCTGCGCTCCGCTACGGCGCGGCCGCTGCGAGCGTCGTCGCAGGTCCCGGCTCGCAGGCGCTTATCCAGGCGCTCTCTCGCCTATTGCCGCACGGGGCGGTCGGCGGATTGGGGCCGACCTACAGCGGCTTTGCATCCGCCTTCGCCGCAGCGGGCGCTGGCCTGATTGAGGTGAAACGGCTCAAGGAATTGGACGACTTCGACGTCGCGATCGTGGTCAATCCCAACAATCCGGACGGACAGATCACGCCTCGCCCAGCGCTCCTCGAGCTTCACGCGCGCCTCGCACAGCACGGCGGCACGCTGATCGTCGATGAGGCCTTCGCCGATTTCGACGCGGAGAGCGAAAGCCTCGCGCCATCGTTGCCTGCGGGCGGGGCGGTTGTCCTGCGCTCGTTCGGAAAAGCGTACGGACTGGCCGGGATGCGACTCGGTTTTGCCCTGGCCTCGCCGGACATCGTCCCATCCTTGCGGGCCGCTCTCGGCCCCTGGCCCGTCAGCGGCCCGGCGATTGCGATCGGAATTCGCGCGCTCGCTGATTCGGATTGGCTTAAGGCAACGCGCGCGCGCCTGACCAGCGACGCCGCGCGGCTCGACGCTCTCCTGCACGACGCGGGCTGGCGAATCATCGGCGGCACTTCGCTTTTTCGACTGGCCGCCCGCGCCGACGCGCGCGCCGCCTTTGGACGGCTGCTTGCAGGAGGAATTCTCTCCCGCCCTTTCGCAGAGGCCCCGGATCGCTTGCGATTCGGGATTCCGGGCGACGAGAACGCGTGGAAAAGGCTCGCCGGCACCCTGCGAGGGTGAGCCGAATCGCTCCTCGAGCCGGTCCGCTTGCCTTCCCACCCGCGCCGCATAAAAGGCGCGCATGGCCCATCGCGCGCCGCGCGTCTTCACGATTCCCTCTGGGGCGTCGTTTCTGCCGACACTGAGCCGCGCGCTCCTGGACGGGGCGCTTATCGACGGCTTCCCCGGTGCGGGCGGGCCGATGGCGTTGGCCGACGCCACGATCTATGTACCGACGCAACGCGCCGCGCAGGCACTCGCCAAGGCGCTGCTCTCGGCAAGCGGCGGACGAAGCCTGCTGTTGCCACGCATCGCGCCGCTCGGCGCCTTCGAGCCCGACGAGACGGTGGCGATCTTCGACCCCGAGGAAGGGGAACTCCCCCGCGCCGCCGTGCCTCCCGCGGTCGGCGCGCTAACGCGCCGCCACGCGCTTGCAACGCTCACCCGCGCCTGGGGAAAGGCGCTAAAGGGCGCAATTCGGCAGGCGGAGCCCGATGGGCGACTCATCTTCGATCCTGCCGAGCCGGCGTTGGTCGCGGCGACGCCCGCGCAGGCTTACGCGCTCGCTGGCGATCTGGCTGCGCTGATCGACGACATGATCATTGAGGGCGCGCCGTGGACGAGGCTCGAAACGCTCGCGCCCGATCTTTATGATCCTTATTGGCGCATCACCCTCGATTTTCTCAAGATCGCCTTCGCCCGTTGGCCGGACTGGCTGGCCGAGCACGGCCTGATCGACCGGGCGAAGCGGATCGCGCTCCTGATCGAGGACGAGATCAAGGCGCTCGAGGGATCGCGGCGCGGCCCGACCATCATCGCCGGCTCGACCGGCGCCAATCGTGCGACCGCCCGCCTCATCGCGGCCATCGCCTGCGCGCCTCAGGGCGCGGTCGTGCTGCCCGACCTCGACCTCAATCTCGACGATCGTTCGTGGGCGATGATCGGCGCCAGCGAGGATTCCTCGCTGGGACTTGCGGGCCATCCCCAGGCGCTGCTGCATCGGCTGATTGGCGCGATCGGGGTTAGGCGCGAGGATGTCGCGACGCTCGGCGCGGCCTCGCCTGCACTTGAGGCGCGCTCCGCCTTCCTCAGCGAGGCGCTCCGTCCCGCCGAGTCGACCGATCTCTGGCGCGAGCGGGGGTGGACGTTGTCGCCGCTGGCTCTTGCGGCTGCGTTTCAAGGCGTCACAATCCTGGTCGCCGACAACGAGACTGAAGAAGGCCTGGCGCTGGCGATCGCGATGCGCGAGACGCTGGAGACGCCGGATAAAACCGCGGCCCTCATCACACCGGATCCCTCGATTGCCCGACGAGTCGCAACCGAGCTTGCCCGCTGGGGGGTGGAGGTCGAAGACTCGGCCGGACGAACATTGGCTCAAACCTCGGCTGGCGTGCTGGCGAGGCTCATCCTTGAAGCCTCAATCGAGTTTACGCCGCGCTCGTTTCTAGCCCTCCTTGGCCATCCGGCCGTCAGCTATGGCCGATCGCTCGACCAACTCAAAGCCGCGACGCGGGCGTTGGAACTCGGAATCTTTCGCGCAATCCCGCTTGCCTCGCTCGATGATCTCGAAGGGGCGTTCGCGGCGGCGCGCGCCGCGGCTGGTGAGAGGCACGCGCATCCCGCGATCCGCCGCGTAGAGGAAGCCGAGCGGAGGGCGGCGGAGGCGCTCGCACGCGATATGGCGAGCACGCTCGCTTCGCTACGCTCCATTGGTCCTGCCGCTTCCTTAAGCGATTGCCTCACTCAGCATCGGGCTGCCATCGCCGCCACGATTGAGGGACCCCACCGCTCGATGGAGGACGGACTCGGATTCGAGCAACTGACAGAGCTCATGGACGAATGGAGCGAGGCGGCGGTCGGGACCTTCCCCACTGCGCTCAACGAATATGCCGCCCTGTTCGACGACGCGTTGACTGCGACGCGCGCTCCGCCGGCGAACGGCGGACACCCGCGTCTCATGATCCTGGGCCTCCTCGAAGCGCGTCTCCTGAGCTTCGATCGTGTGCTTTTGGCGGGCCTCGACGAAACGGTCTGGCCGCCCGCGGTCGAGACCGACGCCTTTCTCAACCGCCCGATGCGCGCCGCGCTGGGCTTGTCTGCGCCGGAGCGGCGCATCGGCCAGACAGCGCATGATTTCGTCAGCGCGCTTGGCGCACGCGAGGCGATTCTGAGCCGGGCGAAGAAACGCGGCGGCCAGCCGACCGTCGCTTCTCGCTTTCTGCAGCGCATGGCGGCTGCGGCTGGTCCCTTAGCGATGAAGGAGCCCGAAGAGCGCGGCGAGCTTTATCTCGCTTTCGCGCGCGCGCTGGATCGTCCCGCCGATTTCCAGCCACAGCGAAGACCAGCGCCGCGCCCTGCTGTCGAGCTCCGCCCGAAAGCGCTAAGTGTCACTCGAATCGAGACTTTGCGTCGCGATCCTTATGCGATCTACGCCGAATATATTCTCCGATTGAAGGCGCTCGAGACTGTCGAACGCGAGATCGGGCCGCGCGAAACGGGACTGGCCTGGCACGCTGCGCTGCAGCAGTTTGTCGAAGCTTATCCGTCCGGCGCTCTCCCGCCGGAGGCGCGTGATCATCTCCTCTCCATGACGAGAACATGCTTTGCGCTGCTCAGCAACGATCCGTCGTTCGCGCTCCACTGGCCCAACATCGAAAAAGGCCTCGACTTCTTCCTGGCCTTTGAGCGCGATACGCGGGACTCGATCGTGCAAGCCTGGGTCGAGCGTCAGGGCGCGCTTGTCCTGCCGCTCGAAAGCGGAGCCCCGTTCAAGCTCAGCGCACGGGCGGACCGGATCGATTTCCTGCGATCGGGCGGCGCGAGGATCATAGACTACAAGAGCGGAGGACCGCCAAAGGCCAAGGACGTCAAAGCCGGTTTTTCGCCGCAACTGACACTGGAAGCAGCGATGCTGCAGCAGGGGGGCTTCGAGGGGCTCCCGCCGCTGGAAACCGAGCAGGCGATTTATCTCAAGCTTGGAGGCGCGACAGGCGGCGAAGAAAAACATGCCGGCGGAAAGGGCGAGAACATCCGCGATCTAGCCGAGCTACATTTTGCTGGGCTCAAGATGCTGCTCGAAGCCTTCGCCTGCGAGGACACGCCGTACCTGTCACTGCCGTTCCCCAAATTCGCACCCCGTTTCTCGGACTACGATCATCTCGCGCGGGTCAAAGAATGGTCGGCGACCGGGGGTGAGAGCGATACCGGGGACGCGCCGTGAGCGGGTCTCTCGCCATTCCCGAATCCTTGAGGCAGCGACAGACCCAGGCCTCAAATCCGAGGACATCGGCATGGGTCTCCGCCAACGCGGGCAGCGGCAAGACCCATGTCCTCACACAGCGCGTGCTGCGCTTGCTGCTGGACGGGACGCCGCCCGCGCAAATCCTCTGCCTCGCTTACACCAAGGCAGCGGCCGCCAACATGGCGGACCGCGTGTTCAGCAAGCTCGCGCAGTGGACGAGCCTCAGCGACGGCGCGCTGACGAAGGCGATCGTCGAGAGCGGCGCGGACGCGCCGGGTCCGCGCGAGCTTATCTTCGCCCGGCAATTGTTCGCGCGCACTATCGAAAGCCCTGGCGGACTCAAGATTCAGACGCTGCACGCCTTCGCGGAGCGACTGCTGCGCCTATTTCCCTTCGAGGCGAATGTCCCCGCTCATTTCAACGTTCTCGACGAAAGCGATTCGAAACGGCTGCTTATCGAGGCGCGCGACGCGGCGCTCGTCGAACTCGGCGCGTCTGGCGAGAGCGCGACCGCGCTCGACCTGGTGGCGCGCGAATCGGGCCCGACCACATTCGATGCCCTTCTGACGGAGGCCCTCGGCTGCGCCGAGATTTTCGGTGCTGACAACGACACGCTGAGCTACGCCGACGCGCTTCGAGCTCCTCTCGGCCTGGCGGCCGGCGTGACAATAGCGAGCCTCGAAGACGAAATACTTGGCGGCGACGTCGGCCGTATTCGACGCGAACGATGGGCTGAGACTCTCGACGCCGGCAAGAGACAAGACCAAAAAATCGCCGAGAGCCTTCGCTCCGCGAATGAAGAGAACACGCGCCAAGTGCGTGTCCAGGCGCTGCTCAGGGCGTTGTTCAAAGAGGAAGGCGAAGGCGACCCTCATGGCGGCGAGGACGGCCAACTAACGACAAAGAATCTGCGCGAAAAATTGCCAGCGCTCGAGGAAGATCTGCGTCGTGAGCAGGATCGCTTGCTCACCTTGCGCCAGCGCAGGCGCGCGGCGCTGACGCTAGAGCGCAGCGCGGCCTTGTTCGTCGTCGCCCGATCGATCCTAGTGACCTTCGCGCGGATGAAGGCCGAGCGCGGCGCGCTCGACTTCAGCGATCAGATCGCGCGTGCGCTGGCGCTGGTGACGCGGTCGAGCGCCGCGTGGGTGCTGCATAAGCTGGACTACGGGCTCGATCACTTGCTGCTTGACGAAGCCCAGGACGCGTCTCAGCCGCAATGGGGCATTCTTGCGGCGCTAAGCGCAGAGTTTTTCGCCGGCGCCGGCGCGCGGCCCAAAAACCGCACCGTCTTCGCGGTCGGCGACGAGAAGCAGTCGATCTTCGCCTTCCAGGGCGCCGCACCGGAAATGTTCGCGGACATGAAGCGCGCATTCGCCAAGCGTCACAGCGACGCCGCGCGGCTGTTCGCGGATGTGCCGCTCACCTTCTCGTTCCGCTCATCGCAAACAATTCTCGACGCGGTCGACATGACCTTCCGGACCGATCTGGCTTGGCGCGGCGTCGCAGCCGCGGGGGAGCCGCCGCCGACCCATGAGGCGATTCGCCGCGACTTGAAGGGCGTGGTCGAGCTGTGGCAGCCGATCGCGCCAAGCCCCGCGCCCGAGCCGGAAGACTGGCGCGTGCTCGAGCAGCCGGCACAGGACGACCCCCCGGTAGTGCTTGCCAAGCGGATCGCTGAGGTGATCAAGGGTTGGCTGAGGACGACCTCGCCCGAGCGGGTGGTCGATCCGGATTCCGGCGAAATCAGGCGCATTCGCGAAAGCGATGTCATGATTCTGGTTCGCAGCCGCAACGCCTTTTTCGAGGCGATGATCCGAGCGCTCAAGGCCGCGGATGTAGACACCGCCGGCGCCGACCGGCTCAAGCTCAAAGACCATATCGCGGTGATGGATCTCGTCGCCGTCGGCCGCGCAGCGCTGCTGCCCGACGATGATCTGACGCTGGCCTCCGCGCTGAAGTCGCCACTCATCGGTTTTGACGAGGACGCGCTCATGAAAATCGCCGCGCGACGGAGCGGTTCGCTTGTCGAAGCGTTCCTTGGCTCGGACGAACGCATCGCCAAGGACGCCGCGTGCCGGCTCGAAGGGTGGCGCGCGCGGGCGAAGGCGCTTTCGCCCTTTGCCTTTTATGCGCTGCTGCTCGGCCAGGACGGCGGCCGGCGAGCGCTGGTCGGCAGGCTCGGACCCGAAGCCGCGGACCCGATCGACGAATTCTTGGCCCTGGCGCTGGCGCATGAGCAGCGCGAGGCGCCGTCGCTCCACAATTTTCTCGCCCAGGTCGAAACGACCGATGTCGAGATCAAGCGCGACATGGAGGTGGAGACCGAGGGGGTGCGGGTGTTGACCGTCCATGCGAGCAAGGGACTCGAGGCCCCGATCGTCTTTCTCCCCGACTCGTGTGGTGGTCCCGATTCGCGGCACGAGCCAAAGCTGCTGCGACTTTCGTCGCTGCGGCCGGGAGATCCGCCGGTTTTGGCCTGGGCGAGGAAGTCGCTCGAGGACGCCGACGAGGTCGCCGCAGCGCGGGCGGAGGCGCGAGAGGCTCAGGCGGGCGAACATCGCCGTCTGCTCTACGTCGCCATGACCCGCGCAGCCCAGCGCCTTATCGTCGCAGGTTACGAGACCTCGAAGCGCCGCCCGTTGGACTGCTGGTGGGATCTCGTCCATTCGGGCCTTGCCGGCTCGCTCGTCGAAGCGCCGGCGCCGTTTCGCGGGGACGGAACGATCCTGCGGTTTGGCGAGGGCCTTCAGGCTGAAGGCTTGGGCGAAACCGCGCCCGTCCGCGCTCCTGGCTCCCTGCCCAACTGGCTTGTCGCCAGTGCAGCGCCAGAGACCGTGGCTCCTCCGCTCAACCCTTCGCGCGCCGGCCGCGTCGGCGGGGGCGATCGCGAACGAGCTCTTGAGGGACGGCTTGCGCATGCTCTGCTCGAGATGCTGCCCAATCTCACGCCGCAACGGCGCCCGGCTGCGGCGGCAGCCTACCTCGACGGGTGGGGTGGCGCGCTGGCCGAATCAGCACGCGTGGCGCTCGCCTCCATGGTCCTGGTGGCGATCGACGCGCCGGAGCTCAGCCATATTTTAAGCCCGGGCTCCCGTAGCGAGGTCGCGTTGGCGGGATTTCTGCCCCGGCCAGGGCGTCCCGACCTGCCCTATAGCGGCCGTCTCGATCGGCTTGTCGCAACCGACCAGGGTGTATTGATCGTCGACTTCAAACTGGGCGAAAAGCCAGACCGCCCGGCCGCGGCCCATGTCGCTCAACTTGCGCTCTATCGCGCCGGTTTGCAGCCGCTCTACCGCAGCGCGAAGATCCGAGCGGCGCTCGTCTATCTCGGCGGGCCGACGCTCACAGAGATCAGCGGCGAGGAGCTCGATGCCGCCCTCAAAGCCGTCGTCGAAACGACCTAAGCGCGCCATGATAGCCCTATCAATCCCAGCTTTTGACTGCAATTCCGCTGGGGAGTGATGTGGTGATTGCCTTGATGAGGTCGCATTTGCTGGCCAAGGGTTGCGCGTGATGACGAGCGGAACGCGTCAGGGCGGGCGCCCGACATTTTTGTGTTTTGATCTGGGGAGGCTTGGGCGGGGGCCACGGCGCGGTTCCGTCTGCGCGGCTGCCGGGTTGAGTCTCGCTATGCTGCTGGCGGGAGGGGACTTGGCTGCGCAGGCCCAAAAAATCCCCTACGGCATGGTGCCCTACGGCCGTCCTGTCTATAAAAACGGCAAGCGAATGTTGTGGCACGGCGTCTGGCGGGGCAGCACGCTCGGCCGATACGCGCGTCAGTCTGCCGCGCCGGCTGCCGCCAAGCCCCTCCTCGCGCTCGCACCGGACCCTACCCAACCTGCGGTTGCAAAGGAATTCACGGTCCTTGCAGACCCCGGCGACGTCAGAGCAAGCCGGATGGCCAAGGATTTCGCGACAGTGATGAGCGCGGATGGCGCGCCGGGGCGCGCCATTGTCGGCGGCACGTCGCCGAACGGTCTGGGAAAGGTTCTCAAGGGCGACGTAGCGGACTTCGCGATCGTCTCGCTCGACAGCCTTCTGTCCAGCGCCAAGGGCGACCCGGAATGGATGAAGCGCGCCCCCTATGTGGCCCGCTTGGCGCCCGAAACCGTGGCGGTGATCGCGCCGCGTGAAGTGAAATCGATCAGCGACCTGCAGGGAAAAACGGTAAGCTTTGGCGACCTGGACAGCGCGACCTCGACCAGCGGAAGAATGTTGTTTTCTCGTCTGGGCGTAACCGCGACTCAAACCAACGAGCCCTTGCCTGAAGCGCTCGACAGGCTTTCGGCCGGCAAGGTCGACGCGGTCGTCATCCTCGGCGCGGAAGACTCGCCCGCGCTCAGCGATTTTGGCGGCGATGGCCGCTTTCACATCGTACCTATCCCATGGTCGTCGGCTTTCGAGCCCGTCTATGCTCCGGCTCACGTCGCCGCGACCGACAGCCCCAATCTCGTCAGCCCGACCGTTCCGGTCGAGACAATCGGCGAGCCGATGGCGCTGGTCGCGCTCGATGCGGCCCCGGGATCGCCGCGCGCCGACGGACTTGGCCGGATTGCGCGGCTCTTCTTTGACAATTATGACGGGTTCCTCGGGGATGAGCGTGATTCGCATTGGCGCGAGGTCAATTTGGCGGCGGACGCTTTCTTGCCGACCGGACCTTGGCCCCGACTTGGGGCTGCGCAAAGCTGGCTGGACGCGAAGAAATCGTCCGCCGACGGATCGCTCGATGCGTTCCGCGCCTCGGCTAGGTCGGCCGCCACATCGGCCAGCTGGCCAAGCGCGGCGGATTCGGATCGACTCTACGAAGGCCTGACGCACTGGCGCGGGTTGATGCAGTAGGAGGACGAACGATGGCTATTTCCTGGAAAGCCCTGTCGAGCGTCCTCGCCGCCGTCATTGCCGGCATGCTGGTGTTGGCGGCTTGGCCGCGGCTTGAACCGTCGGCCATGCACGTGAAGGCTGCGGTCGAGCAGCCTATCTTCGTCACGCCCCTTGCCGTCGTCGCCAAGCGGACGGCCCCGGCGATGACGGCTCTGCCCATCGACAAGGTTGCGATGAACAAGCTCGCGACCGCGCTGCGCGAGCAACCCACTGACAAGGAAGCCGTCGGCAGCCTGGGCGGCGCGACCCTGGCGATACCGATCGACGATGGTCGCAAGCTGTTCGCGGAAGGCCTCGTCGCTTTCGCCAAGGGCGATATCGCGACCGCGCGCGCGTTCTTTGTCAGCGCCACCTCGGCCGGAGACGCCCGCGCGCTTGTTGCGCTCGGCGACACGTTCGATCCGGCGACTCTGACCCACCTCGGCGTCGTCGGGCTCAAGGGCGATGAAGCCAAGGCGCGTGACTATTACTCGCGCGCGGTCACCGCTGGCGCGCCCGGTGCTCGCGAGCGAGTCGCGTCTCTAGCGTCGAAATAGCTCAGCCCTCCGTACGGGGCGCCGGCCCGGCGCGCGAGCTGCCTCGGATCTTTTTGCGCCTCCCGCGCAAGTGTGCGCGGGCGAATGATTTCAGAAGCTTAGCTGCGCTTTCGCGCAACTTTTGTCGTACTCGAACACTTCCGGCGCCGCCGCGCCTGGCGAATGCGTGAGCACGAGTTGTGTGGACTCCGTGCAGCGCAGCGCCTTGGTCAGCCGCGCGACCTGAAGACGGGCGGTGGAAAATCCGCCCGGATAAACGCTCATAAACGCCAGTAAACGAGCTTAAACGTTAGTGAATTTGCTATAGTTTACTAGCGTTTATTTTTCCGAATTGGGACTTTTCAATGGGTTACGGGGGATTCAAATAAAAAATGTAACTCCCAAGGAGGGTCGCCGGAACGACTGCCACATCAACGTGCTCATGCTGAGGGCCGCGCGCAAGCGCGGCGTCTCGAAGCCTGCTCCAGCTCCAGTGTGCGCGGGAGCGTCCTTCGAGGCCGCTTCGCGGCACCTCAGGACGACGGGGTCGGGAGTTACTAAAAAATTCCGCCCCGTCTTTGGCGCCTGCCAAAAGATCAGGTCTCGCACCCTCCTTTCTCCATCTTCGATCGGGACGCCTGCGGGCGGTGCGTATCAGTCCGACGAAGAGAAATGCATAGCATATATTCTGTTTTTTCGCAAGAGAAAGCACGCCCCTTAGGGCGCGCTGCGCTCGGATGGAATCGTTATTGCGAGGAGCGCTCGCGCGACGCGGCGATCCAGAGGGCCGCAGGGCGCCCGCTGACTCCTGGATTGTACGTGTTGACTGGCTGTTCTTTGGCGGCTTTGCGTTTGCGGTAAGAATGGCGGGCAGGACGGCGAGATCGATTCTGGATGGAACACGAGTTCGCAAGCAATCTCGATCCGTCGTCCTGCCTTTAGGGTCTTGAGCGCGAACGGTAGGCCCACCCCGAGTTGCAATCCTGCGCCAGAGGACCTTCCCCTTCTTGCGAAAGGTGCGCCATGGTAGCTCGTCGCCGGTCGGCTTCAACCGACCTTTCCGCTGTTGCAGGCCCATTATGCATTGGGGTCGATGTTTCGGAGGATTGGCTCGACATCGCCGATGATGCGGGCCGCGCCGTGCGGATCCCGACATGGTCGCCGCCATCACCGAAGCTTTGACCGGATCCTGGGCGCAAGGCTGCCGCGCCATGGTCTGCGAAGCGACCGGCGGGTATGAGCGCCCCCTGATGCAGGTCGCGGCCCAACTCGGCCTGCCGCTTCGTCGCGTGCATCCCAATCGCGCCCGCGTTTTCGCCTTGGCCGCGGCCAGGCTTGGCCTAAGATCGATGCGATCGATGCTCGAATGCTCGCTCATTTCGCCGCCTTCATCGCCGATGAGCCGGCCAGGCCTTCGCCAGCCCCGCACACCCAAACGCTCGCCGCTCTGGTCAGCCGGCTCGACCAATTGAGCGACCTCTCGCCAGTCCGAAAGCTGCCGCGCGCATCAGGCCCACGAGGCCAGCGTCAAGGCCTCGATCGGGGCGGTGATCGAGGTCCTCGACAGCCAAATCGACGCCATCCAGCACGCCATCGACGCCCTCATCGCCAGCGACCCCATTCTGACCGAAAAAGCCAGCCTCCTGCGCTCTTGCCAAGGCATCGGCCCGAAGAATGCTCAGATGATCCTCGCTCGCCTCCCCGAAATCGGCGCGCTCGATCGCCGCAAGATCGCCGCCCTCGTCGGCGTCGCCCCGATCACCTGCAAAAGCGGCTCGTCCATAAACCGCGCCAGCATCGCCGGCGGCCGTAAGCCCCTGCGCGACACCTTGTTCATGGCCGCCCTCCGCGCCAGCTCTCACAACCCGACCTGCATCGCCTTCCGCAACAGACTCAAAGCCAACGGCAAACCGCACAAGCTCATCATCGTCGCCGTCATTCGAAAACTCATCGTCACCCTCAACGCAATGATCAAAGCCAAAACACCCTTTCAAGCCGGCCTTGACTTGAAACACGGTTCGCTCGCAATGACGATAGCGGTTCGACCCAAGCGCAAAATGCTCTAGTGTCCCGATTCTGAAGTTCTGCGCATTTCATCCCAACGCCCTCGTCAGTCGACGTTCACTGTTAATCGAACGAACTTCGAATCCAGGACACTAGCGATCTTGACCCAGCTGGCTGTCCATGCCGCCCGCGAGCATTTCGATCGGCGGGCGCTCCGTCGTATCAGCGAGATAGAAGCAGACGATCTCGGCGGGCTCGCTCGTCGACGCGTTGTCGAACTTGAGGATCGTGTGCCCGGCCGGCTCGAAGAAGCTGTCGCCGGTCTTGAGCAGCTGAACCGGCTTGCCTTCCAGCTGAAGATGAAAGCTTCCGGCCGTCACCACGCCGACGGTCGAGATCGGATGACAATGCAATCCCGTCGGCTGTCCCGGCGCAAATTTGATCCGGGCGCCTTTGATCAGGCGCACGGTCGGGTTCGCGGCGGGCAGCTCCTCCTCGAGCAGAGGTTCGCGCTTGAGCGGCGGGAACGGCGTGTCGGCCATTGCGGTTTGCTCTTTCCTACTGCCGCGCCATCGCCACCTTGGCAACCGCGTGCTTCTGTTCCTCGCTGTCCTCGATCAGCTTGCCCGAGACGTCCACGGTCACCTGATAGATCGTGCCGGTGAATTCGAACGGCGGCCCATAGAGTTGGCTCACCGGGGAGCCGGAATTGCGACCGATGAAAACGCCGCTGCCGATCCCAAGCGCGAGCGGCACCGTGTAGGGCAGAGCCGTCTCTCCGACGAGCTTCTTGTTGACGTAGAGTTGCGCTTTGCCTGCGGCGCCCTTGCCAGTCTTGAAGTCGGGCTCACCGTTCTTCTCGAACTCGTAAGTCAGCGAGACCTTGCCTTCGGGCACGTCCACATTCGACACAACGTGGAATTCCTCCGCGCCGACATAATTGTGGACGTAGTGGAGCTTCTTGTCCTTCACGAACAAGGTGTAGCCGCCGACATTGCCGCCGTGACAGATCACCACGCCCTCGGCGCCGCCCTTGGGGATCTCGACATCCGCCGTGAGACTATGCGACTTGTTCAAAAGCTTCGCCGCGACGTTCTCCGGGATCATCTGGGTGCCCGGATAATAGACATAGCTCTGGCGGGCCTTGATCAACTCCGGACGCTCGTCGGCGAACCGTATGGTGCCGCGACTGTCGAGCGGGAACACGTTGTACTTGCCGGCTTCCGTGTACCAGAGAGCGATCATCTCGATCAGCTTCGGCCGGTTTGACGCCGCGAGATCGGTCGTCTCGGTCGGGTCCTTGGAAAGGTCGTAGAGCTCCCAGTTCTTGGCGTCGAGGTCGCGCAGCATGTCTTCGGTCAGCGTGATCGCCCCGAAAAACGAGCCGCTTTCCCTGAACGACGTTCCCGGTAACGGGCACACCGCGCGCCAGCCGTCGTGATAGATCGACCGGTGCGCAAACATCTCGAAATATTGCGTCTTGTGCCGGCTCTCCGCCTTGGCGTCCTGGAACACATGAGCGAAGCTGACGCCTTCGATCGGAGATTGCGTTACGCCCCTAACATGCGCCGGCGCCTCGACGGCAAGCGCATCGAGAACGGTTGGAACCATGTCGATGGCGTGAGCGAATTGCGGACAGACCTTGCCCGTATTCTTGATGCCCTTCGGCCAGTGGACGATGAAGGGGTCTGAGACGCCGCCGCGATAGGTCTCGCGCTTCCAGCGCTTAAACGGCGTGTTGCCGGCGTGCGTCCATCCCCAGGCATAGTGATTGAAATATTTGGGGCCGCCGAGTTCGTCGATCGCCGCCAGATTCTGCTTCAGATCATCCGGCACGTTGTTGAAGAACTTGTTCTCGTTCACCGACCCGTTCGGTCCGCCTTCGGAACTGGCGCCGTTGTCGGAAATGAACATGATCAGCGTATTGTCGAGCTCGCCCATCTGTTCGAGGAAATCGATCAGCCGCCCGACGTGGTGATCCATGTGCTCGCAGAAGCCGGCGAACACCTCCATCATGCGCGCATAGAGTTTGCGTTCGTCCGCCGGAAGCTTGGTCCACTCTTGAACATCAGGGTCGTGGCGCGAGAGCTTGGCGTCCTTGGGCATGATGCCCAGTTCTTTCTGCCGCGCGAACACCTTGTCGCGATAGACGTCCCAGCCCTCGTCGAACTTGCCTTTGTATTTGTCCGACCATTCCTTCGCGACATGGTGGGGCGCATGGTTCGCGCCCGGCGCGAAATAGAGGAAGAACGGTTTGTCCGGAGCGACCTGCTTCAAGTCGGCAATGAAGCCAATCGCCTTGTCGGCAAGATCGGCGGTCAGGTGATAGCCTTCTTCCGGCATCTTCGGCGGCTCGACCTGATGATTGTCGTAGACGAGATCGGGATAATATTGATGCGTGTCGCCGCCGAGGAACCCGTAGTAGCGCTCGAAGCCGCGGCCCAGCGGCCAGCGGTCATAAGGGCCCGCGGCGCTGATCTGCTCGGATGGCGTCAGGTGCCATTTGCCGATGGCATAGGTCGCGTAGCCCTGCTGCAGCAGGGTCTCCGACAAAAAACCGTTCTCGAAGGGTATCGCGCCATTGCCGCCGGGAAAGCCGGTCGATCCCTCGGTGATGCAGGACATCGCGTTCGAGTGATGGTTTCGCCCCGTCAGGATGCATGAGCGCGACGGCGAACAGAGCGCCGTCGTATGCATGTTGTTGAACAGGAGACCGTTCTTGGCGAGCTTGTCGATGTTCGGCGTGCTGATCGGCGAACCGTAGCAGCCAAGCTGGCCGAAGCCGGTGTCGTCGATGACGATGAAGAGGACGTTCGGCGCGCCTTCCTTGGCGCGAAGCGGCGACGGCCAAGCCGGCTCGGATTCGCCGATGGTGCGGCCCATGCGCCCTGGGAAGGTCGTGCCCGGCTTGTATTCCTTGAGCGCCATGTGTCCCTCCCCTTAGCGGTCCAAGTTAACACCCCCTTTTGCGTCATTTGTGCGCGGCGCGCCAGCCGCGTTGGGGCGAGCGCTCTCCTGCGTCCCGCGAAAAACGCTGCCTCGACGAACCGCCTCACCCTTTCATGAACGGCGCGTGCAGCGCGAGATCGGCGTCGCCAAGGCGATCCTTCGCCGTCCAGGACTGGTGCCAGTAGGGGTAGATGAGCGGCGGCTGGCTCACCTTGTCGAGTCGCGCGCGCTCCTCGTCACTGAGCTTCACGTTGACGGAAGCGAGATTGTCGCGGAACTGCGCTTCGGTCCGGCCGCCGATGATCAGCGACGTCACCCCGGGCCGGCCGAGCAGCCACGCCAGCGCGACCTGCGCCCCTGAGACGCGATGGGCTTCGGCGACCGCGACCAGTTCGTCCACGACGTCCCACAGCGCGTTCTCGTCGCGAACCGGCGGCTCCTTCCAGCCTGCGACCTGACGGCTCCCTTCCGGCGCCGCCTTGTTGCGGCGATGTTTGCCGGACAGCAATCCCCCTGCGATCGGGCTCCAAACGAGGACAGCGAGCTTCTGATCGAGCGCGATGGGAAGGAGTTCGTATTCGGCTTCGCGCGCCTGCAGCGTGTAGTGAATCTGTTCCGACACGAAGGGTATGCGGCCGTCCCGGCGCGCGACCTCCATCGCCTTCATCATGTGCCAGCCCGACCAGTTCGAACAGCCGACGTAGCGCACCTTGCCCGAGCGCACGAGACTGTCGAGCGCCTCCATCGTCTCCTCGAGCGGCGTCAACCCGTCCCACTGATGCACCTGATAGAGGTCGATGACATCGGTGCGCAGCCGCTTGAGGCTCGCCTCGCATGCGCGAATGAGATGCCAGCGCGAAAGGCCGCGATCGTTCGGCCCCTCCCCCATCGGAAAGCGCGCCTTGGTCGCGATCAGCATGCCGGGCTTGCGCTTATGCCCCATCGCCTCGCCGATCAGGTCTTCCGAGCCGCCGCCGGAATAGACGTTGGCGGTGTCGATCAGGTTGACGCCGGCATCAGCGACGATGTCGATCAGCTTGCGCACCTCGTCGAGTTGGAGATTGCCGACCTTGGCGAAGTTCCCTTTGCCGCCGAAGGTCATCGTGCCCATCGTCAGCACCGAGACCTTGAGCCCCGAGTTGCCAAGCTGCCGGTATTCCATCGTGCCCTCGTCCTTCAATCCGCTCGAGATTTTCGCGCGAGGGCCTAACATGGAGCGCTGAGTGGGCCAAGGTTGCCGGCCGTGCCGATAACGCGCTTGTGAGCTAGGGGCGCGCAAAGCGGCACGGTTTGCCTGAAGCCTGGTGAACCCCGCACTTGCCGCTCGCAGGCCTTTGTGCGCATTTGTCCGCCGTCCGACCGTCGCCTCACTTCAGGAGCTTTCTTTGGCCCTCGCCTCGCTTCGCCGGCTTGCCTTCGTCGCCGTCTTTTCCATTGCGGCGCTCGCCGCGAATGCCACTCTCGCCGCAGGCGCCGCGCCCGAGCCCGATCGATCGGTGGACATGGCGACGGTGCTCAAGCCTGGCACGCTGCCCGAACTAACGGTGGGCGACCCATCGGGCGTGCCGGTGGTCGAATATGGCTCGCTGACCTGCCCCCATTGCGCCACCTTCAGCCGCGAGATCTTTCCCGAGCTGAAAAAGGACTACATCGACACCGACAAGGTCCGATTCATTTTCCGTGAATTTTCGCGCAACTCGCTCGACGTTGCGGCTTTCTTGCTCGCGCGTTGCGTCGGCGACGACAAGGCATTCGCCGCCGTCGAGCTTCTGTTCAGTCAGCAGGACAAGTGGGCGTTCGTTGACAAGCCGCTCGAGCCGCTGATCGCCGCCATGCGCCCGGCCGGTCTTACCCACGATCAGGCGATGGCGTGCCTCAAGGATCAATCGAAGGCCGACGCGATGGTGGCCGTCGGCAAGAGGGCGACCGACGAGATCAAGATGACGGGCACACCGACCTTCGTCATCGACGGCAAGGTCTATGGCGGAGAGCTCAGCATCGACCAGCTGAAAGCGATCCTCGACCCGATCATCAAGAAGTAGGCCAAGCGCCCTCATCCTGAGGAGCAAGGCGGAGCATCGCGTCTCGAAGGACCACCCCTCACCAGACGAGAAAGCGACGTCCGCCCAGCGCGCCCACGCCCATGCAGATAAGCGTCGCGAGCGGATACCAGGTCGCCACGAACAGTGGCGAATCGCCAGGGCAGGACGACGCATAGACCAGGGCCCCGACCCCTGCCGCAGCCGCCCCGGCGAGCGCGCCGGTCAGGCCCGGGTGGAGCGGCGCGCCGGCGCGCAGCGCGACGATGAGCGCCGCGAGGACGGGAGCGGCCAGCATCGGAATCGTGATCGTGCAGTGCATCGCGGTGGAGCCCATGAGCCGGGACAGCCACTCGCCTTGCGGCACGACCAACAATTCCACGACCACTCCGGCTGCGAGCAAAACGAGCGGCGCGATCAGCCAGAGCGCGAGCGCCCTCGGCTTGGCGTCTGGGCGCGCCAGCCGCAGCGTCAGCAGAAACGACGGCAAGGCGAAGGCGAACGAGTCGACAAACTTCAGCCAAAAGCGCATCGTCATGCAGGCCGCGGCGATGTCTGGCCTTGGGCCAAGCAACAGAACATAGAGCGCCGCGCTGCCGACAAGGCCGATAACGAGCGCCGCTGCGACCCGCCGCCCAAGCCGGATCGGCTCGGGTATAGGATCGGCAGAAAGGGCGGCGATGAATTCGGAGGTTTTCACTCGACCGACCTCCGCCGGGCGGCGCCCAGCGACTTGAGCGCGCGATGGAGCGTCACCCTGACCGCGACCTCGGACATCGACAGGCGCTTCGCCGTCGCGGCGATCGATTGGCCATCAAAGGAAATCGAGGTCACGAGGTCACGCCGGCGGGGCGCAAGCGTCTCAAGGAGCATCCTCGCGTCACAGTAGCGTTCGCGGCCCTTCACCAGGCGAGAAAGCGCCGCCCGGCCAGCGCGCCGACGCCCATGCAGATGAGCGTGGCGAGCGGATACCAGGTCGCCACGAACAGCGGCGAATCGTCCGGGCAGTGCGAGGAGTAGAGGAGGGCCGCGATCCCCGCTGAGGCCGCGCCGGCGAGCGCTCCGGTAAGACCCGGGTGAAGCGGGGCGCCGGCGCGAAGGGCGATGATCAACGCCGCGAGAATGGGAGCGGCCAGCAGCGGAATCATCCGCATGCAGAACATCGAGTTGTGGCCGATGAGCCGGGTGAGCCATTCGCCTTGCGGGACCACCAACAATTCCGCGACTACCCCGGCAGCAAGCAAAACGAACGGCGCGATCAGCCAAAGCGCGAGCGCCCTCGGCTTGGCGTCTGGGCGCGCCAACCGCAGCGTCAGCAGAAGCGACGGCAAGGCGAACGCGAACGAGTCGACGAACTTCAGCCAAAAGCCCATCGTCCTGCAGGCCGCGGCGATGTCCGGCCTTGGGCCCATCAACAGCCCGTAAATCGCCAGGCTGCCGATAAAGCCGATAATGAGCGCCGCCGCGACCCGGCGCCCAAGCCGGATCGGCTCCGGAATCGGGTCGGCGGCAAGGGCGGCGATGAATTCGGAGGTTCTCACTCGACCGACCTCCGCCAGGCCGCGCCGAGCGACTTGAGCGCGCGATGGAGCGCCACCCTGACCGCGACCTCGCTCATCGACAGGCGCTTCGCCGTCGCCGAAATCGATTGGCCATCAAGCGAGATCGAGGTCACGATGTCGCGCTGGCGAGGCGCGAGCGTCTCCAAAAGCTTCCGCGCATCACTCAGCGCATGCGGGTCTTCGGCTTCCGGCGCGGCCAGGAACTCCTCGAAATTCTCAAGCGGCTCGACCTTCCGCCGGCCGCGACGGCGCAGCGCGTCTACAACTTTGTGGCGCGCGATCGCATACACCCATGGCGCGAGCGGCTGCTCGGGGTCCCAGGTGTGGCGCTTGAGGTGGATCGCCAACAGGGTCTCTTGCACTGCATCCTCGACGTCCGCGTCCCCAACCCCCGCGCGCGCAAAAGCGCCGCGCGCCATCGCCCGCACCGACCGACCGATGTCCTCAAGGAGGCGCCGGTACGCGCCCTCATCGCCCGCGATCGAGGCGGTCATCATTCGAGACCAAGGATCGTCCAGCGGACCCTTGACGGGCTGGGCTCTCATACAGGCTTCGTTTCGTCTCGTCTGCCGTTACAGATCCGGGGAAATATTTTGCTCGAAGCACGAATTGACGCCGATGTAACATGCCCCAGCGCGTGAGCGAAGTCGCCAATGCCGTTCAATTGCGAACGAGGCCTTGGAGAAACCCATGACCGTCGCGGATCATCGTTCTTCCCGGGGGCTTGCTGCGCCGAGCGTCGGAGTCGGGTTCAAGCCCGAGCATTTCGAGGCGATCGTCGAGACCCATCCCGGGCTTGGGTTTTTCGAAGTTCACGCGGAAAACTACATGGGCGCCGGCGGCGCGCCGCATCGGCGCCTCGACGCGATCAGAGAGCGCTATCCGTTGTCCCTGCATGGCGTAGGCCTATCGATCGGCTCGCCCGGACCGCTCGACCGCGCCCATCTTCAGAGGCTGGCCGCGGTCGCCAAGCGCTTTGAACCGACCCTCGTTTCCGAGCACCTCGCGTGGTCGACCCACGAGGGCGCCTTCCTCAACGATCTCCTGCCGCTGCCCTACACGAACGAGACGGTCGCCCGTGTCTCCGAGCATATCGACGAAGTGCAGAACGCGCTCGGTCGGACGATGCTGCTCGAAAATCCCTCGACCTACGTCCTATTCGCCGAAAGCACGTGGGCGGAGACGGATTTCCTGCGTGAGATCGCGCGCCGCACCGGCTGCGGTCTCCTTCTCGACGTCAGCAACGTGTTCGTCAGCGCCGTCAATCACGGCTTCGATCCCGAGCTTTATCTCGCCGATTTTCCGCTTTCAGCGGTGGGCGAGATCCATCTCGCGGGCTGCGCCGACGACAGCGACGATGCCGGCTTGCCGCTGCTCATCGACGCCCACAATTCGCCGGTTCGCGACGCCGTGTGGTCCCTTTATTCCACGACAATTCGCCGGCTCGGGGCGACGCCCACGCTGATCGAATGGGACAACGATGTGCCCGCTTGGCCAACGCTTCTGAGCGAAGCACGGCGCGCCGAGCGCGCGATTGCCGAGACTGCGAAAAGCCTAGAGTGCGCCGATGTCCTTTGAGACGACGGTCCACGCTTTCGCGGCAGCGCTTGGCGAGCCTTCCGCGCCGCCGCCCGCGATGACCCACGGGCGGATGGGCGCGCCCGACGCCCGCCGATTTGCGGTCTACCGCAACAATGTCGCCGTCGGTCTGATTGGCGCGCTTGAAACGCGCTACCCTGTGTCGCGCCGGATCGTGGGGGACGAGCTGTTCCGCGGCATGGCGCGGGCGTTCGTGCGCGCCAACAAGCCGTGCTCGGCGGTCATGATCGCGTACGGCGGGGAGTTTCCGGAGTTTGCGGCTGATTATCTCGCCGCGGCCGAGGCTGGGTCGAGCTTAGAAGATGATGGGTCCGGACGGAATCGTCATCGCGAGGAGCGGAGCGACGCGGCGATCCAGAGGGCCGCAGGGCGCCCGTCGACTCCTGGATTGCTTCGCCGTAGCCCGTCCGGAAGGACGGGCGTCTCTCGACGCCCTATGGCTCTCAATGACGATCGTGGTTCGATCCAACCGCATCACGCTACCGTCTGTCTTGCCGACGTCGCGGAGCTCGAGAACGCCTGGGTCGAGGCCTATCATGCCGAAGACGCAAGCGTGGCTACAGTCGGCGAGCTCGCCGGTCTCAGTCCCGATCATTTGCCTGGAACGCGGATCGCCTTTCACCCGGCGGCGCGGCTCCTGCGCTTCGCGACGCCCGCCGCTTCCAACTGGGCCTCGGCTCAGGACCCAGACCATCCGGTCGCGCTGGCCGAGGGGCGTGGCGAAGACGCGCTCATCACGCGCCCCGACTGCGACGTCCGCGTGCGCGTCCTGCCGCCGCTTGCTTATGATTTCGCCCTGAAAATGCAGGAAGGCGCGACATTGATCGAGGCCTTCACGGCTGTCGATGACCCGGCGTTCGACTTCGGGACCCATCTGGTCGGACTGGTCGAGTCCGGCGCCGTCGTCTCCATCATCCCTGGACAAGCGTCATGATCGCCGACGCTGCACACCCACAGGCGTTCGCGCCATTGAGCCCGATCGCTCGCTTGACCAGCGCCGTCTTTGGGCTCGTTCCCACGTGGCTCCCGCTGCTCATTCTGCGGCTCGCGCTGGCGCGGCCGTTCTTCGCCTCAGGGCTCACGCGCTGGGACGGCTGGTTCACGCTGTCCTTCGGCACGAAGATCCTGTTCTCGCAGGAATACAAGCTCCACATCTTCGGCGCCGAGATCCCGTTTCCGATGCCGGAACTCGTCGCGACGATGGCGAGCACCGGCGAAATCGTGCTGCCGATTTTGCTCGCGTTCGGCCTCCTCACGCGCTGGGCGGCGCTCGGCCTTTTGGGCATGACCGCCATCATTCAGCTCACCTATCCGGACGGCTGGGCGAACTTCCATTTGTACTGGGCGGCGATGGCGCTCGCGATCCTCACCTTTGGTCCCGGCGCGGTTTCGCTCGACCGGCTGCTTGGCCTCGATGGATGGAGCGCAAGGCGCAACGATTAGCACCTCGCGGTCGCGCGGCTCACCGCTGCGGATAGGCGGTGAAAACGTAATCCTTGTCCGCCACGATCGTGTGGCAGGCGAATCCGCATTTGGCGTCATGCTCCTGCGGCGGCTCGTCGTTCGTATCGCCGGGCCTGAACGTCTGGGACGCGGGATCATATTCGAACTCGGCGTAGCCCCATCCGCCGCTGTCGGCGAACCTCTTGTTGTCCTTCACCATGAGGTCCACGTCATGCAACGCGCCCGGCACGATCGGCTCGCCGGGTTGGCTCTCATCCTTCTTCGCCATCCAATGGATTTTCGCCATCCGGGCGCCATCAGGGAAAGGCTTGCCGTTGCCGGGAATGCCCGCCTTGTGGGCCTCGATCATTGGTGGATTTCCGAGGATGATTGCGATCTTGTCGCCGTTATGGCTGGCGGCGATAACCTGCCAGTCTTCGTATCCCCTGAAGTCGGCGAAGGCGAGACCCCCGGGCACCTGCAGGGTATATCGGTCTTGCGCGGCCAGCGCCAAGCCGCCGAGCGCGGCAGGACTCGCCGCAAGCATCATCATCAGCAAGGATTGAGTTCTCATCATGATGTTTCGCCTCCCCACCTGAAGCGATGTTCGCCGATGTTCGTTCGCGGCGGCTAAAGCCTGGCGCACGAGGAAGAAGCAAGCGACCACCTCAGGTGCTTACAGTGGCACAGGGAACGAAGAGAATCTATTGCACCATGGTGTCGCCGTCATTTGGAAGCAGGCCCTCGCCTGGCCCATTGATGCGACAGTTTTGCGACAAAAACCAAGGCTCTCGCGCTATTGACGCGCCCGGAAGGCCATGGCTTTAACCCCTTCGAAGACGCGCGGCGTCGCTTGTCCTTGAAGGAGATCTGATGACCCATTGGCCGCGGCACGGGCGCATCACAGGCCCGATCGTGATGATCGGCTTCGGGTCGATCGGCAAGGGCACGCTGCCCTTGATCGAGCGTCATTTCGAGTTCGACCCTGACCGCTTCGTCGTCATCGACCCGAACGATTCCGACCGGAAGCTCCTCGATGAACGCGGCGTGCGCTTCGTGCACGAAGGCCTCACGCGCGACAATTATCGCGACGTGCTGAGCAAATACCTGACCGCAGGCTCGGGCCAGGGCTTCTGCGTCAACCTGTCGGTCGACACGTCATCGCTCGACCTCATGCGCCATTGCCGCGAGCTCGGCGCGCTCTACGTCGACACCGTGGTCGAGCCTTGGCCTGGCTTCTATTACGACAAGTCGCTCGGCAACGACGCGCGAACCAACTATGCGCTGCGCGAGACGGTGCTCGCGGAACGGCGCAAGAATCCTGGCGGCTCGACCGCCGTCTCGTGCTGCGGCGCCAATCCGGGCATGGTGTCCTGGTTCGTCAAGCAGGGGCTCGTCAATCTCGCCAAGGATCTTGGCGACAAAGGTTCGGAGCCGAAGAGCAAGGAGGAGTGGGCGCGCCTCGCCCAGCGCCTCGGCGTCAAGGGCGTGCATATTGCGGAGCGCGACACCCAGCGCGCCAAGAGCCCGAAGCCGCGCAACGTGTTCGTCAACACCTGGTCGATCGAAGGCTTCTTGTCGGAGGGCATGCAGCCCGCCGAACTCGGCTGGGGCACGCATGAGAAATGGGCGCCGGCCAACGCGGGCTATCACAAGGCCGGCTGTGGCGCCGCGATCTACATCAACCAGCCCGGCGCCAATACGCGCGTGCGCTCATGGACCCCGACTGCCCGCAACCAGTTCGGCTTTCTCGTCACCCACAACGAGGCGATCTCGATTGCCGACTATTACACCGTGCGCGACGACAAGGGCGAGCCGGCCTACCGGCCGACGTGCCACTACGCCTATCATCCGTGCGACGATGCGGTGCTGAGCCTGCACGAACTGTTCGGCCGCGCCGGCGAGAGCCAGAGCGCGCACCACATTCTCGGCGAAGCCGAGATCCTCGACGGCATCGACGAATTGGGCGTGCTTCTCTATGGGCACGCCCGCAACGCTTATTGGTACGGCTCGCAACTCTCCGTCGAGGAGACGCGCGCGCTTGCGCCGTATCAGAACGCGACCGGCATGCAGGTCACGTCAGCGGTTTTGGCCGGCATGGTCTGGGCGCTTGAACACCCGAACGCCGGAATCGTGGAAGCGGACGAACTGGATTTCCGCCGGTGCCTCGAGGTTCAAATGCCCTATCTCGGCCCGGTCGTCGGCGTCTATACGGATTGGACGCCGCTCGCGAACCGCCCTGGCCTCTTCCCTGAGGATATCGACCAGGGCGATCCTTGGCAGTTCAAGAACGTGCTGGTGCGATAGACGCCAGCGCGTCAGCCTTACGCCGCGAGTTCGTGCGACGACTCGGAGCGCGTGAGGGCGGCGCCAACCGCCTTGCGCGACACGCCAATGAGCGCGTGAAGGCCGTCCGCGACGGCGACTCCGAGGCCGGAAGGGCCGTAACGGTTCAAGGGCGCAAGCTGTGCGCGGAGATCGCACACGAGGAGCGGCGAAACCGACCGCTCTCCGTGGCGATCGGTATTGTATGGGCAAAGCATTTTGGTTCTGATCTTTTCTTATTTGTATTCATCCAGCTCGAGCGCTGAACAAATGTACAGATGGGGGGTACGGGCCCAATTTCAATGCAGATGGATTATGTGACTTAGGCGTCACCCCGAGACCGGGGCTATGCTCGCAACCCTTGACCCAGTGGCTAACTCAAGGCCCGGCAAGGATTTTCAGTTCGACCAGCCGCCGGCCAACCGTCCGCCCCAGATCATCTTCCGTCCGCCCAGCGGCCTTGATGCGGCCGACGTACGGAAAGTTGATCGTGCCGTCGGGCTCTATGCGCGTGGTCGTGTCCAGCTCCGGATGATCGACGATGCGGATGGCGACGGCATCCGAAGTCGTGAGAACCCG
>Ga0209624_10000957_pt1 | contig 24169 bp, 29 predicted proteins | sample JacPinW_OM2H0_O1_FD_188565 | JGI IMG/M metagenome (GOLD analysis project Ga0209624, IMG submission 188565) | Forest soil microbial communities from Algoma, Ontario, Canada - Jack Pine, Ontario site 1_JW_OM2H0_O1 (SPAdes) (version 2) | ecosystem: Environmental > Terrestrial > Soil > Boreal...
TTACTGAGTTTGATCAAATAACCCCTGTGAGTACGCCTGCTCTGAGGAACAGTGAAGGGCTATTCCCACTTCCTACTGATGGGCGATACAAATGTGATTATGAAGGCTGTACTTATGCTGCTAAACAAAGTAGCACTTTAAAAGCTCACAAATTAACACATACAGGTGAAAAGCCATTTAAATGTGATTATGAAGGCTGTGATTATGCTGCTAAACAAAGTAGTACCTTAAGCGGGCACAAATTAATTCATACTGGGGAAAGGCGATACAAATGTGATTATCCAGGCTGTACTTATGCTGCTAAACAAAGTAACACTTTAAAAGCTCACAAGTTAATTCATACTGGCCAAAAACCATTCAAATGTGATTATGAAGGTTGTAATCATACTACTACACGAATGGACAGTTTAAATACTCACAAATTAATTCATACCGATGCAAAGCCATTTAAGTGTGATTATGAAGGTTGTAATTATGCTGCTAGACAAAGCGGTACCTTAGCAGTGCACAAATTAACACATGCCGAAGCATCATTAAAATTTAATTACTGTAATTATTGTGATTTTGCTACTAAGTACCGTAAATCCTTAAATAGGCATATGCAAACACAACATCCGGGGCAAGATATTATATCGATCCCAACGCCAATTGTTGCAGCAGTTAAGCAAATGACACCTGGAAGTGCACCTGTATTGCCGAATCAGATGACTCCAGCAAGCACACCGTTGCCAGCTCTTTTTGAAGAAGTAGAGCAAGAAAAAAATATGGAAGAGGTATAAAATTGAAGGAGGTTAACTCTATGGAGGTTTTTATGACAAGATATTTATTGCTATTGTTTATAGCAATTTTAGTGCCAACGCTTGTTCCTGCAATGGAAAAAGAACAGTCTGTGCTTGGCAAAAGAGCAGCTATTGAACTATACAGCGACTTGCAGGAAACAGATTTGCTTGATTTAGATGAGCAAAGAATGGCAAAGACGCCAAGATTAGAAGCAGAAAAAGAGTTACTTACACTGCAACTGATTTCAATACCAACACTGCTGATTACTGAGTTTGATCAAATAACCCCTGTGAGTACGCCTGCTCTGAGGAACAGTGAAGGGCTATTCCCACTTCCTACTGATGGGCGATACAAATGTGATTATGAAGGTTGTAATTTTGCTACTAAACACAATAGCACTTTAAAGACTCACAAGTTAAGCCACACTGGTGAAAAACCATTCAAATGTGATTATGGAGAGTGTAATTTTACTACTACCGGAAAGGGCACTTTAAAGACTCACAAGTTAATTCATGCTGATGAAAAATTATATCAATGTAATTATTGCAATTTTGCTACTAAGCACCGTATATCCTTAAACAGGCATATGAAAACACAACATCTGGGGCAAGATATTATATCGATACCAATGCCAATTGTTGCATCAGTGAATCAAATGACACCAGCTACACCATTGGCATCTGTTTTTGAAAAAATAGAACGGGAAATAAATATGGAAGAGTTATAAATTTTTATACGCTTGCCAGAGTGCGGTATGGCAGCCATTGTGCCCGCCATCGCGGCCAGTTGTTACGTGAGTAACGCCTTTATTCGCTTTGCGTAAGCGTTCGATGAAAAGTGCGTCATCGCGATTTCCCAAAATGTCATCGGGATTTTCAAAGTATAAAAGAATCGTAAAACTGAGCCCACTCAATTGCAAGAGCGCGTCAATTGGCCGCATGTTATTGCTTTTGTAGCGCTCTGCCAAAATTTTAAACTCAGCAGGCGCCCCGCACAGATCCATAATCTCGTCAATCGATTTGAGTGGACAATCGAGAATAATAAGCCCTTTGCTCAAGGCTTGATTAATTTTCTGTTTATCGGTTGCTGATATGCCAATATTGGCGAGCATATCATCGTAATAGGGATGGTTGAGCACAGCGAGCGTATTAATTACCGCACTGCCGCCAGCAGAAAAACCATACAGGTTGATGCTAGAAAGATTACCGTCAATCACACATTTTTTCAGAACATACAATAATGGTAATAATTCTTGGATGCTGCCAAAGCTGCTTTTCTTTGGGTCATACTGTTTTGCAACACAATTAAAGTCGGGAAAATTAAAGCTAATCAAATGCATTGCATTGCCGCTGCAATAGCGGACACTGTCAATAATCTGGTTGTCGGCACCATAACCATGAGCGCAGATCATAACCGGCGCATCATGCTGTTTTGCCGGCAATATTCTGATGCCAAGATTATACGCAAAAAGTTTTTGTGGTTGCATGAGTATTTTAGAAAGATTGCTGCTTGAGATGGCATACATAGATAATCCTATAAAACTGAGAATGTATACGCGCTTCATTACAATTCCTTTTATTTTTTCGTTGTTACATACGAAATTAGATACGCTCCTAGAATACCCAATAAAAATCCCGGCACCACGGCAGGAATATCCAGACCATAGGTGCTCAGTAAAACGGAGCGGCCGACAAAATGCCACAGTGCAGCAATCACACCGCCAATAACAATACAAGCGCAAGCACCATACTTATTAATGCTGCTGCCGTACAAAGAAAGTAAAACAAGTGGGCTAAATGAGCAGGCAAAGCCCATCCATGCATATTGCACGAGTGATTGAATTGTGGTTGTTTTATCCAGGCTTACCAGGAAACTAAGCAGCGCAAGAATGGTTATACCAAGCCGATATACGGTAATAAGTTCTTTATTGCTTGCACGTGGATGTATGAGTGGCCGATAAAAATCTTCGGTGATAACAGAGATTAAAACAAGCATTTGCGCAGCAATAACGGATAATGTTGCGCCGGCTACGGCAGAAAGAATAAAGCCAGCAGTTAACGGATTAAAAAGACTTTTGACCATCTCTACAAACACCAACTCTTTATTGGTAAGCAGAGTAGGAAAATAAGCGATACCTATCAAGCCGACCATGCCAGCGGCTGTTAATACAGCAATTTGCCAGCTCATACCAACATATTTTGCTTTTGCCATCTGCTTAACATCAGATATGCCCATAAATTTGGTCAGAATATGGGGCGTGCCAAAATAGCCAACTCCCCAGCTCGCAGCCATGAGCAACGTATTAATCATGCCAATAACGGTGTTTGGCCAAAATGCAAGGCTAATGTGATTCAGATGCGCATGAGAAACAATTGCTTGCCAACCACCCACCTGCATATAGCCAACCAACGGCACGATAAAAATAACTGTTAGCAAAAAAAGTGCTTGAAAAGAATCGATCCATGCTAACGTGCGATAACCGCCAAGCGCGATATAAGCAGCAGCACAAACTATGGCGATGAATGTGCCCAGCGCGTAGGGAATATGGAAAATTGATTGTGCTAAAAACCCGAAGCCTTTTAAGCCTGCAGCAATGTAGACGGCAAAAAAGAACAACGTCATGCAGGCGCTAATAACGCGAATGGCTCCTGACGTATCGCCAAAGCGGTGCTCAAAATAAGAAGAGAGGGTCATGCAATTATATTTTTCCGTTGCTTTGCGTAATCCTGGTGCAACATACTGCCATGATGCAAGCATGCCGACAATTAAACCGATCGCAAGCCATGCATTAATCAACCCGCCGCCATACAATAGTGCAGGAAATGCCATAAATAACCAATCGCTCATATCGCTTGCATGTGCTGAGAGTGCAGTCATCACATAATTAACGGAGCGGTTGCCCAAAATTGCTTGCGTATAGCTAGCAGCCTCAGCTCTTTGCGCTTGTGCATAGGCAAATAACGAAATAATCCCGATGATTATAAAATAGACGATAAAACCAACAAGAATAAGCTGCATAAATAACTTTCTTTCACATTAAACAATATAAAAATGCTCTGAATAAAGCGGTTATTAAATTCACAATAGCAGAAATTAATTTATATGATACCCGTTAGCAACGGGGCAATGGAAGTGACGTGCAAAAAAAATAAGAAGCGAACATACTTTTCCTTGAAAAACTGATATTAAGCATACTACGTATCGCCGTTATTTCCAAGCTTCCTTGTTTTTTAAGTTTCTTCTGTTATCATTCTCCCTTGATAAATCTTAATAAAAAAAGGTATTTACGATGAAAAAGTTATTAATATCAGCATTGGCAGTATGGTGTATGGCTTCTTATGCAATGATGCAAGATGCAATAGTGCCAGATGTGCCAAATGTATACAGTAAGAAAGATTGTTTTATTGCGTACACAAAATATTTTGAGCTACTTCAAAGTTGTAATCAACATTTTAATTACTCTATGCAGAAAAAGTGTGTTATCGATTTGCATGAATCTTTTATAAAAGAATGTAAGCAAGAGAAAACCCAGCGATCTTCTAAAGAGGGTAAATGGATATGGGGAAAGTGATAAACTGATTTATTTTTGTTTAGGATGCTTCCATGGGGCATCCGGATCTTTTGGCTCAACATAGATCACCGTAAACATGCCGCCGGGAGACATTATATCCATTGATTTACTGGTAACAGCTTGTGCATTCATAATGTGATGCAGTTTATGGCAATGCAGCTGCCAGAGGCCTGGATTCCAGGCAACAAATTCGACATCGCGGGAGGTTCCTGGTGGCACGTTGATAGTGCTTCCCGGCCATTGAGCTGATTTGGGAATGGGCCCTCCTTCAGTGCCAACCACTTGCCAAACATACCCATGTATATGAATTGGGTGGCTGTCCATAATCACATTTGCAAAGCGAATTCGAACGCGCTGGCCTTGTTTTACATGTATCATCGGAACGTTGGGTGCAGCCAACCCATTAAAAGTAAACCAATTGTAACTCATCGATTCTAGATTTGGATCTTGGCTTCCGTCCGGTATGCTCCACTCCTGTAAAAAAATGGCAATATCTTGATCAATCTTGTATTCATATTTTTTTGGATGAATTATGAGCATGCCATGCAAGCCATAATCATCCTGTTTAGTGACATTAAATCCTGAGTGGTATATAAAAGTGCCAGATTGGTAAAGCGTAAACTCATACGTAAACGTTTGGCCGGGCATTACCGGCCTATTGGTAAGTGGCGTTGCGCCATCTTGATCGTTGGGCAGCTCAAGCCCATGCCAGTGGATAGAGGTTGGTTCTGGCAACTCATTTTTCAAAATAATTCGTATGCGATCTCCCTCATTTGCTTCTATTGTTGGTCCAGGGGTTGAGCCATTATATCCCCATGCTCTTAATTTTTGTGTGCGTGGCGCCCTTTTGGGCATGTCGATCATATTCTCTTTAGGAATTAAAGAAAAATATTCTGCGGGCTCGCTCGTATCTAAAATGGTTTGTTGAACTGGTTGTGCGATGATCTGGAACACTTTAACCTTTCCATCCATTTCATAGCCCAGTGGCGGGAGGCCGATTGTCTGCACAACGCCCATCTGTTTGCCCATTAATGGTGGTGGACATGAGGGTGGTATAGTTGGATTTGCCCATCCAGATGCAAAACGTTGCGCCATTTTTTTGTTTGGCTCTGCTTTCTTTGGCATGCCAAACTTTGGTTGCTGCGCCTGATTGATGGCAGGAAAAAATAGTGCAAAAATAATAATATGCTTCATAGTTTTCCTATCCGCTCGTCCTGAGCTTGTCGAAGGAAACGAGCGCTCGAATGGTTCGAAAGGCTCACCACGAGTGGTTATTCGAATTTTCGTATAACCTAAATTAACAGACTACTACTCATAGAATAGTTATAATTGCACTCCATTCACAAGGATACGTACAAAATCTTTATAGATTAATCGTGTACTATTGCCTCAGCAATAACCACATTAACTAAAGGAATAGGAATTAATATTCTGCACAAGAAACTAATTAAATTTTGCTTTGTGGTACGTTGTTTATCACAATCGAGCAAAAGATCATCAGTCCATTGCGGTGTTTTATAATAAATGTAGGTTGCTAACATTGCTCCTAAGGTACTCGGTATGATTGCGTGGATAGGATCATTGGATGCGGCAGCCAGTGCAAACCCTGTGCCTACACCAGCTACAGCTGTTGTAGCAGCAGTGCCAAGCCCGATAAAATCACCCAGAATATGAAGCAAATAATGTTTAAGGTTAGGTGAATATTTAGGTGGTATAATCTGTATAATCTGGACTTGATTTTGACTTTCTGGTTGTGCGGCAGTGAATGTGCCGCAAGCAAACAAGAGTCCTGCTAAAAACATTCTTTCTGCATAATTATATTTCATGGTTTTATCCATTTTTAGGTTATGTAACGATGTAACAATAAGAAAAGATACCAAAAAATAAAAAGAGATACCAAACTTTTCTTAAAGTTTTAGTTTTATATTTTTTAGATTCTGTTCTAATTTCAGCCCTCGCTGTTAATTTTCTTGAACAAAAATTAACATGGTTACAGTAACACTACTTAGTTGCGAATGGATGGGATTAATACCTAACTACTAAAAAACATTCTTGTATTTGCAGACTAAATTTTTTCATAATAATGTAAAAAGATAATTTATCTAGCTGAAGGATAAAATGATGAGTGTGAAAGCAATAGTTAGTTTAGTGTGTCTTAGCATTGCCTTGTTTGTGCAATCTTCTCTATGCGAGAGCTCGAAAAGGTTTAAAAATACTTCTGCTTTTAGCACTCGATTGAATCCAAAAGCTTTTTTTTCACAAGCTTGCCAAGATGAATTTGTTTATGTTGTGCTCTATGATCTCATGAATAAAAAAGATCAAGGATATTACTTAGAAATTGGTGCAGCCGATCCGGTGGCTAATAACAATTCCTATTTTTTTGAAAAAAATTATGATTGGAAGGGTGTGAGCATCGAGATTAACGAGAGGTTTTTACAACCTTGGATTAAACAACGAATAAATCCTTTACTTATTGAAGATGCGACCAAATCAGATTTTGTTTCAATTCTGCAATCCTTTCCTCATGACATTGATTATCTTTCTCTTGATGTAGACGGTAACTATGATTATGTTTTAGCGCGAATACCTTTACATAATTATACCTTTAAAATTATTACTATTGAGCACGACTTTTATCGATTTGGGAATGTATATAGAGAAAAAGAACGCGCCATTCTGAATTCTTATGGATATCATTTACTGTGCTCAGATGTGATATATCCGGGATTAGGCGCTTTTGAAGATTGGTGGATACATCCAAGCGCTTTTGAATCTTCCGACTTTTTAAAACTTGTTTCTCTCGATTTGCATAAAAAAAGTTACCAAGAAATGGTAAAAATTCTTAAAACGTTAATACAGCCTTGAGCAGGCAATAAGTTTAGCACGGTTGAGTTACTGTAATGGAAGCTGGTTGCGAGACATCGCCTAATGCGTCTACTGATACAATATAATAGGTATAGGTTGTATCTTTTTGGCGATTATGATCAAAGAATATTAAGGGGCCGTTTGCAAAAACGATACCTGCTTGGTCAGTCAATTGTGCATTTCGATATATGATGTACCGCACAGGAGGAGTGCCAGATGTTGGCGGGCTCCAGGTAAGACGATTAACCAGTTCTAGCTCTATTAAAAATATATTCTTGGTTTTGCATCCTTGTAAATTAGTTGGCGGTAATACTGAGGAGATTGCAAGAATGCTTACTGAGTTGCCAAAATCATTAGTTACATAAGCAGTTGTGCCATCCGGAGTGATTGCAACGCCAGTTGGCTCATGAAAAGTGCTATCGGGATCGGAAACAAGTCCTGTTACTGCATTTGTTGCAACATCAACAATGCTTACCGTATTGTTAGACAGATTAGGGACGAGAATCGTCGAACCATCTGGAGTCATTGCTGCTAAAAAAAGGTTAAAGGTACTATCGGGATCGGAAACGAGTCCTGTTACCGTATTCGTTGCGATATCGATAATGCTAATCGTATTATTACCTTCATTCAGTACGTAGGCTGTTGCCCCATTAGGGGTGATGAGTATGGTGGATGGATTATTAATAGTGCTATCAGGATCTGAGACAATCCCTGTTATGGTATTTGTAGTGGTGTCAAAAATGCTGATGGTGTTGCCAAATAGATTAGATTCATAACCATGTAAACCATCGGGTGTAAGCGCAGTGAAAAAGGGGCCATTCAAAGTGGAGAAGGGATCAGAAACGGTTCCAGTTACCGTATTAGTTGCGATATCAATAATGCCAATAGTATTGGTAGTAACACTATCAGCAACATAGGCAGTTGTACCATCTGGCGTGATAGCTAAACCGTTGGGCGCAGTAATAATATTACTCGGATCAGTAACATTTCCTGTTGCAGTATTTGTGGTGAGATTAATAATAGTCACGGAGAAATCAGCGCTATTGGCTGCGTAGGCTTTAGTACCATCTGGTGTAATAACAATGCTATTGACCTGCTCAAAAAGATTATTTGGGTTAGAAACAAGTCCCGTTGCAGTATTTGTTGCTGTATCGACAATAACAAAAGAATTATCAAAAAAATTGCCTACATAGGCAGTGCTGCCATCAGGCGTAATAACAATGGGAATAGGACCAGAAATAAGAGAATCTGGATCAGAAACAAGACCAGTTACGGTGACATTCACTGAATAGATAGTATGGTGCATCAGTGGTATTAAGAGATAGAAAAATAAACTGACAATGCGTTTGCAATATTGCTTTTTAATCATTATTTTTCCCAGCAAAAAAAGTTATTATCTTCTGTAGCATAAAACTATGGTGCTCAGGAGTTCAACCTCTTGCAAAAAAATAAGTAAAAATATCCTGTTCTTATTCGTGTCTCTGCTTGCATTGCTTGTGAAAATTGATCGGCACTTTATAATATCTCTTATGTAAAGGACACACATCATGAAAAGAATGATCCATAACTTAATCCTGTTAAAGAAACTGGTCGTGCCATGCTCTGTCTATTATTGTTAAGTGAGTTCATTAATTTTAACCGAGAAATCTTATGAATTTAACCAAAAAGTTACTTGTTGTCATAGCTCTATTAAAAATAGTTGGATTATCTCAAGCAATGGAAGAAGCAAAGAAACAGGTAATGGAATGTAAGCCAGTAAAATTACCTTCTGCTTCCATTATAAAACAGCGTTTAGAAGGGTTAGGATTAGAGTATTTTATAGAAAAAACAGAAATAGATGTAGAATTGGGAGACCAAGAAAAACACCCTATCGAAGTTCTTGTGACCGTTAAGGAATCTTTAGCCGATTATAAGAATTACATTAAAGATAAACCATCTTTTGATGCCGTATATATATTGAAGCCACGTATTATTAGAGCCATTCTTCAAGATTCACCTGAGGCAATTATTGCCTTTGAAAAGATTGGCATACTCGAACAAGCAAAAAAATAAGCGTTCACAGTAATATTTTGTTTAACGGTTAACCTGCTAGTGGTTATGAACATCTCAACTTTGATACCAATTAATTCTCGATATTTTTCATCGACTTATTAAGTATTTTTGCAATCGCCGATTGAGTTCGTGCGCTCATTACATTGGAATGTGGCGCATCATCAAGCACAACATCCCTAATATCTACCTTGTATCCTTTTTTTTCTAAACACACTTTAATACGTTTTGCCTCAGCAAGATCCTTAGCTGCCCAGACCATCTGGCCAGTTTCGATCTCATTGCCCAGCCACTCTAATGAAATTGTTGCAGCTTCTTCAATTGCTTCAAACTGAGGAAATGCTGGCTTATCAGAAACCAAGTTGCGAACACAAAAACCATATATTTTGCCAGTAGCTAGAGGAGTATTAGTATTGCTATATAGAGTGTTGAGAAATAAGAATGCAATAATGAGTAAATTAAAACGTGTTAATTCCAAGATAGATCACCAAAATCTTTTTTTCGCAAATGCTTTTCCAGAATAAGTTTTTAGGTATTTTTCGAAGGAAGAAGCTTTCTCTTTATCGGTGAAGGCCAGATACATTATTAATTCCCACGGTCTGAGGCGTGAAGTGTGGATGGAGCGTCCTGAATTGTGAGTCTCTAAGCGTTGCTTTAAGTTTGTGGTGCAACCAACGTAAATCTGATCTGGATAATTTATTGATTTAATAATGTAGACATAATGCATAGTTATTTCTGGCTAGGAATGATGGCCGTCAGCCCAGCCGTCGCTTTAACAAGCTATGGCGGGCAACCTTCGCTATTTTTTCTTTTAATCACTATTTAATTAATACCTTCAGTGCTGGCGCTAGCCAACCGTAGCTCTCAAGAGCGAAGGTTGGCGTAACCTAGTAGACATGTTCAGGAACAACGAAATAAAATTTAGCATATCATTAAGCAACATTCAGACGGTGTTTTCAGTGTTAAAGCTAAAATTACCAGAATCATAATTTTTAGTTATACTTACACATTGTACCTGAATATTGTTACGATGCTCACATATTCAGAACTTTATAGCAGTAATTTATTAACATTTTTTTAAAGATAACTATTTATGACTAAGCAATTAAAATCTAGCTACGATAAATTTATTGCATCCATGAGCCCAAAAGAAAAAAAAGAATATGAAAAAAAGCTTAGAATTTTATTATCATAATTTGCTTCTAGTGAGTTCATTGTATGCGCTTGTGGTTGGAGGCACCGATACTTGTTTTGTTGGCATGGGAAAATTAGACATATGAACAAGAGCTGAGCTATGGCACATAATTATTTTAGCATAATTATTTAATACATCTTTGTCATCGCGATCTTTGTTATATGAAGTATTGGATTTGCTTAGCATTAGAGAGCCTGTGTTTTGCAATTGGCAGAAATAGGTATACATGAGAGGATACGAATAAAAAACATTTTCTTGAAACCCAATTTCCTGTATTTTCCATACCCTGGCATTGTTAAGAATACTATTGGGATCTTCCTTTTCTTTAGCTTCTTCTAAAAAGGTATGAGCCCTTAAGATGTTTGCTTTTATGAGCATTAATCTCATAGCTTTTAAAAGCTTTTCATTATAAGTAAATATCTGAAAACCGTTTTCGAATCCTAATTTATTTGCTGTCTTAGCCATTACAAAATTATATTTATTTAAAAGATCTAAGGTTTTGCGATCAAACAGTTGTATTTTCGTCATAGGCTTTACGTCAAAATCTGCGTACACAAAATATGAATTTTTATTTTGTCTTATCATTTCTTCAGCTACAATAGCTCTTGATAAATCTGCGCGGAAGTAAACAGGAATTTCAGTAGAAAAGATTTCAGGATTTTTATGTACTCTTGTTAATTGTCTTATGTCTTTTAATTCGATTTTTGATATTCGATTGTGACATTTTAGAATTTCTTGATTGATACATTCTTGTGTGTTTTGGATAGCTTCTTTAGTGGTGAGTAAACTATCAAACCACAAATTTATAGTTCCTTCAGGGTTTTGCTTTGCCCATTTCAATGTTGTATCTAAAAATTCTTTTCCAAAATTATTTTCTTTAGTTGCTGGATAAATATATTCTTGATTAGCATAAGCTTGTCTATTAATCCACATTAAATTTATTGAGTATTCTTTGGGATAATTTACTGCTGTTGTTGGATCTTTTGTAAAAAAATTAAGCATATTGAAACTGAACAAAGAAGAAAGATTCCAAGCAGATTTCTCTACAGTTGGTTTTTCAGGCTCCATGCCCTGTAGGGATACGCCTATAGCCATAATAGTCAAAAATAATACTTTGATAATTTTCATTTTCTATACCTTTAAATCGGATCAATAACAATTTTCTAATAGAAATATTTGCAAAAGAGCGCTAAGAAGTTAGCCGGAAATTGTTTAGGTTTTTTTAATGGCTCTCATTAATTATTAGTAATATTGCCAGTTTAGCATATTGTTAAGCAACATTCAAACGGTGTTTGCGGCATTTAAGCTAAGATCAAATGCTTTAAACCTGCAAATATCTAGACCTCTTGTTGGCCGATATCATTTGTGATATCGTTATTATAATTGCTTTGAAAAAGCCTCTTACATTAAAGGTCTATATGAGTAAGCATGAAAAGCTAATTAATGAGATATTAAATGGAAAAAAGATATCGTATGCAGATGCTGAGAAAATATTGCTTAGATTGCACTTTGAACTATCGGTAAGTGGTTCGCATCATGTTTTCCGTAAAGATGGTTATCGACGCAGTATTAGTCTTAAAAGAAGATCTGAGTTGTTAAATTATCAAATCAAACTATTACAAGAGGTGCTAAAAGATCATGGCTACACAAAATAAAGCTAAAGACATTAATTATTATCTTAATCTACCATGGACATATACGGTTGAAACTACCCGTGAAACAGGAGAATTATTGTATATTGTTCATGTAAATGAGTTGCCTGGTATTGCAACCGATGCTCCTTCTCTTGAGGAAGCAATGGATCTTATCAAAGAAGCAATGAAGGGCGCATTTAAGCTATACTTAAAGCATGGCGAGGAAATACCAGAACCGGTTAATCCCAATAAGTTTAAAGGCAACATAGCTTATAGAACTTCTAGCAGCCGCCATTACAAATTGTTCAAAGAAGCCCAAAAGCATAAACAATCCCTTTCTGAATTTATTGATGAATGTATCGATGTTGCATTGAGAAAGTAAATGCGGATACCAAAAGAATACTGGGAAGATGCGAGGAGTTAAGCATGGCGAGAAGTAAAAATTATAGAGATTTACTTATCAAAGATCTAAAAGATCCTGAAGAAGCACAAAACTATTTCAATGCGATTCTGGAAGAATGTAAACATTGTGATGAAGAAGAAGCTCAAAAGCTTCTCCTTTTAGCGCTCAAAAATATTGCTGATGCGCAAGGTGGCATTGCTAAATTATCTGCTAAAACCGGATTGGGTCGCGAAAGCCTTTATAAAACTTTATCATCCGGAGGCAATCCCCATCTTAGCACATTACTGAGTATTACCGCAGTTATGTGCAGATGTAAATGGATGGAAAATCTTAGAGCTAAATGTGCAAGAGGATCGTGTTCATCTAGTAGTACAATTTGTACCGACAATAGCGATTAGTAAGATGGTTCAATTGTTCAAAGGCAGAACTAGTAAAGTCATCAGAGAAGAATTTCCTGAATTGGAAGAAGTATACTGGGGAGATAGTTTTTGGGCAGATGGCTATTTCGCAGAAACTGCGGGGCATTGTAATATTGATGCAATTTTAGCTTACGTGCAAAATCAATAAGTTAATACAAATAACCGAAGCCACGGCTTTTAAGCCGTGTGAGGTTTACTTTCAAATGCAAGAAGTAGAATTAATTTCCAGGGTTTGTGCGCTTTGGTGTAAATCGAACCGCCAGAATTATGTGTGTTTCTAAGCGTTGTTGCAAATTATCTGTGTGGCCTATATAGATTTGCTGAGGATTGTTTATAGAGCGAATAAAATATAATGCATTGTTAACGGAAGAAAGTTATGGCCGGTCCAGCCGTCGCTCCTACGGAACTATGGCGGACAGCTTTCGCTGAGTGCTATTAATATCAATTTATATTTAATATCGATCCCTTAAAGAACTGGCCGTGCCATGCTCCGTCGCTGAAGCTATGGCGCACAGGGCTGAAGCCTTGGCGAAAGATTTCACTAGTTTTTAACTTAGTTATTGAGTGGGTCGGTCCAGCCGTCGCTTTAGCAAGCTATGGCGTGATCCGCCTTCATTGAAATTACGGCGAGACAGGCAGCTTTCGCAAGTGCTATTATGTCAATTTTATATTTAATATCAATCCCTTAAAGAAACTGGCCGTGCCAGCTGAAGCCTTGGCGAAAGCTGGCGTAACCTAGTAGACATGTTCAGGAATAACGAAATAAAATTTAGCATATCGTTAAGCAATATTCAGACGGTGTTTTCAGCATTTAAGCTAAAATTACCAGAATCATAATTTTTAGTTATACGTACACATTGTACCTGAATATTGTTACGATTCTGACATCTTCAGAACCTGTATAGTAGATTAGCTGGAACTGTTAATTTCTAAGAATTGACAGTCGCCAAAATGTGATTTTTATTGATGTGCTTTTTTTGTTAGCGTTAACACTATTGCATCAGCTTGCCATACAATAGGTTGATCGGTAGTCAAGCCTAAAGCTTTATAAAAATTTTCTAAATAGCAATCCATAAAACTATTGCCAGTATCTTGGCCCATAACCTGCATTATATCGTATCCTATTCCATATGCAGTTACTCTTTGTTTAAATTTTTGGTAACTATCATATACTACATCATCATGCATAGTTCTAAAGCTCGTTAACAGATTATTTTGTTGGGCATATTGCAACCATACCTCTTTATCAACTGCATAATTGATATCACTTAATTTACTGCTATAGAAATCCCAAGATGGGTTATGAATTAATTTATAAAATTCTCGATTAGCTGCTTGCTTAAATTCATTTGGAAGGGAGATATATAAGATCGCCTTTCCACCAGGTTTAAGAGCTTTTGCTATATTGTACATAGCAACTTCCTGATCCTTAACCCAATGCAAACAGAATATGGAATATACAAGATCAAATTCTTGATCAAATCTCATAGTTGTTACATCCTGAAGTCCAAATTTTAAATTTGGTATATTGCCATAATTCTTTTGTGCAAATGCTATCATGCTATCGGAATTATCGATTGCTATCAAAGAACCTGTCTTCAATTTACCTGCACATAATGCGGTAATTTTTCCATTCCCACACCCAATGTCTAATACTTTTTCACTACCATTTAAATCAAAAAATTCAATTGCTTCTAGCCCAATTCGATACTGAAGAGATGAGTTTTTATCGTAGTTTTCACCATTCCAAGCCGATCGTTGTGCAGCATTTGAAAATAGTTGTATACATAAAAGAAATCCAAAAATCATTACATACATAAAAAATCCTTTTTTTAATCTTGAACTTAAAAAAAATAATTATTTAGCCTTCTTGCGAGCTTTCTTTGGTTTCTTTTCTGCTAAGAGTTCTTTTTTCTCAAGCTCTGCCTCAATTTGCTCTACAGTTGGCAAGCTGCCTTTAAGGTTCTTTGGTAAAGATTCAACTATTTTAGTCTGGTAGCTTGCTATGCCAATTGGCTTTGAACTAGCTTGCAGTGCATATTCAACTGTGAGTGTATCTTTGCCTTTGCAAAGGATAAGGCCAATAGTTGGCTTATCTTCTGATTGTTTCATTACATCATCTACCGCAGATAAGTAGAAGCCAATTTGGCCAGTATCTCTGGGATCAAATTCTCGTGCTTTAAGCTCTACGATGAGAAAGCAGCGCAGTTTAAGATGATAAAATAGTAAATCAATATAGTAATCTTTATTGCCAATATGTAAATGGACCTGTCTGCCCACAAAAGCGAATCCTTGACCAAGCTCTAAAAGAAATTTCTGGATATGGTCAATTAAGCCTTGTTCCATTTCTTGTTCGGCATGTTGTTCATGCAAGGTTAAAAAATCAAATAGGTATGGATCCTTGAGCGATTGTTGTGCTAAATCTGAATGAGGTTTGGGAAGCTTTGCTTCAAAATTGGTAATTGCTTTTCCCTGTCTGCTATAGAGATCGGATTCAATCCAAGTTTCAAGCATACTGCGACTCCATCCATTCTCTATTGTTTTTTGTGCATACCAGAGGCGTTGCGTAGTATCTTTTATTTTTTCCAAAAGGATCACGTTATGGCCCCATGGAATCGTAAAAATGGGAAGATTCTCTATTTGTCGCACAGCTGTGCGACTTTTTGAATAAGTATCAAAAAATGCTTTCATTCTAAATAGGTTTGACCGCGAGAATCCTGCTCTTCCAGGCAATGCATTCTCAAGATCTTTAGCCAGCTTCTCAATAAAATTTGTTCCCCAACCATTCTTCTCTTGTTGCTCTGCTATAATTTTACCTATTGACCAATAAAGTGAAGTTAGCTCTTTATTAGCAGCAATTGCCGCTTTGATTTGAGCTTTAGTAATTTGATTCAATATATCTAATAGTATCTGTGTATATTCTTTTGTAGGTATTTTTGCCATAGCATTTTTCTTTTTATTTTTTGCAACACTCTTCTTTTTTGGCATATATATTTTCCTTTTTTAGGTGATTCTATTTATGCAAGCGACCTTTTATATTGATATAGCAAGTAATCTATTTCTTTCACTTCCTCTTCCAGAGAATTCCTTAGTTCCCACAGCTCATATAGCCTTTTTGCTTCATCAAATGGGATCACGCGAGCTGGCTGCTTATCTAATGGTACTAGGGCGCTCAATGCTTCAGTTTTTTTTGTAACTTCACTCAGTTGCTTGTGCTTTTCTTGTGATAATTCTTCAAGCATGGATACCTCTTCTTTAAATAAGGCACGAATTGCCTTACAAATTAACTCAGACTTATCTTTTTTATTATTTTGTCTAATAGCTGTTGTATAGAGCTGCATTAACATCTCATTTTCTTGTTTATCGAGATAGTGAGTAACTTTTACTTTTTTATTAAAACTATTTTTATTGCTTTCCATAAAAACCCTTATTATTTAAAGGAAGTCGGAAGAAGATGTTAATTATATAGCAAATAAATGTCAAGAAATTTATTTTAATAAAATTGCCATCTTGCCAGCACCAGAATTTTTCCTTTTTTGCAAGTTCTTCTTGCCATCATCAAAAATCCCATATATACTCGCGGGCAAGTAATAGAAGCACTTTTGCATCAAAGGAGAAGCAATGAACAGCATCATATTCATTAGAATCACAAGTCTGATTCTATCATCCATGTATGGGTATTCCCCTAAAAGCTATGATCAACATCGATTGTGTTGGCTCTTAGAGCGAAAATAATACCCCTCTTTATTAATAGTATATTTATATCCAGCATCCAGTAGAGAATTATATGATGCTCAGAAAAAATAGAAGAACTGCTGCGATTCCAGCAAGCGGCTTCCTTAATTGTGATGATCGCAAAAGATTTACAGATCTTGCTGCGCTTCTTGTTCGCATTGATAAACATCTTAATGCACGTGAAAGCGTACACTGCAATAGCAAAACTGTAGTAAAAAAAGTAAAACAAAAAGGCTCGCTTAAATGGTGCGGGCCCGATCTATTCTTAACAATCTCGATAATTGAGATATACTTTAGCAGAATTTACAGCCTAATACTTAATTGCGATGAAGGAGATATCTATGAAAAAAATATTGCTATCGCTTGCTTTGATTATTTCAACCAATTTTTGTGCCATGCAAAAGCCACAATCTAAAAATGATTGTTTTGTTTCTTATCTAAAATATAAATCACTCGTTCAAGCATGCGCAGATTTTAGTCCATATGCTATAGAAAGAGGTTGTGTTGATCGATTCTTACAACAATTTCTACAAGAATGTGAACAAGAAGCTACTAGAAAAAAGGCAACAAAAAATAAGTGATTTACGCCCGTGATAGATACCGTAGTATTACTTTTACCACAAGATAGTTTTCAGATTCTCAACCCAGATGCATTTGTACCAAGCGCACGATGGATAACAAATCAAACTGCTCGTGCCGTTTACGGAATGCGATCAAAGCAGAATCCAACCAAAAAAGAGTTGCGGGCTGGCATTTATAAGCCGCACTTAACATTATTTTATCATGCGCATCAAAAAGAGATAATGCTGAAGATCGAGCTCTCATTACCAAAGCTTTTTTATGGCAATAATTTTCAAGAGCTAAAAGGGAAAGATTGGCAGCCGTTGTTGCAAAAGCTATCATCAACTTTAGGCCAAATGGAGGTTATTGCGGATCCTCATGAGTTAGCTCAAGCTCCCGTTTCAATGGTCCATTATTCTAAGAATATTGTTTTTAGGGATGGATCAACGCCATACCATTACATCAAGAAGATCAAAGAAGCCAATATTAAGCTGAGCCTGGATACCAATCAAACAGATTATCGCAATGAAGGGCATAGCTATAAATGGCATTGCAATTCATATGAGGTGGTTTTTTACGATAAGATTAAAGATCTTGAAAAAGCAAAACTCAGTGAAAAGCGGGCAATAGAAAAAGATAATGCGATTCAGCTCAAGCTATTTCCAAAATTTGCACAACGAATTAAAAAATTTGAAATCTTGCGCATGGAGGTGCGGCTTAATAAACGGCAGAAGATCAAGCAGCTTTTTGCAAAACTTGGCATTAAATCAGATCTTACATTTAAGGGCTTATTTAAGCCTGCCATCTCAAAGAAAGTGTTGCTCCATTATCTTGATGAGCTTGAAAGCAAACGGCTGCCATTGCTTGATTATAAAGCTGCTAATGATAAAGCCTTGCTGGCGGAATTAATAGTGAATAATCCAGAAATAAAGGCTCCAAAGATATTACAGATTTATGGGTTGGCAAAGGCATTGGAAGTATTTAATATCCGAGAATTAAGAGGCATGTTTTCAAAGCATAATCAAAAGGGAAGGTATCGGCTTATGGCTGACGTAAAAGAAGTGAGATTAAAAGGAAAGCAGGGCTCTTCTTTTGAGCCCATACGAGAACAGATAATGAAATTTAGAGCGCTAAAAGTTAAGCAGTGGAACGATGATTGATGAATTTTTTTTAAGAGCTGTTAAAATAGCTGAAAATATTTTGTTTGAAAATTTTAAACATATAGTGGTTTGTGCTTATGAATCTTAATGATCGTAAAAAAAAATTGTTCATGGTGATATTGATACTATTGATTCTCAACTTACCCTCAGCTATCAATTCGATGATCGCTTCAGATAAAGATAGGCAATTGGTCAAAAGTATAGAAGATAAGAAGTTTGAGCAAGCAATCGATCTGCTGAATGCTGGAGCAAACCCGAATGCAGTAGTAGAAAGTAGCCCTAATAAATTCCTATCAGTGAAATATAACGCTTTTGAGGAAGCTATAGTTCTAACCAGATCTGTAGATCAACCTAATAAACGTAAAGCATTAGATAATTTAATAAAAACCTTTATATGTAAAGGAGCAAATATACATCAGAAAGTTGGTTGTGATGATTGTTTACTATTTTATTCATTTTCTTTAGAAACTGTGAAAGCACTCACTGAGGCGGGGATAGATATTAATCATAAAAATTGCATTGGCACAACTGTATTGCGGAGTTTTCTTAGTGAAAGCGATATACCTGAATTTCTTGAAGAAGAAAGACACAAGATTATTGATTACCTAGTTTCAAAAGGTGCAAAATAAGCTTATTTTTGCTAATACAGAAATCGTTTATTGGTTCGTAAACATAGCAATATTTTGTTTTCCCAATAAACTGCTAATGGTTCTTAACATCTGAACCCTCTGCAGGCACATTTAAGGTATAAAATGAGAATAAAGCAATTAATACTGTATATAATACCTATTTCTATTTTTGTTAGCATGCTTACTCTAATAGGTTGTATGCAGCAGTCTTATACCGCTTTATTAGATATTTACAATATGCCTAAAGATGCGCCAAAGAATATATCTGCACAGTTTGCATGGGGATTGTGGAAACTTGATTTGCAAGTTATCAGAGATAGTTTGGCTGCGGGAGCTCAGGCATATGGCTTGCAAAAGGTCGTGAATACCGCACAGCTGATTCCTCCGGGTAAGCAACTTTCGCCCTATGCACTCATTTTAGAAAGCTATTATACGAGAATATATTTTGTAAAAAACGTTGCATACATATGTGCAATGCTGGATCAAGTGTATTTATGCGTAGAGTTTTTAATCAAACAGCAGATTTCTGTTGATTACGGGGTAACTATGCTTGAAGGTAACCCAACTATGAGAGAGTTTGTGCGTAATGCAATTGTTCGCTTGAATGAGGAAAGGAAAGCAGAAGGGTTTCTTGATGAAGAAGGGATATATGCATTGGAAACTTTGGAGAAGATACAGGCAGCTATTGATAAGCATCAGTCGAAATAAGATTATTGTTCCACGCAGCCGGTTGTTTTGACCATTTCTGTTTGTGATGTTTTTTTCTTTTTCATTTCTTTGGCAACTTGTTCAGCTATTACTTTCTTTATAGCCGCAAGTTCTGCTGCTTCTAGGGTGCCTTCTTCTTTAAGAAGCTCGTCGAAGCTTGGTCCGATATGTTTATTTTTTTTCATTTTTTACCATAATCTTTTTTTTGCGAATGCTTTTCCAGCAGAAGTTTTTAAATAATGTTCAAATTTTTTGGCTTTAGTTTCATCGGCAAATCCACAATAAAGGACTAACTCCCAAGGCTTATAGCTTGCTGTATATACAGAACCGCCGGAATTATGCGTTTCTAATCGCTGGTTTAAATTGGTGGTATAACCAACATAGAGTCGACCTGAGAACTTTATGGATTTGATAAGATACACGTAATACATATCTGATATTTTAAATAATAACTATATTTTCGCAAAGCTGCCCATTCTTCGCTTTAGGGTAAAACTTTGAAGTATTATAAAACTACGAAGGACAATCTTCGCCTCGTTTTTACTGGCGACAGCCAATCGTAGCCGTAGGCCAACTGCGTAGTATTAACCCGCGTAGGCGAAGATTGGCGTCCCCACTGAGAATCGAACTCAGATTTCCGCCGTGAAAGGGCGATGTCCTAACCGTTAGACGATGGGGACGCATATATCAAATTGAGATTTTTTGGTGAGCCGCGTTGGATTCGAACCAACGACCCACAGCTTAAAAGGCTGTTGCTCTACCACCTGAGCTAGCGGCTCAACACCACCAAATAATTCAAAAGAGAAAAGACATTATTAGATAGTAGAGATAGAGGCAGTTTTTGTCAAGCAAAAGCATAGTGTATGGAAAAAAATCTTTTATTCTAAAATAAAATCAATTTTGCGATATAGCAATAGATGAGGACTCCTAAAATGTCCATCAAAGTTGCCAGGAAGGGGCCTGCCGAAAATGCAGGGTCTATATTCATCCGCTTGAGAAGTAATGGAATAAGGCTTCCCAGCAGTACAGAAACCATCACAATAGCCCCTAATGCAACGCTAATCACCAAACTTTCAATCATGGTGGCATTTGAAACTAAAGCGCGAATAAAGGCGATGGCCCCCAGGATTACGGCAAGAATTACTGCCATGAGTAGCTCTCGGCGCAAGAACCTAAAAATGTTGGATCGATGTAGCTCGCCCGTAATAAGCCCTTGGATGACTAATGCGGAAGTTTGGCTGCTGGTGTTGCCGCCGGTACTAATGAGCATAGTGGCAAAGTAAAGGAGTGTGCCGCAGCTGAGCGTTGCATGAAATGATTTCAAGATAGAAGTAGAAAAAGATTGCGCAAGTAAAAGAGCGATCAAAATATATGAGCGCTCGATAAGCAAGCGGAAAAATGACGTTTCAAAATAGGGATACTTCATTGGTGCCAAGGCAGACATTTTTTGCACATCTTCTGAGGCTTGCTCAAGAAGAACGTCGACCAATGTTTGGCTTGGGATTACCCCTAAGAAATGGTTGTTGTCATCAACAACTGGCACCGTCATCAAACTATAGTGCACCATCTTTTGTGCGATATCTTCTCTGAATTCATGTGCTTGAGCAACCACTTCGCTTTCTCGCATAAATGATTGTATGCGTTCTTTGGGGTTTTGCAGAACCAGATCTTCCAGCTGGATATAGCCGACTAAATGATGATCACGATCGGTGATATAAATTTGCTGATGAATGTCACGATTTGGTTGCAAGCGCTGGAGCACTTGAATACTTTTTTCAACGGTAAAATCTTGCATAAGAACCAAAACTTCCGTGTCCATAATACCGCCGGCTGATTTGGGATCGAATTTAAGTAATGAGAGAACTTTTTCTCGCGCAGTTTTATTAAGTAGTTCTAAGTAAATTTTGAGCTCTTGGTCGGAAAAGATGTCAAAGAGATCGGTGAGTTGGTCAACGGGAAGAATATTAAGGGCCTCAACGCGTTCATGTTCATTCATAAAAGAAAGGCTATGCACTTTCATAACGTCAGAAAGCTCTTGAAATACTTCAAATCTTAATTGTTTAGGTAGCTTGAGAAAGAGCGCTTGAAACTCATGTTTATCAATATCAGCGAAAAAATCGGCAATATCCGCTGGGTGCAGCTGTATAAAACTCTGCCATAGCCCCTTACCAAACTCACTATCCTGGGTAATTACTGCATCAAGATGATCCTGAACTTCGCGCAAGATGTGTTGATCATCCATGAATATTCTCCTACTAAGGCCAAAAATACTTTTTTATTCAGAGTAAACCATAAAAAACTCCTTGTCTATTAGGGTTTTTCATATCTGGCTTTCCAGGCAATAAGGATAAAAAAGTGACCTAAAAATCTAGATTTGGTCTGTCATAATGTGTTATATTACAAATAGGAGTACTTTTTGCCTCGAAATACTCCTGTCAGGTCATAGGGATGGTCCTTGTGCTTGATGTAACCAGGGCATAAAAATTAGGAGTAAAATTATGAATACTCAACTATTAAAAGGTGCTTTTATAGTAGCGCTACTTTCAATTTTTTCAGGTTTTGCAATGGCTCCTGTGGTCCCTGCAGGCAGCAAAACTGTTGTTGTTAAAAACCAAACTACTACACCAATGTTTATGAATTTTAAAGGTGCCTCAGTGTATGCTGCTCCAAATAGCTCAAGCTATGGTAATGTAACACCAGCCTCATCATGGGATGATAATCCAGACCCTTCTTCACCTTTCACAAAGGTTTTAGTGGAAACCTATAGTAAAGATATAGGACTCCCAGCTTTTGGTACCGCTAATCTTTTAATGAATGATACTCAACTGGAAGTGAACCTCAATATTGGTTCAATAAGCAAGACATATAATTTTGATATAACAGGTCTTAGCGCTTTATGGTTTATAATAACTGTGGCCGATGATAGCAGTAAGCCGGCAGGTAACTTTGAAAAATCTATTTTCGAATTACAATCAAGTGGTGGGAAAAAAATACTCTCAGAAGAAGAAAAAGTGAAAGAAGAAAAGATGAGAATTGAGCATGGCCGACTTCTGGGTAGACCTGAAATTCAGCGTATCAAAACTCCAGAACAGCTATTGCCAATGCTGCCAAGAAAATAAGCTTTTGATAGCGGGTAAGAATCGGGAGAGTTAAAGTTTTAAGTATAAAAATGAGGAGTAAAATCATGAATAATCATATATTAAAGGGCGCTTTAGTGGTAGCGCTATTTTCAATCTTTTCCAGCTTTGCCGTCCAGATGCCAAATACAGTTACCATTCGTGTTGAAAATCAAACTGGAAAAAATTATTTATTGCAAGAAGCTAAGGTTGAGAGATTAGCTGGCAATAGAGAACAAATAAGTAGCACAAAGGTTATTGCGCCTTTGAGGGCTCATGGAAATGCTAAGGTGCTCGTTAGTTTGCAAGGGCCTTTTAAAACATGGTTGATGGGAGGAGAGGATAATTATAGGGCTGTCATTGCGGTATATAATCCAGAAACTGGGCAAGAGTCATATATTGTGCGTTTAATGCGCAGAGACTTGCCAGGGAGTCCGAATGCAACAATCCAAGCTGTACTTGAAGATAAGAGAGTAGCAGGAAATGTTCCGGTAAGTTCTGAAGAGATTCAATTTTCTAAAGCTGACGAGGCTAAGACCACGGTTAATATTAGTTTGAGACTTTTTGAAGAAGGTGGGCAATTAAAAGCTTATCTTGGAGAATTTGCAGCTGTGACACATTAGATGTTAGAAAAATTTTGCTGTAACCCTAAGTATATAAAATTAAGGGGTAAAGTGATGAATATCAAAATATTAAAAGGTGCTTTTATTGTGGCGCTATTTTCAATCTTTTCCAGCTTTTCAAGCTTTGCAATGCGTGCCGAGAAGCGTTATGTGGAAAAAATTGAAATTTTTAATAAAACAAATATGCCGATGTTTATTAATATCGCTGAATTCTCAATTCCTATTCCTGCAAATGATGAAATTTGGGGAGAGGTAACAGAGATGTGGGTTAAGAATTCCGATGCCACAAAAACTTTAAAATATACTTTAAGTAGAACGGCTAAAGGTGAACCTTTTGGCACTACTAAATTTTTAATGGACAAGGATGAAAGAAACCTAAAAGTGATATTAAATATAGGTTCTTATAGTAAGACGTATGATTTTGATATAGAAGGGATTGGATATCTTTGGTTTGTTACAGTTCTAACCGATGATAGCACAAAAGCAGCAAGCAATTTCGAAAAATCAACTTTTGAATTAAGAAAGAACTCGAATGAAAAAATAGCTTCTTTGCAAGAACAAGAGATGTTGCCAGAGCATCAAAAAGCGCGAATTGAGCGTGAAAGACTTCTGGACAGACCGGAAATTCAGCGTATCAAAACTCCAGAACAGCTATTGCCAATGCTGCCAAGAAAATAAGCTTTTGATAGCGGGTAAGAATCGGGAGAGTTAAAGTTTTAAG
>Ga0209624_10000958_pt1 | contig 24163 bp, 22 predicted proteins | sample JacPinW_OM2H0_O1_FD_188565 | JGI IMG/M metagenome (GOLD analysis project Ga0209624, IMG submission 188565) | Forest soil microbial communities from Algoma, Ontario, Canada - Jack Pine, Ontario site 1_JW_OM2H0_O1 (SPAdes) (version 2) | ecosystem: Environmental > Terrestrial > Soil > Boreal...
CAGAGCACGACTTTCACCTCCTCACCCCGCCGCTAGCCTCTTTCCCGCCGCCCCATTTAGAATCCGTAGTCCGGAATTTGGTCCACAATTTCGCCGCCGCACAGGAGACCTGGTGATTCCGCGCTATACCCGCCCCGAGATGGCCCGCATCTGGAGCGACGAAAACCGCTTCCGCACCTGGCTGGCGGTCGAAGTCGCCGCCACCGAGACCCTCGCCGAAGCCGGCCTCGTCCCCAAGGACGCTGCCCGCGCCATCCGCGAACGCGCCGACTTCCGCGTCGAACGCATCCACGAAATCGAAGCCGAAGTCCGCCACGATGTCATCGCCTTCACCACCGCCGTCGCCGAAATCGTCGGCCCGGCTGCCCGCTGGTTCCACTACGGCCTCACCTCCAACGATGTCGTCGACACCGCGCAGGCTTTGCTCATCCGCCAGGCGTCGAAAGTCATCGCCCAAGACTTGCAGCGCCTCTCCGAAGTCCTCGAGCGCCGCGCCTGGGAGTTCAAGGACACTCCCATGGTCGGCCGCACCCATGGCATTCACGCCGAGCCGATCACATTCGGATTCAAACTCGCCAACTGGTACTCCGAAACGCAACGCAACATCGCGCGTTTCAGGGACGCCGCGGAAGACATGCGCGTCGGCAAGTTCTCAGGTGCGGTCGGAATCTTCGCGCATCTCACCCCTGAACTGGAACAGATGATCTGCGCGCGCCTGGGACTGAAAGCCGCCTCGATTTCGTCGCAAGTCATTCAGCGCGATCGGCACGCGCACTATCTGGGCACGCTCGCCGTGATCGCGTCGACCTTAGACAAGATCGCTACCGAGATTCGCCACCTGCAGCGCACCGAAGTGCGCGAGGCTGAGGAATATTTCAGCGAGAAACAAAAGGGATCGTCGGCCATGCCGCACAAGCGCAATCCCGTGACCTGCGAGCAGATCAGCGGCCTCGCGCGGGTGGTCCGCAGCAACGCGCAGGCAGGTCTTGAGAACGTCGCGCTGTGGCATGAGCGCGACATCTCGCACTCGTCGGCGGAGCGCGTTATCCTGCCCGACTCGACCACGCTGGCCGACTACCTGCTGAATAAGACCACCAACCTGATCGACACCTTGTTGGTCTATCCCGAGCGCATGCGCGCCAATCTTGAGAGCACACGCGGTCTCATCTTCAGCGGACAGTTGCTGCTCGACCTGGTCGAGCACGGCGTCTCCCGCGAGGACGCGTATCGCCTGGTGCAATCGCACGCCATGCGGGCCTGGAAAGAAGGCCTCGACTTCCACCAACTGGTGCTGGCAGACAAAGAGATCACCGGCTGCGTTCCGCGCCAGCAAGTCGAATATGCCTTCGACCTTCCACGCCAGCTGAAGAATGTGGACAAGATCTTTGCTCGTGTGTTCGGCGGGAAGAAGGGTTCGGCGAAGGAGACTTCCGTGAGCAAGAGCTCGGCAAGAAAAAGTTCGGCTAGAAAAAAGAAAAAGTGACAGTGAGCTGCCTGCAATCGACTGCTTCGAATATCGTTCCGCCTCGAGCGAGATTCCTCACGAAACTACCCTGAGGATGGATTCCACCACAGACGGGCTAAACCACTACACCGTAACCGTTTCTGAGTGCTTCGGGACAGATGTTGATTTCGCAACTTGTGAAGCTGTTCCAGGGCAGCGGCCCGGATGCACGGTACTTCCCATCACGGATTACGGAGGTTATATCCAAGGTTCGCTCCGGCAACTCCTGATCCTGACCAGATCAGCACGTTTTTGTGGAACGACAACTTGACGATGCGAAGGGCAATGCGACGTTTTACGCGGCTTACGAACGCGTTTAGCAAGAAGCTGTCGCACCTAAAAAGCGGTAGTAGCGTTAGAAGTGGATGCTGCTGGCGCGGATACAGCGCGCGACACGCGGGACATCCATTTCGAGCGGGCTAACTAACACCTGCCTATGTCATTGGTTTCAATAGTTTACTTTCAATAGTTTACTGCCACTTCATCTTTTGAGGTCCGGACTTTCACCTTCTCAAGCCGGACTTTCATCATTTGCGCGCGCCCACACGTGGGGGAATGACAAAGTTTTGAAAATCAACTGCAGCCGCTGGTGCTGCCGCAGCTGGCGCAGCGGTAGCAGCTGCCGTTGCGCGTCATGATACTGCCGCAGAAGCTGCAGCTTGGCGCGTCTCCTAGGTCGATCAGGCCGGCCAGGGCGTCGGCGGCGTGGATGGAGCCGGAACCAGCTCTCAGCTCTCGGCTCTCAGTTCTCGCTTTGTCCCCGGAAGCGTTCGCGTCTCCGATTCCTTCCGGGCCGGGGGCGCTACCTGCGGACCTCAAACGGAGATTCTCGAACAGCATTTGCTGCTGGCCGGTCAGGAAACGGAGTTGGAGCCAGCGGAAGATGTAGTCCATGATCGACTTGGCGTAGCCGAGGTCGGGATTGCCGCTCCAGCCGCTGGGTTCGAAGCGGGTGTGGGCGAACTTTTCGCAGAACAGTTTCAGGGGAACGCCGTGCTGCAGGGCGATGGAGACGGCGAGGGCGAAGCTGTCCATGAGGCCGCTGACGGTGGACCCTTCTTTGGCCATGGTGATGAACAGTTCGCCGGGCTCACCGTTGGGATAAAGGCCGACGGTGATGTAGCCCTCGTGGTCTCCCACTTTGAATTTGTGGGTGATGGAGGCGCGCTCTTCCTGCAACTTGTGGCGGACGGCGCGGGGCGGAGCGTTCATGTCCTCTTCTTCGATGTGTTGCGCAGACGCGATGCGGGCGTCGTCCTTGGTGGAGTTCGCAGTTTTGCTGCCGGCGGCGGAGAGTGGCTGCGATTTTTTGCAGCCATCGCGGTAGACGGCTACGGCTTTCAAGCCCAGCTTCCAGGCCTGGAGGTATGCTTCGCTGATGTCTTCGACGCTGGCGTTTTCCGGAAGATTGACCGTTTTCGAGATGGCGCCGGAGATGAAGGGCTGAGCGGCAGCCATCATGCGGAGGTGTCCCATGTAGGCGATGGAGCGCGTGCCTTTGGCGGGCTTGAAGGAGCAATCGAAGACGGCCAGATGCTCGTCTTTAATATGCGGCGCGCCTTCGATGGTGCCGGTGGCGTCGATGTAGCTGACGATGGCGTCGGCCTGATCGTGGTTGTAACCGAGCTTGAACAGGGCGGTGGGGACGGTGTTGTTGACGATCTTGATCATGCCGCCGCCGACCAGCTTCTTGTATTTGATCAAAGCGAGGTCGGGCTCGATGCCGGTGGTGTCGCAGTCCATCATGAAGCCGATTGTGCCGGTGGGGGCCAGCACGGTTACTTGGCTATTGCGATAGCCGTTTTTTTCGCCGTGGGCGAGGGCTTCGTCCCAGCACTGCTTGCTGGCTTCGTAGATAGGCGTAGGGACATTGTTCTTGTTTATTCCGTTGACGCTCGCGCGGTGCATGCGGATTACGTCAAGGAAGGGCTCGCGGTTGATGTACCAGCCGGGGCAGGCCCCGCCGGGCATGGTTGCTCCCGAGGCTGCGGAGCTGCGCTCTGCAGGACGGCCAAGGGTGGCCGTCCCCACAGGGGTGTTTTCAGTTGCTGCAGCTTTGCCGATGCCTGCTCCTAAATTGGTTTCGGCGAGATTCTTTTTGGTCGCTTCCGTTGCGGGAACCAGCGGGTCGCATTCTTCGGCGATTCTTGAACTCTGCAGATAAGCCTCGCCGCACATGATTGCGGTTACGCAGGAGGCGTAGTCGCGGCCGGCGTCGGAGTCGTAGGGAAGGCCTGCGGCCATCAGCAGCGCGCCCAGGTTCGCATAGCCCAATCCCAAGGGGCGGTAGTCATGCGAGTTGCGCATGATCATTTCTGTTGGATATCCCGCGTTGTCTACCAGAATCTCTTGCGCGGTGATCAGGACGTCTACGGCGTGACGGTAGGCTTCTACGTCGAAGGTGCCGTTGGGTGCGAACTTCAGCAGATTCAGGCTGGCCAGGTTGCAGGCCGAGTCGTCCAGGAACATGTATTCGCTGCAGGGATTGCTGGCGTTGATTCTTGCCGTGTTCTTTGAAGTGTGCCAGCGGTTGACCGTGGTGTCGTATTGCATGCCGGGATCGCCGCAGTTCCAGGTGGCCTCGGAAATTTTGTGGAGCAGGTCTTTGGCTTTGTGGGTTTTTGCAACCGTGCCGTCGGTTACGGTTTTGGTGGAGAAGTCGGTATCGCGAACGACTGCGTACATGAAATCGTCGGTGACTCGGACGCTGTTGTTGGCGTTCTGAAAGAAGACGGAAGAGTAAGCGTCGGAGTCGGGATGGGACCCGTCGTATCCCAGGGAAACCAGGGCGTGAGCCTTGGCTTCCTCTTTCTGCTTGCACTCGATGAATTCGATGATGTCGGGGTGGTCCACGTTGAGGATCACCATTTTGGCGGCGCGGCGCGTCTTGCCGCCGGACTTGATGACGCCGGCGAAGGCGTCGAATCCTTTCATGAAGCTGAGCGGGCCGCTGGCGGTGCCGCCGCCGGAGAGTGTTTCTGTGGAGCCGCGCAACGGGGAGAGATTCGTGCCCGTGCCGCTGCCCCATTTGAAGAGCATGCCTTCGGTCTTGGCTAAAGTGAGGATCGAGTCCAGCGAATCTTTGACCGAGTTGATGAAGCAGGCGGAGCACTGCGGTTTGGAGTATCCGGTGACGCCGAATTCGACTTGCTGGGTTTGGGGGTTCCAGTGCCAACTGCGGCCGTCGGAGTTGGGCTCAATGCGGTCGCATCCCACGTTGAACCAGACGGGCGAGTTGAAGGCGGCGTACTGGCGGACGAGGATGTGGACGAGTTCGTCATGGAAGGTGGCGCTGTCTTCCGGAGTTTTGAAGTAGCCTTGGGCTTGGCCCCAGTCGCGGATGGTTTCGGCGACGCGGGCTACGAGCTGGCGGACTCCGGTTTCACGCTCGGGAGTGCCGAGTTTGCCGTGCAAGTATTTCGAAGCCACGATGTTGGTGGCGGTCATGGACCAGTCTTTGGGGACTTCGACGTCCTTTTGCTCGAAGATTACGTTGCCCTGGGCGTCGGTGATCTGGGCGAGGCGGAGATCCCATTCGACCTCGTTGTAGGGGGAAACTCCGAGCTTAGTGAAGAAGCGGCGGAAGGAGAGGCCGGAGGGCTTCTTCTTGGCAGGGGTCTGGACTGCTGGGATCGTGAATTCGGTCTTGAGTTCTGGCATGGGGCTCTCCATTGATTAGATTCTATGCGTGTTGCGCCGATTCAGGGCGTCCGGCCAGGGGCGGGGAATCGGATGGTACGGATGGTCTTTGAAAGAGCTTTTCTTGCGCCCCTGCGGGGCTTTTTCATTTGGGGCATAACCACCCACGGCTTAGGCCGCGAGCGGCACTTTTGTTATGCCGCTTCGCGGCTAGTCCTAACTTTTTCGGCGCCTAAGACCCAGGCCCACGCCTTCCGGTCAGAAACCCGAGGGGAATGGGGACGGACAGTGAATGTTGGTGGCAGCTCCGGAATCTAGCTGCGGGGCTGTCGGTTGGGATAGGGACGCGGGCGAGGGCGCCTTCGACTCACGCTCCGGCCAGGTCCGCGCCACACGGGTATCGACGGAGGCGGCATGGGCGGACAGCAGTGTCCGCCCCCCGTGATCATCGGATTCGAATAGAACTTGCTGCGCGTCGTTTGCTGGTGGAACGTATTCGTTTGCGGGCGTCAGCTCCAGCGATGTGGCGAAGTGGGAGCCGATGCCGGTAGCCTTCTCGGCGGCGGTAACCATCCATTGATTGAGGGCGTTGCAGATGGTGCGGCGCTGGGGCTGGTCTTCGATGACTACGAAGCGGACGAAGTATCGGCCCGAGACCAAGCGGGCGCGCATGGGATTCTGGCTTGAGAGCATGCGGTCGAGGACAAAGGCCATGTCGTCGTCTTCGAAGAATTGGGTGACGGCCAGCATGCGGGGAGTGGGTGCATGGGTGCTGCCCGCAACATCCCGCCGGGGTTCGCTCGCCCCGGCCAGGTCTGAGACCCGGTCCCACACAGAAACATTCCGGGCAAAGCCAGCTGCCGCGGAGGCTGCCCCCACCGATCCTACCGAGCTTTGCTCAGCTGGGCAGCAGGGGGCGGCTGCGCCCCCGTGAGCATCGCCAAAATCCCTGATCTCTTCCGCTAGGGCGAAGACTCCTGGCTTGCTGGGGACGAACAGGAGGCTGTGAGGGGATTCGCAGCGGAACCAATGCGACCAGTGAAGGCGACGATAGTCCAGGGTACGATCGAAGCCGTGGCGCGCCATCGATTCTGAGACGAGGCGAGTTAAACCTTCCATTGCGGGCTCCTGCGATTCTGCTGGCCGCGCCGCAGAAAGAAAGTTCCTTATCTGCCGGGCAGTCAGGTTACAGATGATGGCTTGCTGCACTTTACTATTGTCGTGACTGTTGTCGTGCGCCGGGGGAGGATCGGGGCACGGCCACCGCACTGACTTCGGCTTCCGGCATCCCGGATTCGGCTTCCGGAACACCTGAAGGTTGAGCTTGCTTAAAGCTTTCAGCCGCCAGGCTTACGGATGTGGAAGCCCGGGCGCCTAAGCCTTGCTTTCGCGGAGAGCGCCGAGTTGCTTCTGGCTAGGCGCTGAACCGCAGCGTTTGGTTCCCTGCATTCACTGCCGGCAATTTCCCGTCTCATTCCCCTGAGGCGGAAAATTCATGCTTGGGATTGCAAAGTTACTCCCGCCAGTTGTGCCTGTCAAGAGGGAAACACTACAGGTTGTATCCCTAACAATGACGGGCTTGATGCCGGGGTAAGGGACGGGTTTTCCACACCGAGGGAAACCTGCTCGTTCCAGATCAGGTGTGGTGCGCCGCAAAAATCCGCATTTCCGCCCCGGCTGCTCTTTCACATCAGGCTCAGGGCGGAGGCGCGAGGGTCGCGACAGGGTTGCGGGAATTTCCGGACCGGGGCGGCTTGGTCTTTCCGGACGGGATTGTGCCGGATGGCATCGCGCCCCAGCGCCTTTGGCCGCGACGAGATGGTTTCGGCAAGTCGCTCGGTGTCGAGCCGGGGCTTCCGCAGTTTGACCTGTTCGATTTGCAGTGCCTCAAAGTGCATGCGGTCGATCTTTCGGGGACTGATTGGTCCAACCATCTTAAGAGCCGGCGATGCTTCCCCGGATGATCTTTCCTCGAACGAACGCTGCTTGCTCGAACCTTGTCTGGAAGAACTTGCATGGCTGGACATTTCTTTGATCGAGGTGGGATTTGAGGATCGCCGTAAGCCGATCATGGTTTGGCCGGTGCGCGGGTCGTCGAACGGCTGCATGAGGACGTAAATGTCTTCGAAGATGCGGCGAGGGGCAATGCTGATTACGCCGTCAGAGGATTCGACGAGGTAATCGCCTTTGCGACCGCGATGCTGGCGTCCGAGATGGTCGACGAAACTGAGATTCGAGTTAAGTTGCTTGGCCTTGACCAGAAAGCGAGTACGGTAGGAATTCCATTCTTCTGATTTCATGTTTGGCGTCCCAAGTGTATCTGCTGATTGAGATTGTCGAATCTGATCCAGAAGCGGCTGAGGTTGCTGAAATCGATTAAGAGATTTTTTATCAGAGCGAAGCTGACTGTACGGGCGAAATGGGCGGGGGTCAATTCAGTATTTTTGGTGCAATTGAGGAAAAAATCGGCCACGGTTTTTCGCCGGTTGGCAGGTTCACCGCAAACGCTAGAGACGAGTCATTCTTCCGCTGGATGGGCGGCAGTTTTCGTGTTGAGGGAATAGCGCGAAGAAATCTGGTAGAGTGGGCAGCCGGATTGTCCACAGGGCGTGCACAGGAAATGCAGAAAGACAGTTCTCAGTTGCGAGTTGCGAGGTTCACATGATGCGAAACGTTGGTTGTGGCATGGCGGCGTGGATTCTCCTGCTGTTCAGCGCTCCTCTGTTTGGCCAGACTGCGGCTGAGACGAGAGTCGTCGCCTTGCGGTGTGGGAGTTTGTTTGACGGGCGTGGGGATTCGTTGCGCAAGAATGTGGTGATTGTGATTGAGGGAGAGAAGATCAGGGAGCTTAGCGGCAGCGCGCCTGGGGGCGCTGAAGTGATTGATCTTTCGCGCGAGACTTGTCTTCCCGGGCTGATCGATACGCATACGCACATTTTGCTGCAGGGGGACATTACGGCCGCGGATTATGACGAGCAACTGCTGAAGCAGTCGCCGGAGTATCGAACGATTCTGGCGACGGTGAATGCGCGGAGGGCGCTGGAGTACGGATTTACATCGATTCGCGATCTGGAGACGGAAGGCGCGGGCTATGCGGACGCGGACGTGAAGAAGGCGATCAATAACGGAGTGATTCCGGGGCCGCGGATGCAGGTGGCGACGCGGGCGCTGGATGTGACGGGGGCGTATCCGCTGCAGGGGTATGCGCCGGGCGTGACCGTCCCGCATGGAGTGCAACTGGTGGATGGCGCGGACGCTGCGCGACAGGCGGTGCGGGAACAAATCAGTCACGGCGCGGACTGGATCAAGGTGTATAGCGACCGGTCCTATCGCGTTCGCGAGGATGGAGTGCTGGACGATATTCCGACTTTCACCATGGAGGAGTTGCGGGCGATTGTGGAGGAGGCGCATCGCGAGCGGCATAAAGTTGCGTCCCATGCCATGGCGTTGAACGGAGTGCACAACTCAGTCGAGGCGGGAGTGGATACGATCGAGCATGGGAACTATATTGCGGACGAAGATTTGAAGACCATGGCGGCGCGCGGGATTTTTTACGTGCCGACAATTTTTGTGGGGGAATATGTGGCGCAGGGACGGGCAGCGGCGGGTGCTCCGGTGTGGCTGCCGATGATTTCGATTCACGAAGAGACGTTTCGGCGGGCGATGAAGGCCGGTGTGAAGATTGCGTTTGGGACGGATGCAGGCGGATTTGATTGGAAGATTAATCCGGCCAAGGAATTTTCGTCGATGGTGAAGTTTGGAATGACGCCGGCACAGGCGATCCGGGCGGCGACGGTGACGGCGGCGGAGTTGCTGGGGATGCAGGATTCGGTGGGGACGATGGAGGCGGGGAAGTTGGCGGATATTGTGGCGGTGCCGGGGGATCCGTTGGGGGATGTGACGGTGATGGAGAGGGTGGATTTTGTGATGAAGGGTGGGGTGGTGTACCGGCGGCATTAGTTTTTCTAGGCAAGAGCCTTGACCACCGAGGGAACTGGGGACAGGGACAAAATCAGTGAACTACGAACCAAGCTAAAAGACGGTGTTCGAATTCCTGTGGGGCGGTGCTGATGGCGCCGCTGTGCTCGGCGGCCGGGACTTCCCACAGTTGAGTGTTCGGATTTCGGGCGTGAATGATGCGGGAATGGCGGGCGGGAATGTTGCTGTCGACCTGACCGTGGATGAGGAGAACAGGGATAGTCGTTGCGGCCACGGAATCTTCCGGGGAAATGTTTTCCATGTTGAGGTGGTACTTCAGGCGGGCGCGAAGGAATGCGACTTCGACGAGCGGGCGTAGGATGGTGCGTCCCACCCACGGACCCAGGTGGAAGGTCTGTCCCATGCGGTCATAGGCGATCTCACGAAAATTGGAGAAGGGAGACTCGGCGGCTACGGCGCAGAAGCGTGGGTGGGTGTCGAGCGACTGGAGGAGTTCGGCGGCTCCCATGGATTCGGCGAACCCGAAGATGCAACGGGGATGATCCTGCGCGTTCACGAAGTCGAACCACTGGTGGATGTCGTTGCGCTCCAGAAGGCCGTAGGTGGCGAGTGGGCCGCCACTGGCGCCATGGGCGCGGGCGTCGGGAAGCAGCACGGTGAATCCGTGGGCAAGAAGGAGTTGCGCGTATCCGGTCATGCCGATTCGGTTGTCGCCGAGACCGTGGAGGAGGAGAATGGCGTCGCCGTTCGGGTGGTGGGGACGGACGATCCATGCAAGCAGGACGGAGCCGTCGGGCGTTGTGATCGAGGCGTCGGTCGGTTCGGCATCGAGGGCGTGGGCCGATTGACGAAATTCGGAAGCTTCGGTTTTGGTGAGCGGACGGCGCGCCGGGTGAAGAGCGCCGTCGGCCAGGTAGATGCCGCCGATGGTGCAGAAAGTCATGTACAGGACGAGAGCGAACAGGACTCGACGGCTTCGAGGGGAAAGTGGCATGGTCTGGTGGACGGTACGCGGATGGCGACGAATTCGTTCCCAGGGCTTGCCAAGGCCGTCTCCTAGAATACTGAAACGAAAGCCATCGGGTTTCAAGCTTAGCCCCGGCGCCGTGTTTGGTTCAGAGATTTCAATTACGGGAATCACCGGAGCGCAATTTCGACCCAACCGGGAGAGAATTTATACCCAGGAAGAAAATTCATACCGGAGAGCGACACTTTATGACCAAAGACCCGGTTTGCGGAATGGATGTGGACGAGAACAAGGCTCAATATCAATCGCAGTATGGCGGAAAGAAATACAACTTCTGCTCGGAGCAATGCCAGAAGGAGTTTGATCGGCAGCCCGAACTGTATGCTCGGTCGGCCGCCTAGATCGGTTCGGATAGAAAAAAGCCCTTGCTCCGGCAAGGGCTTTTTCATGCGGAATGGCTTTTAGCGGTGGGCTAATTCGGGTTCGTGTACGGATTTTCCCGACTTGAAGCTGGAGTAGCGCTTGTTGATCTCGTCCCAGTTGAGGACGTTCCACCAGGCCGCCAGATATTCGGGGCGACGGTTGTTGTATTTCAGGTAGTAGGCGTGCTCCCAGACGTCGTTGCCGAAGATGGGATAAAGTCCCTGGGAAATTGGGTTGTCCTGATTCGGGGTGCTGATGACCTGCACTTCGCCGCCGGACTTGCCGGCGAGCCAGACCCATCCGCTGCCGAATTGCTTGGTGCCGGCGTCGTTGAACTTGGCTTGAAAATCCTTGAAGCCGCCGAAGGATTTCTGGATGGCTTCGGCGATGGGGCCGCTGGGATCGCCTCCGCCTTTGGGTTTCATAATCTTCCAGAACATGGTGTGGTTGACGTGGCCTCCGCCGTTGTTGCGGACCGCGGCGCGGATGTCTTCGGGAATGGCATTGAGGTCGCGGATAAGGTCTTCGGCGGACTTGTTGGCCAGATCGGGATGCTTCTCGATGGCGGCGTTCAAATTTTTCACGTAGGCGCCGTGATGCATGTCGTGGTGCAGGGTCATTGTCTGCTTGTCGATGATGGGTTCTAGGGCGTCGTATGCGTAGGGGAGTGCTGGTAGTTCGTGAGCCATGATTGATCCTCCAAGCTTTTCTGATGATATTGAGCGGGGATTCGATGCAAGTGTTATCTGATTAGATTCTAGCAGTTGCGGAGTCCTGAGGTTTTTTGCCAGGGTGGGGCGGCTTCGACGGCGCGCTTTCTGGCGGACCAGCGATTGTCCGTTACTTCTTTCCGAGGAAGCGGATGCGGGAGGTGAAGGCGCGGCCTTCGCAGGCAGTGAAGGTGGGTTGGGGATGCGTGGGCTCGACTACGTTTTCGACCACGTAAGGATTGCAGCGGCCGTTGATGTTGTCGAAGCCGCCGCGCAGGGCGAGATCGTATCCGAGGAAATGAAAGCGTTTTTCTAATTGGAGGTTGAGGGAAAAATACCCGGGGAAACGCTGGGCGCCGGGTGGCCCGATCAGTTGTTGCTGGTCGGTGAGAAGATTGAAAGGGAATCCGGTGCGGGCTTCGAGCGAGTAGGCGACTTCGAGTTGGTGGATGATTGGCAACTTGAACAGGGGGAAATATCCCCAAGAGAGGAAGCGGTTGGGGGTGTCCCAGAGATACGGGCCGGGTTGCTGAGGGCTGAGGATGGGACTGTCGACATTGAAATCGAGGGCTTGACTGGAGTGAGCGCGAGAGCGCGTGTAGGAGCCCATCAGCATATAAGTTTCGCGGAAGTTGTGGCGGAGAGTGACTTGGAGGGCTTCGTAATGGTCATCGCGGGTGTTCTGAAGGAGGTAGTCGGCGCCGGGAAGGTTGGGCGGCGTGTTGTAGACGAAGCCGCGACTGCCGCGGCGGTCGAGGAATTCGGCTTTCAAAGCGATCGCGGCGGGGAGTTTTTTTTCTAGAGCGAGGCTCCAGTTGAGGAAGCGCGGGACCTGGAGCGTGCTGCGGTTGACGGAGAATGAAGTTGTGACGGGTCCGGTGGTGCTGACGCAGTTCCCAGTGCAGGTCGGGTCGGGAATCGAGTAGAAAATATCTTCTCGCGTGCCGGCGTAGGGGCGGGCAATGAGGAAGATGGGAGTCGCATCGTAGACTAGGCCGATTCCGGCCGATAGTTTAGTGTTGCCGGAACTATCCAGGACGTAGGTTGCGGCGAGGCGGGGAGAGGCCACGGCGTGGCGGACGATTTCGTCCCAGTCGAGGCGGACGCCCGGCGCGATCAGCAGACGCTCCGTGAGGAGCCAGCGATCTTCGGCATAGGCGCTGACTTCGGCGTTGTATTGTTCGTGCCACGGGGCGGCGGTGAAAGTGGAGTAGCGAGTGCAGGGGAACGTTGCGTTCAGGGTCGCGGTGAGGCACAGGTCGGGCGAAGCGAGCGTGTTGGTTCCGCTGAGGAATGAAATCGGCTGGCGTGCGAATTCCGCATCGTATGAAATGCGATCGAGATCGACTCCGACTTTGAAGTCGTGGCGGCCCTGCCATTGCCGCGGCGGCAGAAATAAGTTCGCCAGCGCCTGCCAGCGGCGACCGTGAGTTGCGTCGTCGAGATAATAGCTGCCGCCAGCGATGGTGGGATTCACGTAGTAGGGCAGTGTGCCATAAGGAGTGAGTTGCACGTTATATTGATCGAAGGCGAGCCCGGCTTCGAGAAGTTGTCCTCCAGCGAAATAGTGCTGGTCCTTGGCGCTGGCCACGTAGGCCGATTCCACATCTTTCGGATTCGAGAGTTGCGGGCTCTGCGGTGAGAGGAAGGCATATTGATCGTGAAGGTAGTTCACCAGGAAACTGGTGGTGAAAATGTTGCGGCTGGCGAGATTGGTTTGAACTTTGGTGAGATTGCCGAGGCGCAGAGCGTGGTCGTTGTCGGCATTGACGGGCAATTCAGTGTAGACGATGTTGTCGTATTCGCCGTCGAAGCCGTTGTAGAACCAAATCTTTCCTTTTTCGATGGGGCCGGAGAAGGTTAGGCGCGGCAGGAACTGGTCGAAGCGCAATCCGTGCTTGTCTTGCAGAGAGGGGATAAAATCGGTTCCGGCGAAGCGGAAGTGGTCGTCGCCGATTCCGGTGTTGAGGCTGAGCAGTCCCCCGGATCCTTTGCCCGCTTCGGCCGGCTCGCGCGAGGGCTCGACCTGAATGGAACGGAAGGCATCCGTGCTGACGCGGACCAGAAGTTGTCCGTTGGCGGGTTGCGTGACGTTGAAACCGTCGAGCAGGGTGACGGTCTGGTAAGTCTGGGCTCCGGCGACGTGCGGCTGGCCGAATTGATCCTCGACCACGCCGGGAATGAAGTTGAGGACGTTGCGATAGTCTTGAGTGCCGGGATACACGATGTTAATGATGTCGAGGCCACTGATGGTTTCCTGTGCGGCAACTTGCGCGGGGTCGATCGCGGGAGGAGATTCGTGGACATCGACGATCTCGCGAACTTCCTGCTGGTGCGAGATGGCGACTTCGATGATGGAACCGGGCGTGATTTTGATGGACTCGAGGAGCGCGTAGAAACCTTCTTTTTCGACGCGGAGTAGATATTGTCCGACTGGAAGTGAAGGAAACCGACAGCGCCCGATGAAGTCGGTTTGGCAGCGAATGGCGGGGAGCGGTGGCAATTGCAGCACGACGCGGGCGGAGGAGACGGCGACACCGTTCTCGTCGGTGACGGCAACGGTAGGAGCGGGAGCGGACTGGGCCGCAGCCATCGAGACCAGGGCGAGCGTGAGCAAGAGGGCACGCATGCGGTCAGCCACATTTTACTGTCGGATGCGGAGAGTGCGAGCTTGGTTTTGAGGGTTTGTCGCGCCGCGGTCCCCTTGGTCGAATCCTTGCCAACCTTAGCAGTGCGGTTTTAGTCTCCAACTGCGTCCTGATCGGCTCTTGTATGAAAACTTCTCATGACCCTCTGCTGCGGCTGATTGCGGTATTCAAATTTCTTAAGTGCGCGATGTTGATTGCGCTTGGGGTGGGAGCATTCAGGTTGCTCAACCAAGACGTGGGCGCGGTGGCCCAACACTGGGCTGAGGCGTTGAAGCTCGATCCGGGGAATCGGTTTGTGGATGCAGCGCTGGGCAAGGCGGCGCATCTGCGTCCGGAACAGATCAAGAGGCTGGGCCTGGGAAGCTTTCTCTATGCTGCGTTGTTTTTAGCCGAGGGGACAGGGTTGTGGCTGGAGAAACGTTGGGGAGAGTGGATTACGGTGGTGATTACGGGCAGCCTGGTGCCGGTGGAGATTTATGAGATATACCGGCACTTGAGTGCGCTGAGAGTGGCAGTGCTCGTGATGAATCTGGGAATTGTCGGATACTTGATCCATCGGATTCGGAGTAAGCGTGGAGCGATGAGAGTCTGAGGATTCAAGGGCGGCAAGGGAGCCGAACTTTCGCTCGGCCCGTCCGGGTCAGAGACCCGGACCCACAGGGTCTGTTCTGCGACCTGAAGGACACACTTCGCCTATCCTTTGGTGGCCAGGTATTCGCAGACGCGTCGAATGGTGTCGCGCTGGCTGTCGTTGAGAGTGAGGAATTCAAATCCATAGCGGAGGCCTTGGCGGTAGCGAACGATGGCGCGGACCTTGATGGGATAGGGCGCCAGGGGCAGGGGAATGTCGAGGGTGACGATCTCGCCGGGTTCGAGGCTTCCGGTGAGTGTGGCGCCGATGCCGTCCTGGCCCATTTCGGTGGAGCGTCCCCAGCAGGTGCGGAACTCTCCGGCTTGAAACATTTTGACTTGCAAACGCATGTCGATGGTGAAGCGGGGAAAGCGGCGGGTATAGGCGACCTTAGCAGCAGGAGCATTGGCGGGCGCACGTGTGCCAGATCCGGTGTCGGCGGAAGCGGCGGCGGGCTTCGCTTTGTTTTCTGTGCTCATGGTCGATACGGCCCTGTCTTAAATCGCGGCAACGCTCTAATTGCCATGCAGCAGGTAGCCCGGCTCGAGCGGCAGTTTGCCGGCGAGTTTGACGACCGCGACGCTGCTGTTAATGGCGTAGACATCCACGATTCCGATGGCGCCCGGGATGGAAGCGACCCTGTTCACCAACTCCTCGTCGGAATCCACGATGATCACTGCCGGATGGCCCATGCGTCCGTGATTCGCGGAAGCAATGATTTCCTTCACCTGAGAATCCGGGACTTCATAGACCTTTTCCAGGAGCAGCTTCATTTCCGGCGAAGATGGAGAGCGCATGATGAAAGTGACAGGCTTGCCATCCGGCCAGCGGTTGGTCTGCCCTTTACAGATCTTGACCAGGTCTGGCACGGTGAGTGCCGAGACGGGGTTGACCTTGTTGGAGACCAGCGCCAGGTCGCGCGCGGCGGCCAATGAAACGCTGATGGCGACAAGAAGACAAACGCTTAGAGTTTGACGGTAGAACACGCTCTCTCCGGCAAGGCGCAATCGGCCCTACAGTGATTTTCGCGGAAATTGGGCGACGGCTCAAGGTCACTAAGGTCATGTACTTTCGGAGGTAATGGCGAATAGGGGCGGGGCGGCTGCGCCTCGGGGGGTCAAGAAGCAGCGCGTTGCCTGCGGTCGCGAGAAGCCTTTCGCCGCTCTGGCGGAAGATCCGCGCATCCCGTGAGAACTGCGGCTGCACGGATTCGGAGCCGCTGGGTGTACTGATGTAAAGCCACCTGCAATTCCGCGAGGGTCGACTTTACTTTTTGGGAGCTTCGAGCCTCGACAGCCTCAGCACACAGTTCTCGAATGCGATCATCTACGCGTCGGGCGCGCACATCCATAACGACAAAATCCAGTTCCTGAGTGAGAAAGTATGGTTTTAGATATCACAATCTTGATGTCGAATCCCTACCCTGTATCCCGTAGAGAATGGCGTAGAATCTGTCCTCGAATAACGCTAATAAACGTTGCGGGGGCTTGGCAAGCCGCGGGCAATCGAGTAGGCTAGGATTTCTCTTCCCGACTGGGATCATTCCCCCATGACAAATCGTGTGACTTACGCTCCCCAGGATTTCCAAAAGATGTGCAAGCAGGCCGAGAGAGATCATGAGTCAAAAAAACTCGTGGTTCTGATGGACCGCGTGAAGAGGCAGATCGCAGAACGCGAAAACCCGGATTTGAAAGTGGTCACGTCGATCACCACCGAGGTGGACAGTGGTGACGACGTGGTGAGTCGGCTGCCCAGCCGCTCGGTTCCGTTGGAGAGATAACCGCGGCGGCGAGCCTTTTCAATCCGCTTCTTGAATTTGGAAAGCCGCGAGCGCTCAGTTATCGAGGCCGTCAAAATCGCTTGATGCTCGCCGTTCGTTTCACTTTCCGATACAACGTCGCTGCCCCGGTATGTCTGTCCTGACAGGCGGGTGAGTTCCGTCTAGGTTGAGTTCCGTCTACAATGAGTTCCGTCTACAATAAGAGACTGGCGTGTGAAGAAATCATACGGAGGAGACGATCATGCAACGGAAGGCGAGTGCGGTTTGGAAGGGTGGGCTGAAAGACGGGAAAGGAACGATTTCGGCTCCGAGCGGAGTGCTGAAAGACACGCAGTATTCTTTTTCGACGCGGTTTGAGAATGGGCAGGGGACGAATCCTGAGGAACTGATTGCGGCGGCGCACGCGGGATGTTTTTCGATGGCGCTGTCGGGGCAGTTGGGCGGAGCTAATCTGACGGCGGAGAGCATTTCGACCACGGTTACGCTGAGTTTGGAAAAGCTGGATTCGGGATGGACGATCACGGCGAGCCATATTGATGTGGTGGGGAAAGTTCCGGGCGCGGATGCAGCGACGTTTCAGAAGTATGCGGAAGCGGCGGAGAAGGGGTGTCCCGTGTCGAAGGTGCTGAATGCGAAGATTACGATGAGTGCGAAGCTGGGGTAGGGAGGGCTTCGGCTTCCAGCCGCTCCGGCCGCCGCGCTGTTTGACACTCGGCGGCGTGTCTGTAAAATGATGTTGTGGGCCTTCCTAAATTCGGCGGCCGATCTGGCCGCCGCTGCAAAGCAAGTCCACTTGCCATCGTGGCGGAATTGGCAGACGCGCATGGTTCAGGTCCATGTACCGGCAACGGTGTGGGGGTTCGAGTCCCTTCGATGGCACCAAGAGTCTTTTCTTTCGCCCCTTCTGGGGCTAATTCATTTTTGGCTGTGCCCGACTCACGGCTTGCGCGGGAAGCATTGCTGAGCCGCTTGGCGGCTGGGATCGATTTACGATCAGCGTCCGCCTATCCGACCGGGCTTCGCCCTGGCTATGCAGCCGAGGCGGCTCTCCCTGGCTATCCCTCGACTAAGTTGTGCCAGCGGTAGGAGAGGATCTACTCTAGAGGTTTGGGGCGGAGGATTTGGTCAAACGTGAAAAGGGCGATCTCTGGTTGGAGATCGCCTTTTCGCAATAAGGGGATGGTTTACAGCGGCTGGACGTTCTCAGCTTGCCAGCCCTTGGGGCCCTTGGTCACGTCGAACTGCACGGTCTGGCCCTCTTGCAGGCTACGGAAGCCGCCCGCTTGAATTGCCGAGAAATGCACAAAAACGTCTTCGCCAGACTGGCGGCTGATAAAGCCGTAGCCTTTGGCGTCGTTGAACCACTTTACTGTTCCTTGTTCTGCCATGGTGTTAGGTGTTCCTTTAGTTGATCAATTTACGCTGGAGAGATTCGGAAGTACTACGAGAGGTTACTGGCTGTTGAGGCAAGAACTGCTCACGTCCGATTCGGACTAACGTACACCACTATGTTACGCGCAGACACAAAGATTAGCAAGCCCAAGTCTTATCCAATACAAGATGAGCCTGAAGGGGATGGCATGCTGAGGATTGACCATCCATGTGCACGAAGCAGAGAAACCGAGCCTGGGGGCAGATCCAGGCTTTCCTGAGCGCCAGCGAAACTATTCGGTTCGAAGGCGAAACTCAAGCGCAGATTTATCACTGGATCGAACAAGTGCTAGGTCGGCAGGAATACCACCAGCAGAGCCGCTCAGCGTGAGGTTTGTTACGCAACTATGTGAAGATGACGGGCCTGAGCCGGGCGCAGGTGATGCGGTTGATCGCTCGCTATCGGAAAACTGGATCGCTGCAGTCCGCGCCGTACCGCCGTCATCATTTTCCGCAGCGTTATACCCGCGCCGACATCGAACTGCTGGCCATCGTCGATGAGGCACATGACAACTTAAGCGGGCCGGCCACGCGGCGCATACTCGAGCGTGAGTACCGACGGTATGGCAAGGGGGAGTTCGCGTTTAGCCACGCTCTCGGTGTCGCACCTCTACAACCTGCGCCAGCAGCCGCGCTATCGCGAACGGCGTCTGCGCTACGTCAAGACCGGCCCACCGCCGTCGCCATCGGAGAGCGGCGGCGGCCCGATCCGCAGGGCCAGCCCGGGTATCTGCGCGTCGACACGGTCCATCAAGGCGATCCGCCAGGAGGGAAGGGCGTTTATCACATCGATGCCGTGGATGAGGTCACGCAATGGCAAATCGTTTCTGCCAGCGCACGAATTAGTGAGGCCTGGCTGGAGCCGGTGCTGGAGGCCATGCTGCGGCAGTTTCCCTTCCGCATTCTCGGCTTTCACTCCGATAACGGCAGCGAGTTCATCAATCGCGTGATCGCTGGTATGCTCCAGAAACTATTGATCGAACAAACCAAAAGCCGACCGCGGCAGGGCAACGACAACGGCTTGGTCGAAACTAAAAATGGCGCCGTAATCCGCAAGCACCTGGGCTACGGCTCGATCGACGCAGACCACGCCGAGCGCCTGCAACTATCTCAACTATCATCGTCCGTGCGCGCAAGCTGACATCGAAATCGACGAAAAGGGCCGCCAACAAAGGATTTACCGCCGCCGCTACCAGACGCCGCTCGAGACGCTGCTCGACCTGCCCCAACCGCAACAATACCTGCGTCCAGGTCTCACTCTGGCCCCGGCTGCTAGATTGGTTCCGAATCTAAATCTGAAAGGAGCTTCCTCCACCACCGCCCTCAGGATCTTCCCCTGGCTCATCCTTCAATTGGAAAAGATTGCCCATACCCAAACCGCCCAAGCCGGTAGGGAGCCGGTAGTGGCTGAATTTGAATTCTGAATCTCTTCGGCGCTGTGGAAATCAAAAATAATAATTGGGAGGAGCTAACGATGAGTGCAGCAGGGGTTCTATTTTAGCTTTGAACCAAGACGCCAGAGCACTCGAAACACGAGAAACACACCACCCAATAGGACCACGAGGATAAAAAAGTGCATAGGTTGCAATAGTCCCTCAAGCATCAGTGCCTCCCGCGACGCAATTTTCTCTCCACTTCCCACGTCAACGCAAGTCAAATTCAGTCACTACCCCCAAGCCCGCCAGGCCCGTACCAACGCCCGGAGAAACTCGATAAGCTGTTCAGTACGATGCCGTACAAAGATGAGCAATATTGCTCAGTCCCATTCTGAACCGAATAGTAGCGTGGGGGCATGTCGCACTCAAATCTCCGTTCTAAAATCGAGTGCATCTTCGATGGTCTGTCCCCCACCCGATGTGCGAAATGCGGCTGCAAGATGATGTCCTTGGGCGCGACGTTTTTCACTCCGGGGCCGCAAGGGAAAATCTGGGCCGTTCCCTTGCCTGTTTGCCCGAAGTGCTACTTGAAAGAGCGCGCTACTTGAAAGGAGGAGACGGCGAAGCTCGTCCTCCCGTCGCCGGTTCGCATTTTCTTCTTGGCTGAAGGAAGCTGCGCGACCTGGCAGAGAATTCCAGAGTCCGTTTGCCGCCTGCGGTGCGGCAGCAAGATGTAGACAAACAGGGTATACTTGAAGTACTTAACCTCGAAGACCACGTCCCATTTGCGCCTTCGCGATTGAGAGATCGAGAGGCGCCTTTTCTGTACGACGAGTGTCCCTAAACCATTCACTCAGTAGCCGGACACGGAGCGATTAGTCAGTCCAACGGAGGCACTCTGACGCAGCAACCGGGTTCGTCCTAGTCTGGCTCACTGGCAGTAGCACCGGAACGGTTCCAGCGCTACCCATCCTCAACCTGCTCGAATGACAGGAGTCGATTATGTCCGGAGTCAACGGCGACAAATCGCGGTTCAACCGAATACGAAGACAGAAGCTGGCGCGTCGCATACGAAACCGCCAACTGCTGACGAATGCAACATCGCATGGCAAACCGGCTAAGAAGTTAGTAACCGGTGCGGAGCCGAAGCCGGTGGTGGCGTGAATACGCCGCCGATTGGGTTGCTGGAATCGTCGCGGCGGATTTCCGCAGTGCGCGCGCTCTCGCAGGCGCGTTCCCCGGCGACCCCTGGGAAATCCGTGCCGCCAGGTGAGGTGGAGACCAAGAAGTTCAAAAGGGCTGCGGCGGAGTCCCGAACTTTAGACGATTTATTGAGAGAGGAACTGCAATGAAGAATCTTTACGTAGGTAATTTGCCCCACAGCACGACCGAGTCCGAGTTGCGAACCGTATTCGAGGCTCATGGTGCAGTGGAAAAAGTCAGCATTGTGACCGATCGGGAGACCGGCCGCGCCCGGGGTTTTGGATTCGTGGAAATGACCAACGCGGCAGAAGCCGATAAAGCGGTGGCGGCGCTGAACGGGAAGGAACTGGGCGGACGCGCGTTGAAGATCAACGAGGCGCAGCCCAAGGCCGATCGGCCCAAAGGCGGTGGCAGTGGTGGTGGAAAGCGGTTTGGCGGCGGTGGTGGTGGCGGCGGACGGGATGATTATCAGGGGCACGCGCGCCAACCACGCGAACCGCGCTGGTAGTTTTCTTGTTTCCTGGAAGCGGCCGGACGGGCGGAGATGTGGGCCGGCCCCGCAAAAAACTATGGGAGGAATTGTGAATGCCACGAGGACGATCAACTTTTAACAAACGCCAGAAAGAGCAAACGCGGCAACAAAAACAGCGCGAGAAGGCAGAGCGCAGGGTTCAGCGTAAACAGGACAAGCCCGAAGGTGCCGTGGTGGATGAGATGCAGGAACTGCGCGAGCTTGCCGAGGCGCAGGCTGCGCTTTTTCGCATCGGCTCCGACGACGAATCTGACTCCGCAGAAGTTTTTTCACCGGGCGGGAAGAGCGGCCGCTAGAACCCAAGGATCTATCCTTGGGAATGATTAGGGAAAAAGCCCCCACTTCTCGCAGCGGAAGCGAGAAGTGGGGCACCCACTTCCCTTCTACTCACACAAACGAATTTAGACGAAAACCTCGCCGGGCAATGCGGTCAGGGTGCGCGAAGCCAGCGTGTTCTGGACGAAGCGCCTGGGCTGGGTAGCGCCGGACGGATCCATCTGCATGCGTTCGATGCGCAACTTCAGCGTGCGCTCGATGTTGCGAAGTTCGACGATCTCGACTCCAGCCACCAAGGTGGTAGCGCGGCCGGTTAATCCGGCTCGTCCAGTGCGACCTACACGGTGGATGAAGTCTTCCGCCATTTTGGGCAGGTCATAGTTGATGACGTGTGCGACGTCGTCGCAATGCAAGCCGCGAGAGGCAATGTCGGTCGCAACCAGCACCTGGAATCGGCCTTCCTGAAATCCGCTGAGGGCGCCGTTGCGCTGCGACTGCGAGCGATCCCCGTGAATCATGGTCGCAGTAAAGCCGTCCCGCGCCAGCTCCTGAGCCAGGCGCTGTGCACCACGCTTGGTGCGGGTGAAGATTAAAGTCTGTCCCTTTTCCGCGTAGAGCAGCTGGCGGAGTACGTCGAGCTTTTCGCCGGGACGGACTTCGTAGGCTTTCAGTTCTACGCTCTCGGCAGGTTTCAGAACCGAACCCAGAGCCACCCGCACCGGGTCGCGCATGTATTCATGCACGAGGCCAGCGACGGACTGCTCAAGAGTGGCGGAGAAACACAGTGTCTGACGGCTCTTCGGCAGCACTGCAAGAATGCGGCGGATGGCGGGAAGGAAGCCCATATCGAGCATGCGGTCGGCTTCGTCGAGGACCAGCATTTTGATGTGGCGGATGTCGGCGAATCGGCGATCGGTGAGATCCTGCAGGCGTCCGGGAGTGGCGATGATCAACGATGAGCCGGCACGAAGGCCCTGGATCTGAGCTTTTTCGGAAACGCCGCCAATGACGAGCGCAGCCTGGGCCATGCCCTTGGTGCGCAGGTTCTCGTATTGTTCGTGGACCTGCATGGCCAGCTCGCGCGTCGGCAACAGCACCAGAGCGCTGGCTTGGGCCGACGGTTCTTTGCGAAGCATTTCGATCACTGGGATCAGAAAGGCTAGAGTCTTACCGGTGCCCGTCTGGGCAGTGCCGATTACGTCTTTGCCTTCAAGAGCGGGTTGAATTGCGCGCTCCTGGATCGGCGTTAAGGTAATAAATTGAGCCGACGCCAGCTTCTGCTGCAGTGCAGCAGACAAGGGCAGTTCGGTAAATGTGGTCATTCGAGATTGTTCTTTCTGGAGGGGCCTGATGGGGTATACACGTCTACCCTGAGACACACGTGAAGCTTCCATGCCGCTCACATTCAACTTTTGAGGTAACGTTCTTGAGTTAACGCTGGAACTAAACGGCGGGCAGGAAAGGCGGAGATGAATCTGATCCACGAGGGACCACCGCGTCACGAGCAAACCGTGGAAAAAGCGTCAAGTAGAGTATAGCACAGAGAACCGGGATCAGCAGTTACGACAGTAATGATTGAATGATTGTCAAGACTGATTAGAAAGGTCCCCTTTTTGTGGTTGATGTTGTGGTTGGGATGCGCACCGAAGCGAAGCCCTGTAGTTTAGGGCGAAGCGTAAGTGCGCATCCCAACCAGCGGCGCTCCGATTTGCTCCCTGGAAATCGGTGTCCGCATAGTCTGGTAGGGTTGGCGCCACGGATGGTCTTTTTCCCCCCTCCTCACCACCACGGGCCGGGCGAGCGGGGGAAGTCTGGGATCGCATTTTCGAAGGGCTGTATGAAGCTTAGGCGCGCTGTCGGTCCGCCGCGCCGGTTACGAAGCACAGTCTTCTCGATGTGGCCACCAGCTGACATCCCACTCACAATCAATCCACAAGCGCGAAGTCCGCTTCAGCAATCGCGCCCGCGCGTTTTTTCCCGGCTAGCAACTGCTCTGCAGGTTGTAAAGTTACTGTAGGCAAGAAGGTCGAAATGGGGCACAATCAGGGCGACGCGGGGAGGGCAGGCTGATTGAAGATCTCGCAAAAGGGGCTGTACGCGCTGCAGGCCACAATGACGCTGGCCCGCCGGCACAATCAGGGCGCAATCAAGATCCGGGATATCGCTGCCGAGAGCGAATTGCCGGAGAAGTTCCTGGAACTGATTCTGCTTGAATTGAAGAACGCCCGCATTGTGGATAGCGTGCGCGGCGCCCGAGGCGGCTACCAGCTTAGGCGCGACCCGGCGGAGCTTCCGTTGAGCGACATTATCCGCCTGGTGGATGGACCGCTGGCGCCGCTGGGCGACGCCGAACAGTTGCGCGGGCTGATTGCCAAGGGCGGGGATCATCGCGCCTTGTATGAGGTATTTCTGGCGGTGCGGGATGCGGCAGCAAAGATTTTGGAGAATACGACGATTGCGGACATTGTGGGGGGCGGGAAGGGCAACAAGAAGAGGAGCGCGCAGAAGCATGGGATTGCTGCGGCGAAGAAGAGGTCGAGCGAGCATAGAGAAGGAGCATAGAGAACAGAGTCGAGCTGCGACGGACAGCCGGGGGCGGCTGTCCCGGATAAATCTTTGATTTCTGCGCCCGCTCAAGTGTCCCCCGAAATTTCCTGGTTCAACTACCGGCCATAGCCAAATCCCTTGTCTGGCACGGGAAGTACGCGATTTTCACAAGCGGCGAATAGGACTCATCCTGGCCTTCCCATCGATCCATGTCAATGTTTGGCGCGAGGCTCCGCATTGCATGCGGGATCTGCGAAAAACTAATTCAGCTCCTGCACCAAATCCGGTCATCCGCCTGTGGACGGGCTGCACTCGATTGAAAATTCATGGGGTTACAGAGCGTGATTTTTCGTTGACGGAATTTATAGAAGGAGTACAACAGGATCGTTCTTTGACAGCTTCTTAGGTTTTTCCGGTTGGTGCGGCGTCCGGGGCTCAAGCGGAGTCACTTTCCTGATCGCAAGATTGGGAAGGAGGGTGAGCAAGGGTCTATAGCAAAGCGCTGGTTGAGGAGAACGAGGAAGAAATGTTGAAGGCAGGATAGAGTTCCGAGGCGT